>Ga0137412_10002361_pt1 | contig 14934 bp, 17 predicted proteins | sample CZODoug2_1_16fun_FD_122160 | JGI IMG/M metagenome (GOLD analysis project Ga0137412, IMG submission 122160) | Vadose zone soil fungal communities from Angelo Coast Range Reserve, California, USA - CZODoug2_1_16fungal (Hybrid Assembly) | ecosystem: Environmental > Terrestrial > Soil > Vadose zone...
AACCAGTGGCGGACCGGCGTCCTCGCCGGACAGCACCGCGGCAGACAGAGGGACCACCAGCTGGCCGACGGCCGGGGCGTTCAGGTGCGCGAAGCCCCAGTCGAGCAGGATCTTGGCCTGCCCGGCGACGTCGGCCGGCGTGCTCATCAGCGTGGCCAGGATCGTGTGGCCGTTCTGGGTGGCCGCGGCGATCAAGGTGTTGTGCGCCAGCGTGGTGTAGCCGGCCTTCACCCCGATCGCGCCGGGGTAGCGGTTGATCAGTCGGTTCTGCGTGTACATCGCGAACGACTTGCGGCTCGCCGCGGTGCCGGTCTGGGTCTGATCGCCGGGGAAGTCGTGGCGCAGCGTGCCGAAGTAGTGGCGCAAATCGCCGCGTCCCAGCGCGGCCCGACCCCACAGCGCCAGGTCGTAGGCCGAGGAGAACTGCCCGTCCGCGTCCAGCCCGCTGGGGTTGACCACGGTGGTGTCGTCGGCCTGCAACCGGTGCGCCTCGGCCTGCATCATCCGCACGGCCTTGGCCACGTCGCGGTCGGCGCCGGCCTTGGCGATTGCGTTGGCCGCGTCATTGCCCGAACGCAGGAACAGCCCGTACCAGAGGTTGTCGAGGGAATAGGTCTGCCCGGCCACCAGCCCGACCCGGGTGCCCTCCACCGCGGTGTCCGCGACGTCCGCCCGGTAGCTGCCGCCGGGATCCAGCCGGGGCGCCATCGTCAGCGCCAGCAGCGTTTTCTGGGTGCTCGCCGGGCGGGCCAGGCGGTGTGGGTCGAAGGCCGCGAGCACCGCGCCGGTGTCCGCGTCCGCGACCAGCCAGGACGCCGCGGTGAGCTGCGGCAACGGCCCGGCGCTGGGGTCGTCGATGGGGCCGTGCTCGCCCATCCGCGCCCCGCCGATGGCGGACCCGGCCTCGTCCGCCTGCGCGGCGGCCACCGGGGCGCAGGTCAGCGCAACGGCGGCGGCGCCACACAGCGTGGCGCGCAGCAGGGCTCTCATGATCGTCAGGGTAAGCAGCCGCCAGCACGCCCGGGTGTAGTTCTCCTGATCGCAATGTTCGGCGCGCCGGGAGGTAGCGTCGGGCCGCATCGACGTCGAGGAGGCCGTGGTGGAGGACCTGCAGGTGGGCGTCGGGGACGCCCTGGGTACGGACTACCTGCTGCTGCGCGAATCCCTCACTCCCCAACAGCGGGAGTTCCTGCTGCGCGCCCGGGCCTTCGTCGATGAGGACGTGTTGCCGGTGATCAACGGCTACTGGGAGCGCGCGGAGTTCCCCTGGCCGCTGATCAAGAAGCTGGGCAGCCTCGGGTTGATCGGCGACGGCATCGTCGGCTACGGCTGCCCGCCGATGGATCCGCTGTCGGCCGGCCTGATCCACATGGAGCTCTCCCGCGGGGACGGCAGCATCGGCACGTTCGTCGGCGTGCAGGCGGGCCTGGCCATGCAGTCGATCGCGATGTGCGGGTCGGAGGAACAGAAGCAGCGTTGGCTGCCCCCGATGGCGCGGCTGGCCGCCATCGGCGCGTTCGCGTTGACCGAACCGGAGCACGGGTCGGACTCGATCGCCCTGGAGACCAGTGCCCGCCGCGACGGCGACCACTATGTGCTGGACGGCGCCAAGAAGTGGATCGGCAACGGCAGCATCGCCGACGTCGTCGTGGTCTGGGCCCGCGATGTCGCCGACGGGCAGGTCAAGGGCTTCCTGGTGGAGGGAGGCACCCGCGGCTACTCGGCGAAGGTCATCGAGGGAAAGGGCTCGCTGCGCGCGGTGTGGCAGGCCGAGATCACCCTGGACGGTGTCCGGGTGCCCGCGGCGAACCGCCTTCCCGGCGCGAACACGTTCAGGGACTGCGCCCGGGTGCTGGTCGGCACACGCGGCGCGTGCGCGTGGATGGCACTGGGACACGCGGTTGCCGGCTTCGACGCGGCGCTGACCTACGCGCGCAAGCGCGAACAGTTCGGCAAGACCCTGACGTCATTTCAGATCGTGCAGCAGCGCCTGGTGCGCATGCTCGCCGACGTCACCGCGATGCAGCTCTACTGCATGCAGATCGCCCGACTGGCCGAGCAGGGCAAGCTGGCGCCGACCCTGGCCGGACTGGCCAAGATGCACAACACCAGCAAGGCCCGCCACGTGCTCAACGAGGCACGGGACTTGATGGGCGGCAACGGCATTCTGCTGGAGTTCCACACGATCCGACACATGGCCGACATCGAGGCCGTGCACACCTTCGAGGGCACCGAGACGATTCAGACGTTGATCGTCGGCCGCGACATCACCGGCATCAGTGCGTTTGTGTGACCGGCAACCCCGCCGCGCGCCAGGCACGGAACCCGCCGATCAGGTCGGTGGCTCGGTGCACCCCGAGATCCTGCAGGGCGGCCGCGGCCAGGCTGGAGGCGTAGCCCTCGTTGCAGACCAGGATCAGCGTCGCCCCGGCCGACGCCTCGGGCAGCCGGTCGGGACTGCTCGGATCGAAGCGCCACTCGAGCACATTGCGCTCGATGACCAGCGCGCCGGGGATCTCACCCTCGAGTTCGCGATTCAACTGCGGGCGGATATCCACCAGCAGGGCGCCCGCCGCGGCGGCGGCGTGCGCCTCATAGGGGTCGAGCCGCTCCAGCCGCAGCCGCACCGCTTGCAACAGTTCATCGACGGTCAACCCGCTGCATGTGGTGGTCGTCATCTCGCCAGTTCCTCCTCGGGCTCGGTGGTCTCGACGGTGCGCAGCACGGTGCGGCCCGTCGGGTCGTAATAGGTCATCCGGGTCAGCGGTGGGGAGTAGGCATGGACCGACACGGTCGGGCCGTCCCCACCGCCGCGCACGTCGTGCAGCACGCCGGGTGCGAGCCACACCGTGGTGCCCGCCGCGCAGTCCTGCGTCACCGTGCGACCGGCCCGCAGCCGGGTTTCCGCGAGCAGGCCACTGACCACGGTGAACGCGGCTGCGGAGGGGCCGTGGTCGTGCAGCTCGGTGGCCTGATCGGGCAACCAGGACAACAGCCACACGTCGACGTCGGGATCGGTCCACAACCGGGTCCAGCGACGTGAGCTGCCGTGCGGGAGTTCCAGGCGAGGGCGCCAGAAGCTCTCGTCCTCGGCGATCTCGCGGACCAGCGTGGCGAGTTCGGCCAGGTTCAGCGGGACCGGCAGCATCGTGCTGCCGAAGAAGTTCGGCATTGGTGGAATCCTCGGGCTTTGACGGCCGGCGGGCCGTTCGACGACGGGGTCGGGTCAGCCGAGGCAGCGACACGCCATCGACGCGACGCGGAGCAGATCCACGTGGCGGCGCGAGGCGAGGAAGGTCACGACTCGAATCTAAAGTCGACCATTCCAGTTGTCAATCCGGGGAGGGGGCGCGGGCGTGTTGCTCGTCGTCGCGCTGACCCTCGCGGGGCTGATGGTCCTCGACCGTGTGGTGTTGCTGGTGGCGTGGTGGGTGGCGGCGCGCAGCGTCCGGCAATGGCTGCCGCCGGCCGAGCAGGTGCGCGTGCGGGTGAGTGGCTTCCCGATCCTGTGGGGCCTTTCGCGGCGGCGGGTGCACACGGTGCGGTTGACCGCTCGGGGCGTACACACCGAGGGCATCCGTCTGGCGGAGTTGCGGGTGCGGGCCCGCGGCGTCGCGGTGCACCGCGCGGTGGGCTCGATCCAGGAGCTGACCGGCGCCGGGTTGATCACCTACGACGCGCTGAGCGAGGCCGCGCCGGGGATCACGCTGGCGCACGGGGGTGCCGGAACGCTGCGCATGAGTACCGGCATCGGCGTCGTTCGGGTGTCCGCCACCGCCCGGCCGAGCATCAGCAACGATCAATTGCGGCTGGATCCGGAGACGCTGGCCACCCGTTATGTGCCCGAACTCCCGCTGCGCGCGCTGCCCACCATCACCTACCGGCTGCGCGAACTGCCGCGCGGGCTGAACTTCGAGGTGGACCCCACCGAGCAGGGGCTGGAGCTGACCTTCCAGGGCACAGAGGTCGTGCTGCGCTAGGTGCCCATACGCTCGGCCCCTCGGAGGCAGTCATGGCCACGCAGAGATCCGCATCGACCGCTCGGTTGATCTCGCGCGCCAACCTGCGCAACGTCCGCGCCCTCTGAGGAGAAGGAGAACTGACATGCGCGCCGACATCGTTCCCGGCGGAGTGTTCCCCGACTACGAGCTCCCGGACCACACCGACACCGTCCGCACGCTCAGCGAGATCCAGGGCGACGACCCGATGATCCTGACCCTGGCGCGTGGGCATTACTGCCCGAAGGAGCACCAGCAGCATCAGGACCTCGCGGCCATGCAGCCGAAGTTGGCCGTGGCCTACACGCAGATCGTGACCATCGCCACCGACGAGCACCACACCCTGCAGGAGTTCCGGCTCGCGGTCGGTGCCCAATGGCCGTTCCTGTCCGATCCGGGGCGCACCGTGCAGAAGGACCTGGACATCGCGGAGTACACCGACCCCGACCACAACCCGATGATCCCGCACACCTTCGTGCTCAAGCCCGGGCTGGTGATCCACAGCGTCTACAACGGCTACTGGTTCTGGGGTCGTCCGTCGACCGATGACCTGTGGCGAGACCTGCGGGCCGCGAGCAGTGAGATCCGTCCCGACTGGGACCTGAGCACTCCCGGCCTGCGCGAGAACTGGGAGGCCGGGGATCACTCGCTGTTCCACGGCTGGAACCGGCGCGACAAGCAGCAGGAGGGGCAGCGATGAAACTCATCCGGAACCTGGTGGCAGGTGCCACTGCCGGCGCGATCGCCGGCGCGGTGGGCACCGCCGCCATGGACCTGGAGTTGTACCGGCGCTACCGCCGCGAGGGCGGGAAGGATTCCTTCTGGCGTTGGGAATCCGCCGCCGGCGTGATGAGTTGGGACCAGGCCTCGGCGCCGGGCCAGGTCGGTCGTAAGGCGCTGCGCACGTTGACCCGCGGAGTGGATCCGCCGGAGGGCTGGGCGCGTCCGACGACGAACCTGGTGCACTGGGCCACCGGCATCAGCTGGGGCGTCCAGTACGGCGCGCTCGCCGCGATCACCTCACGGCGTCCGCTGCTGCGTGCCGCCGGTCTCGGTCCGGCCGCCTGGTCGGCGAGCTACGTGCTGCTGCCGCTGGCGGGGGTGTACCAGCCGATCTGGAAGTACGACGCGAAGACGTTGGCCAAGGACCTCTCCGCCCACCTGGTGTACGGCACTACCGCAAGCGCCGCGTTCGCGATCGCCTCCCGCCGGTTGAGAGATGCATAACGTCCGACGAAGCGAGGGCTATAGCGCTCGCTTCGTCGGACGTTGGGAAGGAGGGGCTCAGCCGGCCTGGTGCTGCGTCATGTAGTCGGCGTACCAGTCCGGCCACTCCGGGTCCGCCTGGCCCGTCTCCGCCTCGTGCTGTCCGTGGGCGTCGGCGGCTGTGCGCAGGGCCGCGGCCAGGTCGGCGGTCGACGCGTAGCTCACGCCGGTCACCCGTCCCGGCAGCCGGGTGGTGATCTCCTGCAGCAGCCAGGTGTTGCCGTCCGGGTCGCTGAACTCCGCGAACGAGGAGTAGGTGGCCCGGTCGGGGTTCGGCCCCGGCACCCGATTGCGGGCGGCATCGAGGTGGAAAACCTCGCTGACCGCGACGCCGTGCTCGACGAGCTCGGCGCGGGCGGCGTCGACGTCACTCACGATGAGGTAGGTGTTCCGGACGGAGCCGGGCACGGCGTCGGTGACCCCGATGCCGAAGTGAATCGAAGCCGGCGAACCCGGCGGGGTGAACTGGACGATCCGGCCGCCACCATCGAGGACGAAGTCGGCGTCCTCGCGCCAGCCCAGGGCCTTGTAGAAGTGCTTGGTCCGGTCCACGTCGGTGACCGGGAGGACGACGACCTCGAGCTTGAAGTCCATGTTCATGACGGGAGTTCCTCTCAGGGTTTCGGGGCGCTGGAGTCGGTGCCATCATCACCACCATCGCGTCCGGGGCCCGGTGTTCGCCCCAGGGGAACCCCCTGGTGGTCCCTGGCCAGGGTGCGGACAGACTGATCACCGATGTCTCCCCAGCTGGAGATCAGCTCGCGCCGACAACTGCGCGACGCGGCGCCGGCCGCGGCATACGTGAAAGGGAGATCGGACTTTGACGGTGACCGTGCGCGACGTCCCCGAGCGGCACCGCTACGAGATCCACGACGGTGAGCAACGAGTCGGGCTGTCCACCTACAAGCTGACCGACGACACGATCACGTTCATCCACACCGAGGTGGACCCGGCGTTCGGCGGTCGAGGGCTGGCCAAGCAGCTGGTGGAGTTCGAGCTCGACGACGCCCGGCGACGAGGGCTGGCCGTGCTGCCGTCGTGTCCCTACGTGCGCAAGGTCATCGCGGAGAACCCGACGACCTACCTGGACCTGGTGCCCGCAGCGGAACGGGCCCGGTTCGAGCTACCCGACTGACGAATCGTCAGATACCCGTGTCGGACAACGCCTGCAACGTCTGGCGAATCGCGCCGGCAAGCTTCGGGTGATCGGATTCGAAGCGGCCCTCCGCCCGCTCCAGCGATTCCCGGAGCCGGTGATGTTCGGCCGGTTGACCTTCGGTGAGGTGGGCCTCGACGGTGCCCTGCAGGTCGGCCAGCTCCGGCTGATCCTCCGGTCGGGCCCGGCCCAACGCGGTGGACACCTCGTCGAGTAGATGGCGCAGATGGGGTTCCACGCGCCCAGCCTAGACGCCGGTGATCCGGTTGCCGCGTTCGCCCGGCTGCACCCGCACCTTCGCGCCCACCGCGCCCTCGCCGGCCAGCAGAACTGACATGGCGTCATCTCCACGCGCAGGGTTGGCCAGGAAGCGGGCACCGTCCGCCAGCCGACCGATGATCACCGCCCGGTCGCCGGTCGGGGCGTGCAGGATCGACAGGGTTTCGATGGTTGCCGGACCGTCGGCCTGCTCGACCACCTCGAGGGTGGGCGCGGCGTCCAACTCCGTCTGGATCGCCGGGCTGTCGCCGTCACGCCAGGGTGTCGGGGTGGTCGTGTAGACCCCGACCGCGTGCTTGGACAGCACGCCACCGTTGGCCCACACCAGGCCGTGCGTTCCTGGCCGGGCGCGCATCCGGTGCACGGTCTCCACGATGGCGTGCATCGAGTAGTTGTTGCCCGGCCCACCGAAGTACGGCAGCCCGCCGGTGACGGTCAGCCCCCTCGGGTCGTCGGCGGACAGGCCGAACGCGTCGGCGACGGTGGCTACCGCGACCGGGAAGCAGCTGTACAGGTCCAACGTCGCGAGGTCGTCCACGCCGACGCCGGCCAATTCCAGGGCGTGCGCGACCGCGCGCACCATGGCCGGCGAACGGCTCAGCTCCGGGCGCTCCAGCAACGGCTGCTCGCGCAACCCGGCGTGACCGGCGAGGAATACCCAGCGATCCTCCGCGACCCCGCGCTCGCGGGCCTCGGCCACCGACATGAGCAGCACCGCCGCACCCAGATTCACCTTTTCCCGGGCCACCAACGACAGCGGGTAAAGATCGGTGATCATGCGGTTGCGTATCGTCACTGTGCCGAGCTGGGCAGCGGTGCGTTCGCCGGCGACGGCGGCCAACGGGTTGGTCGCGGATACCGCGGTGAACGGTGCCATCAATGCGGCCATGGTCGCCACGTAGTCGTTGCGGGTCAGCCCGAGCCGGGATCGGCGGGCGTTCTCCAGCAAGCCATACGCGGTGATCGGCTCCAGCAGGCCGTGTCGGCTCTGGTACTCGGTGACCAGCCCCGACAATCCGAGTCCCCGGTCCTCCAGCTGCCCGCCCACGGTTTCGGTGAACTCCGGGCGGTCATCCGCGTCGGCCAGCCTGCTCACCGTGGAGATCGCCTCGGCGCCGACCACCAGCGCGGCCCGGTACTGCCCGGCGGCGATGCCGGCGGCCAGTTCGGTGACCAGCGACTGCGGGCCCTGCCCGCCGACGACCTCCAGAATCGCGCGGCCGGGTTGCGCGCCCATGCGGCGCGCGACCGCACGCGGGTAGTTGTCCGCCCGGCCCAGCGGCGCCGGGGCACCGGGCAGGGAGATCTCGAACTGGCGAATCCCGGCGATCACATCGATCACCGCGGCCAGGCCGGTGCCGCCCGCGTCCGCCAGCGCCGCTGCGGCTGCTGCGGCGCCCATCTGCACCGGCGACCAGGCGTGGTAATCCGCGGCGTCGGTGGGATCGCCGACCTGGCCGACGCCGACCAGCACCGGGGTGCGGGGGTCAGGTGTCGCGTTCACCCAGCCTGCTCGGTGCGGGATACCCACTGGCTGCAGGTCATCCACTGTGGGAATTCCACTGTCCGTCGGCTCCCAAATGTCCGGAGAAACCTGGCGAATTCGGGCGGAAGCCCGGATTATGTGTCAAGTTGACGCAACTCACAGTGATTCGTACTACGTACTCTGGCCGAACCTAGTGTCCCGGGCCCGAGTGTGACCTTTTGCTCCGCCGGGTGGCGGACGACCGTGCGAGAAGTCCCGACTGGCACGGATGAACGGGTGCGTACAGAGGCGCATCGAGTCCCGCGTAAACGAGCGAGGGAGTGAGGATGAAGATCGTTAATACAAAAGCAAGAGGAATTACCACGGCCGTCCCCGTGATTGCCAGCCTGGCGCTGGTGCTGGCTGCATGCGGCGGCGGTAGCAATTCAGCTCAGAACGTGGCGCAGCAACCGGGCACCCCGGTGACCGATGCCGCTCCGGCCGCGCCGAGCACGACCGGTGCCGACACGGCCGCCAAGGCTGCCCCGGCGACGGACACCGGCACAGCGGCTGCCCCGGCCGCTGCCCCGGCGAAGTCGGCCACCAAGGCCAAGGCCGCCACGGCTGTCGCTCCCAAGGCCGCCAAGGCAGGTTCGGCCACCAAGGCCGTCACCGCACCGAAGGCAGCTGCCGGAACGGCCACTGAGTCCGACGGCAAGCACTCGATCGACACCGCCGCGCAGGCCGCGGAGAACGAAAAGATCGCCGCGTCCAAGGACGGCGCCACCGACATCGGTGTCACCAAGGACTCGATCAAGTTCGGCACGGTCAACATGCACGGCATGGCGTTGGGCAACGTGCTGATCACCCCGATGGTCAACGGGGTGCGCGCGGCGCTCTCCGCGATCAACGACCGCGGCGGTGTGCTCGGCCGGCGAATGTCGATCATCGACTGCGACGACGGTCCCGGCGAGGTTGCTCGGTCCAAGGCCTGCATCAAGAAGCTCGTCGGCCAGGACCATATCTTCGCGTTCCTGACCTACTCGACTTGGTCGAGTGCGTCGATCCACGACGACCTCAAGCAGTACCAGGTTCCGGCCGTCGGTGTGTGGGCGTACTCGCAGACCGAGTGGCAGGACCCGTTCATGTTCCCCACGCACATGTCGATGATCCACGAGGCCATGGCCGGCGCCCACTGGGCGGCGAACGTGATCAAGCCCCAGACCTACGGGCTGATCTGCCTGACCTCACCGGAGATGCAGCTGGCCTGCAACCAGGTAGCCAAGATCATGGACGCCAGCGGCTCGAAGTTGGTCAAGCGCGCTGACGTCTCCATCTCGGAGACCTCGATGTCGTCCTATGTGTTGGCCTTCCGGGCCGCCAACCCGGAGCACATCATTCACTACGTGATCAACCCGGCCACCATGGCGAAGTTCATGGTGGAGGCCGCCCAACAGGGCTACTACCCGTCGAAGGGCATCTCGGGTAACCACCTCGCGGCTGAGGTGCTCGGCTCGATCTTCGGTAAGTGGCCGACCGGTCGTTACTGGACCAACACCACGTACAAGCTGTGGGGCCCGGAGTTCATGGCGACCATGAACAAGTACGCCCGTGGCAACCGTGGCACCAACCACCACATCGTGCAGGCCGGTTACGTCGGCGCGAATGTGTTCGCGGCTGCCGCCAAGGCCATCGGGCCGAACCTGACCCGGCAGCGGCTGATGCAGCAGCTGGGTAATGGCGACGTCTATGCCGCCGACAGCTCGCTGGATCAGCGGTTCAGTTGGGCGCAGAGTGAGCGCAGCGGCGACAACTGGGACCACAACATGGGCCAGGGCCGGGAGTTCATGTACGGGTACACCTCGACCAACACAGTGTCGAACCCGGATGGTTCGCCTAACGGCTTCGCGCCGGACGACCACCAGTTCGTCATCTACACCTGGAAGTAAGCGAGCGGAGAGCGAGCGCGAGGAACGAGCGTTCGCTCTCCCGAGCGCACGACAGGTGTTGAGCGCGAAGCGCGAACACACCTGGAAGTAAGTCCCACGTAGCACCGGGTGGCCGGTCGAGCTTCGGCTCGACCGGCCACACCCGTTAGCACCTCAGCGCTGGATGGCCTTGATCACGGCGACGCATGTGGTGAGCCGTTCCGGCGCAGTGTCCGGCGCGATGGCCAGGTGCACCATGCGGACCACCACCCAGGCCCGGGCACGTTCCTCATCCAGCCCGGCCACCTCGACCAGCGTGTCGAAGCGACGGCGCAAGGCCGCGCGCACCTGACCGGAAACCTCGTCCCATCGGTTCCACAACATCGGCGCAAGTTCGTAGTGCGGGTCGCCGGACAGCGGCTTGGGATCGATGACCAACCACGGTGCGCGATCGGCGGCGAGCACGTTGGCGTAGTGCAAGTCGGTGTGGATCAGCGTGCCGACACTGGCCGGGTCCGCGGCCAGGTCGGTGCCCAACGCAATGGCCTGCTCGACCAGCCGACGGGGGAGCGGGGAGCCCGCGCTGCGCAGACGATCCGTGGCCGCGGTGACGAGCTCGGGCAACTGACGGAACTGCGGTCCGGCCGGGATGTGCAGTCGGCCATAGAGCTCGCCGACGATCTCGCAGGCCTCCAGATCCCAGACAGAGTTGAGATCCGTGACGGTCAACCGCTCCAGCAACAGCGCGGCCCGGTGCGGGTCCGCGCGCAACAGTTCGACCGCGCCGTGCCCGGCCCAATGGCGCAGCGCAAGGTGCTCCTGTGTCGCCCCGCCGGGTGGGAGGCCAACCTTGAGGACCGCGGGGCGACCTTCGGCGGTGTGCACCGGCACGACCAGTGAGCAGTGCCCGTGCGCCGGTGGCTCGGGGTCGGCGGTCAGTTCCCATTCGGCGAGCAGGTCTTCGACCCGCTGCGGCGGCACGTACCTCAGAGCCGGATCAGATGGCGCAACGTGGACACGGTCGCCTTGACGCCGATCACGGTCGGGTCGAAGTACTCCTTCCAGTGCACCACTCGGTCACCGCGATAGGTGAGCACCCCGGCCACCGGCGCGGAGACGATCAGGCTGCCGTCGCGACGGCGCAGGTGGTCGATGCGCTGGGTGTGCACGACGTCGCCCACCACCGCCACCGACAACAGCTCGACGTCGATGGTCTCCACGCGCAACGTGCGTCGGACCAACCGCAGGAACGACAGCGCCGACTCGCGGCTGTGCGTGCGCCACATCGGTCGCTGGTCCCAGTCGCACTCGGTATCGAGCTCGATGCCGAAGCCCTCGCACATGTCGTCGAACGAGCTACCCCAGGAGGCGAAGAAGGCGGTGGCGCGCAGCTCGAGCTGCAGCTCACGGTCGGTGGCAATGGGCATGGGGGAAGAATAGGCCGATCGCCCCGGACATGCGGCGGCCCCGGCGCCGTCGTCCCGGATCGGCGCCGGGGCCTGTGCAGCGCGGGACCCGGAATTTCTCAACAGGCCCCGCGGTGCGGTGGGTGGGTCAGTTGGAGCTGACCACAGCGGTCCGCGTGCTGCGGGCTGCGGGCTTGGCGTCGTCGCTCTTGGCGGTGCCGGTCAGGCCCTTGGCGAGGTTCATCGCGAACTCGCGCTGGTTGGCCAGCAGGCGCTCGGCGAAGTCGAAGTAGGTGTCGACAATCTCGCCGGCCGGCGGGAAGTACTCGGCGAACGGGTTGGTGACGTTCTTGGTCGGCAGCTCGCTGTTGAACTTGCGCGCGGTGTCGGTCAGCTGGTTCAGGTTGTTCAGGGCGTATTCCTGCGTCTGACGGACCGCGTCGAGCACGTTGTCCACAACGGTGCGGCTGAGCTGGGCGGTGTCGGTCATGTTTTCTCATCCCATCGGATTGACTGCGTACTGCTGCTAGATTTATACAGCACTCTAGATGAAATGCCAAGCGCGTGCGGGTTATCGGACCGCTAACTAAGCTGAGCGAATGTCCGAACAGTGGGAGCGCCAGCTCAAGGCTTTGGGCTCCTACATCCGCGCCCAGCGGCAGGTGGCGAACCTGTCACTACGTCAGTTGGCCGATCTGGCAGCAATTTCCAACCCCTATCTGAGCCAGGTGGAGCGCGGTCTGCATCAACCGTCGGTGCGCGTCCTGCGCTCGATCGCTCAGGCGCTCAACATCTCCGCCGAGACTCTGCTTACCCAAGCCGGCCTGTTCGGCGAACGTGATGAAGCACACTCGCCAACCCCCGGAGTGGAGGCGGCGATCCTCGCCGACGCCGGGTTGTCCAAACAGAACAAGGAAGCGCTGATCACCGTGTACCGCAGCATGCTGCGTACCTGACGGAGCCTCAGAGCGCCGCACCGAGGTCGCGCCCGAGCCGTACCGGGAGCTCGCGCAGGCCGCGCAGCACCAACCCGTCCCCGTGGCTCCACCGCAGGGTGGCCGGATCGACGGCCAAGGCCAGGTCCGGAAAGCGGGTGAGCAACGCGGTGAACGCGATCTGCCCCTCCATGCGGCCCAGCGGCGCGCCCAGGCAGAAGTGGATGCCGTGCCCGAAGGCCACGTGCCGCTTGTCCTCCCGACCGACGTCCAGCGCGTCGGGGTCGGCGAAGCGCTCCGGGTCCCGGTTGGCCGAGGCGATGGAGATCAACACCTGGTCACCGGCCGGAATGATGACCCCGCCGATCTCGGTGTCCACCGCGGCGTAGCGGAACGTGGAGTGCGGCACCGGGGCGTCGTAGCGCAGGAACTCCTCGACCGCACCGGTGACCAGCGAGAGATCCGCGCGCAGTGCGGCGAGTTGGTCGGGGTGGGTGAGCAACGCGGCCACGCCGTTGCCGATCAGGCTCGCAGTGGTGTCGTGCCCGGCCACGAACAATTGGAACAAGGTCGAACACAGCTCGCGTTGGGTCAGTCGGGTGGTGCCGTCCCGGGCCTCGCCCAGCGCGGTGATCAGGTCGTTGGCCGGGTGCTCGCGCTTGTAATCGGTGATCTGGTTCAGGTACTCGATGATGTGCTTCGACCCGGCGACCGCCTCGGCCGGCGGTTCCGGTCCGTCCGAGGGCAGGAACAGCGCGGTGAAGGCTTCCCCCAGCGCCGCGCGGTCCGGCTCCGGAATGCCGAGCAACTCGCAGATCACCGTGTACGGCAACGGGAACGCGAACCGCGACACCAGGTCCACGGTCGCGGTCGGCCCGTCCGCGGCCAGGGCGTCGAGCAGGTCGTCGACCAACTCCTCGACCCGTGGACGCAATTCCTCCACCCGGGCCGGGGTGAACGCCTGGGCGACCAGGCGACGCAGCCGGGTGTGGTCGGGCGGGTCCATGGTGAGCACGTGCTGGGCCAGGGCCGCACCGGGCAGACCCTCGGCGACCACCTCGCTGTCGTCGGCCATCGCCTTGTTCATGTCCTTGGACAGCCGGGTGTCGTTCAGCGCCTGCTTGGCGTCGGCGTAGCGCATGATCAGCCAGGCGTCGTGGCCGTCGGCCAACCGCGCCATGTGCACCGGCGCGAGCGCGCGCACCTCCGCGAACTGCGGGAACGGGTCGTCCAGGTCCAGACCGCCACGGCCCCAGGACAGCAGTGCGGGGTGCGAACTCATGCCGCCGCCTCGTTCCTCGGCGACGTCATGAGGCACGGAGAACCTGTCCCCACTGATTCGCTCGCAAGCTCGCTCATGCGGCGATCTTGACACGGGGTAGCGCACCGCTCCAAAGTGTGAACGAGCGTTCAATCTTTCCTCGAGCGGAGTGGTCCGTGGCCTACCGACGTACCGCCCTCATGGAGGCACGGCTGGCCGCCGACCGGGACCGCATTCTGGTCGCCGCCTGCGACGTGGTGCGCGAGGCCGGGTTCGCGGGCGCCAAGATCCTCGCGGTGGCCGCGGGGGCCGGAGTCTCTACCGGCTCGGTGTACCGGCACTTCCCGTCCAAGTCCGCGCTGTTCGCCGAGATGCTGCGCGAGGTGTGCGCTCGCGAGTACGCGGTGGCCGCAGCGGTGGCGGTCACTGCGGAGCCACCGGTGCAACGCCTCGGCGACGTCGTCGAGGTATTCGCGCACCGCAGCCTGCTCGGTGGCCGGCTGGCCTACGCGGTCATCGTCGAGCCGATGGACCCCGAGGTGGATCAGGTCCGGTTGGACGCCCGTCGCGAGCTGTCCGCGCTGTTCGCCGGACTGATCGATGAGGGCATTCGAGCCGGCGAACTGCCCGTGCAGAACCCGTACACCGGTGGTGCCGCGATCATCGGGGCGGTGCTGGAGGGCCTGGTCCGCCCGCTGCAGGACGGCGCACTCGACCCCGACGACCTGGTCGCCGAGCTGCGCGCATTCTGCGTGCGAGCCGTAGGAGGAGCCGCATGACTGCCACCATCTCCTCGGCCAACCAGACCCCGGCCCGGGTAGGCTTCAACGCCTTCATCGACGATCCGCTGCTGCGCGCCATCATCGCCGACGCCGCGCCCTGGGCGGCCGCGCAGTGCTCGACGGTGGGCGCGTTGGCCGGTGACCCGGACGTGCAGGAGGCCGCCCGGCAGGCAAACCGGCAGCACCCCGAACTGCGCACCCACGACCGGTACGGCAACCGTCTCGACCAGGTCGACTTCCACCCCGCCTACCACGACTGCATGCGCCTCGCCTTCGGCCACGGGGTGCATTCGCTGGCCTGGACGACCTCTGAACCCGGCGCCCACGTGGCCCGCGCGGCGCTGTCCTACCTGTGGAACCAGATCGAGAACGGCAGCGCCTGCCCTACAGGGATGGCCTATGCCGCGGTGCCCGGCCTGCGCCTGCCCGGTGCGCCGGACGGTTGGGCGGCGAAGGTG
>Ga0137412_10000606_pt1 | contig 14932 bp, 18 predicted proteins | sample CZODoug2_1_16fun_FD_122160 | JGI IMG/M metagenome (GOLD analysis project Ga0137412, IMG submission 122160) | Vadose zone soil fungal communities from Angelo Coast Range Reserve, California, USA - CZODoug2_1_16fungal (Hybrid Assembly) | ecosystem: Environmental > Terrestrial > Soil > Vadose zone...
GCGCGTTCGGCCACCGTGTAGATATCCCCGACGATCGTCATCGCCGTGGGTTGGACCGCGCCGGCGCCGATGCCCTGAATCGCCCGAAAGACGATCAATGCCAGCATGTTCCATGCCGCAGCGCACAGGATCGAACCCAGCAGGAACAGCGCGATTCCCAGCAGCAGGACCGGTTTGCGGCCGAAGACGTCGGAGAGCTTCGCGTAGATCGGCGTGGTAACCGCTTGTCCCAGAAGGTATGCGGAGAACAACCAGGGGAACTGGTGGAAGCCGCCCAACTCGCCGACGATGGAAGGAATGGCCGTCGCCAGTACCGTCGAATCGATGGCGACCAACCCGGTGCTCAACATGACCGAGATGAGGACCGGTCCGCGCTCCGAGCGGAACCCGACCGCGGCCGTTGACGTCGAACTCACTGCGGCGCGTCGATGCCAGGAACGGGTCCGCCTGGGGCGAACGAAGCGACGGTCGGGTGGACGCCTGGGGCGAGCGAAGCGACGGGGAGGTGGACTAGCTGTTCGATGCTGGCCACCAGTGCATCTGGTGTCGACAGCTCGTAATCCTGGCCGTTGATGCGCACCGTGGGGGTGTGCTCGACGTTGGTCGCGTCGGCCAAGCCCGCCACCATCCCGGTATAGGTGTCGGCGTTGATGCAATCGGCTGTGGCGTCACCGGCGCCGGCCTGGCGTGCGAGGTCGATCAGCGCGGCGTTGTCGGGAAAGCTCGCTGCGCTCTCGGCGGGCTGGTGGGCGTAGAGCGCGGTCTTGAAGCGCCGGAAGGCGTCGATGGACTCGTCGGCCACACAGTAGGCGGCGGCGCCGGCGCGCGACGAGTAGTCCCGGTTCGGCCGGTCGAGGATGGCGACCATGTGGTAATCGGCCGCGACCGCACCGGTGGCGACGAGCTTGTCGACGGTCGCGCCGAAGGTGTGCTCGAATTTGCGGCAGTACGGGCACAACGAGTCCTCGTACATCGACAACACCACCGTGGGCTGGCCGTCGGGGTCGGTGATCAGATTGCCCGACGTCACGCGGATCGCCTTGGCATCAGCGGCCCTGGCCGCGGGGCCGGGAGACAGCATCAGACCCGAGGTCACGGCCGTCATCAACACCACCGCGGTCACGGCAATTCGGGTCAGCCGGCGCAGGCGTTTGACGTTGGGCACGTAACCCAGCCTATCGCCCGCTCGGAACCGGTCGGCATGGCGTGGTCCGACGAGTTCGCAGCACCTTCACAGATAGTCGCCGTGCATTACCTGTGAGGGAATCGACGGGAGCGTTCGGTTGCGTCCACACTCGTCGCCAAGTAAAGCGACTGTCGCGAAAGGGATTCCGTCATGACCGACCTGATCACCAACTACCTGGCCTGCTGGAACGAGACCGATGCCGAGGCGCGCCGCGCACTCATCGACCAGCATTGGAGCCGGTCCGCCACCTACGTCGACCCCTTGGTCGACGTCGTCGGACACGACGACCTGAGCGCTGCGATCAGCGCCGTGCACGACCAGTTCCCGCACTTCGTCTTCACGCCGGTTGGCGACGTCGATGCCCACCACAATCAGGCGCGCTTTCAGTGGGGTCTCGGGCCCGCCGACGCCGAACCCGTCATCGTCGGATTCGACGTCGTCGTCACCGATGGGGACGGACGGATCGAGCAGGTCCTCGGGTTCTTCGATCGCGTTCCCGGATGATGCCTGGCGGGTCGCCCGCTCATGTGTCCAAGCCCGCGTGCCTACGTAGGAATTCGACCTCGAGGTGCAGCACGTCGTCGAACGCAAGGCCGCCCTCGTATACGTCGTAGTGGCCGCCCTTGCTGCGGTGCAGTTCGGCGTGGCCAGCCAGCTTGGCCACTCGCAGTGCTGGTGCCACCGGAGCCTGGGTGTCGGTTTCGGCGACGATGAGGAGAATCGGAATGCGAATGGAGGCGGCGTGGCGAACAGGCCGGTGCGCGGAGATGCTCAGTAGCGATCGCGCGGCCAGTCGGTTGTTCCAGTCGACCGATTCCCTCGGCGCCACCATCGTCTTGCCGAAGAGGGCGTCCGGGGTGTCGGAGACACCCCAGCGCCCCGGTGCCACGCTGATGGGCAGGTAGATCGGGGTCCGCCGGAACAGGGAACCGATGCGATCCGCCACTGCGACCGCCATGAGGCGAATCGATCGACTGGGCCGAATCAAGCTGGCCCCGGCGAGGCCGTCGACGAGTGGGCATTGGGCGACGGCTCCCGCGAGCCGCGGGTCCGACGCGGCGAGCGCGGTGACGTGCATGCCGGCGAAGGAGGTGCCCCAGGCAAAGATTCGTTGCGCATCGATCCTGGGTTGCGCTGCCGCCCAAGTGATTGCGGTCCCGTAGTCCTGGCGCTGGCGAGGGACGTTGAGCTCATCGCGCGGCCATCCGCTCGAACCTCCCCATTGCCGGTAGTCGATCACCACCACGGCGAACCCTTCACGGCAGAACCGCTCTGCGAACGGCGCCAATCCGCCTGCCTTCACGGCGCCGAGACCATGCCCCATGACGACCGCCGGGTGCGGGCCTTGACCCGTTGGCTCGTAGAACCATGCCTCCAGTTCCTCGCCTGAAGGCGTCTGGATGCGCACGGTCGTGCGGGATGGCGGGGTGTCGCCATTCGGGCCAGGCATCTCAGTCGGATGAGACGGCGGTAACTCCATCGCCCCACCATATACTGATAGGTATTCGAAGTGCAATCGGTATCTAGTTTTTCCGAACCGTCGGACTCGCCGTGAGGATGCCCAGGATCGCGTCGACCACCTGTCCGGCACTGCTCGGGCCCGACGACTGATCGGTCGGCTGTTGCAGGCGAATACCGTTGGCCAGTGCCATCATCGACGCTGCCAGGTCTCGCGCATCGATCGGCAATGCCACGGACAGCTTCTCGAAGTAGTCGCGCAGGATTTGGGCGAGGGCTTCGATCTGCTTGCGCTGCAGCGCGTAGTACTCGGTGGCGAAATCCGGGCTTCTCCTGGCATGTAACTGCAGCTCGATGGCCAACTCGGGGCAGTCGCTGTTCACGAACGCGGTGTTGAGCCAGTTGGTGACCGCCGCACGCAGATCATTTGGTTCGAGGCCGACAAGCCTCTCGAGATCCGCCATGTCGCGCTCGGAGTACCGACGCAAGAGTTCCAGCAGGATCGCTTCCTTGTTGGGAAAGTTCGAGTAGAAGGCGCCCTTCGAGTAGCCGGCTTCGGCTGCGATCATGTCCGCCGACGCGCCGCCATATCCCAGCCGCGAGAACGCTTCCTCTGCCGCGGAGAGGAGCCGCTCCCGGGTGGCGGCCTGCTGTTCGGCCCTGGACAAACGGGTAGGTGGCACGGATGCCCTTCGTCATTCGAAGATCATGGGGTATCTCGATGACAGCCTAGCCAACCCGCTATGCGGAGAGGCGCGCGTACGACCCGAATTCCACGTCCTCCAGGATGTCCGTGCGGCGGGGTGACCACTGCACGAGGTCACGCGTCTTGTCCGATGACAGGCGCTTGTTGAGGCAGAGGCTGATTCCCGTGCCCAAGCTCGGCGGTGCGGGGAAGGCGCGGCCGAGCCTGCGATTGACGCTGGACGGTAGGCGCTTCGTGAGCGTGAGGCCAAGTCTGGCAACCGCATTGAGCCCGAGCATCTGCTCAAGGGTGAAGCTGGCGGTTCGATCGCCTGCGCCGATCATCCGGCTGATGGCCGCTGCGACGTCGCGAAGGCTGACGTCGTCGACCACGCCGTGCAGGATCGCTCCCCGAGGCGCGTGCTCGACGGCCAGGCAGTACAGCTCGGCGAGGTCATCGATGTGCACGTAGCTCTGCTGCGTGGCGCCTGCGCCGAGGTGGACGCCACATCCGTTGGCGCGCGCCATGGCGATGGCAGCCGGAACGTCGAGGCTGCCGCCGTGGCCGTAGACGAGTCCTGGCCGCACGACGATGCCACGGACACCCAGGTCGGCGAGCACGACGTTCTCCGTTTCGACACGCGAGGCCATGGCGTCACCCAACCCCGTGGCCAGCATTGGATGTACGCGTGCCGACGGAGGTGCGAACACCGCGCTCGGTAGCGGCAGCGCAGCGTCTTCGGCATAGACTTCGGGTGTCACGTCGCCGCCGTTGAACGATCCGAAAACAGCTGAACCGCTGGTGAATACCAACGCCTTCCCCGAGCCACCGAGAGCTCTCTGCATCGCGTGGACGGCGACCCGATCCCTTGCGAAGGTGTCGGCGTCGTCGCCCTGGGAAGCGCCGACGCTGGCAGTGCTGACGACGGCGTCGACGTCCGACGTGGCAATGGCGTTCGCCAAGCTCGACGAGTCACCGAAGTCGCCCGTGACCGGACTCAAACCACGCTGACGCAGCTTGGCCGCGGACTGTTCGGAACGCGCCAGTCCGACGACGTCATGCCCCCTGGCAAGCAGGGCGTTGGCGACCGCACCGCCGATGTAGCCGGTAGCGCCGGTGACGAGGATCTTCATGTGGGTCGCTCCGCCCGTCGTTCGAAAGGTCGATTTGAAATACTGATACGTATTTCAAAACCTATCAGACTTTCGATTGACGTGCGAAGAGGGGATGGGCTCCAAGAATCCATTGAGAATCCATCAAGGTGCCCGCTAGAGACTTCGAGGCATGACCACGATTCCGCACGAACGGCAGTCCGTGAAGCGCAACCGGCTCGCCGACCTGGCTCCGTTGTTCGACGCCCTGGCCGACGTCGCGATCCGCCGCGACGTCCCAGGCCCCGAGTTGCTTGCCCGTGTCGCGCAGGCCCGGCCGGCACTAGATGCCATCGCACAACCACCCAAGCCAGGCGAGCCCTACTCCCGCTTGATTCTGCGTGCCGACGACGAGGTCGAGATCATGGTCGCCCGCTGGCGTCCCGGGCACCGTTGCGCACCGCACGACCACGGCGGCGCCGGCGGGTTCGTCATTGCCGTCGAAGGCACGTTCCAAGAGCGCCGATTCCGCTGGGACGGCGCACGACTGGTAGTCGCCGAGACCACCACGCGGCCCGAGGGCGAAGCGATTGGCATCTCGCCCGACGACATCCACGACATGGGTGCTGAGGCGGGCGGCCTGAGCCTGCATTTCTACAGCCCGCCGGCACCCGGCATGCGGTTGTTCGACATGGAACGGGCAGAAGTGCTGGAACTGGTCGGCAACTATGGTGCATGGATTCCCGAAGGCGATCACCCGCGCATCCCGTTCGCGGACGTCGCACCCAAAACTCAAACAGCCCCATTGATTTGGGTGGCCCACACGACGCACTACCGCGGTGGATCGGGCGAGTTCGCGGTGGCCGCGGCCACCATGGCCCGCGAGCTGGCTGCCGCACATCCCGACGCCGAGGTCGTGATCTCTGGCCTGCATCACAAGGCGGACTTCCTCGCCGAGATGGCCCGGTTCACCGGCTCGGGCCGTGCGCTGAGCCAGCTGCACCTGATCAGCCATGCCGGGATGTACGGACCGATGTTCGGTTCGACGGACTGGCCCGAGCAGTTCTCGCCGCACGAGTGGCGGACCATGGCGATTCCGTTCGCCCCCAACGGGCGGGCGCACTTCCACGCCTGCCGCACGGCGCGCTGGTTCGCGCCCTTCTTCGCCGACGTCTTCGGAGTTCCGGCGTCTGGCAACCACAACTACACCACCGTCTCGGCCAGAAAGGACCACTTCGCCTGGGCGGGCCCCAATCCGACTGCGCGACAGGACCTTTATCTGATCGCCGCGCCCGGCAAGAAATCGCACGGGTGGGCAGGCAGCATCCGCAAGTATCTGGGCACCGCCGCGGAAGCACCGCTGCAGAGCCTTCCCGCCGCCACGAAGCCCGAGCGCTCCTACGATCGCGTCGCCGAGCTCTACGATCGCGCCTACGCCGATATCAGGGTTCGCGACGCCGAGTGGAAGTGGGTGGCCGACCGCGTGGCCAACGCCCGCGCCGAACTCGGCCGTCCCTTGCGGGTGCTGGAAATCGGCTGCGGCAATGGCGCTTTGCTCCGTGCCATCGACGACGGCGGTGACATCGACTTCGGGATCGGTCTCGACAGCTCCGCCGGGATGCTCGACCGGGCGCGCACGCGCAACCAGGACCGGGCCCGGTTACGGTTCGGCAAGGTCAACGGACCGGCGCTGGATGTCCCCGACGATCACGTGGACGTGGTGATCTCGTTCCTGTCCTTCCGGTACCTGGACTGGGATCCGGTGATGGCCGAGATCCGGAGGGTGCTCGCGCCTGGCGGTCGGCTATGGGTGGTCGACATGATCGAGCACCCGGTGCGCGTGCGTGAGCTGGGCGTGCTCGCGCGGTCAGCCGTTGCGCACCTGCGAACACGGCGTGCACGGCCGCAGTTCACCGCCGACCTTGCTGACCTGACGAACCATCCCGACTGGCGGGAAATGCTGCGGCACAATCCGATCCGGGCCGAGCACGAGTATCTTTGGTACTTCGGCAGCCGTTTCCCCGGCCGGGGGTTGGACACACTGACGGCAACCCCGTCTCAGCGGGTGGTGGCATTCGATTCTGGTCCGTTGCCCAAGGGCCAAACCGCACCCCTGACTTACCCATGATGGCGGCGACTCCGTGCCTCGGCATCGTGGACTGGGGCATCGGCGGCGTCGGGCTGGTGCGAGCCCTCGACCAGTTGGCGCCAGGATTGCCGCTGCTGTACTTGGCGGACACCGGGGTCACCCCCTACGGCCGGATGGGGACCGATGAGCTGACCGCCCGCCTCACCACCGTGGTCGCGGCACTCGCCGAGCGAGGGGCCACCGAGGTGGTGTTGGCGTGCAACGCGGCCAGCACGGTGGTCGGACGGCTTGGCGCGGCACCCATTCCGGTGGAGGGAATCATCGGTCACGGGGTGGCCTCCGTTCCCGACGACATCGCCGGGCCGGTGGGAGTGGTGGGTGGGCGGCGCACCATCGCCGGCGGCCACTACCGACGCGGGCTGGCCCGAACGGGTCGGGTGACAGTGTCGCGGGTGGCACAGCCGTTGTCCGCGCACATCGAGGCCGGTCGTGCCGGCTCCCCGCAGTTCCTCGCGGACCTGGCGCGGATTCTCGCGCCGCTGCGTCGGGTCGATGCCTTGGTGCTGGCCTGCACCCACTATCCGGCCGCAAGCCGCTGGTTCGCGGCCGCGTTGCCGGACGCTCTGCTGATCGATCCGGCTGAGCGCCTGGCTGCCGCGGTGGCTGAGCGGCATCCTCAGGCTCGGCTTGCCCAAAGCCTTTCCGCACGTAGCTTTCTCACCACTGGTGATCCCGACGCGATGCGGCATGGGGCGGCGCTGGCCTGGGGCAGACCGTTGGCGGCCACCGCGATCGCGTGCTGAACCGGTGAGACCGCGTTCCCGGATGACCGAGCGGGCTTACCGCAGCAGCGTCTCGAAGAGTTCTTCGAAGTGCAGGTGTGCCACGAAGTGGCCGCCGGGTCGAACGTAATGGGTTGCACCCGGAATGCGCTGCGCCAGTTCGCGTCCCCAGGCGGCTGGCACTAATTCGTCCTCGGCTCCCGACCAGACGTCGACCGGTACCCCCAGGTCCTCGGGCGCGAAACCCCACGGCAGTGCCCAGGCTCGGTAGTCCTCGACGACGCCGGAAGCGCGCCGCAGTCCTTCGTATGACACGTGTGAGAACGCGTCGAATCCTTCGGCCCGCAGAACGGCGGCATCCGCGCCGCCCAGTTCCCGTGCGGCCAGCCGACCGTTGAGGGTTGGCGCCGACCGGGCGATCAACGCCATCGTCCGAAAGCATTGGCGCGCAACCCACGGCGCCCGCTGCGACAGTCGGGTGTACGCCCGGTCGAACGACGGCAATTGGGCGAACACCCCCGGCTCGGTCAAGGGTAGGGCCCCGGCGATGATCGCGACCCGCGTCACCCGGGACGGCATCGCATGACCAAGTGCCGCGGCGTACTGCCCGCCCATCGACCATCCCATCGCCGCGAACCGGTCGACACCGAGTTGATCAAGGAGCTCGGCGACGTCGTCGGCCCAATCGAGCATGGTGCGGCCAGGTAGCGGATCGGACAGCCCGATCCCAGGCCGGTCCGGCGAGATCAGCCGAACCCCAGTCCGTTCGGCGAAGGGCGCTGCCGCGGCGACGTCGAGTCGGCCGACCAGGCCGCCGTGCGCATTGACGACGACGGCGCCGTCGGGTCGGCCGAACTGGGCGAAACCCAACGACCGCCCGTCCCGCAGACGCACGACGTGACCGTCAATGCCTCGGTGTGGAGCCACGGGTGCCAGCCTGGCAGTGCGCGGGCGCCAGCACCGCCGAACGGTGAGTTGGAGTCTGGCCGACGGTCAGTTAGCCGACAGCACCCGGCTGCCCCGTGCCGCGCCAGTGCGGGGAAGTGTTTCGGGATACCGGCGATGGAGGCCGTCGATGAGCCGGTGCGCCTCGTACAGCTCCCTGCGCAACGTGGATCTGTGCCTGCGATCGTGCGTGGCGCCGCGGATGGAAGTACGGGCGCCGCGCAGTTCCGCCGCCTCGAGTTTGTGCGAGATGTCGGCGACGTGCTCGCCCAGTTCCCGAAGCAGGGCCCGCGCTTGAGCTGCCCCCGCGTCTTCGGTCATTCGACGATCGTCTCACCATTCCCCAACGTTCGCGCGACGGGGTCGCAGGAAGTTCCCGTCGTTGCCCAAACTTCCACGGGGCGTCGCGAAAAGGCCGACCGCGCGTGGCGGTACCTACTTGCCGCCAGCATCGTTTCCGCGATGGCGGCAACGCCGGCTACAGCCGACCCGCAGTGAACGTGGCGGCCTGATCGACCATCCCGTTCACGGAGTACAGGGCGTGGGCGATGGTGGGCCCGCCACCGACGGTGCCGTCGCAGATCGTGTCGCCTGGCGCGCACAGCTCGATCGTCTTGCCCGCGTACGCGGGGCCGATCACGATCGGCGGCGCGCCGTAGTCGCGCAGGAACACATCCGACGGCTTCCCGAACAGGGCCACCGCGGCGACGTGATCAGCCACCGCGGGCGGCATCGGCTTGGGTATGTAGGAGCCGTACGCGGCGGGTACGCCCGCAGGCACCTCGGCCGAGGTGACGAAACCGGCCACGACCGCACCCTGCGAATATCCGCCGAGCACCATCCTGGTGGCGGGGCAGTTCGCGGCCATGGATTGAACGTGCGCGCCCGCGTCGCGAATCCCGTCGACGACGGTTCCTGCGAAGGCGAGCTGGTCGGCGAAATCACTGCTGGCGGGGTAGTCGACCGCGTACACGTCGACCGACCTGCCGCCGGACTGTGCCCGCACCGCGTCGACGAACGCCTGTCCTATCCCGCCGACGCCGGGTGGCTCGCCGGTACCTCGTGCGAACACGACCTGTACGTCGGGGCACGGTTGAGCGGACGCGGATGGTGCGGCGACACCCAGCACCACGGCACCGAGAGCGACCGTTACCGCCCCGGCGAATCGCGCGATTGGGCGAACGTTCATGTCTGGCGCCTCCCTACGCTCAGCGGCCCAAGACGCTCGTGTCTCGACCGTCGAGAAGTGGTACCCCGATGTTTGCTAATCAAACCAGCGAGGCGGGCCAGCGGCCGAAAGGTGAAGCGTCGGTCGACCACCGGTCCCGCGGCCCGCTAACGGCGTGAGCAGTCCAGCGAGACCGTGATCGTGCGCCGGAACACCACCTCGACGCGTCGGTCGCCGAAGCGCTCCGTCCGCCTCTGCTCGCGTGGGTTGAAGACGTCGGTCACCACGCACTCGTCCAGAGGCGCACTACCGATGCGGTTGACCTTGACGTCGAAGCCCTGCGCCTCGAGCAGACCGATCGTGACGTTCGCCGACTCGGCGTTCGCCGGAGCTGCAGGCAGGGCAAGCAGCCCGACGGCCACAGCGGCTGCTGCGACGGGGATTGACAGTGCGGCTCGCACCGCTGGGAAAGCGCTGACTCGTTTGCTGTTTGTGAACATGACTCGATGGTGCAGCGCAACGGCGTGTCACTGCATGGAGGTTGTGTGGAGATCAGCAGGAGATTGCGGGCGGTCAGATTCCGCCGCAGCTGATCCGGAGTGCCTCGATCGCGGCGTGGATGCTCGGGATGGTCGCCGGACCGTACCGGGTGACGATCTGCTCCAGCGCACGGGCGACATGCGGACCCACGACGCCGGCCGTCAGAGTCTCCTCGGCGATGACGATGCCGTTCACGAAGTGTGCGGCATGCAGACGGCCATCCCTCGCGACCTCGTAGCGCCAGTCACCGATCAGGATGCGCTCGGGCTCGGACCGGAACAGGCTGCGTCGCCCGGGCGTGTGTTCCACCCCTGGAAGGCCTGCGAACACGTTGACCACCAACGCAACTCCGCCCGCCCCTGACAGTGCCGCCGTGACGACGCGGCTCACCTCATCGGAGTCGAGCCCCGTCATCACATGCTCATCGGTAGGACGAACGACGGCGTGATGGTTTCACCGCTGCCGGTGCGCCGCACCGCGGTGCCCGCCGCGTAGAACTCGACGGTGTGCAGCCCCCATGCGTAGTTGGCGATCTCGAACTGGACGCCGACGACGCCGTTGGCGCCGTCCCGTTCCGCCTCGGCCTGCATCCGGGACATCGCCAGTTCCCGTGCCTCGTAGTTGCCCTGGGTCCACTGCGGCATCTCGGCGTTGCGTCCCGCTTGCTTGAGCGTCTGCATGAATCCCTGCACGGCGATGTGGAAGACGCAGTTGCCCATCACGAATGCGACGGGGCTGTATCCCGACCGGAGCAGGGTCGTCATGTCCTGGCCCGAAAGGTGGCTGCTGAAGGCTTGTCCGTTCGGACGGCGATAGGCGCCGGGTTTGGGGGTGTAGCGCACCGCGGTGCCGACCGCGATGAACTCGAGGTGTTCGCCCTCGCCCTGGTGTCGCCATTCGAGTCGTACGCCCACGACGCCGTCGGCCTGCAACTGGTCGGCTTCGGCTTGCATCCGCGACATGGCGTTCCAGCGCGCCCGATACGTCGCCTCGGTGAGGGTCGGCAGCTCCGACTGCTGTCTGATTCCGCTGAACTGGTATCCGACGTGATAGACGGACACACCCATGACGAGGTCGATCGGTTCGAATCCCGCGCCGTGCAGGAGGGCGAACTCGTTGACCGACAGGTCGGAGGTGAACAGCTTGTCCGCGTGCGAAAGTCGTTCCCCGGCTACCGGGTCGAGTTGGTTCGGTTGCATCGGGGCACGCACCTTCCGTATCGGTGCGCAGAGTGTAGGAGTCGATCCTGTGAACTTGGTGGGAGCGCGGCCAGCTGAACATCCGGTGGCCCAACCAGGGCACATGGGTGACGCCGCCGTGAAATGCGAGTAGTGAACTACGCGTGAGGTGATGCGGTCGCCGCTCCTAACCTCGGCATGCGCCCACCGCCCCGACTGCCGAGGAATGCCATGACCACGTTGATTGGTTCCGACGCGCGGACCGGCGTGATCGGCGTTGGCCTGGCCGCCGGGGGAGCGGTGGCCTACGGCGTTGCCACCGTGATCGGGCGTGCGCTGGCCGCCGCCGGCGTCGACTCGGCCACCGCCCTGTCTGCCCGGTTCGCCGTTGCGGCCGTCCTGCTCGCGATGACGCTCTGGCTCCGCCAGGTGGCGATCCGGCCACTGCCGGGCGAGTGGCTGCCGATCGTGCTGCTGGGAGCGATCGGCTACACCGCCGAATCAACGCTGTTCTACCTGTCGATGGAGCACGGGGCGGCCGGCGCCTGCATTCTGCTGTTCTATACCTACCCGGCGATCGTCGTGCTGATCGAATTGGCCCGCAAGAGAATTCGACTGACCGGTCCGATACTGCAGGCCCTCCTGCTGTCGACCGTCGGCACCCTCGCGGTGGTCGCCGTCGGCGGTGACGTCGGCATGTCCACAGTGGGGGTCGTGCTGGCGTTGGCGGCGGCCGTCGCGTACGGGTTGTACCTGATCGTCGGCAAGGAGTTCAGTAGGCGAAGCGACCCGATGACCGCCGCGTGCTGGGTGGCGTCGGGCGCCGCGGGATCGTCTGCCATCCGCGGTGCCGTCGCTGGGAGCCTTGAGTTTCCGTCCGGTCACCTGCTGCAGATCGCCGCCTACGGCGTGGCGACGGCCGTGGCGTTCACCCTGACCTTCGCGGCACTGTCACGCATCGGATGCAGCAAGACGGCGGTCGTCATGACGCTGGAGGCGGTGTCCACGGTGGTGTTGGCGGCGCTGGTGCTCGGTGAGCCCGTCTCGGTGGCCCAGGCGTGCGGAGGGCTGGCCATCGTCGGCGCCGCCGCCGTGATTGCGTGGTCGCGCACCGCCGAATCGACTGCGGACCGCAGGGAGGCGCTGAAGCGATGAGGTTGGCCGCCGAACGGGTTTCGGTCGATGGTCAGCCTTGTTCGACGACGTTGTCTCCGCCGGAGTTGGTGATCTCCGGGGAGCCCGTCTTGAACGTGATCTTGTTGTTGAAGCCGGAGGCCACGATCGAGTCGGCGCTATCCACGGTGACGTTGTTCTCGATGCCGGACACGTTGACGCTCAGGCAGTGTCCGGTGATCACGATCGTGTTCTCCATGCCGCTGATGTTGACGGTGCCTTCGTTGCAGGCGATCGTCTTGTTCACGCTGATCCCGGGAATGGTGACGACGCCACCCGGTGCGATGGGCGCCTCGGGACTCGGCTCCTGAGGAATGGACATGTCGGGTGGGGTGGGGATGTTGGTGAGGACGCCGCCGCCACCGGAGATGCTCGGGCGGTCGCGGGGACTGCTGGTGATCGAGGTCCCGCTGGAGAACAGATGCGTGCCGAACACGGCGACGCCTGCCCCGACCGCCACGCCACCGACGACGAACGTCGCGACGACCAACCACCACCAGGAGAAGCCTCCGGTCGATCGCGGCGTCGTGGGGTAGGGGTTGGTGTACGGGGCTGCATACGGAGTGGTGGAGTACCCCGGTGCCGAGTACCCCGGTTGCGGATATCCCGTTGGCGAGTATCCCGGCGGAGGCGGTGGTGGAGGTGGCGGTAGCCCCGGAGGATTGCCGTAGCTGCCGCCAGACTGCCCCGCTCCCAATTCGGACATGCTGGTACCTAGTTCGGACGAGCTCGACCCGAGTTCGGAGTTGCTTGCAACGTCGGAGAGGGAACGTTCCAGATCCCGGATCCGGGCCTCGGGGTCCTCCTGCGAGTTCATGCGCCGATGCTCCCACACCCGGGGCTACTCGTGGAATGGCTTGGGTGGCCCCCTCGGATCGGTGTCGATCGCCCCGAGGTCAGAGGAAACCGATGTTGCGTCGGCCTGGCCCGATTGACGGGACGGGATCGGACCCGAGAGTCTTGCTCAACAGTTCGTGATAGATGTCGCGGAAGTCCGTGGTGACCTTCAGGTCACCGTCGTTCAGGTCGGTCAGGCTCGGCTCGTCGCCGTAGTAGCCGCCCTTGACCGGCGCGCCGGCAAGGAAGACGGGGCCTGCCGAGCCATGGTCGGTGCCTTGGGAGGCATTGGCGGCGACGCGGCGACCGAACTCCGAATACATCATCACGACGAGCTCCTTGCCGAACGAATTGGTGTGCATCCGTCGCAGGAATGGGGTGAGCGCCTGGTCGACGGATCTGAGCAGGTCCTCTTGTGTCCCGCGCTCGTCGGCGTGGGTGTCGAAGCCGCTCAGCGACACCATGTACACCCGCGTCGGCACCGCAGCCTTCACGCATCGGGCCACCAGGTCGAGCTGAGCCTCGAGGGAATCCTCGTCGGCGCTCTGCGACGCCGCGGTCGGGTCGATTCCCTTGACCACCCTGCCGAATTCGGGTTCGGTGATCTTGCTTGCGCGATAGCTCCTGCGTACCGCGGACATCGCAGGGGTGTCATGCGGATCGTCCTTGCTCAACGAGTCAAGAGTCGACGCGATACCGTCGGGGATGCGCGGGATGGTGTCGGAAAGTGCTGAGGCGAGCTGCTTTTCGCCGACCGCCAACAGCGGTAGCACGGCGCCGACGTTGACTGCGCGCAGTGGGTCGTCGCCGCCGGCATCCAGCCAACGGCCGATCCACCCGGTTGGCACCGGGTCCTTCGGGGAGGCCGTCTGCCAGATGTCCATCGAACGGAAGTGGCTGCGATCGGGATTCGGGTAACCCACGCCACGCACGATGGCCAGTCGACGGGATCTCCACAACCCGGCCAGTCCCGCAAAGGCCGGGTTCAGCGCGAACTGACCGTCGAGCGGCAGCACCTCATCGGGTGCATACGCCAGGTCGGGCCGGGCTTCGTGGTAGGCGTTGTCCGTGTAGGGGACGACGGTGTTGATGCCGTCGTTGCCGCCGTAAAGCGTGACGATGACCAGGATTCCGCTGCCAACGGGAAGTGGCCGTTCGCGCGCGGCGTCGAGCAACTCGGGCAAGGTGATCCCGACGACGCCGGTCAGCAGCCCCGCCGCCCCGACGCCGGCACCGGCGATCAGGAACTTGCGACGGTTGATTTCTGGCACTTGTCGAATCCCCTTACGCCGTCAGGTATTCAGGGGTGTTGACGGCAGCCGCGACGAGCCGCTTCGGGTCGTCGACGAGTTCCTTGAGTGCGGCGACCGTGCGATCGGTCCACGCGCCGACGCCAATCAGGTAGCCGGTGGCGTCGATGCGGTCATCCGTGGCGGCGTCCTCGACGGTGGACAGGTCACCCATCGAGGAGAACTTCTCGGCCGCCCACACCCGCGCCGTGGTGCTCGTCGTCGAAAGCCACGCCTGCCCATGGGGCCAGCCGTTGACGTCGGGCGGATAGAACGGACGTTGCCGCATTACGGTCAGCGCCACCAAGATCGCGTCGATCAGCCACGTCTGATCGAGGGGCACCTTGAGCGCTCGGATCACGCCCACCATCCACTCGATCGGGGCGGTGACCATCGAACCGGTGCTTGCGGTGAACTCGGGATCCAGCAGGATCGCCTTCGTCAGCGCCTTGAGATCCCTTCGCGGCCCGTACGCGGCGGTCAGCCGGCCCAGCGCCGCTGGTGACGGTTC
>Ga0137412_10000632_pt2 | contig 14928 bp, 17 predicted proteins | sample CZODoug2_1_16fun_FD_122160 | JGI IMG/M metagenome (GOLD analysis project Ga0137412, IMG submission 122160) | Vadose zone soil fungal communities from Angelo Coast Range Reserve, California, USA - CZODoug2_1_16fungal (Hybrid Assembly) | ecosystem: Environmental > Terrestrial > Soil > Vadose zone...
GACGAAATACCTGAAGCCAGGGATGTCGAATCGGGGTCGCTGCGCCAACAATCGCATCGGACCACCGCTGGAGAACTGTGGTGGCGGAGGCGAGGAGCACCTCATGAACGCCGGCGAGATCGTGGAACGGTTCGAGCGGAGCTGGGCGGAGCGAGACCCTGCCGCGATGGTGGCGTGCTTCGCGCCGGGCGCCACCTACAACGCTCCCGGCGTCGACCACGCCAGCGGGGCAGGTATCGCGGAATTCGCCGAGGCGTTCTTCACCGCATTTCCCGACTCGCGCTACGAGTGGACCACGGTGGCCCGCGACGGGGAGGTTGCGGCCGTCGAGTGGACATTCTCCGGGACGATGACCGGTCCGCTGCTGGGCATTGAGCCCACGGGCGGCACGGGCTCGGCGCGCGGGGTGCACACCATTCGGTTGGCCGGTGAGCGGCTGGCGTCGGTGGAGGCGTTCTGGGACAACCAGGGCTTCTTTGCCCAGCTCGGTATCAAGGCCTAACGGTTGATCGCCGTGCCGATGCGGCGGCGACCTCAGCGCGCGAGGAGGCACCGAGCTTCGCGAACACGTGTTTGAGGTGGGTCTCGACCGTGTACCGGGAGATGAACAACTGCTCGGCGATTCGGGCGTTGGTCAACCCCTTGGTCAGCAACGCCACGACGTTGCGCTCGGCCGGCGACAGCGTCTCCCATGGGTCCGCCGGCGATACGGCCGGGCGCGGCTTCGGGGGACATTCACCGGTGAGGAACAGCTGGATCTCATCGGCGATCCGGTCGGCCAGCTCGAGATAGGGCCAGTGATTCTCGCCGGGCAGCTCGATGAGCGCAGCGCCCGGGATGTGCTCGGCCAGGTAGTGGCCGTGCTCCGGCACGACGAAGGTGTCACCGGTCCGGTGCAGGACCAAGGTAGGAACCCGCACCGCCGACAGGACGTGGCGGACGTCGCCCTCGAACGCCATCCGCAACAGTGCTCCGGCGGTACCCGGCGAGGCCGAGAACCGTTCCAACCGCGCCATCCCCTCCACCACGCCCGGCACGCCGATCAGCCCGGGCACGATCAGCCCGGCGGCGATTCCGGTGCCCCACTCCACCTCGACGCGGCGGATGAGCGCATCGAAGGCGTCCTGGTCCCAGCCGTAGGGGTAGTCCGGCGCCCGGATGCCCCGCGCCCAGCACCCCTGGAGCACCAGCGCGCGGGTGCGCTCAGGGTGGGCGACGGCGAACAGCAGGCTCATCGGTCCACCGTCGGACAAGGTGACCATGACGGTGCGCTCGGAGCCGACGGCATCGAGCACCGCGCGCACGTCGGTCATCCGCTGTTCGAGGGAGGGAACGTCATCCGACGGCAATCGGTCCGAGAGCCCAGTGCCCCGCTTGTCGACCAGGATCAGCCGGCTGAATGCGCACAGCCGCGTGTAGAAGGCCACCCAGCCGGGGTTCTCCCAACCGAGTTCCACGTGTGAGGTCCACGGCGGCACCAGGATGATGTCCAACGCCGCGTCAGATCCCCCGACGACCTGGAACGCGAGGTGGGCGCCGTCGTCGGCCCTGGCGTACTGGGTCTTGGGCATGGTGAGCATGCGGGCCCCGGTTGTCGGCAGACGTCCTGGTGCGAACTTAGCCCGTCCGGTTGCGGTTCGGTACCGGTCTCCTGCGCCCGGAACAGACCCGCCTCGGTCACGGTTGCGTCGCTGAGTGAGCCCGTCGAGAGGGATGGCAGCAGTGAGCGAACTGAACGACTGGAACCAGCGCGTCGTCGCTGAGTTCCGCGCCAATCATGGGCGCTGCGGCGGCGAATTGGCGGGCGCGCTGATGATCATCGTCCATCACGTCGGCCGCAAGACCGGCACGCAGTACGAGAACCCGCTGGTCTATCAACCCGGCCCGGACGGACGCATGTTCCTGATCGGCTCCTACGGAGGCTTGCCGAAGGACCCCGCGTGGTTCGGCAACCTGCTCGCGGCTGGGCAGGCGACCGTGGAGGTGGGCGACGAAACCTTCGAGGTGAAGGTCACCGAGTTGACCGGGGCGGAGCGGGACACGGTCTTCGAGCGGCAGAAGGTGGCGATGCCGGTGTTCGCCGAATACGAGGTCAAGGCCGCCGGCATCCGGACCATTCCGATCCTGGCCCTGGACCGGGTCTGACCCGGGAGAAACCATGACCACCACCATCCAGCGCCCCGCCATACACCGGGCCGAGGTCGCAGCCACTGCGCGCACCGCTGAGCCCGGCCGGGACGTCGGGCTGCTGGCGTTGCGGGTCACCATCGGCCTGTTGATGGCCTGCCACGGCGCGCAGAAGTTGTTCGGATGGTTCGGCGGGCCCGGCCTGCACGGCACGGGCGCCGGCTTCGCGCACCTGGGCTACACGCCGGGCACGTTTTTCGCGGGCGTAGCCGGGACCACCGAATTCGGCGCCGGGCTGCTGCTGGCGCTCGGCGCGCTCACCCCGCTGGCCTGCGCCGGGATCATCGGGGTGATGACCAACGTAGTCTTTGCGGTGTCCTGGCACATGGGTCTGTTCGGTCACCCACCCGCTCAACAGGGCTTCGAACTGCCGCTGCTGCTCGGCGTCGGTGCGGTGGGCCTGGCGTTCACCGGTCCCGGCCGGCTGTCCGTGGACGGCGTCCTGGGGCTGGACCGCCGCTGGGCACGCCTCGGCGGCGGCGTTCTCGTCGGGTTGGGCGGGGTGTTGCTCGGCGTGATCGGCGCCCTGGTGGTCATGCTTGGCTTCAAGAGCTGAGGAACGACGCCGCCGGGACGAGTGCAAGGCGCTCGGGTGGGGTAGCACCTGGGACGAGGAGCCGCCGTATGAGCACCTACTCATTGCAAGTGGACGACTGCGCCGATCCACCTGCGGCGACCATCGTCGGAGAGTTGGACCGTACCAACGCCGCCGAGTTCGCCGATGCCCTCACCGCCGTTCCCGGGCCGCGCCCGGTCATTCTGGACCTGAGCGAGCTGCGGTACATCGACAGCACCGGCTTCGGCACCGTCATCCAGATGGTGGACAAACGGGTGGTGGTGGTCGTGTTGGACCCGGTCAGCCTGCTGCGCCGGGCAGCCTCGGTGATGGGCCTGCCGTTCCACGACCACGTCGACGCCGCGCGGACCGCCCTGGGCCGTAGCTGAGCGTTTGCTAGGAACGGACGAACGCCGCGAGATGCTCCCCGGTGAGGCCGGCCCGGCCGGCTACCAGCGCCGCCGGGGTGCCCTGGAACATCACCCGGCCGCCGTCGTGGCCGGCGCCCGGGCCGAGGTCGATGATCCAGTCGGCGTGTGCCATCACCGCGAGGTGGTGCTCGATCACGATCACCGACTTGCCCGCGTCGACCAGTCGGTCGAGCAGGCCGAGCAGCTGGGCGACGTCGGCCAGGTGCAGGCCGGTGGTCGGCTCGTCGAGTACGTAAACCCCGGCCTTCTCCCCCATCTGTGTGGCCAGCTTGAGCCGTTGACGTTCCCCGCCGGACAGCGTGGTCAGCGCACGGCCGAGGGTGAGGTGGCCCAGCCCGACGTCGGCGAGACGCTCCAGGATCGCCAGCGCGGCCGGCAGTTGCGCGTCGCCGGCGGCGAAGAACTCACGCGCCTGCGCCACCGACATCGCGAGCACTTCGCTGATGTCGCGGCCACCGAGGCGGTACTCCAGTACGGAGGAGTCGAAGCCCTTGCCCTCGCAATCCTCACAGGTCATCGCGACGCCGGCCATCATCGCCAGGTCGGTGTAGATGACCCCGATGCCGTTGCACGTTGGGCAGGCGCCCTCGGAGTTGGCGCTGAACAGGGCCGGCTTCACCTTGTTGGCTTTGGCGAAAGCCTTGCGGATCGGCTCGAGCAGCCCGGTGTAGGTCGCCGGGTTGCTGCGCCGGGAGCCGCGGATCGGGGTCTGGTCGACGGCCACCACCCCATCGCGGCCGGCCACCGACCCGTGGATCAGTGAACTCTTGCCCGAGCCCGCGACGCCGGTGACCACCACCAGTACCCCGAGCGGGATGTCCACGTCCACGTTCTGCAGGTTGTGCGTGCGGGCGCCGCGGATCTCAAGCGTGCCCATCGGGGTGCGCACGGTGTCCTGGAGTTCGGCGCGGTCGTACAGGTGCCGGCCTGTGATCGTCTTGCTCTTGCGCAGTCCGGCGACGCTGCCTTCGAAACAGACCGTGCCACCGGCCGCACCGGCCGCCGGGCCGAGGTCGACGACGTGGTCGGCGATCGCGATGATCTCCGGTTCGTGCTCCACCACCAGCACGGTGTTTCCCTTGTCCCGCAGGCGAAGCAGCAGGTCGTTCATCCGTACCACGTCGTGCGGATGCAGGCCCGCGGTGGGCTCGTCGAAGACGTAGGTGACGTCGGTCAGCGAGGAACCGAGGTGGCGGATCATCTTGGTGCGCTGCGCCTCCCCGCCGGACAATGTGCCGGACGGGCGATCCAGCGACAGGTAACCCAGCCCGATCTCCACGAAGGCGTCGAGGTGCCGGCGCAGGGCCTCGAGCAGCGGCGCGACCGAGGAGTCCCGAAGGCCGCCCACCCACGCGGCCAGGTCGCTGATCTGCATCGCGCAGGCCTCGGCGATGTTGATGCCGTTGATCTTCGACGCTCGCGCGCCGGCGGCGAGCCGGGTGCCGTCACAGTCGGGGCAGGTGGCGAAGGTGATGGCCCGGTCCACGAAGGCCCGTACATGCGGCTGCAGCGAGTCGATGTCCTTGGACAGCATGGAGGACTGGATCTTGGGGATCAGGCCCTCGTAGGTGAGGTTGACCCCCTCGACCTGGATCTTGGTCGCTTCCTTGTGCAGCAGGTCGTGCAGTTCCCGCTTGCTGTACTTGGCGATGGGCTTGTCCGGGTCGAAGAAGCCACAGCCACGAAAGATCCGCCCGAACCAGCCGTCCATGCTGTAGCCGGGGATGGTCAGCGCGCCCTCGTTGAGCGACTTGGTGTCGTCATACAGCGCGGTCAGGTCGACGTCGCTGACCGCGCCGCGACCCTCGCAGCGCGGGCACATGCCGCCGGTGCGGTTGAACTCCGCGCGCACCGCGCGGCGGTTGCCGCGTTCCACGGTGATCGCACCGGTGGCCCGCACCGAGGCGACGTTGAACGCGAACGCACTGGGTGGGCCGAGGTGTGGTTTTCCCAGGCGGCTGAACAGGATGCGCAGCATCGCGTTGGCGTCGGTGGCTGTGCCCACCGTTGACCGGGCATCGCCGCCCATGCGCTGCTGGTCGACGATGATCGCGGTGGTCAACCCGTCCAACAGGTCGACCTCGGGCCGCGGCAGCGTCGGCATGAAGCCCTGCACGAACGCGCTGTACGTCTCGTTGATCAACCGCTGTGACTCCGCGGCGATGGTGCCGAACACCAGCGAACTCTTGCCCGAGCCGGAGACCCCGGTGAACACGGTCAGCCGACGTTTGGGCAACGTGATGCTGATGTCCTGCAGGTTGTTCTCCCTGGCCCCGTGCACCCGGATCACGTCATGGGCGTCGGCGACGTGCGGCTTGGCCATATTCAGCGAAGCTCCTGGATGCGTAGCAGGTTGCCCGCGGGATCGCGCACCGCACAATCGCGCACCCCGTAGGGTTGCTCGGTCGGTTCCTGGACGATCTCGACGTCTCCGGTCTGCAGACGTTCAAACGTGGCGTCGAGGTCCTTCGTGGCCAACAGCAGCCGCGCGTAGGTGCCTTTGGCCATCATCTCGGCGATGACCCTTTTCTCGTCCTCGGTGATGCCGGGGTCAGCGGTCGGCGGCTGCAGCACGATGTTCGTGTCGGGCTGGTCCGCGGGGCCGACGGTGATCCAGCGCATGCCGGCGTAGCCGACGTCATTGCGCACCTCGAAGCCAAGGGTGTCGCGGTAGAAGGCCAGGGAGGCCTCGGGGTCGGAGTGCGGGAGGAAGCTCGCGTTGATGGTGATGTCCATGCCGATCACGCTAGTTGCGACGCGACGGCGGGTGCTTCTCGATTCCTGATCGGTCTGGTGACCTGTTTGGCCACGCAGGCCGGGATGCCGGCGGTGGTGCTTGCTTCACGTCGAAAGACGCTCGGCGGCACCCCTACCAACTCGGTGAACCGGGTGCTGAACGTGCCGAGCGATTGGCAGCCGACCGCGAAGCAGACCTCGGTGACGTTCAGGTCGCCCCGGCGCAGCAGCGCCATCGCGCGTTCGATGCGACGGGTCATCAGGTAGCTGTACGGCGACTCGCCGTAGGCCGCCCGGAACTCGCGGCTGAGGTGCCCCGCCGACATGTGCGCGTCGCGGGCCAGTCGTTCCACGTCGAGCGGTTGGGCGTACTCCCGGTCGATCCGGTCCCGCACCCGGCGCAACCGCGCGAGGTCGCGCAGGCGCTGGGTCTGGGCAGTGGTCACCGTTCGATCGTGTCAGCCGCGGATGGCGTGCACCATGCTGACCACGGACAGCACCGCCATGATGACGGCGGCGATGCGGGTGATCAGGTGAATCGGCATCACGCTGAGCAACGACTTTCCGCCGAGGATGGCCAGCAGGCCCACTGCCCAGAGGCCCAGCACGGCGCCGATGCCGACGGCCAACGGATTGTCGTACTTGGCGGCCAGGTTGGCGGTGAGGATCTGGGTCAGGTCGCCCCACTCGGCGATGAAGATGATCGCGAAGCCGCGCATGGCCACCTGATGGAAACCGGCCGTGGCGATCAGCGCCTCGGCCTCTTCCTCGGTGGCCTCCTGCTCGCTCTCGGACCCTTCCCGCCACACCAGCACGGCGCCAACCAGGAACAGCAACGACACGATGGCCTCGACCGGGCGGCGCGGTAGCAGGGCGATCAGCGAGCCGGCGGCGACGGCGAGCACCACGTGGGCGGCGAACGCCGCAGCGACGCCGGTGAACACCCAACGCGCCGGGAAACGCGTGCCCAGCAGCAGGCTGGCCACCGCGGTCTTGTCGGGCAGTTCGGCCACGAAGATCAGGCCGAATACGGTCAGGACGATGGACAGGTCGGACAACGGGCGGCCTTCGGTTGGCTGGGCGGCGGTGTCCGAGTGTCCCCTTTGCCTCCCCCGTCCTGCGCGGCGGGATGCGTACGCTGGCCCGATGCAGGGCGAGGTGCCGGCGGACCTGGCCGCGACGATCGCGCAATGGCCCGTGGAGTTGCGCACCGCCGTCATGCGGTTGCTCACGGCTGACCCGCGAGTCGTCGACCAGGACGGGTATCGGGTGGCGTTGAACCTGGCGGACACCGAGGAAGCAGTGGCGGCTGCCGTGCTGCGCCGCTGGGCGCCGGAAATCGGCCTGGACGCGGTCTCCATGGGGAGATTGGATCCGGACGACGGCACGCTGCGGGTGCTGTTCGTCGGGGGTATCCCCGGCGAGTACCGCGACCGGTACTACGTCATCAACGCCGACGGCCCGGGGCCGATGGCCGAGGCGGCCCGCACCGGGCGGGTCATCGTCATCGAGGACACCGGCCTCAGCGAGCCGGGCCACCGCACCGTGCTGCAGGACTTCGACGACGTGGTGCGCGCGCTGGTCTTCCATCCGCTGCGCGACTCCGCCGGGGTGCTGATCGGTGCGATGGGGCTGGGCTGGTTCAAGCCCCGCACCATCGCCCCGGCCGAGGTCGAGGTCACCGGGCATTCGGTGGCGTTGGCCGGCCCCACATTGGCCCGGGTTCGCTCCGCGGAACGGGAACGGCGCATCGCCGTCGACCTGCAGGACCACCTACTGGATCTGAACCGCACGTCCACGGTGGCGGCGGTGGCCGCGGCGTATCAGCCGGCCGCCGAGGCCATGCGGGTCGGCGGCGACTGGTACCTGGTCAAGCCCGCGGAGGACCCGGATCGGGTCGCGTTCTGCGTCGGCGACGTGGTCGGGCTGGGTCTGCCCGCGGCCACCGTCATGAGCCGGCTGCGTAGCGCCATCGCGGCCGTGTCGCGCACCCTGGTCGATCCCACGGCTGTGCTGGACCTGACGGAGCGCTACGCCCGCACGGTGCGCGGTGCCCAGTGCGCCACCGTCGCCTATGCGGTGTTCGACGCCGCGGACCACACGCTGCAGTACATCTGCGCCGGTCACCCGTACCCGTTGCTGCTCGACCCGGACGGCCGGGCCCGCTTCCTGACCGCCGGCCGCCGGCCCCCGTTGTCCGCGGTCGCCGACCCGGCCGGGGAACCGGCCGGCACGGCCGAGCTGCCGGAGGGATCCCTGCTGATCCTGTACACCGACGGGCTGATCGAACGGCGTGGGGAAGACCTGGACCTCGGGCTGGCCCGGCTGGCCGCGGCGGCGACGGAGTGCGCCGGGCTGGATACCGGCAAGGTCTGCGCCGAACTGCTCAAGCGGATGGCGCCGCCCGGCGGATTCACCGACGACGTCGCGCTGCTGGCCGTGCGCCCGGTGGGGATCACCTCGCGCGGCTTCGTGCGGGTGCTGCCCGCGGAGCTGCGGGAGATGGGGGCGGTGCGCCGCGAGCTGCGCGACTGGTTGGCAGAGGTCTGTCCGGATCCGGTGGTCCAGCAGGACGTGTTGGTCAGCGTCGGGGAGGCGTTGACCAATGCCGTCGAGCACGGCAGCGAGCAGTACCCGGATACCACCGTCTCGCTGGAGGTCTTCGTCGGGCAGGACGGGATCTTCGCCACCGTCGGGGACAGCGGCCACTGGTCGCAGGACTCCTCGGCCAGCCAGCGGCACGCCGTGCGCGGCCGCGGCCTCAAACTCATCCACGCGCTGAGCACGCACGTGGAAACCCTGCGCTCGTCGCACGGAACCAGGGTGACCATGCACTACGGCTGCAAGTGCGACCGGCCGGCCGGTTCCTGAATCGCGCGTCCTTGCGATCCGGGGAGCGCCGGGTGGAGGCTTGGCTCATGTCCACAACAGAGGCGAACAAGGCGTTGGTGCGCCACTTCTACGAGCAGATCGACGCGGGGAACCTCGACGTGCTCGACGAATTGGTGGCCGAGGACTACCTCGACCACAGCCCGCCGCCGTTCCCGTTCCCGCCCGGCCGGGAGGGTCTGAAGGAGTCCTTCCGGCTGTTCTGGGCGTCCACCCCCGGAACACACGTGATCGAGGACCAGATCGCCGAGGGCGACAAAGTCGTGACCCGGATGACCGCCTACGGCAAACAAACCGGCGATCTACCGGGCATCCCGGCGACCGGCAACGACATGGAGATGACCGCGACCGTCATCCATCGGATCGCGGATGGCAAGCTGGTCGAGAAGTGGTCCGACAAGGACGTGCTGCGCATGCTGCAGCAGCTCGGCGTGATCCCGTCCATGGGCCCGCCGCACTGATCGACGGAAGGTGGGGGCAATGGCCGGGGCAACCTGCGCGCATCTGGACACGATCACCGGGGCGGCGCCGAGCGACGCCGCCGGCTGCCACGAGTGCCTGAAGATGGGCGGCCACTGGCTGCACCTGCGCCGGTGCGCGCAGTGCGGACACATTGGCTGCTGCGACAACTCGCCCGGCAAGCACGCCACCGCGCACTTCCACGCCGCCCACCACCCGGTGATCCGGTCGTTCGAACCGGGCGAGACCTGGCGCTGGTGCTACGTGGACCAACTCGTGGTCTGACGGTCGGACTAAGCTCCTGCGCCGTGCGCGTACTGGTGATCGGGTCCGGCGCCCGGGAACACGCCCTTGTCCTCGCCCTGTCGCAGGACCCCGGGGTGACCGCCCTGGCCTGTGCGCCCGGCAACGCCGGCACCGCGGCCCTGGCCGAACCGTTGGTCGTCGACGTGAGCGATCCGGCCGCCGTTGCCGAGTTGGCCGCCGGGTTTCATGCCGATCTGGTCGTCGTCGGGCCGGAGGGGCCGCTGGTGGCGGGGGTCGCGGACGCCGTGCTGGCCGCGGGCATTCCGTGCTTCGGGCCGACGAAGGACGCGGCGCGGATCGAGGGGTCGAAGGCGTTCGCCAAGGACGTGATGCTGGCCGCCGGTGTGCCCACCGCGTACAGCGAGCTGGTGGACAATCCGGCCAAGCTGGACGCGACACTGGCCCGGTTCGGCCCGACCTACGTGGTCAAGGACGACGGCCTGGCCGCCGGCAAGGGCGTTGTCGTCACGACCGATCTGGACGTGGCCCGCGCGCATGCGATGACGCTGCTCGACGGTGGCCATCCGGTGCTGTTGGAGACGTTCCTGGACGGGCCGGAGGCGTCGCTGTTCTGTGTGCTGGACGGCCGGACCGTGGTCCCGCTGCTGCCGGCCCAGGACTTCAAGCGCGTCGGCGACGGCGACGCGGGACCCAACACGGGTGGCATGGGCGCCTACGCCCCGCTGCCGTGGGCGCCGCACGGGCTGGTGGCCGACGTCGTCGCGCGGGTCATCCAGCCGGTCGCCGACGAACTGGCCGACCGGGGCACGCCGTTCGCCGGGCTGCTCTACGCCGGGCTGGTGCTCACCGCGACCGGGCCGCAGGTGATCGAGTTCAACTGCCGGTTCGGTGACCCGGAGACCGAGTCCGTGTTGGCCCTGCTGGACACCCCGCTGGCCGGCGTGCTGCTGGCCGCCGCGACCGGTCGACTGGCTAGCGAACCGCCGCTGCGCTGGCGGGCGGGTGCCGCCGTGACCGTGGTGATCGCCGCCGAGGGTTATCCGGGCCGGCCACGTACCGGTGACGTGATCACCGGCGCCGACGCCGACGGCGTGCTGCACGCCGGCACCCGGCGGCGCGACGACGGCATCGTCGTGTCCGCGGGTGGCCGGGTGCTGGCCGTTGTCGGCCACGGCGACGATCTGGCGGCCGCGCGGGCCGACGCCTACCGACGGGTGGCCGCCGTGCACCTGCCCGGCTCGCACCACCGGACCGACATCGCGGCGCGCGCGGTGGCCGGGGAGATCAACGTTCCCACTCCGGCATGATCGCGGGAACCCAACCCTGATCGGCTTCGTCCAACACACGTGGCGGTGTGGGCTTGGTTGGTAGCCTGCTCACAGAACACGAACGACTACGGGACGTACGGGGGTGTTCCACACCATGGCGACCGACCAGCAGATGCAGCCGTCGCTCCCCGCGATGAGTGCCGGTGGCATCGGCATCGAACTGAGCAGCGTGCCGCAGACGCAGAACATCACGGTCAACAAGGACAACGTGCTGCAGGCGGCGAAGATCATCCAGGACGCGCTGGACAACGAGGGCCAGCAGATCCGGTCCAACCTGCCGATGCTGCGGGTGATCGCGCCCGGCGGCGACCTGATCAGCGTGCACGCCGCTGCCGCGTGGAACGCCCGGCTGACCGGCGACGCCGACTCCTACTCGGTGCGGGTCGAGCAGTACCTGCAGAGCCTGCAGACGCTGGTCGACAACCTGGTCACCTCCGCCCGGCAGTACGGCTACTCCGACCAGCAGATCGCCGACAGCTTCAGCTGATGGGCCGCTGGCTCGCGGTGGGAACGGCGGTGACGATGATGGCACTCGGCGGATGCACGACCACCCAGGCCGGCCAGGCGACGCCGGCCGGTGCCGCGTCACCCACCTACCAGGTGCCCACCAACGGTGCCGGCGCGATCTCGCTGCCGCCCCGCCCCAGCGACGTCCCGTTGACCGGCGTCGATCCGTGCACGCTGCTCTCCACGGCCCAGCGGACCACACTCGGGGTCACGCCTGGAGTGCCCGGGCGGCCGGTGCAACTGCTGGACAACAGTCCGACATGTAATTTCCGGTTCGCCGATCGGACCGCCGAGTACACCGTTGCCGTGGACACCGTGGCCGGCATCCAGCGCTATCTCGACCCGGCGCTGGCCGATGTCATCAAACCCGTGTCGGTCAACGGTTTCCCCGCCCTGGACATCACCCTGAAGCCGCCCGATCTGCTCCAGGGGTGCACCACGGCGGTCAGCGTGGCCAACGGGCAGATGTTCACGGTCGCCCTCGGCCAGCCGGCCAAGGGCACCACCACGACGCAGTCCTGTGCCAGGACCGAACAGGTCGCCGCCGCCGTGCTGGCCACGGCGCAGAGCCGGAAGTAAGGACAGACCATGGCCGACGGACTACTCAGCGACGTCAACGCCGCGATGCACGATGCGGTCGCCCACCTGTTCCGCGGTGGCGATCCCGGCACCGTGGGCGATATCCGCTGGGAGGGCATGAGCAACCCCGAACTCGCCAACGCGGTCAAACTCCTCAGCGAGGGCCCGGGCGCGGCCGGTGTGACCCAGGCGGCCGACGCGCTGACCACGATCGCCAACAACCTCCAGCAGATCGACCAGACGCTGCACAACCAGTTGCAGGCCATCGGCGTGAACTGGCAGAGCCAGGCGGCCGAACTGGCACAGGAGATGACCATCGCGTCCGCCGCCTACTCGGGTGCGGCCGGTGCCGCGGGCGGCGTGAACGCGACCGGCGTGACCAACCAGGGCGACGCGTTCTCGGCCGCGAAGAACGCGGTGCCCAACGTGAGCGACCTGCAGAGCCCCAGTGGCGGCAGCTTCCTGACCAACGCCGCCCAGACGCTCACCAGCCACCAGAACGACCAGGCACAGCAGGCCGCCCAGGCCAACCAGGCCCGGCAGCGGACCATCGACGCGATGCAGAACTACACCAACAGCAGCAAGTCCGGCCTGTCCGGGCACACACCGGCACCGGCACCGCCCGGCTTCACCGTTGCGCCGAAACCGGTCAACCCCAACATCGGACAGGTCACGACGCCGGCCGGCTACGTGCCACCGCCGCCGGTCACCGTGCCCAGCGGCTCCTCTCCCGGTGGGCCGTCCGGTGGCGGCGGCTCGGGCGGCAGTCCTGGATTCCCTGGTAGCCCAGGGTTTCCTGGCGGTTCTGGTGGCGTGCAGTCGGGATCGGCGCCTGGTGTCTCCGGCGCGGTTCCCGGTACGCCGGGGGCGACCGAGGTCGGGGTTCCGGGGGTGCCCGGGGGTGGACTGCCGGGATCGCCGATCGGTGGTCTGCCGGGTGTCGGTGGTTTGCCGGGCGTGCTCGGCGGTCCTGGGGTGGTTGGTGGGGCTGGCAGTCCGTTGGCGCCCGGGCCGGTCAGTGGCATCGGTCCGACCGGCGGGCCGGCCGGGTCCGTCGGGAGTGCTGCTTCGGCGGCCCAGGCCAGTGCGGCCACCGGGGCCATCGTGGAGGACGCGGCCGTGGGCGCGGCGATCGTCGGTGGGACGGCGGGTGCCGGGATCGCCGGCGCATCCGCCCGTCCGGACCAAATCGTGCGCAGCCGACTGGCCGGCGAGGACGTCGGCGAGGAGGCCACCGGCGCCCGGCAACAGGCCGCCCGCGCGCTGGCCGAGTTGGAGGGCGAGGAGGCCGAGGCGGCCGGCGTGAGCGAACGCATCGGCGCCACCGCGGAACCGCCGCCGTCGGTGCTGGAACCCGCGGTCGGCGCGCGCCGCCAGGACGACGCCGAGCACGACAACCGCTACGGCGTGGACACCGACCTGTTCGACGACGGCCGGATGGTGGTGCCATCGGTCCTCGACGGCGGCGACCAGACCGAGTCGAAGTAGCGGCACCCAGTGGGCCTGCCCAGCACGGTGGTGCTGTCCACACTGGAGTTCGACGTGTTGTGGGAGGACCAGCGGTTTCCGCGTCGCCACGTCGTACTGGACGTGCCCAGCCCCGGCGTCACCACCAGCCAGCGGGCCGAACTGGTCCGCCGCACGTGGGCCGGCCTGGCCGAACGCGGCCTCGCCGAACGCGGCCGGGCCGAGCCGGAGCTGGCTGATCGCCTTGCGCTGCTGGCGTACCCCGAACGGTCGGTGGACTGCTGGGTGTGGACCGACCGGGAGATCCGCGGGCTCGCCGCCCAGTCCGGTCGCCAGGCCATGCTCGGCGTGGTGGACCGGGACGAGGTCTGGCTGATCCCGGCCAGGGACACGTCGTTCGTGGAGGCCGCGGTGTCCATCGCCGGCGAGTGCCCGGCCGGTTGGGGCCGCTCGACCAGCCTGCCGCAGGACACCCTGCGCGCCGCGGACGAGGCGGCCGGGGGCGACCCGAAGGCGTTGATCTCGCAGTTGGAGGACCGGGACGTGTCGCTGGGCCAGGCGCAGGTGCTGGCCGCGATGTTCACCGGGATGGTCGGCCGTGGCCAGTTCGGGGTCGAACGCACCGGCCGGACCGTCCAGCGGGCCAACCGGGTGGTCGCGTTCCACGACACCCAGCGCGGCCGATACCTGTACGTGACTCGGCCCAGCGCCGACGGCCGGCTGTGGGCGACCGTGACGCCGGCCGACAACCGTGGAATCGCGAATTCGGTGTGGGAGCTCTTAGATGAGCTTCGGTAGGAACCGGTCGGCGACCGGAGGCGTCACAGAGTGAACGAAAGGGGGCCGACGCCGTGGGCACGTCGAGTTACAACGCGGCTGACATCAGCCAGGCGCGGCAGACGATCGGCGCCGAGGCCGACCATCAGCTGGCCCATCTCCTTGAGCGACAGACCGCGCGAGCCGGTCGCCCGGCCGTCGACGGTGAGCAGCACCATCCGGCGGCCGTTGTCGGTGAACCCGACCGCGGTGCGCGGCGCGGAGTCGGATGATCCCGCGATTCGCGATGCGATCGCCCAGGGCTTGATCGAGCCCTGTGATCCTCAGCAAAAGGCGCTTGCGCTCTTTGGTCTGCTCGAGGGCTTGGTTTCCCAAGCCCGTATCATGAACGATCCCGAGATTTGCCGAGAATTGCCCGCGATGGCGATGGGCATTCTCGGGGTCAAAGCCCGGCCAGTTGTTCCGATTTCCGTCTAACGCTTCGGCCGTTTTTCTGCTCTTTCCCGACCTTTCCGCGCATCTCGGTGCGCTTTTTTTTCACCGCTTTTATAGCTAAATAGTCAACTACTCTCCGCCATGTCTCGCCTTTCGTCCACCTTCGATCTTTCCGCTCCGCTCTTCGCTCGGCCCCGGCGCACGGGTTTGCGCAGCCGCGCCGAGCTCAAGCCGATCACGACTTCCCGGTTTACCCGGCTCGATTCGAGCCTGCTGACTCATTGGGGCCCGGAACGGCTGGCCCGCCTCC
>Ga0137412_10002362_pt1 | contig 14928 bp, 14 predicted proteins | sample CZODoug2_1_16fun_FD_122160 | JGI IMG/M metagenome (GOLD analysis project Ga0137412, IMG submission 122160) | Vadose zone soil fungal communities from Angelo Coast Range Reserve, California, USA - CZODoug2_1_16fungal (Hybrid Assembly) | ecosystem: Environmental > Terrestrial > Soil > Vadose zone...
ACGCCCCTCTCCTTGCCAACCCTTCGGGACCGGGCAGATTTCCCCTCATGCGGCGTTGTCGCCTCCTTATTGGGTCACTACCCAACCTCGTCGGCTCCGCCTTGCCTGAGGGGAAATCTGCCGCGGTCGCGGCCACGCGGAATACTCAGACAGGCTCCTTGGCACCAGGTCGTCTATGATCGCGGGCCAATGCTGTTCACACGAAACATCTTCCTCATTGGCCCCATGGGATCCGGCAAGACGGCGGTGGGCCGGCACCTTGCCCGGCTGTTCCGTTTCACTTTTCACGACAGCGATGCGGACATCGAGGCCAAGACCGGTGTCGATATTTCATACATATTCGAAAAAGAAGGCGAGGCCGGGTTCAGGGTCCGCGAGCGGGAATCCATTGAGCGCCTGACGCGGCTGGAATCCATCGTCTTGGCGACCGGCGGCGGGGCCGTGATCGACGTGGAAAATAGGCGGGTCCTCGCCGCGCGCGGGGTGGTCGTCTATCTCGAGACCTCGATAGACCAGCAAATCGAACGTACGCGCCACGCCCGGCACAGACCGCTTTTGAACGACACGGATCCGGAAGAAAAACTGAAGGAACTCATGCTGCGAAGGGCCGCCCTGTACGCGGAAATCGCGAATATCACCGTTTCGACGGATGGCCGGCGCGTGCAGCTGGTGGCGGAGGAGATTCACCACGAGCTTCGCCGGGCGCACGGCCCGTAAGGGTATAATCCCCAGGCCGTGCAAACACTCAAGGTAGACGTCGGACACACGAGTTATCCCATCGCGATCGGGCCCGGCTTGTTAGGCGATCGCGCGCTGCTCGACTCGCTGATTGGCGGCCGGGATCTCGGCCTGGTTACCAACACGACGGTGGCGGAACTTTACCTGGAGAAGTTGCGCGCCACGCTCAGCGGCCGCCGCATCGGCCAATGCGTGCTTCCCGACGGCGAGCAGTACAAGACGCTGCAGACTGCGGCCCTGGTGTTCGACGCGTTGGTCGGGGCGAAGCTGAATCGTGATGCGACCATCCTGGCATTGGGAGGCGGGGTGGTAGGCGACATCGCGGGCTTCGCGGCCGCCTGTTATCAGCGCGGCATCGGCTACGTCCAGATACCGACGACATTGCTTGCGCAAGTGGATTCCTCGGTCGGCGGCAAGACCGGCGTCAACCACCCGGGCGGCAAGAACCTCATCGGCGCCTTCTATCAACCCCTGGCCGTCATAGCCGATACGGATACTCTGGCGACGCTGCCGGACCGTGAATTGCGCGCCGGGCTCGCCGAAGTCATCAAATACGGCTGCGTCTGGGATGAGCCGCTGTTCGACTGGCTGGACCGCAATATTGAAAAGCTCAGGAACCGCGATGCCGAGGCGCTGGCCTATGCCATTCGACGATCCTGCGAAATCAAGGCGGCGGTTGTCGCTCGGGATGAACGCGAAAACAATCTTCGGGCCATATTGAATTTCGGCCATACGTTCGGACACGCAATCGAATCGGCGACCAATTACGATACGTATCTGCATGGCGAAGCGGTTGGACTCGGCATGTTGCTCGCCACGGATTTGTCGCGCCGTCTCGGACTCATAGACCGGGGCGCCGAAGAGCGCGTACGCGACCTCTTGGCGCGCGCCGGATTGCCCATCGACCCGCCGCGCATCGGCGCGGCCCGAGCGTTCGAATTGATGCAAATGGACAAAAAGGTTCTGGCCGGAACCCTGCGGCTGGTGTTGCTGGAAAAACTCGGACGTGCCGTCGTGAGCGGCGCGTACGCGAAGAGTGCGCTCGATGCCACGTTGAGCGAGCATTTCGCGTGACGGAACTTGCGGCGTATGCCTCCCACGACGATCAATCGCGCGGTCGACGTTATCCCGAAGCGCCGCCCCCCTATCGCTCGGAATACCAGCGTGATCGGGACCGAATCGTCCATTCCACGGCGTTCCGCAGGCTGGTGTACAAAACCCAGGTTTTCGTCAATCACGAAGGCGACCTATATCGGACCCGGCTCACGCATTCGCTCGAGGTTGCGCAAATCGCCCGGACCATTGCACGCGCGCTTGGGCTGAACGAGGTGTTGTCGGAAGCGATCTGCCTCGCCCATGACGTGGGCCACACGCCGTTCGGACACGCGGGCCAGGATGCGCTCAACGAATGCATGATGGACTTCGGCGGTTTCGAGCATAATCTGCAGTCGTTGCGCGTGGTCGACGAGCTCGAAGAGCATTATGCCGACTTCAATGGATTGAACTTGAGCTTCGAATGCCGTGAGGGCATTCTCAAGCATTGTTCTTACAACAACGCAATGCACCTCGGCGAATTGGGCGAACGCTTCATCAAGCGCCAGCAGCCGGGGCTCGAGGCGCAGCTGGCCAATTTTGCCGATGAGATCGCTTATAACAATCACGATGTGGACGATGGAATACGCGCCGGCCTCATCACCGTGGAGCAATTGCTCGGGGTGCCTCTGTTCCTCGAATATCACCAAGAAGTCCTGGCGAAATACCCGGATCTCGCGGGCCGCCGCCTCGTGTTCGAAATCCTGCGCCGCATGATCAACCGGCTGGTTTCGGATCTGATCGATTCCTCGGCAGCGCGCCTGCGCGAGTCCGGGGTTCGGTCGATCGCCGATGTGAGAGCGCAGCCCAATCCCTTGATCGGATTCAGCGACGCTACACGGGACCTCAACCATGCGCTGAAGTCTTTTCTGCGCGAGCAGGTCTACAAGCATTACAAAGTGAGACGCATGACATCCAAGGCGCGCCGCGTCGTCGTTGCCCTCTTTGACGCATTTCTGAACGATCCGAGCCTGATGCCCGACGAACACAAGGAAACCGGCGCGCGCTTGGAACTGGCGCTGGGAACCGCCGGCCGGGCGCGCGCGGTCGCCGACTATATCGCGGGAATGACCGACCGCTACGCCATTCTCGAACACCGCCGGTTGTTCGACCCGGGCGAGCGGACGTGACTGCCGTGTTGAAGAACGATTTGCTGCTGCGCGCCCTGCTCCGGGAACCGACGCCGCGGCGGCCCATTTGGTTGATGCGGCAGGCGGGACGATATTTGCCGGAATATCGCGCAACCCGCGCGCGCGCCGGGAATTTCTTGGCGATGTGCACCAATCCGCAGATTGCCTGCGAAGTTACCTTGCAACCCGTCGATAGATTCCCCTTGGACGCTGCCATCTTGTTTTCGGACATTCTGACGATTCCCCATGCAATGAATCTCGGGCTGGATTTCGAGACCGGCGAAGGTCCGAAATTCGAACGGCCCGTGCGCTGTGCCGCCGACGTCGATAAGCTCGGGATCCCGGATCCGGGCCGAGAACTTCGCTACGTGATCGACGCCGTCGCGCTGGTCCGCCGGGAATTGGGCGGCCGGGTGCCCCTGATCGGTTTCGCCGGGAGTCCGTGGACGGTCGGTACGTACATGGTCGAAGGCGGCGGCAGCAAGACCTTCGGTCTCATCAAGCGCATGATGTACGAGTCTCCCAAGGTGCTGCATCGCTTGCTCGACGTGCTGGCGCAATCGACTATTTTATATCTTAACGCGCAGATCGCCGCCGGCGCGCAAGCCGTCATGTTGTTCGACACCTGGGGCGGCGTACTGACGCCCGCGCAGTACGAGGAATTTTCGCTGCGCTACATGGCGAAGGTGATCGACGCATTGACGCGTGAGAGCGATGGACGCCGAGTCCCCAACATCGTGTTCACCAAGGGCGGCGGCGCATGGCTGGGGAAGATCGCGGCGATCGGCTGCGACGCGGTCGGCGTCGACTGGACGACCGATCTTGGCGCTGCTCGCAAAGCGGTCGAGGGGCGGGTTGCCTTGCAGGGCAATCTTGATCCGTCGGCGCTGTTCGCGCCGCCGGAAACGTTGCGCGCTGAAACCCGGCGAGTGCTCGATAGCTATGGAGCCGGGGCCGGGCACGTGTTCAACCTGGGCCATGGCATCACGCCCGATGTCCACCCGGAACGCGTTGCGGTGTTGGTGGATTCGGTGCAGAACTACGTATTGACCTAGGGCTCCCGGGTCAGCGAACGATCGCGCTGGGCGCGGATTTCGATGCGGCGGTTGCGGCCGCGCGCAATTCGTCCCGCAATGCCCGGCGCAGAATCTTGCCCACATTGGTTTTCGGCAGCTCGGTGCGGAAATACACGTGTCGCGGGACTTTGTATCCGGTGAGCTCGGTTCGACAGTGCGCGATCAATGCCTGGGCGGTAAGATTCGGGTCCTTCTTTACCACGAATAGCGCGACAACCTCGCCGGAAGCCGCGTCTGCCTGTGCAACCGCGGCGACTTCCAGGACGCCGGGATGTTCCGCGGCAACGCTCTCGACTTCGTTCGGATAGACGTTGAAGCCGGAGACCAGGATCATGTCCTTCTTGCGATCCTCGAGGTAAACGAAGCCCGCGGCGTTTATGCGGCCGATGTCGCCGGTTCGCAGCCAGTCGCCGAACATCACTTTTTCGGTCTCACCGGGGTGGTTCCAATAGCCGCGCATGACCTGCGGCCCGAATACGCAGATTTCGCCGACCGTGTTGGTGGCGACTTCCTTGCCGTCGTCATCGCGAATCGAGACATCGGTCGAGGGGAGGGGCAGTCCGATGCTGCCGTTGAAATCGGCGCCGATCGGATTGGCGGTTGCAACCGGCGAAGTCTCGGTGAGTCCCCATCCTTGAGTCATCACGCAGCCCGTGACCTTCTTCCAGCGCTCCGCGACCACGCCTTGCAAAGCCATGCCCCCGGCAAAGGATACGCGCAGGGCGCTGAAGTCCACGGCTTCGAATCCGGGCGTGTGGAGCAAAGCGTTGAACAATGTGTTGACGCCGCTGATGAAGTTGAACTTGTGTTTTTTGAGCTCGGCCACGAATGCGGGACAATCTCGCGGGTTGGTGATCAACACGTTGCACGCACCGAAAGGCAAAAAAGCGAGGCAATTCGTGGTGAGCGCAAAGATATGATAAAGCGGCAACGCAGTAATGACGACGCGGGCGCCGCCTGCCTGCATCGCGGGAAATATCCAGGAAGTGGTTTGCAGCACGTTGGCGACCATATTGCGATGGGTGAGCATGGCCGCCTTGGCGACGCCGGTCGTGCCGCCGGTGTATTGTAGAAATGCGATGTCGTCCGGGCCGAGCGCGGCCGGGTCGAACTTCAGGCCGAGTCCGGCGGAGAGCACGCTCTTGAATGTCACCGCGCCCGGCATGCTCCAAGCCGGGATCTGCTTGCGGACATGGCGCAGCACGAAATTCACGATGAAGCCGCGCGGCAGCCCGAGGAGGTCGCCGATGCGGGTCACCAGGACTTTCTTGAGGCCGGTGCGCGGCAGCACCTGCTGCAGCACATGTGCGAAGTTCTCGACGATGACGATGCACTTCGCTCCGGAGTCTTTGAGCTGGTGTTCCAATTCGCGAGCGGTGTACAACGGATTGGTGTTGACTACCACCATGCCGGCGCGCAGCACTCCGAACAAGGCGATCGGGTATTGCAGGATGTTCGGCATCATCAGCGCGACCCGGTCGCCCGCCGCAAGACCCGATTTTTTCTGCAGCCACGCTGCGAACGCTCTGGAGAGTTCATCCAGCTGGGCGAAAGTCAGGGTCGCGCCCAAATTGACATAGGCCGGCTTGTTGCCGTGGGTCGCCACGGCTTCGTCGAACAGATCCCTGAGCGAGGCATACTCGTCTGGGTCGATGTCGGTCGGTACACCGGCCGGATACTGCTGTAACCAAGTTCGCTCCACTCGGGCACTCCGTGTTTTTTGTCCCGCGTGTATAGCACCGGTTCGGGGTGCCAGCAACGTTCTTCGCCGGCCGGAGTAGACTGCGCTGATATGAAAATCTCTCGATTGTGGATCTTGAGTGCATTGGTCGCACTGTCCGGTTGCGTTCACGGCTTCGGTTGCCTGCTTCTTCAGCCCATCAAACACACGTTGACGGGCCGCATTCATTTTCGCTCTTTTCCGGCCGCTGACGGCATCGACAATGTGCCGGTGCTGGTGCTCGACCGGACCGCCTACGTGTATGCGCCCGCGCACAGCTACCAATGCATGTCCGCCACCGATGTGCAGCTCGTCGGTGTGTCCGAATTTCCGGAGAACGTCATCGAAAATTCACACGTCAGCGTGAAGGGCTCCTTGTTCGAGGCGACCTCCGGGCATCAATACACCCGTTTTTTGATGAATGTGACGACATTGATGCCGCTCGACAAGAACCGTTGAGCGTCCGGGGAAGGTTGGATTCGGCGCGAATCGGTTTACAATTCAGCAAGGAAGCCATCGCACGCAGGGAGTAAATTTTATGAAAATGACGAATTTGACGGGCGCCTTGGCGGCGCCGCTGCTAATGTTCGCGCTGACGTTGTCGAGCCAAGCCGACGCGACCGCCTGCAAGGATGGAACGACCTCCGCCCACAGCGGCCGAGGCGCTTGCAGCGGCCACGGTGGCGTGCAAAAGGGGGCCCCCGCGAGCGCGGCCGCCGCTCCCGCCGCAACGGCTCCGGCCGCCGCCGCTGCCGCTCCCACCACTTGCAAGGACGGCACGGCCTCCGCCAGCAGCGGTCGCGGCGCTTGCAGCGGCCATGGCGGTGTTCAGAAAGCCAGCAAGGCCCAGCCGACGACCGCCGCGAGTGAGTCCGCGCCCGCCGCGGCGGCTCCGGCAACGCCTGCTCCGGCGGCCGCGAAGACGCCCGCTGCAACGAAATCTGCGCCCGCCGGCAACACCGATCCGGCGGGTGCGACCGCCAAATGCAAGGACGGCACCTATTCGAAGTCTAAGCACCACTCAGGGGCGTGCTCGCATCATGGCGGTGTCGCTGAGTGGTTGGACGCTCAATAACGTCGCCGCCTTGCGCGCGCCGTCGATGACCGGGCGGCGCCGGGCCGCGTCCGTTCATTTGCGCAAGATGGGTTTCAGCCCCAGCCACACATTGGCCAGCACTTGCGGCTGGCCGAGTTCGTTGGGATGCATCCCGTCAGCCTGGATCAGATCGGGTGAGAGCGCGATGCCGGCCAGCACAAAAGGTACCAGCGGCGCCTTTTTGTCGTGCGCCACGTCCACGAACACCGAGCTGAATTTTTCAGTGAATTCAACGCCATAGTTGGGGGGCATGCGCATGCCCAGCAGCAGCACCCGCGCGCCCATGCCGCTCGACAGGTCGACCATCTTGGCTAGATTGGAGCGCATCTGGTCGATCGGCAGCGCGCGCAAACCGTCATTGCCGCCCAATTCGACAATCACGATCTGGGGGTGATGCAGAGCCAACGCCCGGGGCAACCTCGCCAGGCCGCCGGCGGTGGTTTCGCCGCTGACACTGGCATTGATGACTTGGTAACCGTACCCTTCATTCTTGAGCTTCACCCGCAGCATCTCCACCCATCCCTGTTCGACGTGCGCCAATCCGTAACCGGCACTGATGCTATCGCCGAATATGAGAATGGCGGGAGTATCTGCCCGTGCTGAGAACGCCGCAAAACCCAACACCAACAGGACAACAAGCCGTTTCACAGGCACTCCCGATGCAAGATCAAATCGTTCTCGAAGCTAAAAATGTATCCAAGACGGTGTCCAGTCCCGAAGGTTTGCTGACCATTCTCGCCGATGTGAGCCTCCGTGTGCGAACCGGCGAGACCTTGGCGATCGTCGGCGCTTCGGGCGCGGGAAAATCAACGCTGCTGGCGCTGTTGGCGGGGCTCGATTCTCCGAGCACCGGGCAGGTGCTGATCGCCGGCGTCGATCTGGGGCAACTCGACGAAGACGGCCGCGCGCAGATTCGCGGCCGGCATGTCGGGTTCGTGTTCCAATCATTCCATCTCATCCCATCGCTCACGGCGATTGAAAACGTCATGCTGCCCCTCGAATTGGGCAGCCGGCCGGATGCCCGCCAGGCGGCTGCGCAGGCACTGGCTCAAGTGGGTCTGACTCCGCGGGCTGCGCATTATCCCAAACAACTTTCGGGCGGCGAGCAGCAGCGCGTGGCGATCGCGCGCGCCTTCGTGACGCACCCGGACGTGCTATTCGCCGATGAGCCCACGGGTAATCTCGATACGGCGACCGGACAAAGGATCACCGACCTCTTGTTCGAACTCAACCGCAGCATCGGCAGCACCTTGATCCTGGTTACGCACGACCGCTCCCTGGCGCAGCGTTGCGGCCGCGTGCTGGAACTCGACGCCGGCCATGCGATGAGTTGACGCCATGCAAATCCTACGTTTTGCCCTGCGAAATCTCTGGCGCGATCTCAAATCCGGCGAGCTGTCGGTGTTGTTGCTGGCACTGTCGGTGGCCGTGTTGTCGTTGACGGCCGTCGGCTTCTTCACCAGCCGTATCTCGCAAGGCGTGCGCGCGCAGGCCGCGGAAGTCCTCGCGGCCGATTTACGTTTGGAGTCTCCGAATCCCATTCCGTCGCACTATTTTTCGGACGCGCAAAAGCGCGGGCTCAAGACCGCGGAAATCGTGTCGTTTCCGACGGCAATATTCAACGGCGATCAGAGCCAACTTGCGGCCCTCAACGCGGTGACGGCCGATTATCCGTTGCGCGGCCACATGCGGATCGCCGACGCGCCATTTGGGGTCGCCCGCACGACTGACCGCGTCCCCAAAGTGGGCGAGGTATGGGTCGACGCGCGAATCATTGCCCAGTTGAAAGTGTCCTTGGGCGACAAGCTGCGTATCGGCGCCGGCTCGTTCCGGGTCACGGAAGTTCTCGACTATCGGCCCGATCAAGGCACGGGCTTCGTCAATCTCGCGCCCACCCTGCTGCTGAATTACGGCGACATCGGAGCTACGCAACTCATTCAACCGGGAAGCCGCGTAACTCACTCGGCGTTGTTTGCCGGCGCCGCAGCGGCGGTGAGCGAATTCCGCGAGTATTTGAATAAGAACAAAGCGGCCGGGGAGCGTCTGCGCGAGGTCGACGAATCGAGTCGTCAGCTGAATTCAGCCATCGACCGCGCAAGCCGATTTCTCAATCTCGCGAGTCTCGCGTCGGTTTTGCTGGCTGCGGTGGCCGTTGCCATGGGAGCGCGCCGCTACGCGAAACGTCACATCGATACCGTCGCGCTGATGAAATGCATGGGCGCATCGCAAGGCTTTGTGTTGTCGATTTCCATCATCGAACTATCGCTGCTTGCCATCGCGGCGGTCGCGGCCGGCGCGCTGCTCGGATACCTTGCGCAGTCGGGCCTGGCTTGGCTGCTGCGAGATCTGATTCGAACCGAATTGCCGGCGGCGTCGCTGGCGCCGCTTCCCATCGCACTCGTTACCGTCATGGCCATGCTGATCGGCTTCGCCTTGCCGCCCTTGCTCCAATTGAAGAGCACACCGCCCGGCCGGGTTCTCAGAAAAACCGTGACAGCGCCGCCGCTGCGATTCGGTCTCTCTTATGTCTTTGCGCTCGCCGCCTTGTTCGCCATTTTATGGAGTCTGGTGCGCGACACCGAACTCGTGGCAAGCGTGCTTGCCGGCGTTCTGGGCGTGGGCGTCGTGCTCACCGGTGCGGGATACGCGCTGGTACGCCTGACGGGCCGCTTGCGCGGCGGAGTAGGCGTTGCGTGGCGCTACGGTCTGGCAAATGTCTCGCGGCGCGGCGGCGGCAGTGTGGTGCAAATCGTCGCATTCGGTTTAGGTCTGATGATGCTGCTGCTGCTGGCGGTCGTGCGCGGCGATCTGCTCGCCGACTGGCGCCGCAGCCTGCCGAACAATGTGCCCAACAACTTCCTCATCAATATTCGCCCGGAAGAGCGCCAGTCCCTCGAGGAATTCTTGCAATCGCGTGGCCTGGGGCAGCCGCAGATGTACCCCATGGTGCGCGCGCGCATGACGGCCATCAATGCCAAGCCCGCTGAATCGATCAAATTGAAGGGTGACAGCCGCGGGTTTCTCGAACGCGAGCAGAATCTGACCTGGGCCGCGGCGCTCATGGACGACAATCAACTCATCGCCGGACGCTGGTGGGAGCCGCAAGACTACGGCAAGCCGCTGGTATCCATATCGTCCGAATACCAGGAAGCTCTGCAGCTGAAACTGGGCGACAAGCTGACGTTCGATGTCGCGGGCGAGACCCTGACGGTCGAGGTCGCCAGCATCCGCAAAGTGCGGTGGGATAGCTTCCGGCCGAATTTTTTCCTGGTGTTTCCGCCGAAGCTGCTGGACGGCGCCGCCGGCACCTACATGACCAGCGTGTATCTGACGCCCGTCCAGCGTCCGGCGCTGGTCGACCTCGTTCGGCAATTTCCGACCATCTCGGTATTCGACGTCGACGCCATTCTGAAGCAGATCCGCGACATCATGGACCGCGCGTCGCTGGCGGTGCAGTATGTGTTTCTTTTCACATTGGCGGCCGGTGTCGTGGTGCTGCTCGCGGCGGTACAGTCGACGCGCGACGAACGCCGCTATGAAAGCGCGATGCTGCGCACTCTAGGCGCCAGCCGCGGCACGGTGCTGCAGGGCGTCGCGGCCGAATTCTCAGCTCTTGGGTTTCTCTCCGGCACCCTTGCGGCATTCGGCGCCACCGCAGTGGGTTGGATTCTGGCGCGCCGGCTGTTTTCCCTGCAGTTCGCCATTGACCCCTGGGTCTGGCTGTTGGGTTTGGTGTGCGGCACGATTCTGGTGGGATTGAGCGGTACTCTGGCGACGCGCCGGGTGGTCAACACGCCGCCGATCGTGACGCTGCGCGACGATTGATCAATGGACCTCGAGGATCACCCATCCTTCGGGTATGGGGCTGCCGCGCGGCGGCAAAGCTTCGATGCGCACGCTGTAGATGCCGGCGGCGAGGCCGGTGGTGTTGAACGTCAGCCGCAATTCGCCGTTCGAATCCTTGAGCAAATTATTGAGGATCAACGCCCGCCCTTGGTCTTTCTTGTCCACGATCATGCGAAATTGCATCGCTTTCGTGTAGCTCAAATCGATGTGCAGGTCCATGAGTTGAGGCGCGCTTCTGTTCACGGAAATGCGCGCCTTGTCGATGCCCGGCGCTCGATCCGGGGACACGAGTAGGTTGCTCTGGGTGGCGGGCTGTACCAGCGAACCCTGGTGCATGCGGTCGCGCGTGTCCTCGAGTTCGCCGCGGAGTAGCACGAATTTGCCGAAGAGGGCCCAGAACGCCACCAAACTCACCAGTGCCAGCGCGCCCAAGCCTATGGGCACGTAAGGCGACTTCCACCAAGGGGGCTGCGGCTCCGACAAATCGAGCGGCCGGCCGCTGGCTTCCAGCAGCTTGAGACTTGCCTGCGCCCGTTCGGATAACCTCAGGCCATTCAAATAGTCGGGATTCGCCCGGCACCAGTTTTCGAGATCGCGAGCGCCCTTGACCGGCAGCTTGTGCTCCAAATAACGTTCGACGAGCTGGTGATCTTCGATGAATTTCGCATCGAAACGCGGTGCGGGCTGCGGACTACCTTGTGCAATGGTGTTTGCGTTCATGATGGTGCATTCCTTTGAGCGACCATCTTGCCGGGTCCGGCCCGCATAATATGTGAAATAAGTGGCAGAAGCGGCAGCGCTTAACGGGAGAATTTCGTGCCCGCACGAATGCAGGCTTCCAAGGGGTCAGGCCGCTCCGCGCTTGGGCGTAGCCATCATGACGCTTTCGAGCACGTCGCAGACGGCGGCTATGGCCGAGGCGCGCGTGCTCGACTTGCGCCAGACAGCGCCCACGGTGCGCGTCGGCGCCGGTTTGACGAATTGGCGGATCGTGAGCCCTCGCTGAGACCCGAACGGCGACTCAACGGCCGTTTCCGGAAGCAGAGTGATGCCGAGCCCGGCCACGACCATCTGACGCAGGGTTTCCAAACTCGTGGCGCGAAAGTCTTCCGCCTCGCGAACTTCGACACGGCTGCACACCTCCAAGGCTTGATCGCGCAGGCAGTGGCCATCTTCCAGCAGAAGCAGGGTTTGCCCTTTGAGATCCTGAACTCTGATGGCCGCCTTGGCCGCGAGCGCATGATGGTTGGGCAGCGCTACGGTGAATGCCTCTTTGTAGAGTTCGCGCGCCTCCAAGCCGTCCTGCGCGATGGGGAGCGCCATGATGCCAACGTCGATCTCGCCATCGCGCAGCCGCTTGAGCAGCGGTTCGGTCTGATGTTCGTACAGCATGAGTCCAAGATGCGGCAGCGCCTTGCGAATCTTCTGCATGACCCGCGGCAGTAGATAGGGACCGATGGTCGGGATCAATGCCAGCTTGAGTTTGCCGGCAAACGGATCGGTGTTATTGCGTGCCAATGCGATTATTTCATCGCCTTCGTCGAGCATGCGGCGGGCGCGCACGACGACCTGTTTGCCCACATCGGTGAGCTGCACATTCTTCGGCTGGCGTTCCACGAGCTTGACGCCCAGGTACTCCTCGAGCTTCTTGAGCTGCGCCGACAGCGTCGGTTGACTGACGAATGTGCGTTCCGCCGCCCTGCCGAAATGGCCGGTATCGGCGAGCGCGACTAAGTACTTGAGATCCTTGAGATTCATTGCAACACCGATGGGGCCGTAGTTTCGATAGATGCAGTCTATCAGATTGATGAATTGAATCAATTCCGACGATGACTAATTGTGGCATCCTGGCGTCGTTCCCCGTTAAAACCTGTTGAGGATATTCAATGTCGTTAATCAATACCGAGATCAAACCCTTCAAGGCCACCGCTTATCACAACGGTAAGTTCGTACCGGTGACGAACGAGGATCTGAAGGGCAAGTGGTCTATTTTCGTGTTTTATCCGGCCGACTTCACCTTCGTCTGTCCGACCGAGCTCGGCGATCTTGCCGACAATTACGCGGCTTTCAAAAAATTGGGAGTCGAGATCTACGGCGTGTCGACCGACACTCATTTCACGCACAAGGCCTGGCACGACACGTCGGAAACGATTGCAAAGGTTCAATACCCGCTGATCGGAGACCCAACCCTGGCGTTGTCGCGCAATTTCGAGGTCTTGATCGAGGAAGAAGGCCTGGCCTATCGCGGCACCTTCGTCATCGACCCGTCGGGCCGCATCAAGATCATCGAGGTGCATGACAACGGCATCGGGCGCGACGCGAAGGAATTGCTGCGCAAGGTGCAAGCGGCGCAGTACGTCGCCTCCCATCCGGGGGAAGTGTGCCCGGCGAAGTGGACGCCCGGCGCCGACACGTTGTCGCCCTCCCTCGATTTGGTCGGCAAGATCTAACCACAACGTTCCCAGTCTCAAGCGGCGGGGGTCGTGCACGGATGTCGTGTGCACGGCCGCCTTGCCTCCACCCGACCAATTCAAGGTAAACAGCATGCTCGACACCAACCTCAAAACACAGTTGCAAGGCTATCTGGAGCGGCTCACCCAGCCGGTCGAGATCATTGCGTCGGTCGACGACAACGACAAGTCGCGAGAGATGCTGGAGCTGCTGCACGACATCATCTCGCTGTCCCCTCTGGTCACACTGGATCCTGAACGCGACGACACGCAGGTAAAGCCGTCTTTCGCGTTGCGCCGTCCGGGCCAGGCGCCGCACGTGCGTTTCGCCGGATTGCCGATGGGCCATGAGTTCACCTCCTTGGTGCTCGCCTTGCTCCAAGCCGGCGGCCATCCGTCGAAGGCGGCCCCGGCAATTCTCGAGCAGATACGCGGGCTCGAGGGGGAATTCAATTTCGAGACCTTCGTTTCGCTGACGTGTCAGAGCTGCCCCGACGTGGTTCAGGCGCTGAATTTGATGGCGCTGGTGAACCCTAGGATCCGTCACACCATGATCGATGGTGCGTTGTTCCAGGACGAAGTCGAGCGGCGCCAGGTCATGGCGGTGCCGGCCGTGTTCTTGAATGGCGAGCCCTTTGGCCAGGGCCGCATGGAACTCGAGGAGATTGTCTCCAAGCTCGACGCCGGTGGCGCGGCGCGTGATGTCGCGCGATTCAATGCCAAGGCTCCCTACGATGTCCTGGTAGTCGGCGGCGGTCCCGCCGGCGCGGCTGCCGCGATCTACGCGGCGCGCAAGGGGATCCGCACGGGCATCGCGGCCGAGCGTTTGGGCGGCCAGCTGCTGGATACCGTCGGCATAGAGAATTTCATTTCCGTCAAGGAGACCGAAGGCCACAAACTTGCCACCGGACTCGAGCAGCACGTCACGACTTACGATGTCGATGTGATGAATTTACAGCGCGCCGAGGCGCTGATTCCAGGCGAGGTGATCGAGATTCGCCTGATGAGCGGCGCGGTATTGAAGGCGAAGTCGGTGGTCATCGCCACGGGCGCGAGCTGGCGCGAAGTCAATGTGCCAGGCGAGCGCGAATACCGAAACCGCGGCGTGGCGTACTGCCCGCACTGCGACGGTCCGTTGTTCAAGGGCAAGCGAGTCGCAGTCATCGGCGGCGGCAATTCCGGCGTCGAGGCGGCGATCGATCTGGCTGGCCTGGTCAGTCACGTTACGCTCATCGAGTATGACGCCCGCTTGCGGGCGGACGCCGTGCTGACGCGTAAGCTGCACAGTCTGACGAACGTTACGGTGATCACGAGCGCGCAGACCACGGACATCGTCGGCGACGGTCAGCGGGTGACGGCACTCAACTACAAAGACCGGCAGAGCGGAGCGGCGCATACGGTCGAACTCGCCGGTGTGTTCGTCCAGATCGGGCTGGTCCCGAACACCGGCTGGCTCAAGGGCATAGTCAAGCTGTCGCCGCACGGGGAGATCGAGGTCGATGCTCGCGGCCAGACCTCGGTGCCCGGGGTGTTCGCGGCGGGCGACTGCACCATCGTGCCGTATAAACAAATCGTGATTGCCATGGGTGAGGGTGCGAAAGCCTCTTTGAGCGCCTTCGATCATCTGATCCGCTCACCGCTGTCCGCGGCCGCGTAATCGCGGCAGGCGCGTAGCGGCGGGTGCGCCCGTGGCGCAGGCGTCGCCGTTCGCCATGCAGGCAGGGGTTCGCCAAGCAGGTAGGGTGTACTGGCGAGTACAATGGCGAGGCGTAACCCAAGA
>Ga0137412_10002363_pt1 | contig 14923 bp, 13 predicted proteins | sample CZODoug2_1_16fun_FD_122160 | JGI IMG/M metagenome (GOLD analysis project Ga0137412, IMG submission 122160) | Vadose zone soil fungal communities from Angelo Coast Range Reserve, California, USA - CZODoug2_1_16fungal (Hybrid Assembly) | ecosystem: Environmental > Terrestrial > Soil > Vadose zone...
CCGGCGGCGTCGGCCAGTGCTTCTTCCCCGGCCGAGAGAAACGGTTTGAAGCGGCTTTTGTCGATCGCCTTCATGAATGCTTCATGCGGCGACACAATGCCTTTTTCCAGCAGCGCCCAAATGGCGTCATCCATGAACTGCATTCCCTGTGCTCTACCTGAAACGATTATATCCTGCAGCTTGTGCGTGGCGCCTTCGCGGATGATTGCAGCGACCGCAGCGTTCGCGATCAGAATTTCGTTCACGGCAATGCGCCCGGGACGATCCGATCTTTTCAGAAGCAATTGCGCTACCACGCCACGAAGTGAGTTTGCCAGCATCGTGCGTGCCTGTGGTTGTCGGTCGGCGGGGAAAGCATCCACCATGCGATCCACGGTTTTGCGCGCGTTGTTTGTATGCAGTGTGCCGAACACGAGAAGGCCGGTTTCGGCTGCGGTCAAAGCGAGTGCGATTGTCTCCAGGTCACGCATCTCCCCAACCAACACGATGTCGGTGTTCTGGCGCAGCGAAGCCTTCAGGCCGGCAGCAAACGAATTTGAATCTGCGGGCACTTCGCGTTGTGTAATGATGCTGCGCTTGTTGTCGTGCACGAATTCGATCGGCTCCTCGATCGTCACTACGTGTCTGGCAAAATTTTCGTTGATGAAGTCGACCAGCGCAGCCTGCGTTGTTGTTTTGCCAGAACCAGTCGGGCCGGTAACGAGCACGAGCCCGCCGCGCAAATCAGCAAAGTCCTTTACGACTTCCGGAATGCCCAGCTCTTCGAGTGTCGAAATCTTCGTGGGAATCAATCGAAATGCCGCCGCGTACCCCTCGGATTGCTTAAAGTAGTTGCTGCGAAATCGAGAGTGCTCATCCATCTGGTAGGCAAAATCGAGATCGCCGTGTTGCTCAAAAAGTTCCCAGTTACGCGGGCCGCAAACCTCGCTCAACATCCGCGTGGCTTCATCGTGCGAAATCGGCTCGGCTCGAACCGGCACTATGTCGCCATGCATGCGAATCTTTGGCGGTTCGCCCTCGGCGATATGCAAATCCGACGCCCCCTGTCGGGCTACGATCTTTAGAAATTGATCAAGATCAGCCATGGGAAAACCGCGGATTACGCAGACAAACCAAGTTTAGCATGAAGAGCGATTCGTGAATGCGTTTACTCATCTGCGTAATCCGCGTCATGTTTTCACGTGTTGCCGCACGACATCTTTCTGGTCGGCGCGTGCGTAAGCTTCTTCTGCGCTGATCAGACCGCGTTGGTAAAGATCAATCAATGTATCGTCCATCAAGCGCATGCCTTGCTTCTTTCCGGTCTGAATAATACCGGGTAACATGTACGTTTTGTTTTCGCGAATCACGTTGGCGACAGCGGGGGTATTGGTGAGAATCTCTAATGCGAGCACGCGACCGGTTCCATCTTTGCGCGGTATCAATTGGTGACTGATGATGCCGCGCAGCGATTCAGCGACCATAACCCGCACGTGTTCCTGTTGTTCCGTCGGAAACACATCCAGTAACCTATCAAGTGTGCGCGATGCATTCGAAGTATGCAGGGTTGCCAGAACAAGGTGCCCGGTCTCGGCGGCAGTGATCGCAAGTGAAATCGTATCCAGGTCGCGCATTTCGCCGACCATGATTACGTCGGGATCTTCCCGTAGCGCCGCGCGCAAGGCGGTGGCGAATGACTCAGTGTGGGTGAAAACCTCCCGTTGGCTAACGTGACAATTCTTCGAGTGGATGACGTATTCGATTGGGTCCTCGAGCGTGATGATGTGATCGTGCCGTTCGGTATTGATTTGCTGAACCATAGCGGCAAGCGTGGTTGATTTGCCGGTTCCCACCGTACCGGTGGCGAGGACGAGGCCGTTCTGATAGCGAGTGAGTAACTTAAGCTGTTCTGGCAATCCTAGGTCGTCCATTGTGCGGACGCACGAATTGATGACCCGAAACACGATCTCGATTCCCAGCCGCTGCCGAACGACACTCACTCGGTAACGAGCGTGCTCGTTCTCATACGCGAAGTCAGAATCGCCGCGGGTGTTGAGCTCCTCCTTGTACACTTCTGGCATGAACGTCTCTGCCAGTGCAACGGTTTGTTCGCCGGTCAGAACTGGCGCGCCAGGCCATATTGGCTGCAACGTTCCGTTCACTTTCCAGATTGGCGGCGCGGCCACGCCGAGGTGAATGTCTGATGCGCCGGCTTTTTGGCCAATGTCGAGATAGTTATCGACGTGTGGCAGCGGGTGCGATTCGAATGAAGGAGTTAAAACCTGTGACATGATGCGGCGAAGCAATCATCCGTCTCACGGGACACACAGTACCCAAGCGACAGATAGCGCATTATTTCCTGCCGCGGGAAGGTTCGCTAGAATAAAAAAAGCGGCTTTTAACAAACTCCATAACGAGTGGCCGGGCCAGGTTTCCGACGAGCTTTATCGCCGCCATGGCAAGCCCCGTCTGCATCAGCTTTTTATCTCCCTTGCGCCGGCTCCTTGCGTCCACATAAACTTTCTTCTTCCGCATCGGCGCCAACGCGATCAGCGCCCCCACCGCTGCAGCCGCGCTGATCCAGGAACCCGTCTGTTTCCGGAATGACCTGCGGAATTTCGCCGGGAAATCCAGTTCGTAACGCAGACCCTGCAATTCGCGGGACAGGCGTTGTCGAGAACCTGCGATCTCCGTTTTTAGCTCGTTGATTGATTCAGAGTTTTCAGCCATTCGCGATCTTTCTTTAGTTCGTCAATGCTATCCCGAAACATCGGCTTGGTGATCCGACTGCGCGCCACCAGCAATAGCAGACCTGCGATAATGAAATGCACCAGGGCAACAACCAGCGCTATCACTGGCCAGGACGTCCCGAGCAAATGTGCGAGGCCCGCAACAGCACTGACGATAAGAAAAACGTAGCCCATTAAGCAAAGCGCCAGCGCCACGATGACGCAACCAACCAATATGAGCAGTTGCACCGCGGCCGATTTGGATTCCTGCGCAAGCAGAACAAACCGGCTCTCAAAAAACTCTACGACCGCGCTGATCAATCCCAACGCGTTGTCGAGCAAACCGGAATGGCCCGCAGGATTGCGAGGCCGAGGGCTCTCGCTGGTCATCTCGGAAAGCTTTTGGACTTAACGCCGGAAGACCAGACCCAGCACGAACCCAATTCCGAGTGCCGTGAATATCGCCCTTGTCGGATTTTCGCGAACGTACTCCTCCGCATCTTCCTGGAACGTACGAGCGCGGCTCCTGGCATCTCCCCACGCTTGTTCTGCTTTGCCGCGTGCTTCGCCCCAGGCTTGCTCCGCCTTGCCTCGGTATTCTTCCGCAAAAGCGCCTGCGGCAGATTTCAAATCTTCCGCTGCTTTACGAGCATGTTCTTTGCTGCTCTGCAATTTATTCTGCGTATCGGCCGTGGCCGACGATGTCTGTTCTCCTGGTTTATTTTCTTCTGCCATTGGTAATCTCCAGTTGGTTTGTTCGCTGCGACTATCCGCGCGCTTTCCTAAATGGGCAAACGCCGCCTTGTCTCTAAATCATAAACGTGTGGAACGATTGAAGCGGATTTCTTTTCCTGGAACGTTTTGACGCTTCAACCGTCTTCAACGGGCAGAATACTGAAAATTACTGTTCACGAAAAACGATTCGCGCCTTGGTGAGATCGTATGGCGAAAGCTCCACCGAAACTTTATCGCCAGGCACGATCCGGATGAAATGCTTGCGCATTTTGCCTGAAATATGCGCAAGGACATTGCGTTGGCCGGGAAGATCGACGCGGAACATCGTTCCAGGCAAAACCTGCGTCACAGTGCCCTCGGTGATGATTTGCTCTTCCTTCGCCATTGCGCGGTGAATATACGCGCGAGCGCACGTCGCTCAAGATCACGGCATATGTGACGCAAGCACTCCTGCCCGCGAGTCGCACGCACAAAAAATTATCCGTGTCACGATTTAGCGGAACTGTTCCAGCGAAAGCGTTGGCAAGTATTCGCGAAGCTCCTCACGTTTCCACCATGCGCCAGTCTGGCGAAGCTCGTCGACGGTTGTAAAGCGATAGCGATAAAACATCGCGCGAATGTAACGCGGCGGTTTGTGCGGGAATGGGTTGTTTGCGAGCAAGCCGTTCACTTCATGCGAGCCTTGAAGCAATCGGAAGATCAGCGCGACGAACCACGGATTTTCGCGCGGCGTTCCCAAAGCGGCAAACCACATCTGCCAGTCGAGTCTCGGCTGGTGCGGCGCGCACCAACCCGGCAAGCGTTTCACTTCGCCGGGTTTCCATTTGAATTCGTACGGCAGCCAGTCAATCCCATCAGCGCTGCCTTCGAGCACGATTTCGCAGCGGGCCTTCGTCATCTCGCGAAAAAGGCCGTAACCGTTCACGATGCGAAATGCTTCGAGCCTTTCGTAAAAATTCGCCAACGTGCGCGGTGGTCGACTCAGCGGTTTAAATGCGCTGAAGATTAACCATGCGTTGATCGGTAACGTCACGATGATCACAAACATCCCAATATAGACGCACAATCGTTGTGATAGGGCGCGACCGCCGGGCGCGCCGACGCTCTGGTCACGGACCGCCCAGCGGTCCGGCCCTACCACAGAATCGTCGATCAGCAATAAGCACAATGCGATCGTGAGCAGATTGAAAAAACAATAGTTTCCTGTGATTGCGATCGCGAGTTGAAGAAAAATCAGCAGTCCGGCAGCTATCAATCTCACATGTCGCGGCGCCCAGATGAAAAACGGCACGATGATTTCCACTACGAGGCAAAACGCGACAGCAAAATGCTTGAACCATTCGGGACTTTTGTCCGCCCACCAGCTGAATACCGTCGGCAGCGGTTGCGACCAATAATGGTAATCGAGTGCTGTCAGGTTCCACCAGCTGTCGTCGCCGCTGGTTAACTTCACGACGCCCGACATGAGCATCAGTTTGAACAAAAGAAGCTTGAGCAAAAACAAACCAGCTTGCGAAACCGGCGCCCTAGACGGGATCGCCGATCCCGGCCGCAACGAAAGTTCACGTGGCCACAGCCGCCACGGCGCAAAAAAGATCGATAAAAAACCCGTCTCCAGCAAAAGCACGTCCCATTGAAAATTGAAAAAGGCTTGTCCTGCGATTGTGAGCGACAAGTACAAAACGAAAAGAGCAAGGAGTAGAACCGCCGGAGCGATTCCGAAAATCAACAGCAACGAACAGAGAACGCCGCTGCCGCAAAGAAAATGAAGAAACGCATCACTCGAGTTAAACCAGCACAGCGTCGGCAACAGTCCGTAAGCGTGTGGTCCGACTTGGCCCCGAACTGCTGGCAGGAATTGATTGACGGGCGACATCCCATTGCTGCCGACAAGGCCGTCCGCTTGGATCCAAAGCGATACGAAGGCGATTAAATAGATCACGCCGAGTGCGCGCAGGAACCAGCGCCGCGCCCAGACATAGGTGGGCCGCCGCACTTCTTTGCCCCAGAGCAATCGCGTAACCGCTGACGCAAATTTTCGGCGGCGAGCGACTAAGCCATAGCCGGTTTCAGAAACAGCCGCGAACCCGGGGACATGATCGTAGCTCCACGCCAGCCATTCTCGCGAAGGCCGATACGCCAGGAAGCGATACACCGCCTCCGCTGCGAAGACCACTGTGCCGTCCGGTTGGATTAAGACCAGCGAGCGGTTGAATTCATCCGGTGGAATTTCAGGGAAGCGGTCAGTTGCTTTTTGATAAGTGGTGTAGTCGACCTTACCCATGGTCATTCCGCGCCAGCGCTCGATCCATAGCTGGCAAAAATCGCAGTCGCCGTCCCAGATCAGCAGCGGCTTTGGCGGCGGATTCGAAACGTGAAGATGCGATTTGTTAGGCATTAACGTTCTTAGGTCGCAAACTCTGCCCACACCGGAGCGTGATCGGAAGGATCTTTTCCAGCACGCATTTCGCGATCGATCCCGGAGGCGATGCATTTTTTCGCCAGCGATTCGGTTGTCAGAACAGCGTCTATGCGCAGGCCACGATTTTTTTCGAAGGCGCGCATTTGATAATCCCACCAGCTGAAAAGTTCTCCTTCCTTGTGATGGATTCGAAGCGTGTCGTGCAAGCCGAGGCTGCACAAATCACGAAAAGCCGCGCGTTCGCCGTCCGAAGCCATGATGGCCCCGTGCCAAAGGTCGGCATCGTAAACATCGATGTCCTCCGGAGCGACATTGAAATCGCCACACACGACCAGGTCGGGGGATTTTTCTTTCGCAAGGCAGTGTCGGAGCCGCCGATACCACTGCAGTTTATATTCATACGCCGGTGAGCCAACGGCTTGTCCATTAGGCGCGTAAATTGAGAATACGCGCAACTGGCCGACGGTCGCTGCGATCACGCGCGCCTGCGGATCGACCACTTCATCGCAAAGCGACGCGCGAACCTCGTGCAGCTCGTTCTTCGCGAGAATCGCTACGCCGTTGTACGATTTCTCTCCGTGATACGCCGAACGATAGCCCGCCGCTTGCAAAGCGAGCGCCGGAAATTGTTCGTCCGGGCATTTGGTCTCCTGCAGGCAAACAATGTCTGGTTGTGTTACTTCAAGCCATGCAAACAACCGGTCCTGCCGTTTGCGCAGCGAATTGATGTTCCAGGAGGCAATGCGCATGGGTGTAGCACCGGTCTGTGACCGTCGCACCAATTTCCCTAGCGACAAAGTCCGTAGGCGAGAGCGCCGCTAAACCTCGATTTCCAAGCCCGGCGTGGGTACAATTACCTGCGAGCCGGAAAGTTCGTTTGATAGTGTAGCGCGCATCCACTCGACTGCCGGCGGGTCACCGTGTACAAGAAGAATTTTCTTTGGCGAAATCTTTTTGGCATAATCGATGAGCGACTCTCGTGTCGCGTGTGCACTGAACTGGAACTGTTCGATGTTGCAGCGGATGCGTTGCGGCGGTTTATCGGGATCGAGCGCTAATTCGCCGCCTTGGCCCACCTCCCGGAGAAGGCCGGCTGGCGACTCTGGATTGGCGTAGCCGACAAAAAAGATCGAGTGCTGAGGGTTCTCGATGATTCGCCGCGCAAAAACGTTCGATAGCGTTTTGGGAATCATCATCCCGCTGGAGAGAACGTATACGCGTCCGCCGCGAACCGCGGCGTCGCGCACGGTTCCATCATTTAAGATGAACGGCGCTACTTCCCTCATGAGTTTCAGGCGCGGCAATTGCCGCCGGGTCGTGTGGGTGCGGCGATCATAGATGTCTGTGAATTTCGAGCTGAGACCGCCAATATAAATTGGAAATTCGGGTAGGAGTCGCTGACGGCGAAACTTGTAGAGCATCGCGAGGATCTCCTGCGTCTTACCTAACGCGAACACCGGTATCAGCACGCACGCGTCACGCTCGAAAGCGGCTGCGAGCGCCTCCGCCAGGCGTTGCTCTTCACCGGAGCGGGTCCAGCCCTCAGATTTCGCGTGATCACCGCGAGTGCATTCTATGATCAGCACATCCGGTTTTTCCTCTGGGAAAACCGCCGCCTGCATGATTGTTTGATCGTCGAAATTGACGTCCCCGGTGTAAAAAACACTTTGGGCTTCAGTGCGGAGCATTACTCCGGTCGATCCGAGTACATGTCCTGCATCGAAGAACTCAAACGTTAACGTGTCCTTTTCGCGCTGGGCTGCCCGTTCGCCGGCAATCGAGATCCGCTGACGCATCGGACACCTGCGCCAGCGTTCCGATGCGCGGTCGATTTCACGATGCGTGAAAAGGGGATACGACATTTCTCCGATCTCCTCACGTTGCCGCGTCATCACGTTCACTGAGTTGTGCAAAAGGACGCTGCCGACCTCGGCCGCCGCCTCGGTCATGAAAATCCGTGCGCCCGGGAAGCGTCGCATGGCCACAGGCAGGGTGCCGATATGGTCCTGATGCGCGTGCGACATCAGAATCGCCTCGACCTCGCGGTCGCCGATTGCTTTGAAATTAGGCAGCGCATCGTCCCCGGTGTTTTTCGGGTGCATTCCGCAATCGAGCAGGAGCCGGTGTCCGCCAATCTCAAGATAGTACGAATTCGCCCCGATCTCCGTGTGCCGTGTGAGATTAGTGAATTTCAAATGCGACTCCGGTGACGTCCTGAGGGTTTCCTATCAGAGCGGTTATTGTCTGAACAGTCGGTTTTGCGATTGGTCTAATAACTGGTCGCCATGGAAGGAGAAACGAACAGGGACCGCGACCCAGGCACGCATCTGGAGCAGGATATCTGCATCCACATCTTCACAGTCTCCTCCGCCATGGTGGGGGTTTGTCTGACTGTCATCGGATTGATTCGTGTGGTCATTACACTTGGACGTGCAGACACGCTGGCGGATGATCTTTTGGCCGGAGACGCACTTCTGTTTCTGATTTCCTGTCTGCTTTCTTATTGGGCGCTGCGTTCGCGCTCGCTGCGCCGAATGCATCGTCTGGAAAAGATTGCAGATGGAATATTTATCCTCGCCATGATTGGCATGGTGATCATTTGTGCCTTGATCACTTACACGATCTCGGTTCCACCTCGACCCGGTGCTGGCTAAAGCAGCTCTTTAAAAATCCGCAGCCAATTCCCGCGCAGAATCTTCTCGATGTCAGCGTCGCTGAATCCGCGTTCGATCAATCTGCGGGTGAGGTTGCGCGCATGCGAGTGGTTCGTTAGGTCAGGAATAAAGTGCGGTGTCGTAAATTTTGCCGCTAGCTCCTTCTGTCTGGACTCAGGCCACTGTCGGTAAATGAACTCGAAGAAATCAAAGCCGATCCCGACGCCATCGATGCCAATTAACTCCGAGATGTGCTCGATATGATCGACGTAATGGTCGAGCGTGCTTCCTTCTTCTCGCGGGCTCACGAGGATAGAGTTGACGCCAATCACTCCGCGGCGTTCACCGATCATCCTGATCTGTTCATCACTGATGTTGCGCTCGATGTCGTAGTATCGACGGACGTTCGTGTGCGAAACGATCGGCGGCTTGGTTGTGATCGAGAGAATCTCTTCAAACCCAACCGGGTTGATGTGCGCAAGATCAATAATCACGCCGAGGGCTTCGCATTCACGCACGACCTCGCGACCAAACGGTGTCAACCCCTCAGCCGGCGAGCCACTCGCCGCGAAAACTCCGCCATGGCCCGCCGCATTGGTTCGTGCGTGCGTGAGTCCGATTGCGCGCACACCGAGTTCGTAAAACACGCGCAATTGATTTAAGTCGGTACCCAACGGCTCGATTCCTTCCATCGTGATGAGAAAGGCAATCTTGCCCGTTTCCCCCGCCGCCTGAATTTCACGATAATTTTTGCAAATCGCGAAGCGCTCTGAAGCTGCTGTTTCGGCGTACAGCCGTGCAACTTGATCGAGCGCCACGCGCAAACCGTTCTGGGGCAAGTAGCGGTCCTCGACATAAATCGCTGCGCCGACAACAGAGACGTTCCCCGCTTCGAATTCCGGAGAAAATTCTGTTTCAAGAACATCTCGGCGTTGGCGTTTTTCGTACAAATCCATCGGCAAATCGAAATGCATGTCGATGACTCCTCCGATCTGCAGCCGGTCGATTCGTTCTTCAATCAATTGCTTAATTCCAGTCATTCTGTAACGGGGGTCTATGAACGCCGAATCTGCCCTCAAACGACGGATGAGCCGGCTTCACCGAGTTTACGGTGGGCAGGGAGCGCATGTCACGGATGAATTCAATGGGCGGTCGCCGCAGCGATAACCGGACAATGTTCGCGTAAGCTGTGTAATTAAGGCGATCGCTATGACCACGTGATTAGGCGCAGTTCGTGCGCCTGCATCAGGCAGGGATGCGTGGGCACGACGCGCACACTAAAGCCGTAGGTGCCGCTTTCGGTCGCGGGAACGCTGCCTTGATAAATGTAATCTCCGTTGCCGTCGGCCTGGCTACTTTGATTGAGCACACTGGCGGTTGGATTAAGGAGGTCGCCGTTGTCCACTTCGCCGTGATATGCTTCGACCCGCACGTGTTGTGGGTCGACTGCGCCCAAGTGAACGCGCGCGCTGATCTGTAACGATTCGCCGACAGAAATGCTTTGCCGATCTTTGTTGGCTATCTGCACGTCGGACACCTGAACTTGCGGCCAATCCTTTCGAATCTTGGTTTTCCATTGGCTGAGATGCGTTGCAGCGCTGCAACCGTCGCGAGAGAAATTCTCGTACGCCTGTGCCGCAGGAATATAAAGCTGCTCCGTGTATTCCTTGACCATGCGTTGCGTGTTGAAGACGGGCGTGACGCTGCGGATTGATTCGCGCATCAATTGGAGCCAGGCGAGGGGAAGTTTGCCGTCCGGTTTGGCGTAATAAAGCGGAACGATTTGGTTCTCGAGTAATTGATAAAGACTGCTGGCGTCTACCTCGTTTTGAAATTCCGTCGTGCCGTTATCGATCTCGGCGCCAATGGCCCAGCCGTTGCTGCCGCTGTGACTTTCGCGCCACCAACCATCGAGGACGCTAAGGTTAATCCCGCCGTTCGGCGCCGCTTTCATTCCGCTGGTGCCGCTTGCTTCCAACGGGCGCAGCGGATGGTTCAGCCAGAGATCGACTCCCTGCACGAGGCGCCGCGCGATATAGCTGTCGTAGTCCTCCACGAAAATGACGCGAGTTTCCAGACCTGGTTCGCGGCTGAATTTGTAAACTTCCTGGATCAGCGCCTTGCCTGCTTCATCGCGCGGATGTGCTTTGCCTGCAAAAATGAATTGCACCGGGCGCGTCGCATCGTTCACCAATCGCTTCAATCGTTCCTTGTCGCTGAACAAAAGTGCGCCGCGCTTGTAAGTCGCGAATCGCCGTGCGAAACCGATGGTTAGAATTTCGGGATCAAGAATGCGATTGACTTTGCGGATTGACTCCGGCGATTCACCTAATCGTTCACGACGCTGTCGTTCGCGGTCGCGAACAAAATCGATGAGGCGGCGTTTGAGTTGTTGATGCGTCTCCCACAGTTGCGCGTCGGGAATGTCGATGACGCCGCGCCAAAAATCAGGTTCAGCCAGGTGCTCCTCCCAATCGCCGAGATGCTTGCGATAAAGTGCCGCAAACTCAGGCGCCATCCATGTCTTGGTGTGCACGCCATTCGTGATACTAGTGATCGGCACCTCGTGCATCGGAACACCCGACCATACATCTTTCCACAGCGATCGGCTCACTTCACCGTGCAATTTGCTGACGCCATTCGCATGGCGGCTCAGCCGCAACGCCAGGATAGTCATACTGAATGGCTCGTCGGGGTTGAGACGCGTGTGGCCGAATGAGAACAGCTCGTCGAATGGAACGTTTAGTTCCTTTGCGAATTTCCCGAAATATTTTTGCATCATTTCCCGCGAGAAGGAATCGTTGCCGGCGGGAACCGGCGTGTGTGTGGTAAAAACATTGGCCGACGCCACAACTTGCAGCGCCGAATAAAAATCGAGCTTCTTCTCGACCACGTTCAGGCGGATCCGCTCCAGCGCGAGGAACGCTGAGTGTCCTTCATTCATATGAAACACGTCCGGCTGGATTCCAAGCGCGCTGAGAGCTTTGACACCGCCAATCCCGAGTATGATTTCCTGGCGCATGCGCATCTCGAGATCGCCGCCGTAAAGTTCCGCGGTGATGCGCCGGTCCTCCGGGCTGTTCTCAGGAATGTCGGTGTCGAGCAGATAGACGTTCACGCGCCCGACGCGCAATTCCCAAACCCTGGCTAAAACTTCCCGATCGAGAATCGGGACCGAAATAAGAAGCTTCATTTCGCCACGGCGAGCTTCGCGGATTGGCAGGTGGTAAAAATTTTGGTTCAGATTAATCGCCGCCTGAACGCCGTCTTTATCGATCTGTTGCCGGAAATAGCCGTGTCGGTAGAGCAGACCAATCGCAACGAAATTTAGATCAAGATCGCTCGCCGATTTGCAATGATCGCCCGCCAGAATGCCGAGGCCGCCGGAATAATTCGGAATTGATTCATGAAAACCGAACTCGGCGGAAAAGTAAGCGATCTGATTCTTGATCGCGGCACCGGGCCCGGTCTTCCCGTACGTGTCCTGGCGTCCGAGGTATTTCTCAAAATCCTGGAAAACATGTTTGAGCTCCCGCAAGAAATTCTTGTCCTGTGCGACCTCTTCAAGGCGGGATTGCCGCGAAAGCTGCAGCATGCGCACCGGATTATGATTGGTCTGGTCCCAAAGCTCGGGGTCGAGTTCCCGGAATAATCGGCGGGCCGCCGGTTCCCATGTCCACCAGAGATTGAAACTCAGCTCCCTTAGCGGCTCGAGTGTCTCCGGCAGGATCGGAGTGACGTTGTAAGTTTGAAAAGTCGGCATGGTGAACAAATCGACGAAGGACAGCGGGACGTAATCAATCTCGAACGGCTTGTCGGGTCAAGAAAACGCGTTGGACGTCTCCTCCGGGGGAGCGGTCGCTGCGGAGACCCGGCCGTGACGCTCTCGTCATCGCGAACTTCTCGCAGCTCCTGGCGCGAGAATTAGCCCAAGAAAAAATCCCGCGACTAATCCACACATGTGCGCGGCCATGCTGACCTGCGGCGTGGAAAGATCGAATGCGATCTGGATCGCGACGATCAGGCCGACATTTGCGAGCTGCTGTTTCGCAAATGGTGCATGATGATGTCGTAGCAAAAATCCAGCCCACGCACCGACCACGCCCATGATGCAGCCTGAAGCGCCAATGACTTGGGAGACATGAACCAGCCCGATCTCGTTTAAAGCAACCACCCCTGCGCTGGAGGCGAGGCCGGAAATTAGATAGCATGCGAGAAATCGGATCGTGCCGATGGAGCCCTCCAGCGGCGGACCGAAAACGTAAAGGGCGAAAAGGTTGAATGCGAGATGCAAAAAGCCGCCATGTAGAAAAAGCGCAGTGAACAGACGCCAGTATTCGCCTTGCGCAACAACCGCGTGCGGCTCGAGCGCTCCAATCCGATGAAGAACTTCTGGATCGTTCCAGCCCCCGGCAGAAATCTCGAACAGGAAAACAAGCACGTTGACCAGAATCAATACGAACACCGCCGGTGCGCTTCGAAGCTGACTGCGCCGAATGGAAGGAGCGATGTCGTGATCGGCGGGAACGGAACTGAACGCACGCGAATGTGCAGCGTCGGGTTTCAAATGGCGAAATAACCGGACTTGCTCGCGGATTTCGGCGGTGGGATGCAAAATCTGGAGAGCCGCACCAAGTCTTCCAGCCGATTCATAATCTCCTTGCGAAGCGAGTTGCGTTATTTTTCGCAATGCGATCGCCGGCAGAAACAGCAGAAGGAACCATGCCGCGCCGCCGACATACCCGCTGACATCAGGCCAGAGAAGCCATGTGACGACGGTAACTGCTAGCACAACGACCGCGGCGAGGCGCCAGCTGTGATAGGGCGCGCTTGGTCGCCACCCACGAGCCAGGACGAGCAGCGGCGAAACGATCGCAAGAAAAAGAAAGATGTGATTGAGATTCAAGCGGAGAATTAAAAGATTAAACAGTTACATTGTTACAATGGGTCGCCGGTTAAAAGTTGTAATCATTTTGACGTTGTAACTTTGGTACCCTTTCTAACATTCAAGCATGACCATCACTGTCACTGATTATCTCGATGTCGTTTCAAGCTGGTGTTTCTGGTCCGAGCCGACATGGGTGGAATTGAAAAGGCGCTATGACGGGCGGGTTCAGTTTCAGTGGAAAATCGCGCTGATGGACCCCACTGGGTTGCCAACTTCGCGCGAGCAGGAGCGATGGTTCTATCGACGCAGCGGGATGATGATGCGTTCGGGGTTTATGCTCAATACTGACTGGTACGACCCAAGTCTTCCGGAGTGGCTCGCGCCAAATTGCGTGGCCGAAGCGGCAAAGGATTTTGGTTTCACTGATGATCGTGTCCGGCTCGCGCTTGCTCGTGCCGCGCTGCGCGAAGGCAAAAACGTCGCTGACTGGAATATCGCGGCTGAAATCGCGGCAGAAGCTGCCGGCATCGAAGTCGGCAAATTGCTCGAACGCGCGAAATCCCCGGCGATTGAGAAGCGCGTTCGAGCATCGACGGCCGAATTCCGCGCGTTACAGATCACGCAACGACCCGCGTTCGTAATTGATACTGAGATCGGGGATCGCGCCATTTTTTCTGGAGTGGTCAAACTCGAGCCGTTGACAGCGACAATCGATTCAATGCTAGACGATGCGGCTGCGTACGCGGCGCACAAAGCGCACTTTGGCGACCCGCCGGCAAAGTGATTTCCCGGACATTGACATCTAATCGTCACGAGTTTGACCTTGCCAGTGCGAAATTGTTGCCTACAACTTCTCTTCGGCTTGCGAACTTTAATGCGAGCACTTCGTTGCGGTGAATCGCAGCCGTGGCGAAGAAAGAGTGCCCTGGCGTTTGCGAATGCTGACGCCTGAAATTGCGATAAATGTAACACGGCGGCGCGGCGCACTCCCGTTTCGCCGTTAAGGAGATTGATCTAATCTGCAACCACAAATTCGTGTAAACGGTCGGATTCGCGCTCGCGAAGTCCGAGTCATTATAGCGTCCACCGGCGAACAGCTCGGCGTCATGAGATTAACCGACGCCTTGCGTAAAGCTCAAACTCTCGGCGAAGATTTGGTCGAAATCGCGCCCACGGCGAATCCGCCTGTGTGCAAGATTGTCGATTTCGGAAAATTCCGATACGACATTTCCAAACACTCGAAAGATAAAAAGCCGGGCAGTTCGAAACTGAAGGAAGTTAAGTTCCGCGTTAACATCGACGAGCACGATTACCTGACGAAAGTCCGGCACGCCGAAGAATTCCTGGACCGCGGCAACAAGGTGCGTGTTCAGCTGCAATTCCGCGGCCGTGAAATGGCGCACCAGGAGCTTGGGATTCATCTGGTGCAGAAAGTTCGCGACGATCTTTCCAGCATGTCGCAGGTGGAAACCGACCCGAAGATCGCCGGTCGCAATATCACCATGACCCTGGCGCC
>Ga0137412_10002366_pt1 | contig 14911 bp, 10 predicted proteins | sample CZODoug2_1_16fun_FD_122160 | JGI IMG/M metagenome (GOLD analysis project Ga0137412, IMG submission 122160) | Vadose zone soil fungal communities from Angelo Coast Range Reserve, California, USA - CZODoug2_1_16fungal (Hybrid Assembly) | ecosystem: Environmental > Terrestrial > Soil > Vadose zone...
TACGAACAGTTTCGCCAGGAGTTCACCGTCGTTTACCGCAAGACGCTGACACTTTCGCGGGAACTCGCCAGCGAACTCAGCTATCTGGAGCAGGAAGCGGCGTCCGTTCTAGTGGATGGCGTTATCGAAGAGCTGAAAGAAAAATATCCCGGCACCAGCGTCTCGGAATACCTGGAAGAAGTTCGCCATCATCTGCTCGACAATCTCGAGCCGTTCAAGGAACGCGAAGGCGAAACGGAAGATCATCCCGACAGCATGGAAGGATTGCCGAAGCCGCAGGGGCCGGGATCGGAGCGCGATCCTTTCCGCAGCTACGGTGTAAATGTAATTTTGGCGCACGATGGTGATGGAGAATCTCCGGTCATCTTTGAAACCACTCCCACCTACGCAAATCTTTTCGGCACCATTCAGCGTGCCTACGACGCGCGCGGCGGGTGGACCAGCGATTTCATGGACCTGCGCGGAGGCTCGCTGCTCAGGGCTGACGGCGGCTACCTGATCATGTACTCGATGGAAACCATTTCCGAGCCCGGCGTGTGGCGCGCGCTGAAACGCACGCTCAATCACAACCGCCTGGAAATTCAGCCGCTGGAAATGTTTTATCCCTTTGGCGGCAGCGCGCTGAAACCTGAAGCCATCCAGATCAACGTGAAGGTTATCTTGATAGGCGACCGCGAGATGTACGAATTGCTGTACGATTACGAAGAGGACTTTCGCAAAATCTTCAAAGTGCGCGTGGAATTTGACGAAGAAATGGCAATGAACGATACCGTCATCGCCGAATATGCGGGCAGGCTGCGTGCGCTTTCTGAACGGGAAACCCTGTGGCCATTCGATCGTGGCGCGTTCGCAGCGATCCTCGAATATGGCGTTCGCATGGCCGGCCGCAGAAACAAGGTGACTGCCCGCTTCGTGGACATTGCCGATCTTGCGCGCGAAGCGAATTATGAAGCGACCGAGGCCAAAGAAACGGTAGTACGGGCCGCCCATGTGCGCAAGGCGCTCAGCTCGAAAATGGAGCGCCACAATCTGATCGAAACGCGCCTGCGCGAGATGATTGAAGAAGGCACGCTATTGGTGGACGTTTCCGGGCAGCGGGTTGGCCAGGTCAACGGCCTCAGCGTTCTGGAAATCGGCGGATATGCATTCGGTAAGCCGGTGCGCATCACCGCGAGCGCAGCGCTCGGCAAAACCGGCCTGATCAACATCGAACGTGAATCAAATTTGAGCGGACGCTTCCACGATAAAGGCGTGCACATTATTTCCGGTTTTCTACGCAGCCATTTCGCGCAAAATAAGCCTTTGTCACTCGCCGCCAGCATCTGCTTCGAACAATCCTATTCGGGTGTTGACGGCGACAGCGCCAGTTCGACCGAAGTTTACGCGCTGGTGTCCGCGTTGTCCGGATTACCCTTGCGCCAGGATGTGGCCGTTACCGGCTCCATGAATCAGCAGGGCGACGTTCAGGCTATTGGTGGCGTGAATGAAAAAATCGAAGGATTTTACGATGTCTGCCGCATCAAAGGCCTGACCGGAACTCAGGGAGTGGTTATTCCCGCGGCCAACGTGGAAGACCTGATGCTGCGCGAAGATCTGCTGGAAGCCGTCGCAGCTAAGAAATTTCACGTTTGGCCCGTGTCCAGAATCGAGCAGGGAATCGAATTATTAACCGGCGTTCCGGCCGGCGATCGCAACGGGGACGGAACTTTTCCGGCAGGAACGGCGTTCGCGCGCTTGGATGATCGCCTCTCCGAAATGGCCAAAACTCTCAAGGAGTATCACTAGGGATTTTCTAGCGCACCAACGTCCTGTCCAAAAGGCCCGCAGCAGACGGCGGAGGCCATTCGCCTTCTTCAGGTACCGGCGGCTTTATTCCGTCGTCATTCTTTTGTTCGCGTGTTCAACGCTCTAGCGAGACAAGCCTCGCTGGCAGCCGCGATACTCACAAAGATTTACTCGATCCACCCGTCAACATGCATACCCCGCGCATCTTTCCACGATGCGCTGGCAGTCATATGCAGGTGACGAGGAAACACTCGCGGATTCAAGTCTTTCAGGGCATTTGCAAAGGCATCGCGCGCGGCTTCTGGTTGGGTTCCTTTCGATGTTGGCGCTTTGCGTGATTCCGCAATCCATCGCTCTTTCGCGGCGGTCCAATCTATTCTCTGAAAGTCGAAGAAGCTCAATCCGTTGATGGTCTTGGGAAATTGCGCGCGCGCTTTTTGCCACCCCGGCGGCACCAAGGTCATCGTCGCGCTGGAGCGTGCGCTTGCGCTCGATCAGGGCGCACTCGATCATGAGCGCGACATCATCGCCGATTGCGGCAACATGTCGGCTCCGACCGTTCTCTTCGTCCTCGAACGCGCATGTGCCCGAGGCCTGCCGCCGCGCTCGCTCCTGACCGCGCTTGGTCCAGGCTTCACCGTCAGTTGCGTCGCGTTAAGGCACGCGGCGTGAGCCTGGCGTCGCTCATTCTCGTCCTGGTGACGCTTCAGCGGCTGGGCGAACTCGTGCTGTCACGTCGCAACACGAGGCGGCTGCTGGCGCGCGGCGCCATCGAAGTCGGCGCCGGTCACTACCCGCTCATCGTCGCCGTCCACGCTGGCTGGCTGGCCGCCCTGTGGGTGTGGGGGCGCGACCAGGACGTCAGCCTGGCGGCGCTCGGCGTCTATCTGGCACTGCAGGGCTTGCGGCTATGGATCCTTGCTAGCCTCGGTCCGCGCTGGACCACGCGGATCATCGTGGTGCCGGATGAACCGCTGACCGCCTCCGGGCCCTACCGCTATTTCTCGCATCCGAACTATGCGGTCGTCGTCGGGGAGATCGCGTTGCTTCCGCTCGCGCTGCATCTGCCGTGGCTGGCGCTCATCTTCACGACCCTTAATCTCGCGGCGCTCGCCGTCCGGATACCCGTCGAGATGCGCGCCCTGCGCACGACCGGCAGGCTGCGCACCAGCATCCCATGAGCGATCCGACCGAGCACCGAGCCGACAGCCCGTCCGTCGCGACCTGGATCGGATTCCTCCTGATGTGCCTCGGCATGTTCATGGCGATCCTTGACATCCAGGTGGTCGCAACGTCGCTGCCGACGATCCAGCGTGCGCTCGCGATCTCGCCGGTCGCGATGAGCTGGATCCAGACCGCCTATCTGATTGCGGAGGTGATCGCGATCCCGCTGACGGGGTTGTTCACGCGCGCGCTGTCGCTGCGTTGGCTGTTCGTGACGGCCGTGGGTCTGTTCACCGTCGCATCCATCGGCTGTGCCTTCAGTGGCAGCCTTGCCTTGCTGCTGATATTTCGTGTGTTGCAGGGATTCTCCGGCGGCGTCTTGATCCCGGTGGTGTTCTCCGCGGTGTTCACGCTGTTTCCGCCGCGTCTCCACGCGGTGGCCACCACAATCGGCGGCGTCGTTGCGGTGCTTGCCCCAACCGTCGGACCTATAGTCGGCGGCTGGATCACGCAGACCTGGTCGTGGCCGTGGCTGTTCCTGATCAATGTCGTGCCGGGAATAATCGCAGCCTCCGGCGCTCCATTTCTGCTTCCGCGTATGACCGGGGATCTCCGCGAATTGTCGAAGCTGGACAGGTGCTCGCTTGTCTTGCTCGCGGCGGCGCTCGCAAGCTTCGAGATCTGGCTCAAGGAAGCACCGCAACTTGGCTGGGCTTCGCTGCTTTGCGTCAGCCTGCTTGCAGGAAGCATCATCGGGATGGCTGTCCTGATCCGGCGCACCTTGCGCGCGGCGCATCCGATCGCGCGGCTGTCGACATTCAGGCGACGCTCTTTCGCGATTGGCTGTGCCCTGAGCTTTTGCCTCGGTATCGGCCTCTATGGCTCGGTTTATCTGATGCCGGTCTTTCTCGGCTTCGTCCGGCGCCGTGACGCCTTTGAGATCGGCACCGTCATGCTGGTCACCGGGATTGCGCAACTCGTCGCGGCGCCACTTGCCATGATCCTCGAAGGTCGCATTGGCGCGCGTTTGTTGACCGGCATAGGCTTTGCCTTGTTCGCGCTCGGCTTGGGCCTGAGCGCCTTTCAGCCGAGAGCCGCTGATTTCGACGAGATGCTCTGGCCGCAGCTCATGCGCGGCGTCGCGATCATGTTCTGCTTGCTGCCACCGACACGAATTGCGCTGGGTGCGTTGCCTGAGGCCGAGATCGCCGACGCCAGCGGACTGTTCAATCTGGCGCGCAATCTGGGGGGAGCGATCGGGATCGCCCTGATCGATACGATGCTCTACGGCCGAAGCGCGGTTTATGCGGAAGATTTTCGCGTGCGGTTGCTGGCAGGCGATGTCACTGCGGCGCAGGCCATCGGCCTCGATCCGAAGCTGCTCATCGACCGCCCGCTGGGACCAGCCACCGAAACTGCCGTGGCATTTGTCCGTCCGTTGGTTGAAAGGGCGTCGCTGGCGCTTTCCGTCAACGAGGCATGGGCGATGCTCGCCGGTGTCGCGATCGTGGGACTATTGTTGGTGCCGTTTGCCTGCGATCCGGTGGTTTCGCCGCCGGTGCCGCCAGAAGCGGCCTAGACCACGGAGATATCGCTGCGCCGCGTTGGCTCCAGCAGTTCCGGTCGCGGGCCGGACAGCCGCTTGTGCATGTGGACCATGAAGGCCATGCCGAACAATGGCGTCGCCAGATTGACGATCGGGATCGAGACAAAGGCGGCGATGAACAGGCCCGCAGTGAACACGGTCGCCGCATTGTCCTTGCGCATCGCCTTGGCGTCCGCCGGCGAGCGGAAGCGCATCGCGGCGAGCTCGAAATATTCCCGTCCCAGCAGCCACGCGGTCGCGATGAAGAACACGATGAAGCCGACGCCTGCGAACAGCACGAACGGTACCGCGACCAGGTAGACCAGGATCGTCAGCAGCGCCGTCTTGACGCCTTCGGTCATCGCGATCGCGACCGGCAGCGCCACGCCGGGCTGCTCGGCCGGATAGTGCTCGCGCTCGACATGGTCGGCGACGTCGTCGACGAACAGGCTCGCCACTAGCGAGGTGATCGCGGGCATCAGGAAGATGCCGCCGAGCACGACGCCGAGGCCAGCGGTGATCGAGACGATCCAGGACAGCACGTTCAGCGTGGAATGGAAGTTGGGGCCGAGCATTCCTTCGGCCCAGACCCCGCCAGAATCGGCAAACCAGCTCAACAGCCGTTGCAATCCGATTGCCAGCACGGTGATGAGCACCAGCGCAAGCCCGATCGAGCGCCACAGGATCGAGCGCATCGGCGGCGACAGGATTTGCGAAAGCGCCTTGACGGCGGCGTCCAACATGGCGGGGTCACCTCTCCGGAAAAGTTCCCGCGAGAAGTAGACATACCCGCAGGCTTCGGCAAGAGCCTGAACATTTCGCCCGATCCCGCGACTAAACGATAGGCTTTACAAGGGCTGCGAAAGCCTGATCGGTCCTGCGACAGGATGAGGTGGAAGCAGGGCTGAGTTCCATCGATTTTTGCAGCACCAATTCAACCGTATTTGACCCCATCGTCGCATATTGCCTGCATTCGCCGACATTTTTTTCGGAAGGAATTTTCTGATGTCGAATCTCACCCCGCTCGACAATCATCAGCCGACGCTGACGCTGACCCAGCTCTTGGTGGAACAGGGCATTTTTCCCGCTCGCGGTACCGGCGATCCCGTGGTCGACGGCAATACTGATCCGCTCGGCATTCCGATCGCCGCGTTTCGAACCTTTGCCGGCAATTTCGCTATCGACGGTTCGGAATTCGCGAACGGGCAGCTCAAGGCAATTAGTCCGAACACCGCGTTGTTTTCCCTGCTAGGCACGAATTTCGGCGGTGACGGAAGGACGAATTTTGCTCTCCCGAACGCGCAGGGCCAAGTGTTCGTCGGAACCGGCCAAGGCACTGGTCTCTCCAACGAAACTCTGGGTCAAAGGACCGGCCTGGATTCACTACTGCTGAATCTCGGCCAGATGCCGGCCAGCATCGGCGGCAACAACACCGCGTTTGACAATCATCAGCCTTCGTTCGGCGTCACCTACATGATCAACACCGGCGGGTCGAACTCCGGCATCGATCTCGTTGGAGTTGTCGTACCCACGGCCGCGAATTTCGCGGCCGCAGGCTATATGCTGGCGCAGGGGCAGACGCTGCTGATCGCCAATTATCCGGCGCTTTACGCCGCAATCGGCGTAACCTATGGCGGAAACGGTGTAACCACATTCCAGCTTCCGGACCTGCGTGGCCGTGCCATCGTCGGCGCGTCCGCGGAACATCCCCGGGGAAACTATTTCGGGCAAGAGAGTGTGTCAGTCACGACGGCCGAACTGCCGGCTTCGGCCGGCGGCCATGGCGATGCCATCGACAATCACCAGCCGTCGCTGGCGATGACCTACCTGATCAGCACGAGCGGTTTGTTTCCATCTCGCGGGGGCGGGGGCAGTCTCGATTCCTCGCAGGCCTATCTGGGTGAAATCATCGCCTATGCAGGCGGCACGGTGCCCAACGGCTGGGTGATCGCGGCGGGACAAACCCTGGCGATCAGTACCAATACGGCACTGTTTTCCCTGCTCGGAACGCAGTATGGCGGCAACGGAATGACCACCTTCAAGTTGCCAGATCTGCGCGGTCATGCGGCGGGCGATGCCGGCACCAGCATCGGGCTCGGTACGGTCAGCGTAGGTGCAACTTTTGGCAGCGACACGGTCACGCTGCTTGCCAGCAACGTCATCGATGCACTGCCCCATCTCACGGGCGTCGGCGCGTCGCTGTCAAGTGTGGAACATGTCTTCGAAAATATCGCGGCCGGTGCCACCGCGTCGGACGCCAATCTGGATCTGATGAATGGCGGCAGCGGCAACTATGCCGGTGCCAGCCTGACGCTCGCGCGGCACGGCGGCCCCAGTGCCGAGGACACGTTCGGTTTCGATACCGTCGGGGCAAACTTCACTGTTAGCGGCGGTAATCTGCAGTCTGCCGGCCATACCTTCGCGACGTTCACCAATGCCGGCGGCATCCTGACCATCGTCTTCGACAGCAGTGCCGCGACCGCGACCACGGCGCTGGTGAACAACGTCATCGGGCACATCACCTATGCGGATCAGGGCAACGGGCCGCCGGCGTCGGTAGTGATCGACCTCGCTTTGAGCGACGGCAACAGCGGCGCGCAAGGCGCCGGCGCCGCGCCGGCGATCGATACACACAGCATCACGATCAATGTTCTCCGGCCGGCGGCATTCGACTTCGGCGGCGACGGCCACAGCGATATTCTCTGGCAAAACGACAACGGCACGGTCTCGATTTGGGATAGTGGCCAGATCGCCGCCGCCCATATCGTCGCGGCTGCCGGGGTCGTGCCGGGCGGCTGGCACATTGCCGGCGCCAGCGACTTCGACGGCAATGGCACGGCCGATATTCTCTGGCAGAACGACAATGGAGCGATGTCGATCTGGGACAATGGACAGATCGGCGGTGCCCATGTTGTCGTCAATCCCGGCGTGTTGCCGAGTGGCTGGCATATCGCCGGCACCGGCGATTTTGACGGCAACGGCCATGCCGATATTCTGTGGCAGAACGACAATGGCGCGGTCTCGATTTGGGATAGCGGGCAGATCGGCGGCGCGCACATCGTTGCCAATGCCGGCCTGTTGCCGAGTGGCTGGCATATTGCCGGTACCGGCGATTTTGACGGCAACGGCCATGCCGACATTCTGTGGCAGAACGACAATGGCGCGGTCTCGATCTGGGATAGCGGGCAGATCGGCGGCGCGCACATCGTTGCCAATGCCGGCCTGTTGCCGAGCAGCTGGCATATCGCCGGCATCGGCGATTTCAACGGCGGCGGCGCCGCCGACATTCTCTGGCGCAACGACAACGGCGCGATCTCGATCTGGGATAGTGGCCAATTGGTCGGTGCCCATATCTACGTCGATCCGGGCGTGGTGTCGGACAACTGGCATATTGCCCGCGTCGGCGACTTCGACGGCAATGGCCGCGCCGACATTCTCTGGCGCAGCGATAACGGGGCGGCTTCGATCTGGGACAATGGCCAGATCGGCTCCGCGCATGTCATTGCGACCATTCCGAACGATTGGCATATCGCATAGGAACACGCTCAAGCAGGCGCTCATCTGTGCCGGTTGCGGCTGCCGCGGAGCAGATGGGTCTACCGGCTGTGGCGGGAAGGCGCGCAACAAAGACGATCAGGCGTCGAGCGGCTTGCCGCGCACCGCAGGGCCCCAGACGCCGATGGCGACGATCACGATGACCATCGCCGCGGTGATCAAGCCGAACACGCCGCCGACGCCGGTTTCGCGCAGCATGAAGGCGACGATGAAGCCGGAGAAGGTCGCGCTGACCCGGCTCATGGAGTACACGAGACCCGACGCCCGCGCGCGGATCGAAGTCGGAAACACCTCGGTCTGATAGGCGTGATAGGCATACGACATGGTCATGTTGGAAGCGGTGATCAACACCCCGCACAGGATCAGGAACGCCGGCTGCTCGAATTGCGAGAATGCCACCCCGAATGCCGCGATCGCCACCGCCGCGCCGCAGATGATCCATTTGCGTTCCAACCGGTCGGCGAAGCTTGCGGCCAGCAACGGCGCGATCGGATAGGCGAACGCGATGATGAAGGAATACTGCAGGCTCTTGGTGACGGTGATGCCCTTCTCGACCAGCAATGCCGGTACCCAGTTGGCGAAGCCGTAGACGCCGAAGGCCTGGCAGAGATTGAAAATCATGAACATCACGACAAGCGAGAGGTAGGGCGGTTTGAACAACTCCGCGTAACCGGCTTTCGCGGCCACGCGCGCGGGCAATACATCCGCTGTTCGCTTCGCAGGCGCATAGGCGGTGCCAGCAGAGGCTTCGAGCATCGCGAGAATTCTGGCGGCCTGCTCGGTTCGGCCATGGCGCGCGAGCCAGAGCGGGCTTTCCGGCACGTACAGCCGCAAGATCCAGATCACCATGCTGCCGGCGGCGCCTGCCAGCACCACCCAGCGCCAGCCATCGATGCCGTAAGGCGACAGCGGCACCAGCCACCACGCCAGCGCCGCAACCATGGGGACGGCGGTGAACATGACGGCCTGATTGACCGCGAAGGCGCGGCCCCGCATCCAGCTCGGCACCAGCTCGGTGATATAGGCGTCGATGGTGATGATCTCGACGCCGATGCCGATCCCGGCGATGAATCGCCACCGCAGCACACCGCCGGACGTGGTCTGCCACGCCATCGCCACCGACGCCGCCGTGTAGCCGAGCAGCGCCCAGGTGAAGATCGACCGACGTCCGAACCGGTCGGCCAGAAAGCCAAGGAAGAACGTGCCGACGAACAGCCCGGCAAAGGTCGCCGCGACGAATGCGCCGATCCCTGAAAAGCCGAAAAAGGCCTGCGTGGTGGTGGTGAGCAATCCGCTGCGGTTGAGGCCGGGCGCGATGTAGCCGGTAAAGAACAGGTCATAGACCTCGAACCAGCCGCCGAGCGACAGCAGAATCACAAGACGCCACAGATAGGATGAAGCGGGCAGGCTTTCGAGCCGCCGGGATATCTCGTCCGGCCCGCCGCGCGCCGCCGCGGCAAGATCAAGCCCGGTATCGATGCCGATGGCGCTCATGGCTTCCTCCCCCGAAGGCCCGCGGACACTCACCTAGCGGGCCCGTTCTGTTTCCGGTCATTCTTCTATTGAAAATGTACCGGATGGATCATGGTTGGCTGTAATGAACCAGAAATCCAGACGAACATATCGATAACAACGTTCGATATATTCGATACCGTGCTTCAAATCAGCAGCGTGGCCTCCCAGGCGCCGCGCCCGACTTGCTCCGCGATCAGGCTGAGCATCAGCCGCCGCATCTCTTCCATCGCGTAGGTCATCGGCCGGTTGCGCAGCCGGCAAAGATAGAGAGTTCGCGTCAGGGTCGGTTCAATCACTTCGCGCGCGATCAGGCTTCCTGCCGCGAGCTGTTCCTGCGCGAACAATTTGGTTGCGACCGCGCATCCCAGTCCCGCCAGCAACGCGCCAGTGGTGCCGCTGATCGAGTTGAGGCGCAGGATGGCGTTGGCCTCGAGCCGTTTGAGCAGCACCGGATCGTCCAGCAAGGCGCGGGAGGAAAGCCCATAGCGGAGCAGAATCAGCGGCAGGCGGGTCAGCTCCTCGAACGTGATCGGTGCCTTGCTCTTGCCGATGACCTCGGCGGTCCCGACGCAGAACATCTGCTCTTGGAGCACCGGCTCGGCGATCAGATCTTTTTCCGATGGCGGATTGTACACCAGCGCGAGATCGACTTCGGAGGCCATCAGGTGCAGCAGCGTCGCGCCGGACAGGCTTTCGGTCAGCGATAGTTTCAGGTTGGGGTATTTGGCGAGAACGGCCCGCATCAAGGCAACGCCGATCGCCTTGACCCCCGAATTCGCCATCCCGATCGAGATGTCGCCGGCGATCACGCCACCGCCCTGCTTGATCTCGCGCTCCGCTTCGGCCATCGCGCGCAGGATGATGCGGGCGTGCTCGTAAAGCCGCTCGCCCGCGGCGGTCGGCTCCATGCCGCGCGGCTTGCGCTCGAACAGCGCGGTCGTAAATTCAGCTTCCAGATTGGCGATGTGATGGCTCAGCGCCGATTGCGCCACGCTGGCCTGATCCGCGGCTCGCGACAGGTTGCGCTGTTCGTAAACCGCTATGAAATACCGGAGCTGGCGCGAATCCATGGGGTGCAGGAACTTCAAATCGGCGGCATTGGCGTTCTAGATGGGAGAACGTACTATTCGCCAGATTATATTTTTCAGATGGCGCATGGAAGCCTAGTGTGGGCTCAGCCGCCGACCGAAAGAACACGGGAGACAATGAATGACCGGGACGGGACTGCCCCTGGCGGGCGTGAGGGTGGTCGAGATGACCCATATGGTGATGGGTCCGACCTGCGGCATGATTCTGGCGCAGCTCGGCGCCGATGTCATCAAGGTCGAGCCGCCTGCCGGTGACAAGACCCGCAGCCTTGGCGGGATGGGAACGTCGTTCTTCCCGCTGTTCAATCGCGGCAAGCGCAGCGTCGTTCTCGACTTCGCGAAAGCGGAGGACCGCGAGACGATGGATCGGCTGCTGGCCAGCGCCGACGTATTCCTGGAAAATTTCCGCGACGGGCAGCTGGAAAAGCAGGGGCTCGGCGCCGACGAACTGCGGCGAAAATATCCGCATCTGATTGTCGCCGGGCACAAAGGCTTTCTGTCCGGCCCCTACGAGCATCGCCCGGCCCTCGACGAGGTCGTGCAGATGATGTCGGGCCTCGCCGCCATGACCGGCACCAGCGAAAAACCGCAGCGGGTCGGTTCGTCGGCGAACGACATCATGGGCGGCATGTTCGGGGTGATCTCGATTCTCGCGGCACTCTACCAGAAACGCGGCGGCGCCAACGGCGCCGATATTCGTATCGGATTGTTCGAAAACTGCCTGTTCCTGGTGGCCCAGCACATGGTCGAGTACGAGATGACCGGCGTGAAGCCGCGCTCGATGCCGGAGCGCGAGCACGCGTGGCCGATCTACGATATTTTCGAGACCGCGGGCGGCGAACGCATTTTCATCGGCGTCGTCACCGAAGGCCACTGGCAGAGTTTTTGCCGGGAGTTTTGTCTGTCGGAATTTTTGGACGATCCCACGTTGCGCACCACCACCGACCGGATCCTGGCGCGCTCGAGGATCATTCCGCGTGTCGCTGAGGTCATCAAGGGCTGGAACGCGACAAACCTTTCCGCGAAACTCGACCGGCTGAATATCTGCTTCTCGCCGATCAACCGTCCGGAAGACCTGTTTGGCGATCCGCACGTGCTGCGCCCCGGCGGGCTCGTCAATAACGTCAATGCCAATGGGGAGGCGTTCCGCGTTCCCGCACTCCCGATCGAGTGGAACGGGGCGAGCATCGGCGAAGGACTGAGAGTGCCGGCGCTCGGCGCCGATACATCGGCCGTTCGTGCCGAGCTTGATGGGCAGGATTTTTCTCCAACCGGCAAAACCGCTGTGAGGCTCGCATGACCCGCGTTCAAGACGTTTATCCCGACAGCAGAGTGAGTTTGCGTGAGGTTGGCTTGCGGGATGGCCTGCAACTGGTCAAGACGTTTCCGTCGACGGCGGCGAAGCAGCGCTGGGTCCGCGACGAATACGGCGCCGGCGTGCGGCATTTCGAGGTCGGCTCGTTCCTGCCGGCGTCGACGTTTCCGCAGTTCGCCGACGTGCGCGATATCGTCCGCACCATCGCATCGCTGCCGGGCGCGCATGGCGTGGCGCTGGCGCTCAATGAACGCGGCGTCAATGAAGCGCTGGCGTCAGGGGTTGCTGAAATCGCGTCGGTGGTTTCGGCCACCGAGGAACACAGCCAGGCCAACGCCAACCGGTCGCGCGATTCCGCCATTGCCAACGTCAAACGGCTTTGCGAGTTGCGCGATGCAAGTTCGCACAGGCCGATCGTCAATGCCGCGATCTCGATGGCGCTGGGCTGTTCGATCGCGGGTCCGGTAGACCCGAAGGAAGTGATCAAGCTGGCCGAAAAATGCCTTGAAGCCGGCGTTGATTTCGTCGCGGTCGCCGACACCGTCGGCTATGCCGGCCCGAAGCAGGTGGGCGAATTGACCAAGGCGATCGTGAACATGTCCGGTGCGAAGCCGGTGTGCGTCCATCTGCACGACACGCGGGGCATGGGCATTGCGAACGCATCGGCAGCACTCGATGCCGGCGCGCGCATCCTCGATGGCTCGCTCGGCGGCCTCGGCGGTTGCCCGTTCGCGCCCGGCGCCACCGGCAACGTCGTGTTCGAGGACCTGGTGTTCCTTTGCGAAAGCAAGGGATTCGATACCGGCATCGATATCGAGAAACTGATAGCCGTGCGCTCGATCCTGCGATCCGAAATGCCCAATGAAGCGCTCTATGGCGGGCTCGCCCGCGCCGGGCTGCCCGGCAGAAAATCCAGCGTGGCCGCCTGAGATCTGGAAGCCGTCAGCGCCGGATTGTCATCCGTCGGCGTTGCCTACAGCCGGTTCGTTCCGAAGCTTCGGTTGAAGCTTTTGCCAGACATTGTGCAGCGCCATGCCTCCGGCCATCGCAATGACGAAGACGATCACGGGTAGCGACAGCGTCGCGAGGCTTTCCAACGCCGGCCCCGGACACAAGCCGACGAGCCCCCAGCCGATACCGAATAATGCCGCCCCAACGATAAGCGGCGAGTCGATATCGCGCTTGGTCGGCCAGAAGCTTCGCGCCGTAAGCAGGGGCCGCGACCGGCCATTCGCCAGCATGAAGCCCGGAACCGAGACGGCGAGTGCCGCAACCATCACCACGGCAAGGCTTGGATCCCACGCGCCGAAGATATCGAGAAAGCCCAAGACCTTGGTCGGCTGGACCATTCCGGAAATCAGCAGACCAGCGCCGAATATCAATCCGCACAACAGGGATGCGATCATCGGCATGGTTCAGCCTCCCAACACATGACGGGTGATCGCAACCGTCGCGATCGCGGTCAGCATGAAGATGACGGTTGCCGCGATGGAACGGCTGGACAGGCGTGCCACGCCGCAGATGCCGTGGCCCGAGGTGCAGCCGCCTCCGAGCCTTGTGCCGAAACCAACCAGCAGGCCGGCCGCGATAACCACAATCCAGCTTGCCGGCAATTTGGGTGAAGGCATTGCATGCCCGATCCAGCCGGCCATCAGCGGCGCCAGAATGAGCCCTGCGATGAAGGCGATGCGCCAGCCTTTGTCGTCGTTGCCGAAATCGAGAAGGCCGCCGAATATGCCGCTGATGCCGGCGATCCGGCCGGTCAGCAGCATCAACAGGACGGCGGACAGGCCGATCAGGCCGCCACCGATCGCCGCCGACAGCGGGGTAAAATTCTCCATGACGCTACTCCACAGCTTGCAGGAGCACGATCTCCGATGCCCCCGGCCGACTAAATCATAGACGTGTCACGCGCAGCCGCAATGCGTTGCCAACCACGCTCACCGAAGACAGCGCCATGGCCGCGGCGGCGATGATCGGCGAGAGCAGGATTCCGAAATGGGGATAGAGGATACCCGCTGCAATCGGGATGCCGGCGGCGTTGTAGATGAATGCGAAGAACAGGTTCTGCCGGATGTTGCTCATGGTCGCCTGCGACAGCCGGCGCGCGCGAACGATGCCGCCCAGATCTCCCGCTAGAAGCGTTATGCCGGCGCTCTCCATCGCAACATCGGTGCCGGTGCCCATCGCGATTCCGACTTCCGCCGCCGCCAACGCCGGTGCGTCGTTGACGCCGTCTCCGGCCATGGCGACGACACGACCGGCCTTCTGCAGCTTCGCGACCACCGCACTCTTCTGGTCCGGAAGCACTTCCGCCTCGACATCCGATATCCCGAGCTTTCGTGCCACCGCGTTCGCCGTGGTCCGGTTGTCCCCGGTCAGCATGATGACCTTGATGCCTTCCGCCGCCAGCGCCTTCAGGGCATCCGGTGTCGACGGCTTGACCGGGTCGGCGATGGCGAACAGCCCCGCCAGCTTTCCGTCGACCGCGATATTGATGACGGTCGCGCCCTCGCCGCGCAGACGCTCGCCTTGTTGATCCAGGAACCGGGTTTCGATGCCGAGCGATGTCAGGAAGTTGGCATTGCCCAGAACAACGGTCTTGCCGTCGACCTTGCCGGTGGCGCCCTTGCCGGTCGGCGAGTCGAACTCTTCCACTTTGCCCAAATCGAGATTGCGCTCCCTGGCGGCCCGCACGACCGCATCAGCCAGCGGATGTTCGCTGGCGCGCTCGACGCTCGCCGCCAGCCGCAGAATGTCGGCCTCCTGAAAGCCGGCGGCCGCGACGATCGAGACCACCTTGGGCTTGCCTTCGGTCAGCGTTCCCGTCTTGTCGACCACCAGCGTGTCGATCTTTTCCATGCGCTCCAGCGCTTCGGCATTCTTGATCAGCACGCCGGCCTG
>Ga0137412_10002367_pt1 | contig 14909 bp, 15 predicted proteins | sample CZODoug2_1_16fun_FD_122160 | JGI IMG/M metagenome (GOLD analysis project Ga0137412, IMG submission 122160) | Vadose zone soil fungal communities from Angelo Coast Range Reserve, California, USA - CZODoug2_1_16fungal (Hybrid Assembly) | ecosystem: Environmental > Terrestrial > Soil > Vadose zone...
TATCGCCCGCCACGATGGACCGCGGTGACCTCAACCCGTTGCACCACAGGCGATACGACCCCGCCGGTCAGCGGATCCCGAGGCCCGATCTCGACCGCAGATACCCGCGGATCTCCTACGTTCAGCCACCGCAGCAGTACGTCCGCGGAGATTGGTACGTCCACAATGCCGCCGGCTCCACGTGGACGGCTCAGCCGGGCAGATGCGCAGCGACCTCGGCGCCGGACTCCGCGCCATAGCAGGCGGTCAGTCGCTCGACGAACGCCGCCGGCTTGATCGTGTAGTCCTGCGGACCGCCGACCGTTTCCAGTACGTGCGCGGCAAGCAGGTTGCCGATCTGCGCGGATCGTTCCAGCGACAGCCCCCAGGACAGCCCGGCGAAGAAGCCCGCCCGGAACCCGTCGCCCACACCGGTCGGGTCGTGCTTGGCCTGCTCCTGCGCCGCGGCCACCACGACCGGCTCGATCGTCTTGCCCTCGATCCGGACACCGTGCGAGCCGAGCGTGGTGACCCGGATCGCCACCCGGTCGAGCACCTGCGCGTCGGTCAGCCCGGTCTTGGACTCCAGCAGGCTCTTTTCGTAGTCGTTGGTGAGCAGGTACGCAGCGCCGTCGATCAGCTGCGCGATGTCCTCGCCGCCCATGCGGGCCAGCTGCTGCGAGGTGTCGGCGGCGAACGGGTATCCGTGCTCCCGGCACTCCGCGCTGTGCCGCAGCATCGCCTCGGGATCGTTGGCGCCGACCAGCACCAGATCCAGGCCGCCGAGCCGGTCGGCGACCGGCTTCAACGAGATGTTTCGCGACTCGGCCATCGCGCCGGTGTAGAACGAGCCGATCTGGTTGAGCTCCTCATCGGTGGTGCAGACAAACCGGGCGGTGTGCGCGGTCTGACTGACATACACCGACTCGCAGTCGACCCCGTCGGCCTCCAGCGCCGCGCGGTAGTCGTCGAAGTCCGACCCGACCGCGCCCACGAGCGCCGGATGCAGCCCCAGCTTGCCCATGCCGGCGGCGATGTTGCCGGCCACGCCGCCGCGGCGTACCACCAGCTCGTCGACCAGAAAGGACAACGAGACCTTGTGCAACTGCTCGGAGAGCAGCTGGTCGGCGAACTTGCCCGGGAAATGCATCAGATGATCGGTCGCGATCGATCCGGTTACGACGAGCTGCACGTCAGGCCTCTTTAGCGTGGTGGACGGGCGGAACCCCAGAAAAGCAGGGCGGCGAGCATCCTAACGGCTCTTTAAACGACACAAAACCTGGCCGGTGGCCACTGGGGGCCCAGCCAGGTCTCGTACCGTTCGTACGCTTTAGTGGAACGAATCGCCGCAGGCGCAGGACCCGCCGGCGTTGGGGTTGTCGATCGTGAAGCCCTGCTTCTCGATCGTGTCAACGAAGTCGATCGTGGCACCGCCGAGGTACGGCGCGCTCATCCGGTCGACCACGACGCCGACGCCACCGAAGTCGGTCACGACGTCGCCGTCCAGCGACCGTTCGTCGAAGAAAAGCTGGTACCGCAGGCCCGAGCAACCGCCGGGCTGCACGGCGATCCGCAGCTTCAGGTCGGTGCGACCCTCCTGCTCGAGCAGCGCTTGGACCTTCGTCGCGGCCGTATCGCTGAGCGTCACGGTCTTCGGGGTCTCGGTCGTCTCCGTGGCAATGCTCACCTTGTGATCTCCTGCTCGTCGGTCGGTGCTGGTCAGGTCACTGCTGGACAACTAGGCCAACCGACCCGATGTGCCAACTGTTCCATGGTACGTCGCCCGGTCCGATAGGCCAGTACGTACGCCCGATCAATGTCGCCATTGCCGAGCGACGTGGGCGGCGAGGTCTGCCAGCCGGGCCGCCGGCTGCTCCATTGCCGCGGCCACCGAGCCGGCGTGCTCGGCCACCGAGTAGGCCGCCTCGACGCCGGCCGCGGCCATCTCCCGGCGGCCAACGGCCACCTGGCCGGCGAGCACCACGCAGGGCACGCCGTGCTCCGCGGCCACTTCGGCGACCCCGATCGCAACCTTGCCGCGCAGCGACTGCCAGTCGAACGAACCCTCACCGCTGATCACCAGGTCGGCGGCGGCCACCGCGTCGCCCAGCCCGACCGCCCGCTGGACGAGCGTGATGCCCGATTCGCGCCGACCGCCGAGCGCGAAGATCGCCGCCCCCAACCCACCGGCGGCCCCGGCGCCCGGGAGCTTCGCCAGTCCGGCCGGCGCCCCGGGCAGGTCTCGTTCGAGCACTTCGGCCCAACGGGCCAGCGCGAAGTCCAGCCGCTGTACGTCGTCGGGGGTCGCGCCCTTCTGCGGCCCGAACACCGCCGAGGCGCCCTGCAGCCCGAGCAGCGGGTTGTCCACGTCGGTGGCCGCGACCAGCGTCGCGCCGCGCAGCAGCGGTACGCCGTCGCAGCTGGCGACCGCGGCCAGCGCCGCCCCGCCATAGGGCAGCGGCGCGCCGGTCTCGTCCCGGGCCACCACGCCGAGACCGGCCAGCATCCCGGCCCCGCCGTCATTGGTCGCCGAGCCGCCGAGCCCGACCACGATCTCGCCGGCGCCGGCCTCGACCGCCGCCGCAATCAGCGTGCCCACGCCGAACGAGGTGGTCTGTTTGGGATCGCGCTCGGCCGCGTCGACCAGGTGCAACCCGGCCGCCTGCGCCGACTCGATATAGGCGGTCAGTCCGCGCAGCAGCACGCTTCCGGCGGTCGGCCGGCCGAGCGGGTCGGCGACGGTCACCGGGATCGTGCTCGCGTCGGTCATGGTCGAGGCGAGCACCTCGACGAAGCCGGGCCCGCCGTCGGACAGCGGCCGGGTCTCGACCCTGCTGTCGGGTACGGTCCGGCGCCAGCCCTCGGCAATGGCGGCCGCTGCCTCGACCGCGGTCAACGTGCCGCCGAACGAATCCGGTGCGATCAGTACGCGCATGGCGGCCATCTTTCCCTGACTGCCAGCCCAGCCGGTACCCGCTGGCCGGCCGGAAGCACTACCCTGGAGCGTCGTGAAGCTCTCCCGCCGTACACCCAAGTCACAAGCCGCCGATTCGATCGAGTCGGAGGGCGATGTCGCGGTGGAGTCGGACCGGGTGTCGGCCAGCTATACGCCGGGAAAGGGCCGCCCCACGCCGAAGCGGAACGAGGCGCAGGGCCGCCGCACGGGTCCGGTCGCGCCGCCGCCGCGGACCCGGCGCGAGGCATACAAGCGGATGCGTGGCCAGGGTGGCAACCGCCGCGCCGAGGTGCGCAAGGCGATGGCGTCCGGCGACGACCGGTATCTGACCAAGCGGGATAAGGGCCCGGCGCGGGCGCTGGCCCGCGACGTGGTGGACACCCGACGCAATGTGGGCAGCATCTTCATGCTGGTCGCGGTGCTCGTGTTGGTGACCTACGCGCTGCCGTCCAACATTCGTACGTGGGCGATGAGCGCCGTCCTGGTGATCTTCTTGATGGTCGCGGTCGACTCGTTCGTGCTGTCCCGCCAGATTCGCAAGCTGGTCGCCGAGCGGCTCCCGGACGAGCCGGCCCGCGGACTCGGTTGGTACGGCGTACAGCGCTCGATGATGATCCGGCGCTGGCGGATGCCCAAGGCCCGGGTCCGGACCGGCGACCCGATCTAGATCTGTCGAGACAGACCGGGCCGGTCTCATGATCATGAGTACCTGACCCCACGGAATCCGACGCTCCAGCACTCATGATCATGGTCGACGCGGGCTGAGCTGAGCTCTTCACCACATCCCCGTCAGTGGTCGACCAGTCGACCACTGAACTAGGGTCTTGGGTATGGAATTTCGACGACTAGGCCGCAGCGGCCTCACCATCTCCGCAATCGCGTACGGCAACTGGCTCACGCACGGCAGTCAGGTCGAGGAGGACGCCGCCCTGGCCTGCGTGAAGACCGCGCTGGACGAGGGCATCACCACCTACGACACCGCCGACGTCTACGCCGCGACCCGGGCCGAGTCGGTGCTCGGCCGGGCGCTGTCGGGCATCCGGCGGGAGAGCTACGAGCTCTTCACCAAGGTCTACTGGCCGACCGGGCCGGGGAAGAACGACTACGGCCTGTCCCGCAAGCACATCAAGGAGTCGTGCGAGGGGTCGCTGCGTCGGTTGCAGACCGACCACATCGATCTCTATCAGGCGCATCGCTTCGACCCGACCACCCCGCTGGAGGAGACGATCGGCGCGTTCGCCGACCTCGTTCATTCCGGCAAGGTGCACTACATCGGCGTTTCCGAATGGACGGCCGGCGAGATCGAGGCCGGCGTTGCGTTGGCCAGTCAGGCCGGCATCCAGCTGATCTCCAGCCAACCGCAGTACTCAATGCTGTGGCGGGTCGTCGAGGCCGAGGTGGTCCCGGTCAGCGACCGGCTCGGCGTCGGGCAGATCGTCTGGTCGCCGATCGCGCAGGGCGTGCTCACCGGCAAGTACAAGCCGGGCCAGCCGTACCCGGAGGGCTCGCGGGCGACCGATGACAAGGGCGGCGCCAACATGATCTCCCGGTTCATGAATGACGACGTGCTGGGCCGGGTGCAGAAGCTGCAGCCGATCGCCGACGCCGCCGGCTTATCGATGGCGCAGCTGGCGATCGCGTGGGTGCTGCAGAATTCGAATGTCTCGGCCGCGATCATCGGCGCGTCCCGGCCGGAGCAGGTCACCGAAAACGTCAAGGCGGCCGGGGTAACGCTCGAGCCGGCGCTGCTGGAGCAGATCGACGAGGTGCTCGGCGACGTGCCGGAGACCGACGCGGGCAAGACGGCCAGGGTCAGCCCCGGCATTTAGCAGCTATTGAATGGAGCCAATGTCACATTCGTACGTTCTAGGCGTACCAATGTGACATTGGCTCTAATTAACGGAGTGGGATGAGCGGGCGGGCGGGTTGGATGGTGGTGTCGATCCGGCCGAGCCGCTCGATTTCCAGGGTCACGTGGTCGCCTGGTTGCAGGTACGGATAGGCATCAACTCCGTGCACGAGCGACAGCTCGAGAATGCAGCCGGTGCCTACCGTTCCGCTCCCGATAACGTCCCCCGGGACGAGCCTGGTCCCGCGCGATGCGTACGCGAGCAATTCCCCGTACGTCCAATAGATATCCTGGAAATTGCCTGCACTGTAGGGCTTTCCGTTCACGGTCGCGGTCATTTCCAGGTTGTACGCATTCCCGTGCCGCCGGTCCGCCAATTCGTCCGGCGTGACCAGGTACGGGCCGAGGCTGGTCGCCGAATCCTTGCCCTTTACCGGGCCCAAATTGAGCGGTCGCTCACGCGCCTGCAAATCACGGGCACTCCAGTCGGCGAAAATCGTGTATCCGGCAATGTGCGCCGCGGCCTCGTGCGGCGTTAAATCCGACCCGCCCCGGCCGACTATTGCGGCAATTTCCAGTTCGTAGTCGAATCGCTGCGAGCCGGGCGATATCGCAATATCGTCCCGCGGGCCGTAAATGGCGGCCGGGTTACTGAAATAAAACACTGGCAGCTCGTACCAATCGGGATTGACCTCCGTGCCGCGGGCCCGGTGCGCGGTCACCACGTGTTCCTCGAACGCGTAGAAGTCCCGCACCGACGGCGGAACCGGGATGGGCGCGCGCAACACCGCGTCGGCCTCGGCGATAACCTCGAAGGGGTCGGACAGGGCGCGATCGGCGGCCGCATGCAATAGCGTCCCGTCGTCGCCGAGCAGGTCGATCAGCCGGGCCGGATCGCGCAACCCATGAATAGCGCCAGAATGCAGCAATCCCGGACGCTTGACCCGGTCAATCGGCGAAACGTAGGTCGCCCAGCGCATTCGACTCTCCCCTTGAATGGAGCGAACGTCACGTCGGTACGCAACGAGCGTCCGAACGTCACGTTGGTGCGGAAAGACCTCGGCCGGCTTTACGGAGCGAACGTCACGTTGGTACGCCTAGAGCGTACGAACGTCACGTTGGTGCGATTGGGCCGGTCTCGGTAGCGAGGCGGTAAGCGCTTTCCCTCGTCGATCTTGACCTTATCGCTGGACAAAACGGACGACAGTCGGCGATAAGGTCAAGATCGATAGCGGGAAGCGCTTTCCCGCGCCGATCTTGACGTTTACTGGCCCGTTTTGCCCGGTATGGGCGACGACAAGGTCAAGATCGGCGCGACAACGTCGGTCGGGTGAGCGCGGGCCGTCGTTCTGCGCGAACGTCACGTTGGTGCGGAATGCGTTGGCGGCGATTACGGAGCGAACGTCACGTCGGTGCGCCTAGAGCGTACGAACGTCACGTTGGTACGGAATGACCTCGGCGGGTTTACGGAGCGAACGTCACGTTGGTACGCCTCGAGCGTACGAACGTCACGTTGGTACGGAACGGCCTCGGCCAGTTTTACGGAGCGAACGTCACGTTGGTACGGAAAGGATCGACGCGCTGCCGTCGGCGACCACCGTCACCGTGCCCGGCGCGACCTCGGTGTAGCCGGCATCCTGCACGCACACCGTCTGCTGCCGAGCCCACCGAGCGTGCGGATCCGCCGGCCCCGCGATCAACTCCCGCCAGCGCGCCGGATCCGCGGTGCGAACCGCGATCGGCAGCCCCGCAGCCAGCCATCGACCCAGCGCATCCGGGGCTGCGAACGCGGCCAGCAGCATGCTGCCGTGCCCGACCTGCGCCATCGCCTTGCCCGCGGTCATGGTGGCCCTCGGGTTCAGCCACAGCACCGGCACCGAGGCCGGGATCGGCGGCTCGGCGGCGAGATCCGGCAGCTCGGTGCCGCCGACCTGCAGCCGGCGCAGCTCCGGCGGCAGCTCATCCACCGGGTACGGCGGGAACGCCCGCACCTCGGCACCGCCGCGGGTCACCGTTACGCCGTCGAGCGCGCTCGCCGCCTGCCAGTGCGCACCGCGCGCCCGGCGGGCAACCTTGCGGATCTGGCTGCCGATCCACGACTCGTATGCCGGCCGCCATTCGGCGAACGCCCGCGGATCGGCCAATACGGCCAGCGACGCCGCGGCCGCCGCCTCCAACGCCTCCCGGCGATCCGGCGGAGTTGCCCGCTCCACCCGCACCACCAGCTGCTGCGCCCACACCCGGGCCGGCTCGACCCTGGGCCGGCGCGCCCGCAACGGCGCCAGCATCTCCGACAATGCGAGCGCGGAGTCGAGCTCAGTCAGCGGACAGACCCATCGGGCCGTACTCGACCCGTTCGTCCTCGAGCAGGATCACCTGCCACACGCCCTGGTCGAGCAGCTCCCGCCAGGACTCCCCCAGCCACGACTCGGCGTCGGACTTGTTGCCGAACTCGACCGGAGCGGGCACCCGCACCGGCTCACCCGACTTGTCCTGGTACTGCCAGACCCAACTCATGGCGACGATCTTATGCCGACGTACCGATGAGTCGGCCGACGGCAAACGTGACCGCCACGGCCAACGCACCGAGCGCGAGCTGCCGCAGCCCCGACTTGAGACTCGAGCGGCCGGTCAGCCGACCCACGCCCATCCCACCGAGCAACAGCGCGAGTCCGGCCAGCACCAGCGAGTACGCCAGCGTCTTGGCGCCGGCGAAGTACGGCAGCAGCGGCAGCACCGCGCCGAGGGAAAAGGCAAAGAGCGAGGCGATGCCAGCCAACGACGGCGAGGGCAGCTCGTGCGGGTCGATGCCCAGCTCATCGCGGGCATGCAGCCGCAGCGCCGTCTCCGGGTCGGCCGAGACCGCGGCGGCCATCCGGGCGGCGGTCTCCGAATCGGCGCCGTAGCCGCGAAACCGATCGGTCAGCTCGCGCAGCTCAGCGGCCGGGAAGCGGGCGTGCATGTCGCGTTCGACAGCCACCTCGGCGTGCACCAGCTCGTTCTGGTTGGTCACCGAGACGTACTCCCCGGTGCCCATCGAGAACGCACCGGCCACCAGTCCGGCCAGGCCGGTCAGCACGACCGCGTGGGTGCTCACCCCGCCGCCACCGACGCCCGCGATCAACGCCGCGTTGGTGACCAGCCCGTCGACGGCGCCGAACACCGTCGGGCGCAACCAGCCGCCGGACACGTCTCGGTGCCGGTGCGCCCACTCCCGCAGGGCCAGGTCCCGGCCCGCGTGGCCGGCGTCTTCGATCATCACCGTCCCATTGTCCCGCTCCAGATCGGTGGCCGCCCCGCGGGTGAACCGCGGGTGTGTACTTCCCGTGTTAGAGGACGACACTTCGGAAAGAGGAGGATCTGCGATGGGTCCGGCAGTGCGCGGCATACCGCGCGGACCGAGCCGCAGAGATGGCGCGATGGGCAAACTCGAGCCGGACCTGATGCGGGCGCTGCACGACGAGTACGCGGCCTCGCTGTGGTCGTTTGCCCTGCGCCTCACCGGCGGTGATCGTGGCCGCGCCGAGGACGTCGTGCAGGAGACGCTGCTCCGGGCGTGGCGGCATCCGGAGGTGGTGAACAATTCCACTCAAGGCTCGGCCCGGTCGTGGCTCTTCACCGTCGCCCGGCGGATCGTGATCGACGACTGGCGGTCGCGCCAGGCCCGGCCGGAGGTGCCGATGGCGGCGCCGCCGGAACGCGGCCGGTCCGATGACACCGACCAGGTGCTGCAGGGTTGGCTGGTTGGTGACGCATTACGCACGCTGTCGGCGGCGCACCGCGAGGTGATCGTCGAATGCTTCTACCGTGGACAGTCGGTGGCCGAGGCGGCCGCCCGGCTGGGTGTTCCGGAAGGCACGGTCAAGTCCCGTACCCACTACGCGCTGCGCGCGCTGCGATTGGCCTTACAAGAGATGGGGGTGAGCGACTGATGAACGACGACGAGTTCGCCACCTACGACGCCGCCTATGTTCTGGGTGCGCTGTCGCCGGCCGACCGGCGGGCCTTCGAGGAACACATGTCGGGCTGTCCGGCGTGCGCCGAGTCGGTGGCCGAGCTGGCCGGCTTACCGGGGCTGTTGGCCCGGGTCCCGGTCAGCGAGATCAGCGATCTGCCGGCGGAGCCGATGCCGCCGACCCTGCTGCCCCGGCTGCTCACCGAGAGCACCCGGGCCCACCGCCGGTCGCGCTGGATCACCGGCGGCGCCGCACTGGCCGCCGCGGCCAGCCTGGTTGCGGTGCTGCTCATCACGCTGCTGCCCGGCGGCTCGACGGAGGCAAAACAGACCGCGATGACACCGGTCGTGGTCGCGCCGATCCACGCCACCGCGGCGATCCAGAATGTCGACTGGGGCAGCAAGATCAGCGTGCGCTGCGGTTATGACGCGAGCAGCAGCAGCTACGAAGGCGGTGGTGACTATTCGCTGACCGTCACCGCGAAGGACGGAAAGCGCGAGCAGGTCGGCACCTGGTGGGCCTCGCCAGGCAAGGACGCGGTGTTCGACGGGGCGACCGCGCTGCACCCGTCCGACATCGCGAGCGTCGACATCCGCGACGCCAGTGGGCACGTGCTCCTGAAGCTCAACCCGTAGGTCCGCTTTTCATGATCGACATCGATTCATGGCTGCCAGGGCGACCAAGAACCGATGTCGATCATGGAATTTGCGGCATGAGAGGTTGAGCGCGCCGGCGAGTTGCGCGCGGCGTGGTCCATACTTACCGACGCACCGCGGGGTGGCGGGAGAAGCCGGTCGAAGTCCGGCACTGACCCGCAACCGTAGGCCCGGCACGACTGTCACACAGTCCGCCGGGCGAGTCGGAACGCCCACCGCTCCGCGTGGCTCCATCGACACCGTCGTGGTCTGCGGAACGGAGCCGGGTTCCTCCGGCTGCCCGCGCGCGGGATCACGGAGAAGCGACTCGGGAGCGCATCCCGGGTCACAGAGAGGACCACCGTGCGTACTCGCATCGGCATCGGAATCGCCGTCCTGCTTGCCTTTCTGCTGCCCGCCGTGGCGACCACGGGCGCATCGGCCGCTCCCGCCGGGACCGGCTGCGTCGGGCTCATCGTCGAGGCCGGTTCGACCCCGAAAACCAGCTGCGTACCGTACAAAACAGGCCTGACCGGCGCCCAGCTGCTGCAGCAGACCGGGCACAAACTGACATACGCAAAGAGCGGCCTGCTCTGCCAGATCGACGGGTACCCGGCTGCCTGCAAGTCGGACAACACGCACTATTGGTCGTACTACCTGCGAGTTCCCGCTGCCGCGTCGGCGGCCTGGAAGTACGCCACCCAGGGCCCGGTCACCCAGAAGGTCAAGCCCGGTGAGACGGACGCGTTCGTCTATGTGAACGGCAAGGACCGTAAGCCGGCAGCGATCGCCTACGCCACGATCGCCGCCGCCGTAAGCTCGTCGGGATCCGCGACGAGCACGCCGACCAGCAGCGCACCCTCGGCCACCAGTACGGCCAGCAGCTCGACCGCCAGCAGCTCGTCGTCGAGCAAGGGCGGCAGCTCGCACACCGGGCTGATCATCGGCATCGTCGTGGTGATCGTCATTCTCGGGGCGGTCGTGGGGCAGCTGGTGATGCGCCGCCGCCGCACACCCTGAGGCCCGACACGTTCGATCGGGGGATCGGCTCCTCAGCTCGCCGATCGTGTATGCCGATCATGATCATGATGGGCAAACCCCCGGTTTTCCGCCGGTTTCGCCATCCCGATCATGAACCTCAAGCCTTCGCGCCGATCCCGTACCGGTATCTGACAGGCTGGAGCCGTGACCGACGAACCAACCACAGCCGAGTCGGACCCCGCGCCAGCCGCGGAGCCGGCGACCGACCCGGCGCCTGAGGGCGATCCGGTGGCCGAGCAGCACGCCGCACCGGACGTCGACGCCGTACAAGAAGGCGAAGCCGGGTCGGAACCCGAGGGTGCGGGCGAGCCGGAGCCGGCCGCCGCAGTCGAGCCGGAACCGGCCGCCATACCGGAACCTGAAGTGCAGGACGATCCGGATCCGCTGGACCTGCTGCGCGAGCGGATCGAGATGCCCGATGACGCGATCGCCGAGGCGGCCAAGGCGCGGCAGGCGACGCTGCTCAAACCGGCCGGTTCGCTGGGTCGGCTCGAGGACGTCGCGGCCTGGTTCGCCGCCGTGCAGGGCTCCTCTCCCCCACATGACTTCCGCCGGGCCCGGGCCATCATCTTCGCCGCCGACCATGGGGTCGCGGCGGCCAACGTCTCCAGCTATCCGGCCGATGCGACCGGCAAGCTGCTGGCCGCGATGACGGCCGGCGGCGCCGCGGTCAACGTGCTCGCCGATATCGCCGGCGCGACGGTGCGACTGGTCGACGTCGGCGTGGATGCCGACACCCCGCCCGACATAAGTGCCTTGAAGGTCCGGCGCGGCAGCGACCGCATCGACCGGGGACCGGCGCTCACCTCGGAGGAGGCGCGGCGGGCTGTCGAGGCCGGCATCCAGGTGGTCGATGAGGAGGTCGACGCGGGCGCTGACCTGCTGATCCTCGGTGACGTCGGGGTGGCCAACAGCACGCCGGCCGCCGTACTGATCGCGGTCTGTCTGGGCTCCGAGCCGACCGCGGTCACCGGCCGGGGCAGCGGGATCGACGATGCCGCCTGGATGCGCAAGGTCGTCGCGGTGCGCGACGCGTTGCGCCGCGGGCGCCGCCATCGCTATGAGGCGGTCGACCTGCTCGCCAGCTCCGGCGGTGCCGATATCGCCGCTATGACTGGGTTTCTGCTGCAGGCTGCGGTACGCCGCACGCCGGTGCTGCTCGACGGTGTGGTGTCCGCGGCGGCCGCGCTGGTGGCCCGGGACACCGCCTACGACGCCTCGTCGTGGTGGTTTGCCAGCCACCGCTCGGACGAGCCTGGGCACATCGCCGCGCTGGAGTCACTCGGGCTGGAACCGCTGCTGGACCTGGGGATCCGGCTCGGGCAGGGCACCGGCGGGCTGATCGCGCTGCCGCTCATCCGGGCCGCGGTGCGTACCCTCGCCGAGACGTCGACGCTCGCCGATGCCGGGCTCGCCGCCGAGGTAGACGAGGACATTCGTTATCGCCGCACGGAGGAAACGCAGTGACTCGCGCCCTGCTCGCACCCGGTCGTCAGACACCCAGCCGCCCGGTGCCCGCGCACATTCCGCGGCCGGAGTACGTCGGAAAGGCCGGGCCGTCGACCAGCGAGCCACTGGTGAAGGACGCCGCCACGATCGCGAAGATGCGCGTCGCCAGCCGGATCGCCGCCGACGCCCTGGTCTGCGTCGGTAACGCCGTGCGGCCCGGGATCACCACCGACGAGCTGGATGCGATTGGGCACGACTACCTGATCGCGCACGACGCATACCCGTCCACACTCGGCTATCGGGGTTATCCGAAATCCCTGTGCAGCTCGTTGAACGAGGTTATCTGCCACGGCATCCCGGATTCCACGGAATTGCAGGACGGCGACATTATCAACATCGATATCACCGCGTTTATCGATGGCGTGCACGGCGATACGAATGCCACGTTCCTCTCTGGGAATGTGTCCGAAGAGGCGCGGCTGCTGGTCGAACGGACGCACGAGGCGACCATGCGCGGGATCCGCGCGGTCAAGCCGGGGCGGCCGTTCAACGTCATCGGCCGGGTTATCGAAAGTTACGCCCGGCGGTTCAATTATGGTGTCGTCCGCGATTTCACCGGGCACGGTGTTGGCACGGTATTCCACAATGGACTCGTCATTCCGCATTACGACGCGCCCAATCATGAGGGCATCATCGAGCCGGGTATGACGTTCACAATCGAGCCGATGATCACCCTCGGCGACATCAAACCGCGGCTATGGGCCGACGGCTGGACCGCGGTCACCGTCGACGGGTCGTGGACAGCGCAGTTCGAGCACACACTGGCCGTCACCGACGATGGCGTGGAAATCCTGACACTGCCAAGCTCATAGTCGATCGCCCCCCGTCGACCAAAGCGCACTCCGCTCCACCATCCAGCCCATCGGACCGACCAAAGCGCACTCTGGTCCATGGAAAACGCCTGCCCGCCGACCGAAGTGCACTCTGGTCCACGGAAAGCGCTTACCCACGGACCAAAGCGCACTTCGGTCCACGATCCAACGCCCACCACGGCCAAAGCGCACTCTGGTCCACGATCCAACCACCCACCACGGCCAAAGCGCACTCTGGTCCTGCCGACGCGATCCGCCAACGCGCTACAGCGCAATCCGCTGTCCGGAAAGCACTTTCCTCGCCGCGGCAGGGCGCACGCACCCGCACGATATGTGAGGGTGCTGGCAGACTGGCTGCGAAGGGCGGATACGCAAGGGAGCGCCGCGGAATGGATGTCACGATCGTCGAGGTCAGCCCGCGCGACGGGCTGCAGAACGAGAGCACGCTGCTGCCGACCGAGGCCAAAGTGGAGCTGATCACCCGCCTGGTGAGCGCCGGGTTTCGCCGGATCGAGGCGGTCTCGTTCGCACATCCCAAACTCGTACCGGCGATGGCCGACGCCGAAGCCGTGATGCAGAAAGTGCCCCGGGAGAAGGGCGTTTCGTACGCCGGGCTGATCCTCAACCGGCGCGGCCTCGACCGGGCCCTGGATACCGGCGTCGACGAGATCAACGTCGTGGTCGGGGTCAGCGACACGTTCAGCCGGCGCAACCAGAACGTCGGCACCGACGAGGCGTTCGGGGCGGCGGTCGACGTTATCGACGCGGCCCGGTCACGCGGCCTCTTTACGACATTGACGCTGTCGACCGCGTTCGGCTGCCCGTTCGAGGGCGAGGTCGCGGCTGCGCGGGTGATCGAGCTGGCCGCGGCCGGGGTACGCGCCGGGGCGCAGGAGATCGCGCTGGGCGACACCATCGGGGTCGGCGTTCCCACGCAGGTACGCGCTTTGGCCGACGGGTTCCGGGCCGCCGCCGGCGACGACGTGCCGCTGCGGTTCCATTTCCACAACACCCGCAATACCGGTTACGCCAATGCGGTGGCCGCGATCGAGGCCGGCTCGAGCGTGCTCGACGCGAGCGCCGGCGGGGTCGGCGGCTGCCCGTTCGCGCCGGCCGCGACCGGCAACATCGCCACCGAGGACCTCGTCTACCTGCTGGAACGGATGGGAATGCACACCGGCGTCGACCTGCCGGCGCTGCTGCCCACGGCCGGGTTCCTCAGCGAGCAGCTCGGTCACGAGGTCCCCGCGCTGCTCCCCCGGGCCGGCATCTTCCCGCCGACCGCCTGACCGCTCCGGCTCGGCCCCCGCAGACGACCCCCCGCCCATGATCGACATCGGCGTTTGGTCGCTATGGCAGCCAAAATTCGATGTCGATCATGGATGTGGGTAGGCCGCAGATGCCGTTGCAGTATTAGGGCCTAGCGCACGTGTAGCGGCACCATCGGCGGCTTGACGACCCGCATGACCGACGGCCGACCCCGTACATCGACGCTCACCTCGGCGTCGGCCGCGACGCTGCGATCGAGCAGCGCGAGCCCAATGCCCTTGCGCAGCGTCGGGGAGAACGTGCCGCTGGTCACCTCGCCGATATCGACTCCGTCGTGTTGCACGGTCATGCCGTGTCGCGGGATGCCGCGGTCGGTCGAGACCAGCCCCCACAACAACCGGCTGGTCTTGGCCTCCCGCTCCGCGGTGAGCACGTCGCGCCCCCAGAACTCCGGCTTCTTCCAGCCCACCGCCCAACCGGCACGAGCCTGCACCGGTGTAATCGACAGCGCCAAATCGTTGCCGTGCAAGGGATATCCGGCCTCGGTACGCAGCGTGTCGCGGGCGCCCAGACCGCACGTCCGCAGTCCGAACTCCGCTCCGGCCTCGGTCAGCGCGTCCCAGACAGCGCCGGCGTCGTCCCAGGCAGGGAGCAATTCGTAGCCGTGCTCGCCGGTGTAGCCGGTACGGCAGACGATCAGCTCGCGACCGTCCATATTGGACACTGTGAAGCTCATGTAGTCGTGATCGGTGGGCAGGCCGAGCTTTTCCAGCAGCGCGGCGGATGACGGTCCCTGCACGGCCAGCACGCCGTAGGACTTGTGCGCATTCTCCACCGATATGCCGGCCGGCGCGGCATCCCGCAGTCGTCGCACCACCTCGGCGGTGTTGGCGGCGTTGGGCA
>Ga0137412_10002368_pt1 | contig 14908 bp, 14 predicted proteins | sample CZODoug2_1_16fun_FD_122160 | JGI IMG/M metagenome (GOLD analysis project Ga0137412, IMG submission 122160) | Vadose zone soil fungal communities from Angelo Coast Range Reserve, California, USA - CZODoug2_1_16fungal (Hybrid Assembly) | ecosystem: Environmental > Terrestrial > Soil > Vadose zone...
AAAGACTCGGCTTGCGCCGTGAATCGCACAAGCAAACAGCAGAGAAGTAGGACAAAAACCTGCTTAGACAACTTCATAACATATTCTCCAGTACAAAATTGAGATCGTCCCCTCACTGTCAAAACCGTGTTGAGACAATTTCGAGAACCCTCGTCAACACCGTTGAGAAACCTTACTGCCCACGCAATGCTCCGGGCGGGATGTCATTATGGCGGGCCAAGTCTTCCAGTGCGGCGAGCTCCGTTTGCGCCTCGTTCACGCGCTGCTGAAGGATATCGATACCGGCTTCGGGAGTGATGCCTACGTCGCCATAATCGAAACTTATGCCGCCGGTCGTTTCCCTTAGACTTCGGACATCGTCAAGGGCCAGCTGGTAATCGCGGAGTTGAGCCTGCCTTTGATCAAACTCGTCGCGTAGCTTACTTGCCTGCGCTGCATACCACTCCGGGTCCTGGGTCCTCACGTATGTTTCAGGCGCAGATGGCCACGGTGATCTGTCTTCGTTCACCTGGCCCACGATACTAATCAGACCCTGGCCGTGGAGTTTTTCGAGATCGTCGTTCGTCCAAACCGGCGGTCTCTGGCGGTCCGCCCCAACGTGCGGCCCATTGGCCGCACGTAACGGACTGGCTAGAAAAAGTAGCGCCAGACTAGCGATGGCACACAGATGGGGGTTCATGGGGGATTCCGCTACTTTGAAGATCCTGGAGGAAACTTCTTGAACATCTTCTCCACGCCCTTGTCCAGATTCTTGATGTTCTTGTTGGAGTTGTTGGAGAGTGTGTCGCTCGAGCTCCCTCTCCACAGGAGCTGCTTTGTTTTTGCGTCGAACAGATCGACGACCAAGGTGCCAACCTTATATGTTTCCGTTGTGGTCGTTGCCTCTCCAAAACCGCCGCCGCCGAACCGTCTCCAGCCCCAGCCTCCTCCAAACCCGTCGTAAAACGTGTTCAAGCTTTGCTGATTCTGCGTCATCTCGAGGGCTATGACGGAAACATCGCCGCCCGAATCCACCTGAGACCAGCCTTTTGCTGCCAAGGCGGCGTTCACGGCACTTTTGATTCGGTCGACGTCCAGGGCGTCTTTCGTCTTAACTTGTTGCCAGGAGTAGGTCTTGTATTGTCCGAAGTTGGCGCTGCGATCGTAGTCGGTCTTCACCTGCTGTGCTGACGCCGCGCTTGCAAACAAAATCATCATCCCCATTAAAGCGAAAACAAATCTTTGCAATTTCATCGTTTCTCCTCTTTCGATATTCAGCGATTTAACTTCCCGCGCGAGAAAGAACCGCCCGCTCGCGCTCGGGGCGTTGTTGTTTCAGTTGACCGCTACTTTCCCTGTTGTCCCCTGGTGGTTTGCAGCTACGTGGGTCTGGGCTTCCGTGGATGCTTGACCGATCTTCTTTTCGTAGGTGGACTTGGGTACCTCGCTGCCGCTTGGGTTGCCTTCGTCAAACACCTTCGCAAGGAAGTAGCGGTTCCCGTATTTGTTGAAGATCAATTCGCTCTTGGCCGGCGCGGAATTGGCCTCTGCGTCCTGGACTGAGAAGAGAGCGGAAGTGGAGCCGTCCGCGCTGCTGATTTCCATGATTGTCAGATCCGAGTTGTCGAGCATGTGGATAATGTACTTGCCCGGTGGAAGTTTGGCGTTCCCTGCATGGAATTGAAATGGGATGTTGACTTCGAGGTTTCCAATGATTTGCGCGGGTGCTTTGCTCGGACAAACCATCAGTGCAAAAAGTACAGCGATTAACAACGATAGCCAGTGGTGTCGTCTTGTCTTCTGCTGATTTACTTGAACCTTCTTGGTGTTTTCAATAACCATAGTGATTTCTCCTTATTTGTGCCGGCAAAAAAGAGTTCGGTGCCTCCGGCGACACAACTGGAGAAGGCAACACGGTTGCCAAAGGTATTGAGTGTGTAAGTGACGGAAAATAAAGGACGACTACGAGCGATGTTGAATTGTGGGCTGCCAGCCTGCTGGACACAACGTCCCAATGCCGACAGCGTGAGCAAGGTATTTGTTTGATCGTATATCGAACAGCTTTTCGAAGATGACGTCCGTGTTCGCGACGCTCCAAGAATCAGATTTGCCTGTCAGAACGGCTGTCACCCGTCCAGAAATTGATCCAATGGTCTGGCAGTGGGTTTCAGTAATCTCCATGTCCGGTCCCGTCCCTGGCTTTGTTCTTCAGCAATTGCAAGGACTTTTAAGAGAATCAAAATTGGCACGGTAAGTGCTTTTGTTCTTTTTGTGAGCGGCGTTCATCGCTGCTGTGGAAGACTCTGACTTCGGGGTCGATACAGATAAAGTAAAGGAGATTTTCGAATGAGTGAGCCCAAAAAAACCAAACCTGCCAGCGCAAAAACTAATCGGACGCATGGCCAGCAAGGGAATAACTCTGGGACGGAGGGACTTTCGAGACGCACTTTCTTAGGGGTGGGTTCCGCTGGTCTAGCAGGCGCGGCACTGGTTTCCCTGGCGGTCAACGCCCAAGACAAAACAAGCACGCAGAAAGCAGAGCATGACCACTCGTCAAGCAATCCGGGGCAGGAGAACCGTGGCCTTCTTGCTTTGAATCCGAACTCGAACACCCCTCCGCCGACCGACCACGGCGATGTTGTACCCCTCTGGTACTCGTTCGATCTGGCAAAGAAGCGTGTCGAAGAGGGCGGCTGGACACACGAGGTCACGCAACGGCAATTGCCGTCTTCACGGGATATCGCGGGCGTCAATATGCGCCTCACCGCAGGAAGCTACCGTGAGATGCACTGGCATACGGCCGATGAATGGGCGTATGTGCTCTATGGCAATGCGCGCGTGACCGTAATGAATCCCGATGGCACGATGTTTATCGACGACGTGAACGAAGGAGATCTTTGGATCTTTCCCGCTGGTTTCCCGCATTCGATCCAGGGTCTCGGCCCGGATGGCACGGAATTCCTCCTGGTTTTCAATCAAGGCAATTTCTCGGAAGACGGCACGATGCTTCTTTCCGAGTGGGTCGCACACACGCCGCCCGATGTTCTGGCAGAGAACACGGGCCTCGAAGCCAGCATCTTCGACAACACGCCCGGAGCGCCCCTCTATATCTTTCCCGGCAAGGAGCCTGGTTCTCTGGAGCAGGATAAAGCCGAGATCGGCGGCGAAAAGGTTGCATCCAAATACCGGTACACCTTCCATTTGAAGTCGATGGCGGCGACTCGGGAAAGCAAAGGCGGATCGGTCCGGATTGTGGACTCGCGGAACTTTCCGGTTTCGAAGCACATCGCTGCCGCTCTGGTGATGCTCAAGCCCGGTGGCCTGCGTGAACTTCACTGGCACCCGAACGGTTCGGAGTGGCAGTTCTGGATCGCCGGCAAAGGTCGCATGACGGTATTCTTTCCGGTCGACAACGCGCGCACGATGGATTTCAATGCCAATGATGTAGGGTATGTTCCGTCTAACGCGCCACACTACATCCAAAATACGGGAGACACCAATCTGGTATTCCTCGAGATGTTTGCCACGGAGGAGTTCATGGATTTCTCACTGAACCAGTGGCTCAGGCGCGTACCAAGCCAGATGCTAAAGGCGCACCTGAACATCGACAAGGCCACCGCCACGAAGATCCCGGCGGAAAAGCTCGTAGTGATCTAAAGTCGAATCCTCCCCAGGACAAGCGCTGCGTGTACAACCGTGCTGGCGCGCCGTTAATGGGGTGGCCTGGGAATCGGCGCAAGGCTTAATGCAACGATTTCGAAAAGAACGTACATCTGCCTTCTGTTAGCCCTGTGTCTCGTCATAAGCATGCGTCCAAATCTGGCGCAGGTTCGCGAGTGATTGCCAACTCTGTTATGCCGAAACGGGATCCTTGTTGGTGCGTGAGATCCCGAGCTTTTGCATGCGGAAATAAAGCGTAGACCTCTTGAGTCCCAAACGTGCGGCCGCCCCATTCGGGCCGGCAACCACCCATCGGGTTTGCTCAAGAGCCTTGCGAATATGATCCCGCTCTGCGTCTTCCAGCGTAATCGCCCCCACGGAGTGCACTTCGGCGGCATTCGTCAAGCTCGCGAGGGGAGGTTCCAGAGTGTCGCCGGAAGTGATGATTACGCTGCGCTCGATGAAATTCTGGAGCTCGCGAATGTTCCCCGGCCACTGATAAGAGACGAGGGCACACATCGTTTCAGGGCAAATGCGCTCGATTTGCTTGTTCATCCGGCGCGCATAGATCTCGACATAATGTTTTACCAGCGCCGGAATGTCTTCGCGGCGCTCTCGCAACGGTGGCAGCGGGATGGGGAACACATTCAGACGGTAATAGAGGTCGCTGCGAAATTCGTTCCGCTTCACCATTTCGACCAGATTTCGGTGGGTGGCGGCCACCAGACGAACGTCCACTTGATGAGTTCGGGTGCCGCCCAAGCGCTCAAACTCCTGCTCCTGCAGGACTCGCAGCAGTTTGGGCTGAAGCGCCAACGGAATATCTCCCACCTCGTCCAGGAAGAGTGTTCCCTTGTCGGCCAATTCGAAACGACCAACCTTTTGCGCGACAGCACCCGTGAAGGCGCCCTTTTCATGCCCAAAAAGCTCGCTTTCCAGGAGATCAAACGGAATGGCTGCACAGTTCAGCTTTATGAACGGACGCCCGACCCGTGAACTCAAATCGTGAATCGCGCGGGCGATAAGTTCTTTGCCAGTGCCTGTTTCTCCCAGGATAAGAGCGGTGGAATCCGTGGGCGCGACGCGTTGAACTTGTTCCAGCACCGATTCCAGAGCAGTGCTGTTGCCTATGATCTGCTCGAATCTGCGCGGATTACCGTCCCGGTCGGCGGTTCCGAATCTTGCGACTGCTCCCACGGAGAACCTCCTTGCGCAACCTGATGCACACTTTTAACTGGGGATTAGCTTTCCAGAGCCGCTCGAACACTGTCGAGCAGGACTTCGTTGTCGAACGGTTTCGACAGAAATTCCACGGCGCCTTCTCTCCGCGCCTGCAATCGCATTTTTTCGTCGCCATGCGCTGTGATGAAGATGATCGGCACCCTGCAACGTTCGGCGTTCAGGTGCGCCTGCAGTTCCAAACCAGACATTCCAGGCATGCGGATATCCGCGATCAGACAAGCGGTGCCGTGTTGTTTGCCGGAGTTCAGGAATTCCTCTGCCGACGAAAAGCCCTGCGCCGCCAAGCCTACCGCTTCCAGCAGGTCCTGTACCGCGGTGCGCATCGAATCGTCATCATCAACAATTGCTACCAATTTGGCCTTCCTATGGGTGGTCATTGGCTAAATTTACCAGCCACGCCAAATGCGGCGCAATCACACGTTGGTATTATGCTATTTCGCGCCGGGTGGAACCTCCAATAACCCCGCCATTTTCACCAATTCCGCCAGAGATCCAGCTTTCATCTTCTTCATCGCGCGGCCGCGTTGGATCTTCACGGTGACTTCACTGGTCCCGAGCTCAGCGGCGATTTGCTTATTGAGCATGCCCGAAACCACAAGGTGCATGACCTCGCGCTCGCGTGCGGTCAGCGCTTCGTAGCGTCCCCGCACCTCGGCAAGGTTTGCTTGCTGTTGGCGTGTCGCCCGGTCACGCTCCAACGCCTGGCGGATTGCACCCAGCAGGTCGCGTTCCAGGAAGGGTTTGGTGAGGAACTCTACCGCACCGGACTTCATGGCCTTAACCGTCATCGGAATGTCTCCATGGCCGGTGATGAAAATGATCGGGATTTGGAAACCGGCGTCGACCAATCGGCTCTGAAAGTCCAGGCCATTGACTCCGGGAAGTCTCACGTCCAGGACCAGGCAGCTTGGCCCCTCCGGCCGTTTGCTTCGCAGGAACTCTTCCGCTGTCCCGAAAGACTCGGAACGCAATCCCAACGACTCCAGCAGGTCTTGAATGGACTCGCGCACAGAGGCATCGTCATCAATGATGAACACGGTGGCAGCGCCAGCGGGAGTCATACGCGTGCCTCGGATTTGGCGGGCAGGGTGATGTAAAAGTTCGCGCCACGCGGGGAATTGTCGGTAGCCCACAACCGGCCGCCATGTGATTCAAGGATGGAGCGGCAGATTCGAAGCCCCATGCCGGTTCCGTGAGGTTTGGTGGTGAAGAACGCATTGAAGATTTGGTCTGCCCGCTGTGGGGGCAGCCCAACGCCAGTATCGCTGACCGACACCAGAACTTGCTCGTTTTCTGCTCGCTGCGACTTGATGGCCAGTTCGCGCGTCCCGTCCACAGCCTTCATCGCATCGATGCCGTTAATCATGAGGTTCATCATGACCTGCTGCAATTGCACGCGATCCCCCAAGACCGGGGGAAGATCCGCCGCCAATTCTGTCCGGAGTGAGATCCAGTGTCGCGTTGCTTCGCCGCGCAGCAGGACGATCATCTCTTCAGTGATTTCGTTTACATCGACCAATTCCAACTGCGGAGAACCTTTTTGGAAGAGAAGGCGAATTCGGCTGATGATTTCCGCTGCCCGAGTTCCGTCTTTCGCGATCCTTTCGGCGGCCGCGCGAGCCTTGTCAAGATTCGGGACGTCGCCCGCCAGCCAATGGAGGCAACTATTGGCGCTCGTGACGGCGGCGGCAATCGGTTGATTCACTTCGTGCGCCAGGGAAGCGGTCAGCTCTCCCATGGTGGTCACCCGGCTGACCCGTGCCAGATCCGACTGCGCCTCGCGCAACCGTTCGCGTTCTTCGCGCGCCAGCTTGCGTTCAATGGCAATGCCGGCGAGGTGCGTGGCCAGTTCCAGGGCGCGGGCTTCAGCAGGGCGCGGACTGCGGGGCTCGCGGTAATACATGGCAAACGAACCCAGCGCCTTGCCCGAATGCGCGAGTATGGGAACGGACCAGCAAGCGCGCAACCCATAGGGTTTAGCCACTTCCCGGTACAACTCCCAGAGCGGATCTTGGAGAATGTCGGTGACAACAACAGGTTCTCTTCGATACATGGCCGTGCCGCACGATCCCGCGTTCGGTCCGATGCAAAGGCCGTCGATGGCCTTGGTGTAGGCCTTGGGAAGGCTGGGCGCGGCGCCATGCCGCACATGTTGCCCGTCCTCGTCGAGGAGCAGGACCGAGCAAAGCAATCCGGCAAATTGGGCTTCCACGGCCAGCACCAGCTTCTCCAGTATTTCCTCCAGCGGAGCATCGCGGGCTATCATCTCCAAAATATGGCTCTCTTCGTCACGCAGCGCCTCCGCCAACTTGCGCTCGGTGATGTCCATTACCGCCCCGACAAACTCGATTTCGCCCGACTCCTCTATTTCTGCATGAGCCACAACGTGGACGTGTTTGACCGCACCATCGGGCATCACCAGGCGGTATTCGTGCTCAAAATCCTTTCCATCTTGCGACGCTCGAGCAACGGTTTCTTTGAAGGAGGACGCATCTTCCGGATGAACCCGTTGGAGAATGAGTTCAATGGTCGGTTTCGTGGATCGCTCGTATCGGAAGATTCGAGACGTTTCCTCTGACCACTTGATCTCGCCCGTGGAAACGCACCAGCCGAAGCTCCCGGTGTGGCTTAACCGCTGTGCCTCTGATAAATAGGTTTCACTCCGCCGGAGGGCATCTTCGGCTCTGTGGCGTTCCTCGATGTCGATGGCGGTTCCATACCAATTAACAATGTTTCCCCGCTCGTCGCGCAGCGGCATATTGCGGATCAGCAACCAGCGGTACTCCCCGTCCATCCGACGGACCCGTATTTCGCCTTCCATTGGTTCCCCAGATGCCACGGCTGCCTGCCACTCACCGATGTACCCCGTGAGGTCATCGGGATGAACCAGGGAACCCCAACCCCAGCCCAGCATGTCTTCCTTAGATCGACCGGTAAATTCCAGGAAACGCCGATTGATGAAATCAACGGAGCCGTCAGGCAGAGCGCTCCAAGCGTATGCGGGAATCGTATCAATGACGAGGCGGAGGCGATCTTCGCTGCTCTGTAGAGTGGCGTAGAGGTCTCGCAGGCGGAGGGCGGTATCGTTGAAGACCCGCCCGAGGTGAGCGAGTTCATCATTGCCGGTTACAGGCACTCGATGTTGAAACTCGCCGCGCGCCAAGGCCTTGGAACCCTCCACCAATCGGGCCAGCGGCTGGGTGATGCTGCGCGTAATGGCCACGCCGAGGGTAGCGGCAATCAGCAGCGTGAAGACGGCGGTCAGCGGGACAACCAGAAAAACCAGACGTTGCACGCGCTTAATGTTCCGCACGGTTTGGGTCTGCTCTTCACCGACCTGGTGGTCGACGTTCTCGACGAGCGTCGCGGTCAGGGATTCCAGTGGCGTTACTTCGTTTGCCAGGCGCAGGTGCGCAGCTCGCCAGTCGCCGGATGTGGCCAATGTGGTGATGGCTTCAAGTTGGGTTGGCAGCGCGCTCTGAATGACGTGAAGGGTAGGCAGGATGGTCGGATCGCGCTGGGGGTCGAAAGGCGGGAGACTCAGAGCGCTCATTGCGCGACGGGTGTCCTCCAGGACCGCGGTGCGAAGGAACCCGCCTTCTGCCACGAGCCGCCCGATGTCCTGGGAGTCGGTGAGTTCTTCCAGCCGATCGCGGAACACCAACAGACTGGTATGGACGCGTAAGACCGCAACCAGTTTTTGATCGATGCCATTCAGGCGCTCGGCCTGAGTCCGGACTAAATGGAATTGCCAAAGGACGACGGCATCTGCGACTAACATTGACAGGATGATGAACACGAAGCCGAGTATCAAACGGGGACCGATGTTGAATCGACCGGCGTAAACAGCTCCCTCGGCAGAGCTCTTGACCCGGCGGTTCAATGCAGTTGCGGCGTGAAGCCCCATCGGTTGTTCCTATCGCCTATGCTGGCCTCGAATTCATGCCTTGCCGTTCACCTTTCGCCGAACGAACTTGAAGCAAGGGATGGGCCAAGGTTAATGCACCGGTTCAAGTCTTCCCTCTACGGTCGTTCTGCTGATCCCCAAGTGGGGCGGACCCACCTTGAAACCGGTGATGCGAACCAACTCCCTTTCCAGCGCCGCGACAGCTTCCGGCGCACCCTTCTCGTCGGTCAGCACGGAGTGCACCGCCTGGATGTAAGCGTCGGTCACGTCCTGGTATTTTTTGCCAGCGATGTTCGAAGGACGCAAGACCACACCGGTCCGGAAAGCTTGGTTCAATAGGACGAAGCGGGGATTTGTTTCAGATACCTCAGGCAAGTTGTAGAGCTCCGGTAGAGTCGGTGGCTGCGAAAGCAAACGAGACCGCTTCACCTGCACGTCTCTACGGGTGAGATACCGAACCAGTTCCAGGGCTTCACGGGGATGGGCCGAGAATTGAGAAACTGCCAACCCCCAGCCTCCCAAAGTTCCCAGTCGACCTGCCGTGCCACCGGGCAGCAGGGCCGTGGTGAACTTATCTCGAATTGGCGACCCTGCCGCCTGGCTGTCGACGTAGGCTGACGGCCAATTCCGCATGAAAGCCGCGTCGCCTGCGACCCAAACGTTCAGCGAATCCCACTCTCTGTATCCAACTACACTTGGAGGTGAGATGGAACCAACCCAGCGCGCCGCCCTTTGCCACGCCCGGATCGCCTGCGGATTATTCACGCTGATCGTCTGGTCCTCCTCGATGATCCGCCCGCCGCCTTCGGCTGCCTGCCATTCCAGCGCGTCGCAGGTCAGCACCTCGTCAGCCGCCCCCTGCCAGACAAAGCCCCAGAACTGCTTCTTTCCTTTGGCTCGTTCGCCAGCCTGAATTCGAGCCGCCATAATCTCCAGCTCATCCCATGTCCTGGGCGGCTCGCGGTATCCGTACTGCCGCAGAAGGTCGGTGCGATAATACAGAAGTCCGATGTCGGCACGATACGCCATGGCTACCAGTTTGTTATCGACGGTGAAGCCGGCGGTTATGGGCGGAAATTGGAGGGAGACTTCGTTGGCGAAATATGGCTTTAAATCTACGAAATATTCGGACAGCATCCCCGGCCAGATCAGATCTATGCCATATACGTCCGGACTCGAAGCGCCTGTCCCCAGCAACTTTTGCCACAAAATTAACCTTTGCCGCGCGGACTCCGGGGACGGAAGGAGATTGACTCGGATTCCCGTTTCCCGAGTGAATTGCTGCAACTCCTGCTGGCGCGCTTCGCTGAACGTCTTGTTTGACCACTCCTCCAGAAGAGTCAACGTGACCGGCTCTTGAACAGATGGCCTCGCGCAACCTTCCAGAACCAGAGAAAGCAACACCATGCAAATAGGGCGCGCCATCTTGCCGGAATTTGACCACCCAGCGTAGAGAGCACGAATTCCCTGTTCGACCCCTCTCTGAAGATTCATCAGCATTTCGAAGGTTTTCCTCTCACGAGAGGATCAAGGACGATACTGCCGCTTCATGATACCGCCGTTGATGATCATCGGACGGGTCCACACGGCGTCGAGGACAAGCTGCCCGCCAAACTTGGCGAAATCGTGAATTTATACGACCGGGGTCCTTATAGCGAGGCAAAACATAGTTCAGCCTCTTCTCGTTGCTGCTTGTCGAGAACCCTGGGAGCGTGTGCAGGTCTCATTCCTTTACCCTCCCTATCGCTTTTCGCGATTCTCTCTATGAGATCAACGGGCCTTGGAATACTGCCGATTGGCTCGGTGGGTATCGTGATTGGCGCAGACTTAGCCATACTTTACCGCGTTGCTCAAAGCATAATTGACCTCTTCGGTGTGCACAATAATAGGCCGAGTAACTTTCCCTTTTCATCTAGAAACGACGCTTCCGGGACATTCCCCTCGGAATATGTCCTGCCCGGCTCAGGTCGGTCATGCGGCACATGTCAGCTTCCTTCGCCGAGAGTTAGCCGATCCCTACTCATCCAGTCTGGTAGACGGAGTGGCGGCATTCTGACAGGTCTGCGTGTCGACTGCAGCCGTCAAGGCCCTCATGAATGCGTGTATCCCCTACCCTGCTAGGCACTTGCAATCCGTCCGGTTCTCACGCACGGTCTGGCAAATTGATTGCTTTTTTCAGTGCCAGCCGCATTGTGACGAAGCGGCGGGAGAGGTCCGGATTATGGAACCGCTTTCCGAAATCGGTATAAGCAAAAACTCCGACGGCGCTGTGATCGCTGCCGCAAAGCGCGGAGAAACGCAGGCTTTCGAGGAATTGGTTCTTCGTCACAAGCAGAGAGTTCTCGCCGTGGCACAACGAATAACGAATAACAGAGAGGATGCCGAAGACGTTGCGCAGGAGACTTTTCACAAAGCTTTCCTTCATCTCGATGCGTTTCAAGAAAAGGCGCGGTTTTCGACTTGGCTCACACGCATCGCCATGAACGAAGCCTTGATGGTGTTGCGTCGAAGGCGGGGACTTCTCGAGGTCCTCCCTGAGAGAGACGGCGATGGTGTAAGGCCCGCCGCGGAGTCATTCGTTGACCAGCGTCCCAGCCCTGAAGAGTCTTGCTGGCGCCGTGAGCGTACGGAACTCTTGACCGCAGCGATCAATCGCTTACGTCCGACAATTCGAAAGACAATGGTGCTCCGCGAAATCGAACAACGGTCTGTCAAAGAAACCGCTCAGATTCTGGGCACCTCGATTAGCGCTGTGAAAGCCCGCCTTTTTCATGGGCGTCAACGGTTGCGCAGGACAGTGAACCTCAGGCTCCTGCACGAAGCCTACGCGGTCAGCCGGGCGGAAACCCAAAGCTTTTGAGTTAGCAATTACATCCTGTGCACTGAGGCGGCGTAATTGTGCCTTTTCTGCATTCAGTTTTGATGGGAACATCCCCAGCCACAATATGATCCCAGAGTGGATTTGTCCGGCCCGTTGCCCATTGTCGTTTTTATGAGGGAACTTCGGCAAAAGCGCGAGGAAGTGAGAACCCTTTCACCGCGATGCGGCCAGCGCGGGGACCCTCGAAAGTGCTTGATAGTCTTCATCAGCCAGGCGCAGGGAAGCTGCCGCAACATTCTGCTCGAGATGTTCGATCGAGGAAGTCCCTGGGATGGGCAGCATAATGGGAGACCGATGCAGAAGCCAGGCCAACGCTACCTGCGTAGGGCTCGCATGGTGCGCCTCGGCGATTCGGTTAAGCACTTCGCCGGCAACTTTGCCTGCTCCCAGTGGGAACCAGGGGATAAAGGCAATTCCATTGCGTTCACAATAATCCACCACGTAGTCCCATTCGCGGTCCGCAAAGCTATAGCGGTTCTGCACGGAGACAATGGGTACAATTTTACGTGCTCGCTCGATGTGCTCTTGCGTGACGTTGGACAACGCGATCAGGCGAATCTTACCTTCGTTTCGCAATTCAGCAAGAGTTTCCACCGACGCCTCAAACGAGACGACGGGATCCGGAATATGCAGTTGATAAACGTCTATGCGGTCCAGGCGCAATCTCTTCAGACTTCCCTCAACCGCCTCGCGAAGGTGCGCGGGAGTTGCATCGTGGGTCCACTGATTCGGGCCGGGGCGGTTCCAGCCTCCCTTGGTCGCAATCACAAGCCCGGCCGGGTACGGATATAACGCTTCGGCAATCAGTTCCTCGCTGACGTGCGGACCATAGGAATCCGCGGTATCAATGAAATTGATATCAAGCTCCACGGCCCGGCGAAGGACAGCTAGTGCGCCTTTGCGATCTTTTGGCGGCCCCCAGATGCCTTCGCCGGTCAGCCGCATCGCACCGTAGCCTAGACGGTGCACAGAAATCTGCCCGCCAAGCGAAATATCTCCGGCAACTTTTGCAGAAACGTCTTTTTTAGTCACGATTGGCCTCCAAAATTCTTGCTTTAGAGCCCGAATTACTTCTTTTGATGCAGCGTGCGAATGTGCGTCACTAAAGCGTGAATCTGATCTTCGCTGAGCGAATCCTTGAAAGCAGGCATTCCGCCCTTGCCATTCGAAATGATCTGAGCTAGTTCAGCGTCTGACTGCTTTTGGACTGCCGGTGAACGAAGGTCTGGAACGTGCATGCTCTTTCCGACCTCAGAACCGCCTCCGTCTGGACCGTGGCAAGCTGCGCATTTCGCCCGATACGTCGCACTGCTGGCCGCCGCGTCTGGACCGGGGTTTGCCCGGGCTATCGAGGCGATAAAAAGCGTAAGACCTGCAAAAAGCAGTAGCAGAATTGTGGAAGCAAAAATCACATGCTGTTCAGCTTTATCTTGTGTCATGACTTTTCCTTTACTGGCCGTTTTTCACTCCCGCTCCGGACACTTCCGCATCCAAAGTCGTAGAAACCGCGAACTCAAGCCAAGCTCTGTGATTGGCAGATCCCTCACTCGCTTGCCCGTTACTATAAAATGGCATTGCAGAACGCCGCATCACGTCCGCCCATTGCCGTTGGAACCCAAGTGGGCAAATTTTTCCATCTGCAGAATCACGGCTGAAAAATCTTGCTCCGCCCCCTCGTCCGATTGCCTTGCGTTGATCTCAAAAGCGGCTCCTGCTGCGGGCATTCGCGCGCCAACGGCAGCCGCGAGATTGAGAATCAACCCGAAATCCTTGTTCATCAGCCGAATCGGAAATTGCGGGCTGTAGTCGCTCTTCATCGCTCTTTCCAGTTTGCCCACATGCGCTTGAGCGACGACTGCGGTCTGGGACAGCACGTCCAGCAAACGATTGCGATCAAGGCCAGCCTTCTCACCAAGTGCGACGGCTTCGGCAATCGCCTGCATTCCGATTCCCAGTAACGTGTTCACTACAAGCTTCATCGTCGCTCCAGAGCCGCTCGGCCCAAGATGAAAATACTTCTTGGCAATAACACGAAAGATCGACTCGGCGCCGTCGAAGCATTCCTTGTTTCCGCCCCCAAACAGGGTCAGCAACCCCTTTTCGGCGACAGGCGTGCTCCCCGAAATAGTCACGTCGAGAACTTCAACTCCATGCTCTGAACCTTGTTTCGAGATTTCCCGCGAGGTCTCCGGATTTACCGTGCTCAGGTCGATGACCAGCGAGACGCGGTGTGCGTTGGCGAAAATGCCATCAGACCCTCCATAAATCTCTAGGACGGCTTCATCGGTTGGTAGACAGGACAAAACGACGTTACAACTGGAAGAGAGTTCCGAAACGCTCTGCGCGATGGTGCCGCCATATCGAATTAAATCCGCCGCCTTGCCTGAGTCCCGGTCGTAAGCTGTCAGCTTAAAGCCGGATTCAAGCAACCTCCGCGCGATCGGCCGGCCCATATAGCCGATCCCAATAAATCCAAGCCTACTGTTTTCCTGCGTGATCGGTTTCATGACGAATCGTCCTTGGCCTGAGCCGCTCTTTGGATTTCAACTTCCGCATGGTACGAAAGCACGTGTTGTACCGTTTCGCGAAGAGAACCAAAGGTTTATGCAAGATATTGGCAGCACGGCAGATACGGAGTTCAGCAGGAAAGATTTAGCGCTCAGGTGGCGGGAGCTGCGTGTCGAAGTTCTTCAAGCACTGTCAGCCTATTGGAAATTGGTTCTTTTTCCCAGAGGGTTCGCGAAAAACGGAGAACCGAACTCTATTCCGGTCGCTGAAGCGAATTACTCCCCGACCAACTTCAGACGATGATTCAGGCTAACCGCCCATTCTCGATTTATCGGAGACCAGGCGAGTGACATGGCTGGTTGCTGCGAAGAGCGCATATTTAAGTTGCCGAACCCGTTTTACTTGGTCAATTGACTTGGCCGATCAGGTGATACCAGCAGATTCTGCGTCACGCGAATGTGACCACCACGATCAACATTACGTGAAAATGTTCACGCGAGGTGCTGAAGAAGCCATGAGAAAGTTGAAGTCGAAGTGTTCTCTAGTTGTTCCCCAAACCGTCCCCAATTGACCTACCAGGGAGCAGAATCGGGCACAAAATTCGGGAAGGGGAGTGCGCCTAACACTTTGCCGCTAAATGCAATTAGGGGAATCTGGCGGAGAGGGGGGGATTCGAACCCCCGTTAGGGTGTTTATTCCCTAAAACGGTTTAGCAAACCGCCGCATTCAGC
>Ga0137412_10002369_pt1 | contig 14908 bp, 12 predicted proteins | sample CZODoug2_1_16fun_FD_122160 | JGI IMG/M metagenome (GOLD analysis project Ga0137412, IMG submission 122160) | Vadose zone soil fungal communities from Angelo Coast Range Reserve, California, USA - CZODoug2_1_16fungal (Hybrid Assembly) | ecosystem: Environmental > Terrestrial > Soil > Vadose zone...
GACCCACAACCCAGGACATCTCCTATCCGACGTGATGTCGTTCGAGTTCTTCAAGTTGTCCTCACTCGCGATTGCCCAGAACCTCGCCGACCAGGGCGCGCCGGTCTGGGTATTCCAGTTCGCCTGGGACCTGCCCGGCCTGGGCGGCGAGTTGCGGGCGGTACACACCGGCGACATGCCATTCGTGTGGTCGAATTACAGCGCGCGGGATCTCGCCCAATGGCCGATATTTGACGGCATCGATCGCGCGCACCTGGGCCGCATAGCCCGCACCTTCGGCGATCTCTACGGAAGTTTCGTCCGCACCGGCGATCCCGGACCCTTGTGGCACCAATTCACCCGGAGCGACCACGACATCCTCTGGCTGGGCGAAACGGTGGAAACGCGCCAACGGTCACTGGATGCCGAACTGTCGATCTTCGCGTCGACCGACGCCTGCACGGTCGACGCGCTCGAAGCCATCCTGACGGCCAACGTCCGCTCGGCGCTGCGAGACGGACCGCTGGCGACCAGCTAGCGATTCGGCGGCGCTTATAGGTGGCGCAAAGCGTGACTCGGTGATTCGACGCAGTCGGCGATAAATCGGAGGAAGCCGCCCGCGACACCGCCATCGCAGACCCGGTGATCGAAGGCGAGGGTCAGCTCGGTGACCCGTCGCGGCACAACCTGCCCGTCGACCACCCAAGGCCGGTCGATAATTCGGCCAATCCCGAGGATGCCTACTTCCGGATGGTTGATGATGGCGGCCGAGCCGTCGACGCCGAAAACGCCATAGTTGTTGACGGTGAACGTTCCACCCGTAAGCTCGGCCGGCGTCAGCCTGCCGTCTCGCGCACGAGCCGTGCGCTCGGCGAGGGCATTCGAAAGCTGCTCGATCGACAGCGCGTTCGCGGCCGGGACAACGGGGACCATCAACCCACGGTCGGTCTGCGCGGCGAAGCCGAGGTTGACCGTGGGGTTCACCACTATCTCCTCGCCCTCGATCCTCGAGTTGAGCTCGGGATAGCGCTGCAGCGCGAGCACGGTGAATCGGGAAATCAGCGCCAGCAGGCTGATCTTGGGCGCCGATTGGTCGGCGTTGAGCGACGCGCGAAACTCGAGCAGGCCGGTCGCGTCAACGTCCACCCACACGGTCGCTTCCGGAATTTCTCGCCGCGACCGCGCCAGCTTGTCCGCGACCGTTTTGCGTAATCCTCGAATGGGGATCCGGACGACGTCCGGCCCCACCGGGTGCTGATCCTGACCGGCTGGGCTTGCGGATATGGCTGGCGGCGGGTCGATCCCGTTCGATTCTCGGTGGCTTTGCACGGCGCGCTCGACATCCTGTCGAGTAATCAGGCCGTCAGCGCCGGAGCCTTCGATGCTGCGCAACTCGAGTCCGGCATCGCGGGCCAACCGCCGCACAATTGGCGAGACGACGGGAATTCGATCCCCAGCTCGCCCGGCCGAATTGGCATTGGCCGGCGCCGAAACCGGCGACGCCACAGCGGCAGCGGCACCATTGCGACGACGCCGACGTCGCGCCGAATCGGGTGTCCCGTAGCCGATGAGGACGTTGCCGCTGGCGCTGTCGGACAACGTTGCCGGCGCGGTGACGGTGATCAGCGGCGAACCGACGTTGATAACCTCGCCTACCTTGCCGTGCAGGATGCTGACTTCCCCTGCGAACGGGACCGGAATCTCCACAACGGCCTTCGCCGTCTCGACCTCAACGACAATCTGATCGATCGCCACCGTGTCGCCCACCTGGACATGCCAGCCGGCGATCTCGGCCTCGGTCAGGCCCTCCCCCAAATCCGGCAGGAGGAAGGCCGGCATCAGGCACCCACCGTGGCACGCCGGGCGCCGGTCTCCTGCCATTGCAGACTGTCGATCGCGTCGAGGATACGGTCGACGCTCGGCAAATGGTGCTGCTCCAGATTGGGCGGCGGGTAAGGGATATCGAAGCCGGCGACGCGCAGAATCGGCGCCTCGAGATAGTGAAAGCATTGCTCGGAAAGGCGGGCCGCCACCTCGGCTCCGTAGCCGCAGAAGCGGCTCGCCTCGTGGATAACGATCGCCCGGCCGGTACGGCGGACCGATGCCGCCGCGGTGGCATCGTCGAACGGCGACAGGCTCCGCAGATCGACGACCTCGACACTGCGGCCCTCATCTTCGGCCGCTTCGGCGGCTTCCAGCGCCGTACCCAACGCGCCGCCGTACGAGATGAGCGTGACGTCGGTGCCCGCCCGCCGAACGCAGGCCTGGTCCAGGCGGAGGTCTGACTGCGTGAGCGGTGCCGACTCCTTGGACCAATACCGGCGTTTGGGCTCGAGGAATATGACGGGATCGGGGGAATCGATCGCCTGCCGCAACAATGAATACGCGTCGGCGGGACTGCCCGGCGTGACGACCCGCAGCCCCGCGGTGTGCGTGTAATAGACCTCCGACGAATCGCAATGGTGCTCGACGCCGCCGATCCCACCCCCATAAGGGATGCGGATGACGATCGGGAGCGCCACCCGCCCCCGGGTGCGATTACGCAGCTTCGCCAGATGGCTGGTGATCTGCTCGAAAGCCGGGTAGGCGAAGGCATCGAACTGCATCTCGACCACCGGTCGCAGCCCGTTCATCGCCATGCCGATGGCGGTCCCGACGATCGCCGATTCGGCAAGTGGGGTGTCGAATACCCGGTTCTCGCCAAATTGCGCGGCCAGCCCGTCGGTCACCCGGAAGACACCACCTAACGTGCCGACGTCCTCCCCCAACACGAGCACCCGCTCGTCCTCGTGCAATGCATCGGCCAGGGCTCGGTTGAGTGCCGCGGCCATCGTGACCGGCGACGGATTGGCCATAGGGCGTACGGCTGGCTCGGCTACCGTCGTCATCGTCACTCCTTCGACAGGGCGAGTTCGGCGGCCAGATCGGCCGCTTGCCTGCGCAGCGTTTCGGTTTGTTCGGCGTACACGTGGCGGAACAGGTCGCTCGGGTCGAGTTGGGTGTCCACGTTCATCCGCTCGCGCAGCGTGGCCGCTTCCGCCTCTGCCGCGGCGTCAATTTCGGCAATTGCCTCGTCGTCGAGCAGGCCCCGGTCGACGAGGTGGCGCCGTATCCGGTCGAGCGGATCGCGCTGCAACCAGAATTCGACCTCGGCACGGTCGCGGTATCGGGTCGCGTCATCGGCATTGGTATGGGCCTCGATGCGATAGGTGATTGCCTCGATGAGGGTCGGGCCGCCGCCGGCCGCCGCTGCGGCCACGGCCTTATTGACGGCGGCGTAGACGGCCGCGACGTCATTGCCGTCGATCAGCATTGATGGAATGCCGTAGCCGATGCCCTTATGGGCCAGCGAAGGCGCCGCGGTCTGCTTGGCCAGCGGCACGCTGATCGCGTAACCGTTGTTTTGCACGAAGAACACGACCGGCGACTTCCACACCGCGGCAAAGTTCAATGCCTCGTGGGTGTCGCCCTCGCTGGTCGCGCCGTCTCCGAGCATCACCAATGCGACCGTGTCCTCGCCCTTGACCTTCGCCGCGTGCGCCAGCCCGACCGCATGCAACGCGTTGGTCGCCAACGGCGTGCACTGGGGCCCGACCCGGTGCTCGTACGGGTCGTAACCGCAGTGCCAGTCGCCCCGCAGCAAGGTGAGCACCTCGACCGGGTCGACTCCCCGGGCGACCACCGCCATGGAGTCGCGGTAGGTCGGAAACAGCCAATCCTGCTCGCGCAGCGCCATAACCGCGCCGATCTCGCCGGCCTCCTGGCCACGCGCAGAGGGATAAACCGCGAGCCGCCCCTGCTTGGTCAGGGCCGTGGCCTGCGCGTCGAACCGGCGGCCAAGAACGATCCTGCGATGCAGCGTCGACAGGACCTCGTCCGAGGGCATCGAGAGCTCCGACCCGGAGTCGATCGAACCGTCGAGCCGCAGCAGGCCGAGCGGCTCGGCTGAGGGCAGCAGCGAGGGAGCATGCGTACGAGCCACCGCCGCAGAGGTCACGATGCGCTCCCAACGTCGTGGACAAGTGGTTCCCATTCTCGTCCTCAAATGGACGGAATCCCAGCCCGAGGCAGGCGTTCTGGACTGATGCGCGGCTCCATAGGTATTCTCTGGACTTATGGTCCGCGACTCCGACCCGCCGGGCGCTCCGGCTGGACACATGGCCGAAGTGCCGGTCGACGAGGTCGACCGACGCATGCTCGCCGAGCTCGGCAAGGACGGTCGGCTGTCGATCCGCACCCTCGCCGAACGCGTGCACGTGTCGCGGGCGAGCTGTTACACGCGCTTCGAACGCCTCCAACGTGAGGGGGTGATCACCGGCTTCACGACATTGATCGATGCCCGCCGCATGGGACCCACCGTGTCGGCCCATGTCTATGTGAAGATCAGCCAGCATTCGTGGAAGGACGTCCGCCGCGCCCTCAAGCAGATCCCGGAAGTCGAACACGGAGCGCTGGTCTCCGGCGAGTACGACCTGGTCCTGTTCGTACGCACCCGCGACGCCGACAGCCTGCGCGAACTCGTCCTGGACCGGCTGCAGACAATGGCCGATATCCTATCTACGCACACCATTCTCGTATTCGATGAACTCTGAGAGCCTCACCTATCATTTGACCTATGCCCAGCCGCTCCAGCGCAGTTGCGCGCACCGCCGGACGCCCGGTCCGCACCCGACGCGGCGCGGCCTCGGTCGAGAAGGCGATCCACGACGCCGTCCTTGCCGAGCTGGCCGAGGTCGGGTTCGGCCGGCTGACCTTCGAGGGCGTCGCCGAACGCGCCGGTACGGGTAAGAGCCCGCTCTATCGCCGCTGGCCGGACACAACGTCCCTGGTGATCGATAGTTTGGAGAAGCTCGGTTCGAGCCCGATCGCCTACACCCGGACCGGCACCCTCCGCGACGACCTGATCGGGCTCACCCGCCATATGACCCGGCCGCAGCACGGCATCACGGCCGAGGCATTCCGCAGCCTGCTTGGCGAGGCTCATCGCCACCCGCAACTGCTGGCCCGGTTCACGCTCCGGGTGCTCGACCCGATGTTCGACACCTTGACCGCATTACTACGCGACGCCGCTGCTCGCGGTGAAATACCGGCCGAACGCTTGACGCCGGTCGTGCTGGAGGTGCTGCACGCGCTGATCGTCAAACGGGCGATCCTCGACGTGCGGGAGCTGACCAAAAAGGACATCACCGAGATGATCGACGAGGTGCTGCTGCCGCTCCTCACGGCCACCGCCACGGCCCCTCATGCCGATCCGAGGTAACCGTGCAGGACGGATTGTTCGTCCAGTTGGGACGGTGGCCCGTCGTACGTGACGGTTCCTTTGTTGAGTAGGACGACAGAGTCGGCGATGGCCATCGCCTGAGTGACGTATTGCTCGACGATGAGCATGGCCGTGCCGGTGGCGGCCAGGGTGCGCAGCGCGCGGAACATTTCCTCGACCACCCGCGGGGCGAGTCCCATCGACACCTCGTCGAGCAGCACCACTCTCGGGTTGGTGACATAGGCGCGGGCCAGCGACAGCATTTGTTGCTGGCCGCCGGACAGGTGTCCCGCGGCCACGTTCATGCGACCTGCCAGCGCGGGAAACACGGCGAAGGCCCGTTCGATGGCATCGTTGGATGCGGACGTACCCGACGGGACCTGGAGCCGGAGATTTTCCCGCACTGTAAGGGTTTTGAATACGCCACGGCCTTCGGGTATCAGACACAGGCCGCGGGCCGCGCGTCGGTGCGGAGCCTGTTTACCCAGCTCGATGTCATCGAGACGAACACTGCCCGAGGTCGGCCCGACGATTCCGCTGGCCGTGCGCAAAACCGTGGTCTTGCCGGCACCATTGGGTCCGAGAAGCGCCACGACCTGGCCGACCCCCACCCGAAATGAAACCTCGCGGAGCACGGTGGTCCGGCCATATCCAGCCCGTACGCGATCGAACTCGAGAACGGTCGTACTGGCTGCGGTATTCACGCCTGCACCACGTTCGACTCGATCTCACGCATGGCGGCGCTGTCCTCGTCGCCCAGGTAGGCGGCGCGCACGACTGCCGATGCTCCGACTTCGCTGGCGGTGCCTTCGAAAATAGGTTTGCCGAAATCGATCACGTAGATGTAATCACAGATCCGATTCACCAGTGCCATGTCGTGCTCGATCAGCAGAATGCCGATCTGACGCTCGGCGACGACCCGGGTCAGAATCTCACCGAACCGCTCGGTCTCGACCCGATCCAGACCCGAGGATGGTTCATCGAGTAGCAGTACGTGGAATCGTCCCGCGATACACCGGGCCAATTCGACCAGCCGACGCTGTCCGGTGGACAGCGCGGCGGCGGGCCGATCCGCGAAGCCGGTAATACCGCACAGCTCGATCGCCTGCGCGGTCCGGTGCCCGACTTCGCTGCGCTGGCCGCGGCGACTAATGAGGTGGTCCACCGGATTCCAGCCCGCGTAGCCGCTCTCGCAACCCAGGGCAACATTCTCCCGCGCCGTAAGCGAATCGAACAGTTCCAGTTGCTGGAAGGTGCGGCCCAGTCCCCGGCGCGCCCGCGCCGGCGGACCGAGCCGACCCAGCGAGCGCTGATCCAACCGCACCGTGCCCGACGTCGGGTGGACCAGGCCGGAACAGGCATTGAAGACCGTCGTCTTGCCCGCCCCGTTCGGCCCGATCAAACCGGTGATCTTGCCTGCCACGGCGGCGAACGACACCTCGTCGGCGGCCATTACCCCGCCGTAGCGCACCGATACCTTGGTGACGCTCAAACCGATACCGGTATTCGGCACGGCCAGCTCCGGGCCGAGACTGTGGTCGTGATCGGCGACAGCTGGTGTCGGAGAGTCGATCCGGCGCCGCCTGGCCAGATGTGGAACGAGCCGATCGATGGCCTGGCGAACCGCCGCCGGAAGCTCGCGGGAAGATGCCGGCGTGACACCGAAAATGATCGCGGCCAAACCGAATATCATTGTCAACGCATAGCCGACCGTGACACCCGTAGAAATATAGGCCGGCACCAACACTTGCGCGGCCGCGGCAACAACCGCATACCAGGGTGCCCGGCCGATGGTGACCAGAATGAGCACGAACAGCTGGAGCGACACCAGCGGCTGGTAGCCGTCACCACCCACGACGCCAAGCGTCCCGGCGTCCAAGACACCCGCTATCGCCGCCAGCGAAGCAGACAGGCAAAACACCAGCACCCGGCTGACATTTATCGAGGCACCGCATGCGCCTAGACCGGCCGGACTATCTGCCATCGCGCGCAGCAACCTGCCCAGCCTACTGCGGTTGATCATCACCACCAATGCCGTGACTGCGATGGTGATGACGAGGACCAGATAGTAATAGCCATTGTCGCTAGCCAGATTCAGCCAACTCAGGTGCGGCCGCGGGATCGGGATCCCCATTCCAAGCGACCCGAACATGTAACTCTGCGCATAGAACATCTGCTGAAGCAGTATGCCGAAGCCCAGGGTTGCCAGCGCCAAATAGAGCCCGGGAAACCGAATAGCGGGAATCGCCAGTAACGCACCGATCGGAGCGGCAATCAGACCCGCGACGAGCACGGCCGCGAGCCACGGCCAATGGTGCTCGACGGCGAGATGGGAGAATGCGGCAGCACCGATCGCCATGAAGCTGATGTGGGCCAACGAGACCTGGCCAGACATTCGCACGAGCAGACCGAGTGAGAGAAACAAAATCGTGTAGGCGAGGAAACGGGTCCAGTCCGCAATATGCAGCTCACCAAACTGCGGGACGAGGACCAAAAGCACCAGTAGGCCGAGGATACCGACGACCTGAAGCGTCCAGGGCGGTCGCCAGGTGCTGGCTCCGGTGCGCTGCAGAAAGGCGGTGGTGCTGGGGCGACGTAGCCGCGGTGCCGCCAAGAGCAGCACAAACAGCACGAGGAAGGGCAGGCTCGCGGATAAGCCACCGGCCAGGCCCGTGGAGTCGACGAAGTACTTCTGCAGCAGCGCCTGACCCACCCCGATCGCGAGGCCACCGAGATAGGTCACCGGCAGGTTGGTGAATGCGCCGATCGCCGCGGCACCAAAAGCGGTCACCACGAGAAGCGTCATCGTCGTGGCATCCAGGGGCAGCAGGGGCACCAGCAACACGCCCGATGCCGCCGCGGTCGCGGAACCGATAATCCATGCAAAGCGCCGTACCCGCGCGGGGCTGGTGCCCGCAACGTCCAACAACTGCGGGTCATCGACCACCGCCCGCATCGCCACACCCATCCTGCTCCAGCGCAGAAAGACGGTCAGGGCGACGACCGCGATCAACCCGATCGAAATGATGATCAAGCGATAGGCCTCTACCGGCGTCTGGAAAAGGTGGAATGCAGTGCGGTCCGGGAGATACTGCGGCACCTCGCGATCCGGACCCGGCGCGTATATCAGGTCCAGCCCGCCCTGGATCGTCAACAAGATCCCGACCGTGCCGAGCACCTTCATCGGCAGCGGCACCAACGCAAGGCGACGTGCCACCCGCTCCAGCACGAAACCGACGATCGGGCCACCCACCAGCACGCAGATCGCCGCCGCAAGCGGCCAGTCCATGCCGTGCTGGACGTGCAAGCAGTAAAACAAGAACGCCGAGGCGCTGGCCAACGCCCCGTGCGCGAAATTAAAGACTCCCGATGTCTTGTAGGTCAGCACCAGGCCGACCGCCGCCAGCGCGAAGATCGAGCCCGTTGTCAACCCGGCCACAAGGTATGGGAGCACGCAAGTCACCTACCGATCTACGCCGGCCGTGCCTGGTCCTCTACTTGGCCTGAGCGAGGTCAAGGATCTCGCTTAGTGCGCTCTTCAACGCTGCGTATTCGTCGACCGCTGGACTCGCCGAGCGGAAGCCGACGAATCCATCTGGGCGAATCAGAAGCGCACCAGCGGGCTCCAGGCCGTAACGATCGAGGAGATTCGCGACGGTTTCGTCAACTGGCTCGAGGTCGGTACCCAGTCCCCAAACGGCCAGCGGGATGCCGAGATCCTCGCGGACCCGGTCTGCGGCACTCGCCCAGGCGGAGTTGTCCGGGCCCGTCAACACGACAAACCCGCCGTCGTATACGTCGATTGTGGAGATAACGTCCCCACGGGATTTCACCCAGGAGTGCGGAGCCCGCGCACCTGGACGTGCGGTGGGACGGTACTCAGCGACACCGGACTCGACGATCTCGGACCCGTCCGGCACCACCGCGCTACTGTCGTACTGGAATCCAAACTGCTGGCCGTGGGACGCGACCAAATCTCGCTGCGCCTTAATGCCTTCGGCAATGCCGTTTCGCGCCTCTTGACCCTCATCCGTCTCGATGATGGAGAGAAATCCCTTGTCCTGGGTGAGGAAGCCGGTCTTTTCCATCTCGCGGGTGTTATGCATGCACTGCTCGGCGTTGAACTCGGCCACCGGGAGTCGCTCGCTCTCGTACGTGTCCAGCAGTCGATCGCCCGCGTTCCAGCGCAACTTCGCGACGAGCTTCCACGCAATATTCTGTGCATCCTGCACGCCACTGTTCAACCCGAAACCGCCGTGCGGCGGGAAATGATGAGCCGAGTCGCCGGCCAAGAAGGCGCGGCCGCGACGCCATCTGTCGGTGACGGCCTGATCATGGGTCCAGGACCAGACCGCGTGAATCGTGATCGGAATATCGTCACCGATCGCTTGGATGACCTCCCTTTCGCAGCGCTCCCGGGGCACCGCGTCAGGGTCTGCTCCGGGCGAGATTTCGAAGTTGTACCGCCAACGAGTGAAGCCGTCGCGAATGAATGCGCCCTGAGTATCCCCGTTGATGATCCAGATGATCGGAATGGGGCGGCCACCAAGATAGGGCTCCAGGTCGGCGTCGAACTGGACGTTGATAGCCGTCCCGAGCGACTCCTCGCCGTGCTCGCCGATACCCAGTGTACGGCGGGCGACGCTGCGGATGCCGTCGGCCGCGACTACGTACTGCGCGACGACGGAATGTTTCGCGCCGGCCGCATCGGTGTATTCCGCGGTGACCGAGTCGTCGCCGACAACGAGATCGACGACCTCCGAACCGAGCCTGATGGTCACGTTGTCCATCTCGCCGGCTGCGCTTGCGAGGATCGGCTCAAACATATGCTGACCCACGGCCGACATACGTTCGGGCGACTGTGCATCGAACAGGCGGGATGACTCGTCGGACTCGCCGACGGAGATCTGGCCGATCTCGAAACCGTTCAATCGCGTCATCCACGCGATGGTCACGTCGTTGGGCATGCCGGCCGTCAGCTCTCGAATCGGCTTGACGACCCCCCATTCCCGGAAGATCTCCATGGTCCGCGCGTGGACGCCGTTCGCCTTGGGATAGCGGGAGAACTCTGCGCGTCGTTCCAGTACCAGGCAGCGGATCCCGGCCCGACCGAGGGCGAGGGCCGCGCTCAAGCCGACGGGTCCCGCACCGATGATCAAGACCTCGGGTTCGTCGGTGGCGGTCTCCGTCACGATGGCATCGGTCATCGACTCGACCCGTTGACGAAGGACTCCACGACGCTCTCGCACCGCGCGTTAGTGGGGATTTCAAAGTGGTCCGCACCATCGATGACTACGCGTTCGGAGTTCGGAATCGCCTGCAAAACCAGATCGGACGGGCCGGCCGCGTCCGAGCCGCCTTCGATGATGAGCGTTGCGGCGGTGATCCCGGCCAGGCCCTCAACGGTGGCAAAGCGCTTGCTCGCGGCCAGGTAGTCCGCCACCGAGTCTCGGTCATTGCCGGCGTCGGCGATCATTGCCCGAATCATCATCGCCATCGGGTTGTCGGTGGGTTCGGCCGTCGAACGTAGCGCCTCGATCAAGGGACGCTGCATGGCTTCGGCTTGCATTCCGCCGGTCAGCACCATGTCCGCGGCGCCCAGGATGGCGATCCGCTCGAACGCGGCTGGCTGCTCGCTGGCCGCGAGCAACAGCGCCCATGCGCCCGCCGAGAACCCGATCGCGTCGACCGATCCGTGCTTGGCCACCTCTTCGAGGACCAGGTCGGCCGCGTCGCGGTCCACCGCGTCTTTCGAGGTGCCGTGTCCGGGAAGGTCCACGCCGATGACTTTCCGGCCCGAAGCCTCGAGCCGCTCGACCCATCCGGTTTTTCGCCACAGCGCGTCTGTGTTGGTTGCGATTCCGTGGATGAGAATGACCGGGCGTTCAGACGATGGCTTCGACGTGGTCATGCTATGTCTCCTTCGGTATCCGGAAAGAGGTCGCCAAAAGGCTGGACCTCTCGCCTGGGAGGTCTCCCGGCTCCGATCCCCGATGACGCCATTCATCAGATAGTAGGAAGCAAGATGTTCTGTGTCAAGAGTATTTCTGGACCGCTTCACCGAGCCGCTATTTACTACTTGGGTTTACGACTTCTATAATCGTCACCGTCGTCACAGTAAATGCGGCTATCAATCATCAACCGATTGCGACAGATCCATCCGGCGTCTCTCACGCTGCCCGGGAGGTGCGATGTCAGGCCAGCCCAGCCCGATACCTGCGGTCGTCCGGGGCGCGGACAGTCGGTATCGTGATGTTGTGGACGAAGCGAAGCATCCGCTGCAAGGCGACATCAACTGGCTGCTGAATCGCGTATGGCTGGGATTTGGCCAGCGCAAGGCAGCCGCGCTCGAGGCCGTCGGAGTCAGCCTCAAAGAGCACTTTGTGATGGTCGCGCTCATGTCATCGCCGCTGCCCCAACTCGAGTTGTCCGCGCTGGTCAAGATTGACAAGTCGGTAATCACGGCGACCGTTGATGCGCTGGAGGCCAAGGGCCTGGTTGTCCGCGCCCCTGACCCGCGGGATCGCCGGGTCCGACGGCCGACGCTGACGCCGCGCGGACGCAAGATCTGTCGAAAGGCAACCGCGGCGACGACGAGGGTCGAGCAGGAGCTCCTGGAGCTTCTCGAGCCGTCCCAGCGCGAGGTCTTTGTCGACGCGCTCCAGTTCTACACCTTCACCGAGTTCGTCGACGCCCCCGAGTTCACCCGTCGCCTGCAAAAGTAGCCATCCCCGGAAGCCATCCGGAAATGCTCTTGACACAGAACATCTTGCTTCCTACCATCTGACGAATGGCGTCATTGGACGGGTACGCGACTCGCTGCAACCCTCACCAGCCAGGGCATTGAGGTCAACAAGCGACCGCCAAATGGGCACCATAGCGGGTCGGGAAATGCCGTAGGAGCGAGCGCAAATGCTCGCCGGCTCGTGGTGCAAGACGTCGGACCAACTGGTCGGCGTTCACCCCATCCCGCCCTCCAGACGGGGCCAAGGTTTGAAGGAGTTGGGCGCGATGAAGGTGCCTGGGATCGGCGCGGCAACGCTGGCAGTGGTTGTGGCGGGCGGATTGCTCACCGGGTGTAGCTCGTCGGACAAGTCCGCGGGTACTAAGTCCACGGGCGCTGACGGTGACATCTCCGTCGGTGCGATCGGGGACTTCTCGGGTCCGTTTGCCTCGAGCCAAGGTGGCATCACCAAGGTGCTCGCCGCGTGGACATCAACGGTCAATGCCGCCGGCGGGCTCAACGGCCACAAGGTGAAGGTGATCGCTAAGGACGCCGGCACGACGACGGGCGCGAATCTCACCGCGGCAAAACAATTGATCGGTCAAGAGCACGTTGTTGCGATCGTTGATACCGATTCATCCGACTCGGCGTGGCTACCATATGCCAATGCGCAGAAGGTGCCGGTGGTTCTCGGCTATCCCAGCATCGCGGGTGTGGCCGACGCCAATGCGTTTCCGATCACCCCGTCACCCTTCGCGATCGGCTACGGATACATGGCGACCGCCAAAACCTACGGCACCAACGCAGGATTCGCCTACTGCGCCGAGAACTGCGCCCAAGAGGCGGCCCTGTTCCAGGCCCTTTCCAAACCGGCCGGTGTGTCCCTCCAGGTCTCGCTGAAGGTTTCCTCGACAGCACCTGACTACACGGGCGTCTGCCAGGCTTTCAAGGACAAGCATGTTGGCAGCTACGTCCTCGGCGTCGGCGGGGCAACCGTTACGAGGATCACTGACACCTGCTACCAGCAAGGCCTGCGCGCACCGCAGATCGTGAGTGGCTTCAATTCGGATCCGACGTGGAAGGCCGACAAGGCCTTTGACAATTCCGTCGCGGTGGACGGCGTAGCGCCGTTCTTCAATTCCAACACTCCCGGGCAAAAGGCCTACCGGGCCGCGTTATCGAAGTATGTCCCGGGCGTCGCCGGCAAGTCGTCGGACAACTCCTGGTCTGCGTTCGCCTGGGCGTCCGCGCAGCTGGTCGCGGCGGCAGCCAAGGCCACGACAGGGAGCATCACCGCATCGTCTATTACGGCTGGCTTCTATGCCCTCAAAGATGAAACTCTCGGTGGAATGGTGCAACCTCTCAACTACACAAAGGGCAAGCCGACCGATCTGACCTGCTACTACATATGGAAGATCAGCGGCGGCAAGCTGGTATCGGGCTCCGATGGCGATAAACCCACCTGCGTTTCACCGGCCATACTGGCTCCGATCATCGCCGCGGTCGGCAAGGCGGGCCAATAGACACCGAACTTCACCGCTCAAAGATGCGCTCAAATGGCGTTGAGTTGAATGCGAACGCCCCGATAGTGATGAAGGAACAGTAATGACGACTCCAACCGAGCACACCTCGACAGCTCTCCGGACACAGCTGGCCAACGGATCGCTGAACGGTACCTGGACACTAGATCCGAATCGATCGACGGCCAGGCTCCGCGCCAAGCACATGTGGGGACTGGCGCCGGTCAACGGTCAGTTCCGAGTGCTCACCGGCGACGCCACGGTCTCACCAGCCGGAGACATCAGCGGGCGCGTCGCGCTCGCTACGGGGTCGGTGGACACAAAGAGTACCAAGCGTGATCGCGATCTCCGGGCCGCCAACTTCTTCATGAGTGAGAAGTATCCGCAGATCACGTTCACCCTGGACAAGCTCACACTTGCCGATCAGGACGTGACGATTTTCGGAGCACTGACCGTGCGCGAAACCACCCGTTCCATATCGTTCCCGGCAACGGTCACCCTCGCCGGCGACGGCGAAGCCGCATTCGACGCCGAGGTGGAGGTGGACAGGTCAGATTATGGTATGACCGTGAACCACCTCGGCATGGTCAAAATGAAGTGCAGCGTCACCCTGCACGCCGTATTCACCAGGGTCTAACGCAGGCCGCGATCGGCCGCAAGCACACCTGCGGTCGATTCATTGACCGCAGCGTGTGCGGCAAGATAGCTGAATGTGATGATGGGTCCGAAGGTCATGCCGCCGGAGATATATCCCTGCCCTGTCGGCGCCGCACTCGAGTTGCCCACCGCATACAGCCCCGGGACCGGACGTTCATCCGACCCCAATACTCGGCCGGCCGTGTCCACCCGAGGCCCGCCCTTGGTATCCAGCGTCCCCGGTGCCAGGATCGTCGCATAGTAAGGACCGCGATCCGCCAGCGGGAACATGACGCCACTGGGGTAGTGGTTGTCGTCAGCCACCGGCCCGTGGAACGTTATCTCGATAGGCGTCTCGCCACGGCGGAAATCCTCATCGACTCCGCTGCGGGCGAACCCGTCAAACCGATCGACCGTCTGGCGCAATGTGTCCGAGAACCCCTCGTGCAGCCGCACGTTTCGGGCGCTGTCGCCGAGCTTGCCCAGCCGGCCATCGATAGCCGCGGCGAGCTCTTCTAGGGTGTCTCCCTGCAGAATATGCGACGCGTCCTCGCCCGGACCCGGAATGAATCCGCCCAGGAATGCGCCGGGAAAGCGTTCTGCCGCGCGCTGGTCCCAGATAGCGAACATCAAAAAGTTCGGATGGTCGGCGTCGTGCGGGTCCCAAGACAGCATTTGAATCGTTCGATCCTGGTATGGGGCCTTCTCATTGACCGCGCGCCGGCCGAACTTGTTGACGATAATCAGGCTGTCGCCTGGCACCGCAAAGATGCCCATCATCTCGGGGTC
>Ga0137412_10002371_pt1 | contig 14901 bp, 13 predicted proteins | sample CZODoug2_1_16fun_FD_122160 | JGI IMG/M metagenome (GOLD analysis project Ga0137412, IMG submission 122160) | Vadose zone soil fungal communities from Angelo Coast Range Reserve, California, USA - CZODoug2_1_16fungal (Hybrid Assembly) | ecosystem: Environmental > Terrestrial > Soil > Vadose zone...
TACGTCATGTTGATGTTCTTGCGCGCGCCGTGATCGAGATGGTTGCCGCCGATGGAGAAACCGTCGCCGTCGCCGCCGAACAGAAAGACGTGGAGATCGGGCCGGGCAAGACTGATGCCGGAGGCGAGCGGGACGGCGCGGCCGTGAATGTAATGCGCGCCGTGGCCGTTCACGAAATAAGGAAAGCGCGATGAACAACCGATGCCGGCAAGGGTAACGATCTTTTCGTGATCGAGCTGGCGTTTCTCGAGGACTTTGTAGAACGCAGCGAGCACGGCGAAATCGCCACAGCCGGGACACCAGGTCGGGTGATCGGCGGTGATGGCTTTCCTGGTTAATTTTTCCCGGTCCGGAACCGGACTGGCGATTGGTGTGGCAGTTGTTGTTTCGCTCATAAGATCGATTGGAATATAGGCATCTTGCCTGTATGGAGGACAGGCTTCCAGCCTGTCAGTATCGGAAAGCAGGCTGGAAACCTGTTTACCGCACAGACTGGAAGTCTATGTTCCATTAACCAACTCCCTGGGCGATAGACTCGCCGCGGGCAACATCGACGTCTTGTTCGCCGTTTCCGGAAACCGGACGGTTCGGTGAATAGCCCCTGACTGAGACAAATCTGCCGGGAAAAACGCCTTGAAGAATTTCTTTCACACGGAAGGTGAGACCGTCGGTCTTGGTGACGCTCTGAATTTTTGGTTCGCAGTAGCGCGCTCGCAAAATCGTGGCGAGCTGGCCATATCCATAGAGTCCCTCGTCGTTCATCTCGACGGTGACGATGCGCTTAAAGTTGGCAAAGATTTTCTCGAGTCCGTTCGGTAACGGATGAACGTGGCGCAAATGTATGCCGCCGATTTTTTCGCCGTGCTCGCGCCCCATCTTCACGGCGTCGTGGATTGGCCCATAGGTCGAACCCCAGCCCACGAGGAGCGTGTCGCCTTCCTGATCACCAAAAACTTCCGGAACAGGAATTTCTTCGGCAAGTTTTCTTAATTTATTGCGACGTTTCGCCGTCATGGCCATGTGCAGTTTCGGGCTGCCGGTGGGATGGCCCATCTCGTCGTGTTCGAGTCCGCCGATGAGCGGATATTTCCCATCAAGGATGCGCGTGCCGGGCGGGATGTGTTGGGTGATACGCTCAAGATCGTACGGCTTGAAACCGCCCTCGCGTGGTGTGAGATCGGGCTTCGGGTCGACCATCAAGTTCGAAAGATCGGGCTCATCGAACGCTTCGATGCGCGTGGCGAGCGAAGTGTCGCTCAAAATGAAAACCGGCGTGCTGTATTTGCGCGCGATCCGGGCCGCTTCAATCGCGATGTAAAAACAATCTTCTACGCTCGCTGCTGCGAGCACAACGCGCGGACTGTCGCCGTGACTGCCGAAAATGGCCTGGTGCAAATCGCTTTGCTCGACATTTGTCGGCAATCCCGTGCTCGGGCCGCCGCGTTGAATGTTGCAAACGATGAGCGGGATCTCTGCCATTGACGCCCAACCGATCGCTTCGGCTTTGAGCGAGATGCCCGGGCCGGCGCTGCCGGTGACGGCGAGATATCCCGAATACGAAAATCCAAGTGCCAGCGACACCGCACCAAGCTCGTCCTCAGCCTGCACGAAAATTCCGCCGTATTTGGGCAGCTCGCGCCGGAGCATTTCCATAATGGACGACCACGGCGTGATTGGATAACCGGCGCCGTAGCGCACACCGGCGGCGATCAATCCGTAGGCGATCGCCTGGTTGCCGTCCATCGTGATTTGCGCACGGCCGCTCGTTTTTGGGAAGTGCTCAAATCGATAATGCTTCGTCAGGACGTTTCCGACTGGATAAGCGTAACCGGCCTGGAACGCCATTAACGCGGTGTTTACGATGCTCTGGTCTTTGCCGGCGAATTTTTCGCTGATCAGTCTTTTCAACTTGTCGGCGTCGAGATTGAAAATTTTTGCGATCAGACCGAGGACGAAAATGTTTTTGCCTTTGTCTTTGGCGGTGCCGCCGAGCGCTTCGACGGTAAGGCCTGTGATGGGAACTCCGACATAAACGAAGCGTTTGTCGTCGAGGTTCGGTTCGACGTTGTCGGAATCGTAAAGCAACACGCCGCCTTCGCGCAGAAAATCGAGGTGGTCCTGGTAACTGTGCTGATAAAATGCGACGAGAAAATCTGCTTCATCGCCGGCTGATAATACTTCGCCCGAACCGATCCGAACCTGGAAGATCGACGGCCCACCCGAAATCGTGGCCGGGATGGTCATGTAAGTCATCACGTCGTGATCGCTGCGCCCTGCCAGACGGGCCAGAAACGCCCCGGCGGTTTGAATCCCGTCCTGCGAATTGCCGGCGAAACGAATTACAGCGTCCTGGATGTTTTCAGGCCGCAGATCGGCACGGTCCGGGGCCGGACTGGCATTAGCAGCGGGGCTGGCGGTGGAAGTAGAACTGGCGGCGGATCCACCATCGCCTTGGGTTACGACAGGAGTTTCATTCACGGGATTATAAAATTAACAGAATTGGAGCAGCATTCCACCGGCAATTGAAGGTGTGGCGGCGCGTGTCCCCGCGCGCGAGGGGACGGCGCTTGCGGCTGAGGACAGCGAGCCTCTACACCGCTGCGCGGATTTTGTTTGTCGAGATTGTGCGTCGCAGGCTGATTTTCCTCGGTTGCGGCTCGCACAGTCAGCATTAAAATGCAGTCCATTCAAATCTTTGCAGGAGGTGAATATGGCTGAGATCGGAGCGATCGATGCTGCTCGTCAGGAGGAATTCGTTGGGAAAGTGGTCGAGCAAATCAGCGGCACGATGACGACGCTGCTTGGGGCAATAGGCGATCGATTGGGGCTATTTAAGAATCTGGCGGAGCAGGGGGCTGCGACATCGGCTGAGCTCGCATCGCGAACAAAACTGAACGAACGATATCTGCGGGAGTGGCTGGGAGGGATGGCCACCGCCGGTTATCTGAATTACGACGGAGCGACAAAGCGCTTCAGCCTTCCAGCTGAACACGCCTCAGTGCTCGCCCAGGAGAACGGCCCGTTTTTTGTTGGCGGCATATATCAGATGGTGCCGGCGCAAGCCGGAGTATTCGACCAGGTTGTAAGTGCGTTTCGCAGTGGCGGTGGCGTTTCTCAATCGCAATACAACGACATGATGTGGGACGGTCTGGAAAGGTTCACGTCCACTTGGTTTGAGAATTTCCTGTTGCAACAATGGATCCCCGCCATGCCTGACGTGAAAGCGCATCTTGAACGCGGCTGTGACGTGGCTGACGTCGGATGCGGGCGGGGACGCGGCATTATCAAACTCGCGCAAGCATTTCCGCGGTCGCGTTACGTGGGCTACGACAACTTTGGCCCTACCGTTGCCCGCGCGACCGCGAATGCGCGCGATGCCGGCGTATCAGACCGGGGGCGTTTTGAAGAACGCGATGTGTCGAAAGGATTGCCGGCGCAGTTTGATGTGATCACGACGTTCGACGTTGTGCATGATGCGGTCGATCCGCTTAAGTTGTTGCAATCGGTTCGTCGCGCGCTTCGGCCAGGCGGCGTTTACGTTTGTCTCGATATCAATTGTTCAGACAAGCTCGAAGAGAACGCGAATCCGCTCGGCGCGATGTTTCACGGCGTAAGCGTTTTCTACTGCATGACCACCTCACTGGCGAACCATGGCGCAGGACTGGGGACGCTCGGTTTTCATGAAGCGAAGGTCCGCGAACTTTGCGAGAAGGCCGGGTTCAGCAGCGTGCGGCGTGTGCCGCTGGAAAATCCTTTTAACATCTTGTACGAGGCAAAGCCGTAAGGTTGGTTGTCGCTGCGGCGGTTTTTAGCCTGGTTCGGAGCGGCGTCCGCTCAGAAAAACAATTTTGCAACCAGGCAGCCGCCGCTACACTGACTCGGGAATCTAATTGGCTGGAAAACAAATAACCACTTGGGCGTCAGAAAACTATGAAAAGAGCGAAGTCCGTGGTCGCCTTCACGTTTCTGGTTGTGCTTTGGGTGAGCGCTGCCAGCGTTGAGTACAATATGGCGATGCGGTTCCGAATCCTGTCCAGCGTCGCAAGCATTTGCGGTTTACTCGTGCTGCTGGGCGCACTGCTTCGAGCCCCCGAAGGCTACGAAGACGAAACTGGGTTTCATATCGGTGCTCTAGCGGACGCCGTCCTGTCGTAGCCCTTACTTTCTCTGCGCTCCGCTTGTTCCGTTCTCGCTCTGCACGCGATCGAGCCCGCGCCGCTTTAGCAACGGTTCGATATAAGGCTCGCGTCCCACGAAATTCTTGAACAGTCCGAGGGCGTCAGCCGATCCGCCGCGTGACAGTAACATGGCGCGAAAGCGGTCACCGTTCTCCCGTTTCAATCCGCCGCGTTCTTTGAACCACTCGACCGTGTCGGCGTCGAGTACTTCGCTCCAGAGGTAGGAATAATAACCGGCCGAGTAACCGCCCGCGAACGCGTGTGAAAAATAAGAGCTGCGGTAACGGGGAGGCACCGGCGCAAAATCGACGCCGGCCTTGCGCAACGCTTTCGCTTCAAACGTGATTGCGTCCTGCGGAACATCAGATGGATTCAGTTGATGCCATGCCTGATCGAGAAGTGATGCCGACAGGTATTCGGTTGTTTTGAAACCCTGATTGAATTTTTCCGCAGCGATAACCTTGTCGAGCAACACCTGCGGAATTGGTTCGCCCGTCTTGTAATGTTTCGCATAATTCTTGAGCACTTCAGGCCATGTCGCCCACATTTCGTTCACCTGCGACGGGTACTCGACAAAGTCACGCGGCACGCTCGTTCCACTGAAGCGCGGATATTTTACGTTCGAAAACATCCCGTGCAGCGCGTGGCCGAACTCATGGAAAGCAGTGCGCACCTCATCGTGCGTGAGCAACGTCGGTTCGCCGGGCGGCGGCTTCGGAATATTGAGATGATTGGCAACGACCGGCCTGGTCGCGAACAGATCGCTTTGCTGCACGTATGCGTTCATCCATGCGCCGCCGCGTTTCGATGGGCGCGCGTAATAGTCGCCAAGGAACAACGCCAGCGGTTTGCCATCGCGATCGTAAACTTCAAACACGCGTACGTCCGGCTGATAAACGGGAATGTCATGCCGCTCCTTGAAGGTAAGACCGTAGAGTTTTCCGGCGGCAAAGAATACACCGTCGAGAATGACGTGATTCAGCTCGTAGTATGGGCGCAGCTCCGATTCGTCGAACGCGTAACGCGCCTTGCGAACTTTCTCCGAATAAAAAGGCCAATCCCATGACGCGATCTGGAAACCGCCTTTTTCCTGGTCGACAATCTTCTGCATGTCGGCCGCTTCGCGTTTTGCGTTTGCCACGGCGGGCGGCGCCAGATCGCTCAGGAGTTTGTTGACGGTGGGAACATCGTGAGCAGTTTGATCTTCAAGCTGATACGCGGCCCAGTCCGCATAGCCGAGCAACTTCGCTTTTTCCGCTCGTAACTGCGCTGTGCGCATTACGATGTTGCGCGTGTCGAACTCGCCACCGTGGCTATTGCGCGCGAGAGAGGTTTGCATGATGCGCTCGCGCAGTTGCCGCTCTTGTAACGACCCAAGCAGGGGTTGTCCGGTCGTATTCTGCATTTGAATCACGAATTTGCCTTCCTTGTGCTCCGCTTTCGCCGCCGCGGTAACTCCTGAGATCTGGTCATCGGAAAGACCGCGCAGATCTTCCTTGCGATCGACGACGACCGATGATGCGTTCTTTTCCTTCAAGACATCTTGTTCGAATTGGGTCTGCAACGTTGCGAGCTCGGCATTGATTTTCTTGAGCTTTTCTTTGTCCGCATCGGAGAGCTTCGCGCCCGCCCGCACGAAATCCTTGTAATAGCGCTCGAGCAGATAAGCCGATTCCGGATCGAGTCCGAGTCCGCCACCGGACGGATTCGCTGCGGCGAAGTTATCCCGATTGGAATACAACTCCTGTACCCGCGCGAACAACTTCGGATTCAAAAAAATCTCGTCGTGATGCGCGGCGAGTTTCGGAGCCATTTCCTTGTCGATCTTCTGCAGGGTTGGATTGGTGTTGCAGGCGTTAAGGTTCGAAAAAGTGCGCTGTGCGCGATCGAGCAAACGGCCGGTGCGTTCCAGAGCGACAATGGTGTTGTCGAATGTTGGCGTTTCAGAATTGTTCGCCACGGCCTCAACTTCCTTGAGTTGCTCGCGCATGCCGGCCTCGATTGCCGGCACGAAGTGTTCGTCCTTGATCTTATCGAACGGCGGGACGTGATACGGCAGCGAGCTTTCGGTGAGGAACGGGTTATCTGCGATACTGGAATTTTGCACGGGTGACGTTTGCGCGATGACAGAGATAGCTGCGATGTCCGTCATTGCTACAATTATGCCGAGTACCGCGCCGACGGATGTCGATTTTAACAGTGAATAAAAACGAGCGTGCATGGTTCGGATTTTCCACGCGCTCGCGCTGCCAGGCAACCGCGATTACGCTCGCGCACAGGCATGAAGCGTTTTCTCGCAATCTTGCTGTTGATGCCGTCGCTCGCAGCGCCAGCAACGAACACAGCCCCGACCTTCGACGAAAAGGCAGCGGAGCGATTTGCCGGGTTGGCGCTGGCGTGCGTGGGCAAACAATACCCAAACAAAATCAGTCATGTGCTGAACAGCGATGCAGACGTGGCAGCGCCGAGCAAGCTGACTCCCTCGTTTTACGGATGTTACGACTGGCATTCGTCGGTACATGGACACTGGCTCCTTGTGAGACTGTTGCGCACGTTTCCAAATGCACCGTTTGCCGGAGCGGCACGCGAAGCGCTGCGCAAAAGTCTTACGACGGAAAATTTGAAGCAGGAAGCTGCGTATCTTCGCGGAGAAGGTCGCGCCAGTTTCGAACGGCCTTACGGATTGGCGTGGTTGTTGCAATTGTGCGCTGAATTGCGCGAATGGGACGATGATCAGGCGCGAGAGATGTCAGCGAATCTGCATCCACTCGAAGACGCAGCGATCGAGCGATTGAAGACATGGCTGCCGAAACTTTCGCATCCGGTGCGTGTCGGCGAGCATGATCAAACCGCGTTCGGGCTCGGTCTAATGCTGGATTACGCCCGCTCAACCAGGAATGATTCCTTTGCCAGGCTGGTGGCGGATTCGGCGAGAAAATTCTTCCTCGGCGATAAGGATTGTCCGCTCAATTACGAGCCTTCGGGCGAAGATTTTCTGTCGCCGTGTCTGGGCGAAGGAGACGTGATGCGTCGCGTTTTAGCGCAAACGGAATTTGCGAAGTGGCTCAATGATTTCATGCCGCAGATCCCGAAGACCGGAAACGGCGACTGGCTGAAACCAGTTGTCTCACCCGATCCGAGCGATCCCAAGCTTGCGCATCTGGACGGGCTAAACCTGAGCCGCGCATGGATGCTCGAAGGAATCCTGTCGGCGCTGCCACAAGATGATCGGCGGAGTGCGGCGCTGCAGACTGCGGCAGACGCGCATCGGCGCGCAGGGCTTGCAGCGGTTACCGGCGCCCATTACGAAGGTGGGCACTGGCTCGGCAGTTTCGCCGTTTATCTCACAACGCAGCGCGGTATCCAAAGAGAAGGAACGACTGCGTCGCAGCAGGCGAAAAGCGTGTCGGGAAAAGGCCGGCCTTAATCGGCTGCGATAGTCCGCTCAGGTTCGCGGCGAGATTTTCCTCCCGAAGGCTCCCAGGCGCGTCTTTGCCAGAACTCCTTCAGATCCGCTTGATTGCCGCGAAAAATGTTGCGCTCTGCCTTCTTGATATTGGCAACGCTTATCGGGTAAGCGGAGCGCGGCTGCGCGCCTTTGCCGTCGCCACAATATTGCCAAAGAGCCCAGTAGCTCCACGGCGCCGTTGCGCGTGGCTCGTTGTGATAATTTGCCATCCATAGCCAACAATTCGCCAGCACGCTTCTCTGCGAGTTAGTCACCTGGCGGCTATTCAGGGCTTGCCGCAGATGATATTCGCCGGAATAAATGCCCGGATATATGCCGGTGCGTTGGCGAATTCGCTCAACAAAAGCAACCGCCTGATCAACCCGCATCGTGCCACCGGGATAGTGACCATTCTTCTCGAAATCAAGGACCAGAAGAACGCCCGGGCCTCGCGCCCCCGAATCGACCTGCGCCCACGCGCTGGATACGGCGCTTAGAAAATGATCAGCCTGACGGACCGGATCGGTTCCGTTGGCGTAGTGATAGGCTCCCCAAAGCAACCCTGCGCGTGTCGCTGCCACTTGCCGGTCCAGATATTTCGCATCGCGTACGAAACTTGGATACGTGGCTTCATGAATCACGCCGATAATGCCTTCGTGTTTCATGGCGGCAAAATCCGGCCGCATCATGTCGTAATGCGAAAGGTTTACCACGTTGCTGGCGGAAAAGGCACATGCCGGAAGCCAAATAAACAAAGCTGCAGCCCGCCAGATCGACAGTCTCATTACAATCCCCAAATCGCAGCAAACATATCGAGCACCTCTACCCAACTGGCAAGAGCATCTTTGCGTTTTGCAAGAATGTTGTAGCCACTGGTTCGCCGTAGGACGAATCCGTCCGGTGTGCGGACCTGTGGCCGGTCGTGGTTACATATTTGCGCGAACAGACGGACCGCAGGGCCGTGGCTATAGCGCCGCCAAGTCAGAAAGCTCATTCAAATTCAGGAACAAATTTCTTTCCTGCGATGTGACGGGTACTACCCGAAGTTTTCCCTCTGCAGCGAGGCGGCCAGCCATGGTTTGCATGGAAAAATCCGTCCCCGAAAGCGCGCTCTGAAAATTCGCGAGCGCTTCCTGCGGATAAATCGCCGCCAACGGCTCGAACCGATCCAAGATTTTTGGAATCACGCCGCGGCGCGGTTCAATCTGAGTGCAAAGGGATTCCAGGTATTCTTGCGTGACGAACGGCGTGTCGACAGCAAGTGCGAGCAGGTGTTTGGTGCGCACCTTCGCCAGCGATGCAGCCAGACCGCTCATCGGCCCGCGTGAGGGAGGATCGTCTGCGACAAACTGCACATCGGCAGGACGCCAGACGGGATCGGTGCGCGCGGAAACGAAGATTTCTGCCGGCCCCATTTTCCGCAACCGCTCTACTTGAATTTGCCAGAGTTGCTTTCCGCGAAACAGAAGGGTGGCTTTGTCCTTGCCCATCCGGCGTGACTCGCCACCGGCGAGCAAAACAGCGCTGATGTCGTTCCGAGCGAAGCGCAGCGGAGTCGAGGAATCCCGCGGCATCACCTCGAGATACTTCGACGGGATCACTCGACTTCGCTCGGGATGACAGGGGAATTGGAACGCAGCCCGCCGTCACTGAGAATTTTGGCACGCAGACCGCCGCGTCCTTTCAAAAAATCCTTAGCGCCTGGCGCGAATGCCCGATCCATCCAATAACACGGTGCGGATTCCTCCGTCCCATACAAATGGACGCCCTGAACATCGAATTCCTTGCCGATGAAGTCGTTCAAATCAACGCCGCGGGTGATCGCGTTACGCCGCGCTGCAGCTGGCGAGCAATCGCGTAAGGCGAGCGCAGTGCAAAGCTCATCGAAAACATCGAGCGAAAAAAACGTCATCTGGCCTTTGTAGTCGTCTTTAAAATCGAAGTAACGATCACCGCGAATCCCACGGCCCGCGACGCATTCGATCACGGGTACTTCGATCATGGGATGCGTGTCCGGCTCCCGACCGTGATGCCCAACGAAATTGTGCCCCGGCGAAATGTACAAGTGACAGATTTCCACCGGCTGCAACAATATCTCAAATCATCGTAGATGAAAGAACCGCATAGCATCGGTCCGGGAAGAATCATCCGGCGCAAAAAAGACGGTTCGCTCGAATATTTGCGGGACGATCTGACGATCGAAGAGCCGCTCGAAATCCGAATTAGCGGCAAAGCTTTGGCCACGACGATGCGTACGCCCGGTCACGACGATGAACTCGTCGCTGGTTTTCTCGTGTCCGAAGCGATCGTGCGCGATCGAAGCGCGATCGGAGAAATTTCGGCCGATAGTGAGAACAGAGTGATCGTCAGTCTTGCCGAAGGCGTGACGGTGAAGCTTAGCTCCGCGCAGCGTTTCGGGACGATTTCGAGCAGTTGCGGGCTGTGCGGGAAGACGAGCATCGACGAGATCCGGCAAAATTTTCCAGCGATCGAGTCGGGCAATGTTCGGATTGATATCGAGACCTTGCTGTCGCTTCCGGAAAAATTGCGGAAGGCGCAGAACGATTTCGCGCGCACCGGCGGAATTCACGCCGCAGGAGTTTTTGATTCGAGTGGCGAATTAAAAATTGTTCGCGAAGACATCGGACGCCACAACGCCGTGGACAAAGCGATCGGCCGCGCGTTTCTCGATGGGTTGTTGCCATTGAATCGGCATGTTCTTCTGGTGAGCGGCCGCGCTTCGTTCGAAATCGTACAAAAGGCGCTCGCGGCTGGTATTTCCATCCTTGCTGCGGTCTCAGCGCCTTCCACGCTCGCTGCCGATTTTGCGCGGGAAAGCAATCAAACGCTGATTGGATTTTTGCGTCCGCCATCGTTCAATATTTATTCGCACATCGAGCGCGTGATTATCGAAGAGCGCCAGTAACAAGTTTATCGCGTCCGCGGAATGCCGTTGATCGCGGGTTACGCGCACTGCTACGTTGAGTCGAATTCCGACTTCCCGGTGAACGATTTTCTTTTTGCCCGCTCGCAGATGGGCATGTCGCTGGCATTCCACATCGTGTTTGCTGCCATTGGAATTGGCCTGCCAGTTTTGATGGTGATCTCCGAAGCGCTTTATCTTCGCACCGGTCGTCCGGTTTTTTTGGAACTAACAAAACGATGGTCGCGCGGTGCAGCCATTCTTTTCGCCGTCGGCGCGGTGTCAGGAACGGTGCTCTCGTTTGAGCTCGGCCTGCTCTGGCCGGCTTTTATGGAAAAATCCGGAGCGATAATCGGAATGCCCTTTTCGCTCGAGGGCTTCGCCTTTTTCACTGAGGCGATTTTTCTCGGCTTGTATTTGATGGGATGGAAGCGTCTGCCGCCGCTTGTTCATTGGTTTTGCGGCGTGCTGGTGGCGTTGAGCGGAATTCTTTCCGGCATCTTCGTCGTGACGGCGAACGCCTGGATGAATACGCCGGCCGGTTTCAAGATTGTCGATGGCAAGATCACCGATATCGATCCGATCGCGGCGATGCTGAATCCCGCGGCCGCTCATGAAGTACTGCACATGACTCTGGCTGCCTTTATCGCGACCGGATTTGCCGTGGCTGCGATTCACGCCTTTTTCCTTTTACGCGATCGCCGAAATGTTTTTCATCGCAACGCGTTGGGTATGGCGCTCGTGCTTGCCTGCACCAGTGCTCCTTTGCAACTGATCAGCGGCGATTTCAGCGCGCGTTCGGTCGCGAAACTTCAACCGGCCAAACTCGCGGCCATGGAAGCCCTTTACCGGACACAAACCGGCGCGCCCTTGCGGATCGGTGGCATCCCGGACGACCAATCACGCACCACGCGTTTCGCTTTAACCATTCCGCATGGCCTCAGCCTCCTGGTCAATCGCGATCCGAATAGCAAGGTCATTGGTCTGGATCAATTTAGGCCTAACGACTGGCCCAATGTGCGCCTGGTGCATTGGTCGTTCGATCTCATGGTTCTCTGCGGAGTCGCGTTGATCGCTTTGTCGGTGGCGGTTGGCTGGCGCGCTTGGAAGCATCGGGGAGTTCCGGACGGCAAGTGGATCCTGCGCACGATTGTTGCCGCCGGACCGCTAGGGTTCGTTGCAATCGAAGCGGGCTGGGTCGTGACCGAACTTGGGCGTCAACCCTGGATCATTTACGGCGTGATGCGAACACAAGAAGCCGTCACGCCGATGCAGAGGATTGCGATTCCTTTTGTGATATTCACGCTTATCTACCTCTTCCTTTCGGTGGCGTTGGTTTTTCTGTTGCGCCGTCAGTTTATTAAAACCGACGCCCCGTTTTCGGAAGTCGTCACGAAAAATGTTTGAACTGATTGTCGCCGGTTTCATGTTCGCGGCGTTGATTTTCTACGCCGTCACCGGCGACGCCGATTACGGCGGCGGCATATGGGATTTGCTCGCGACCGGGCCGCGCGCCGGCGCGCAAAGAGACGCCATCGAACGGGCCATCGGACCGATCTGGGAGGCGGACCACGTATGGCTAATACTGATCGTCGTCATTTTGTTTACCGCTTTTCCCCCGGCATTCGCGGCCATGATGACGGCGCTCAACATTCCGTTTACACTCATGTTAATCGGGATCGTCCTTCGCGGTTCGGCATTTATTTTCCGGAAGTACGACATCAAATCTCAAGAGGTGAAACAGGGCTGGAGCGTGTTGTTCGGCGCGGCCAGTTTCTTTACGCCTTTCATTCAGGGCGTGGCGCTCGGCGCGCTCAGCACTGGTCAGATTCGCGTCATCGATGGTCGTGTTGTGAGCGGTTTTTTTGCCGGGTGGCTTACGCCGTTTGCGTTCGCGTGCGGCCTGTTCGCGCTCGGGCTCTTCGCTTTTCTCGCGGCGACTTATCTTACAGCCGACCCCAGCACAGAGAGCGATGTGCAAAATGATTTTCGTTTGCGCGCGCTTTACTCCGGCGCTGCGCTGGTGCCCATTGCCTTCCTCGTTTTCATTACATCGAAGCAAGGCGCACCGGCGATGTATCACGGCTTGACGCAATGGTGGGCGCCGCTGCTCGTCGGGACAACCCTCGTCTTCGCCATCGCAGCGCTGGCGAGTCTTTGGCTGCGCCGGTTTGCGCTGGCGCGAATCGCCGCGATCGGCGAGGTGACGTTGATCCTCACCGGCTGGAGCCTGGCGCAATATCCAAGGCTGATTACACCCGACATCACCATTTCTAACGCTGCTGCCCCCGAGATCACGCTCCGGCTGCTAACCTACGCGCTGGTCGTCGGCGCGATCGTATTGTTTCCGTCGCTCTTCTTCCTGTTCCGCGTCTTCAAAGGAAAAGAAAGCTAAAGTTCATCGTTCCGCAGCAAACACAGCTTCCGGATCGGACCCTGAAACCTTGCCCACGGCGATCCAGCCGAAGCGGCTGACGAGGGCGCCGATTAAAAATGAAATCGCTGCGAGCGGAACCAAGCCGAAGAAACGAAGAACAAGCGCGAGTGGGCCGTTTAAAACTTCGCCGATCCGAATCAGCCAGCCAGAACTGTGTTCGTGTATCGCGCGATCGGCGACGCCGTGTTTATCGACACTGAGCCAGATCAAAAGCGCCGTCTCAACGGCGGCGGCGTAGAATCCGATGAAATTGAGCGCGGAAATTCGATGTCCGAACAATTCCAAGACAGCGGCGGCAGATCCCAATCCGGCAGTTCCAAAATGAATCGGCAGTAATGTGCGATGCAAAAACCACGCGGGAATAGCCGTTGCTCCAATGAGGACGCCGGTGTAAGTCGCGAGCAAAGTTCCAAAGATTGCCGCGCCAAAAATGAAAATCCCGGCGGCGAAGCTCAGGAGTTGATCAAGTGTGCCGGGGAAAATCTGATGCGCGTGCAATTCGAGCGCGATCAACCCCGGAACCGCGCACGCCCCAAATGCTGTCAGAATCCACGCGCCCATCGACATGGCGGAGCGATGTTTGAACACGCGCAGCATGTTAAGGAAGAGATGCGGACGGCCCAGATCCAAGATCAGTAGAATTGGCGATAGAATGGCCCCGGCGATGGCGGCGAGCCACATCGCTGCGCGCGCAACATCGACATGATGAAACAGGACCGCTGCCAGCGCGATCACCGCCGACATCCCGGCAATTCCGCCAAAGAAAAAGTAGAGCGGAATTTCCCACGTCCAGACCGGCGGTTTGACTACAGGCTCCCCATAGTACCCGGGTTTTCTTGGAATTGGACCGCCGGTCACATCTACTCCGCGACCGGGCACAACACCTTCCTGCCACGCTTTCTCGCGCAGCTGTTCAAGCCGCTTTTCTGATGCCGGTGCGTCCATCAGGATGAAAATGCAAACGCCACCAGGGTGGCGATAATTGATGCGATTGCCGTCGCAAATGCAGCGGTCCACGCAGACTTCAAATAAATCGTCGGCACCTGTGGTTTCGGCGGAAGCCCATAAGCTTCCGGTTCGCCTAGCAATAAAAAGAACGCGTGGATACCGCGGACCGAAGTTTCCTGTGGATCGTAAAGTTGCGCATCTGTGTAGCCGGTCTCGCGCAGCTGATGAACACGCTGCTGACCTTTCGCACGAAGATCATCAAGCCGGCCGAACACGATGGATTCGGTTGGACACACCTTTGCACAGGCGGGAACCAGTCCGCTCTTTTGTCGATCGTAGCAAAATGTGCACTTGAATGCGCCGCCGGCGTCTGGAAGTGGCGACGGCCGGCGATCGATCACGCCAAACGGACACGACACGACGCAATAGCCGCAGCCGTTACAGACATCGTTTTGCACGAGGACGGAGCCAACTTCAGTGCGCACGATCGATCCGGTCGGACACGCTTCCAGACAACCGGCTTCTTCGCAATGTTTGCAGACGTCGGACAGGAAAACCCAACGGAAGGGATCCTGATCTAACGACATCGGGCCGGCGACTTGATTTCCTTTGGCTCGATCCTGTTCCAGAAACATGACGTGTCGCCACGTCGATGCGCCAAGGTGGCCGGTGTTATCGTACGAGTTTCCCGACCACGTGAAGCCGTCATCCGGCACCTGGTTCCATTCTTTGCACGCGACTTCGCAAGCCTTACAGCCGATGCAAACAGAAGGATCGGTGAAGAAGCCTACCTCGACGTGATCCTGCACGTACGAATGTTTGCTCTGATTCGTGCTATGAATTCCTTCGCCGATCATCGATTGTCGATCTTTCCTTCCAAGCCGTGACCACCACCGGCTCTGGCGCAAGGCGCACCTGCCGCTGGTTGTTCGGGGTGCAAATTAGGCGGGCCACCCTTCGGCACATA
>Ga0137412_10002372_pt1 | contig 14901 bp, 14 predicted proteins | sample CZODoug2_1_16fun_FD_122160 | JGI IMG/M metagenome (GOLD analysis project Ga0137412, IMG submission 122160) | Vadose zone soil fungal communities from Angelo Coast Range Reserve, California, USA - CZODoug2_1_16fungal (Hybrid Assembly) | ecosystem: Environmental > Terrestrial > Soil > Vadose zone...
CGAGGCGCTGTCGCTGGGGCTTGCGGCACTAGCCGGCATTGACATCGTCTCCTTGGCGACGCCGTACATTGCGGACCTTAGCGCGCAAGTCAATGAAACGATTGTTCTGTCAATTTGGGCCAACAAAGGCGCAACGGTGGTTCATGTCAAGGAACCGCCGCGGCGAGTCACGGTTGTCACGCGCATCGGTTCCGTATTGCCGCTCCTCTCCTCGGCCACCGGCTTGGTATTTGCCGCCTATCTCCCGGCGGAGGAGTCCAAGGTGAACACCCGGGGCACCGCGAAGCGTTCAGCCGCGGTTCTTGATAAACGGCTCCGCGACGTGCGCGCGAACGGTGCCGCGGCGGTGAAAAGCCTGTTCTTTCCGGGCATAGACGCAATTGCCGCGCCCATTTTTGATTCCGCCGGCCGAGCAGCAGCGGTCGTCACCGTTCTAGGACCCACCACGAGCTTCGACGCGTCCATCGACGGCAGGGTCGCGCGCCAAGTCATGTCGACCGCCGCTGCGCTGAGCGCCCGAATCGGCTACCGGGAGAGCGCCGCGCGCACGCGTTCCAAATCCTCCGGCGTGTCCACCCCCGCCGGAGGCGCCTCCGCCAGCGCGACCAAATGAATCCTCATGCCGTGCTCCAGCGCACGTAGTTGCTCCAGGCTCTCCGTAAGCTCGAGCGAGCTCGGCGGCCACGCCGAAAAATCGAGCAAGCTGCGCACCCGATAAGCGTAGATGCCTATATGCCGCCATGCGCCCGCAAACATCGTGGGAAGGCCTTCGGCCACGCTTTCCCTCGGCCACGGCACGGGCGCGCGGCTGAAGTACAAGGCGCGCCCATCGAGCGCGCGCAGCGCCTTGACGCAGCTGGTGTCCAAGAACTCCTCGAGGCTCGCGATCGGCGCAACGGCCGTCGCGATGTCGGTCGTCGGACGCGCCTGCAGCGCCGCCGCGACCTCGGCAATCACCGCGGGCGGCATCATGGGTTCGTCGCCCTGCAAATTCACGATGACGTCTTCCTCATTGAACCTGCGCGCGCGCGCCACCTCCGCGATTCGATCGGTTCCGGATGCATGTTGCGGCCCGGTCATGACGCATTCGGCTCCGAAATTCGCCGCCGTCTCGCGAATGCGTTCATCGTCGGTTGCCACAATGACGGAAGCCGCGCCGCTGTTGCGCGCGCATTCCCAAACCCATTGGATCAACGGCCGCCCCGCAATGGCAAGCAACGGCTTCCCCGGCAGCCGAGAGGCCGCGTAGCGGGAGGGAATTACCACATGAAACATGCGGCTACGCTCCAGGCCTCACCGGCTGAGCAACGGATCGTCGGCGCTGAGTACGCGCGCTTCCTCGGGCAACATCACCGGAATTCCGTCGCGGACGGCGTAGGCCAGCCGGTCGGGACGGCAAATCAGTTCCATGGTACTGCCGCTGCCTGAGGTCCGCAGCGGACCTTTGCAAATCGGACACACCAACAACTCGAGCAGCCGCTTATCCATTCATTGGTCCTTTCGACGCTTGATCGCGTTTCTCAATTCTCTTGATGACGATGTCCAACAATGTACCCGACTCGCCGCCATCGAAGCAGGCGGTCACCGGAACATACCAATGTTGTTCACCGGCGAACGCTGCGCATTTTACGGCATCTTTCTCGGTCATGAGCACGGACTTGTCATCGCCGAAGTCGATGTCGCCGTACGTCAGGCGCGCATGATCGGCAAGCGGACGGCCGAATACTTCGATTCCGCGGGACCTTAGCATGTTGAAGAATCTTTCCGGGTTGCCGATACCTGCGATCGCATGGATGGATTTACCGGCAAAAGCGCGCAGCGGCCGCACCGCTCCGCTGCGCAATGCCACGGCATTCTTGGCTTCTAGCCGCATGCTGAGTGCGCCGGGAAGGAGCGCCCGTCCGCCGTTCACGACGATCGCATCCGCGGCGCTGAGGCGGCCCGGCGCCTCCCGCAGAGGACCAGCGGGGAGCAGCCAACCGTTGCCGAAGCGGCGGTCGCCGTCGATCACCACCACCTCGCAATCTCGCGCCAAAGCATAGTGTTGCAGGCCATCGTCGCTCACGATGACATTGCACCCGGCGCTCACCAACAGCTGCGCTGCAGCCGGGCGGTCGCGCCCAATGGCGACCGGTGCACCGGTGCGCCGGGCCAATAGAATGGATTCGTCGCCCACCACGTTTGGGTCGTCCGATGCCGAGATTCGCCGCACGTCGCGCGATGATCCCCCGTATCCCCGGGTGACGACGCCGGGTGTGTAGCCGCGTTCGGCCAAATGTGCGACCAACCAACAGACGAGCGGTGTCTTGCCCGTGCCGCCGACCGACAAATTTCCGACCACCACGACCGGGCACGGCATGCGCGTCGCTCGACGCAGATGGTGCGAGTACAAGAAGCGCCGCGAACCCGAAACCGCCCCGTAGGTCAGGGACAGCGGCAGCAGCCACCAGGGCGGCGACGCGCGTTCGTACCAGATGCCGTTGAGCCAGGATTGAACCGACATGCTTGCCCGCTAGGCGTTGAATTGCATCCCATGCAGTGCGGCATACAGACCGCCGATCGACAGCAGCTCTCGATGGTTTCCCATCTCGACGATGCGTCCGTCATCGAGCACGATGATTCGATCGGCACCCTCGACGGTCGACAGCCGGTGCGCAATCACCAGGGTCGTTCGACCCTCCATGAGGAGAGACAGCTCCTGCTGCACGCGGCGTTCGGATTCGTTATCGAGCGCCGCGGTGGCTTCGTCCAAAATGAGGACCGGCGAATCCTTGAGGAGCGCCCGTGCGATGGAAATCCTTTGTCGTTGTCCGCCGGATAGGTTCTGCCCGCGATCATGCAACGGCGTCTCGAAACCTTGCGGCTGCAGCGCGACGAATTCCATCACGTTGGCGGCGCTGGCCGCGGCTTCGATCTGCGCCTGAGATTTATCGACCGCATTGAACGCGATGTTGTTGCGAATGGTGTCGTTGAAAAGAACCACGTCCTGGCTGACCAGGCTGACCTGCGAGCGCAGGTCCGTCAAGCGATATTCTCTGACGTCAACCCCATCCAACAACACCGCGCCCTCCTGTACGTCGTAGAAGCGCGGCACCAGGCCTACGAGCGTCGTTTTGCCGCTCCCCGACCGGCCGACGATTGCGACCGTCTCGCCCGGCCGCACGTGGAAGCTCACATCGCGCAGCACCGACCCCTTGTCGTCGCCGTACATGAACGACACGTTGCGGAATTCGACCTCGCCGCGGGCGCGCGCGATGGCTCGCGTGCCGCCGCTGCCCTCGGTGGGCTGGTCCAGCAACTCGAATACGCTCTGACCGGCGGCGATGCCCTGCTGCAAGGGACCGCTGATGTTGACCAAGCTGCGCAGCGGCGAAGGAATCAGCATCAACGCCGTCAGAAATCCAATGAATTCGTCGACCCGCATGTCGTGTGCGAACACCTGGCGTATCGCCACGTACAGTACGCTCGCCAGCGCAATGGATGCGATGCTCTGGACGACGGGATTGCTGATGGATTTGGCGCGCACCAATTTCATGTTGGACGCGCGATTGAGTTCATTGGCGTGCTCGAAGCGCTCGGTCTGGTGATCCTCGGCATTAAATATCTTTATGAGGCGATGTGCATCGATCGCCTCTTTGGCCACCCGCGTGATATCACCCATCGAATTTTGGATACGCGTGCTGTAGCGGCGAAAGCTGCTGTTGGCGATTTGCATGAGCCAGGCGATGACGGGCGCCGCTGCGATGCAAAAGAGAGCCAGCCGCCAGTTCATGTAGAACAACGTCGCGAGCAAGCCGAGGATGGTCAGACTGTCGCCGATCAACGAAATGGATGCCGTCGTCGCGGCACCGGCGACGAGTTCTATGTTGTTCGTCAGTTTGGACAATAGGTGGCCGGACTGCTGCCGATCGAGATAGGCCGTGGGCAAGCGCAGATAGTGTGAAAACACGTCGCGCCGCAGACCCTTGACGACCTGCCGTCCGACGTAGCTGGGATAGTAGTTCTGCACGAAGTCGCCGATGCCGCGCAAGGTGAACAGCACCACGACGCCGATCGGAATCTTCCACAGAATCTCGGGGTTTTTCCTGATGAACGCGCCGTTGAAAAATTGTTTGACGAGATAGGCCAATGCGGACTCGGTTGCCGCGAACAGCGCCATGCCGAGCACACCGACCATGAATACGCCGAGGTACGGCCTCGCGTAGCGCAACAGACGCCGGTATACGGACCAGGAGCTGATATCAGGTTGCGGAACACCAACGCTCGCGGCGGCGGTCGAGTTCAAGGGGATCCGCCCTCGTGAACCGTGGCGATATTGAGCTGCGCAAATCCGAGCCGCCCGGCGACATCCATCGCCGTGACCACGGCTTGATGCGTGCTGCGCGCATCGGCGCGAATCGTGATCGGTCCGCGTTCGGTGCCGGCTTCCTTGAGAAGCGCTGCCCGCAAGGTCTCGGCGGAAGCATTGATGAGGGTGCGTTCATTGACCCGGTAATTGCCCTCCGCGGTGACGGTGATCACCAAGGGCTCCTTGGGCCCCCGCGGAACGGGAATTTGGCTTGCCTGAGGCAGCTGAACCTTGACCCGTCCCTCTTGCTGAAATGTGGTCGACACCATGAAAAAGATCAGCAGCACCAACATCACGTCGATGAGCGAGATCAGGTTGATCTCGGGATCTTCACGATGGCGCGGCCGCAGGTTCACGGTCAAGCGCCCGCGTTGACCGCACTGCCGCGTTCGTCCAACGCATCCACGAGCTTCATGGCTTCCTTTTCCATCCGAATGACGAGGCGTTCGACTTTGCCGCGCAGAAAGCGATAGGCGATCAACGATGGAATGGCGACGGTGAGACCCGCAGCGGTGGTGATGAGCGCTTCGCCGATGCCGCCCGATAAGGTTCTCGGGTCGCCGAGCCCATTGGCCGTGATGGCATTGAACGCATGGATGATGCCGGCAACCGTGCCAAGCAGGCCCAGCAGCGGAGCCACGGAGGCGATCGTCCCGAGGGTGTTGAGAAATCGCTCCAGCTCGTGGATCACGTGCCGGCCGCCGTCCTCGAGACGCTCGACCAGCAACGAACGCGGCTTGTACCGGTTGGCGAGACCGATGGCCAGCAGTTTGCCCAGCGGCGAGTTCTGTTCCAGGGCGACGATGAGCTTATCGCTGAGCTGATCCGCCTCGATCCAGTTCCAGACTTTTTGCGACAGGTCGCGCGGGATGACTCTGCTGCTCTGCAAGGTCCACGACCGCTCCAATATGATGGCGACCGCCGCAATCGAGCAAAAAATGATCGGCCACATGAAGCCGCCGCCGGCGCGGATGATCTCCCACATTGCGTCCTCATAAGTTAAGTCTTAGATCCGCCGGCATGATACTTGAGCGCCGACGCTTCAGATACCGCCCGGCGGGCAGAAGTCGCAGTTTTGAGCAATGGGCACTGCGGCGTACCTCCAACCTGCGGAAACGGCATAATGGGCACTCGGGAGAGTGAACCGCATTCATGCAACGCTGGCTCAAAAGCATCACACCGGAGCGCCACACGCTGGAGAAACTGTGGTGCCTGAAGCCTTTCGCTGCGCACGTGGTCAACCGGGGTTGTTGGACCTTCAAGCGGACCAGCGTCATCCGCGCATTCTCGTTGGGACTGTTGATTGCATTCGTTCCGCCGATCCCGCCTCTGCCGCTGCATCTCACGTTGTGCGCCGTACTCGGGATACTTTTTAGGCTGAATATCCCCGTATTGTTTGCGACGGTGTTCGTCAGCAACCCGTTCACCTGGTTTCCGCAGGTAGCCGGCTCGATCTGGGTCGGCGCGAAACTCATGGGGCTGAACCTGATGCCCCTGCTCCACCAGCTGGGCCATGAACCTTTTCGCGCGCAGCTCGATCAGCTGTGGGAGCCCTTGCTGCTCGGCGCGCTCGTGTTAGGCCTTTCCGCTGCGGCGCTCGGCTATCTACTCGCACAAGGCGTGTGGCGGGTGCTCGCGCTGTATCGTTTGCGCCGCCGGCGCTCGAGATCAAGCCTGCGCGGCGCCGCGTTCCATTAGAACGCCGTCGACCAAGGTCAAGATTCGATCGAGGCGCGCGGCCAACCGTTCATCGTGGGTCACGATGACGAGGCTGGTCTGCAGTTCACGGTTGAGTTCCAGCATGAGTTCGAACACCTGCGCCGCGTTCACGCCGTCGAGATTGCCCGTGGGTTCATCGGCCAGGACCAGCTTAGGCCGGGTGACCAGCGCCCGGGCCACCGCTGCGCGTTGACGCTCGCCGCCGGACAGCTGCGATGGACGATGGTCGAGCCGCGCCGCCAGCCCCACCCGCGTCAAAAGCGCCGCAGCCGCCGCCTTCGCCGCCGCGGGATTGGTGCGCCTGACCAGCAAGGGCATCGCAACGTTTTCAAGCGCGGTGAATTCGGGCAACAAGTGATGGAACTGATAGACGAAGCCCACGGCCTGATTTCGCAGGCGGCCGCGTTCCATATCGTTCAACTGATTCATCGCGGAGCCCGCGATCTCCACCGTGCCGCGCGTCGGCAAATCCAAACCGCCGAGCAATTGCAGCAGCGTGGTCTTGCCGGAACCGGACGCGCCTACGATGGCAATGCGTTCGCCCGCCCGAACGGTGATGCAGGCGCCGCTCAATACTTGCAGAGTTACCCCGCCCTGAATGAACTCCTTGACGAGGCCTGAGCCCTCGAGCACTTTGTCGCCGGGATCATTCACGATGGTGCGTTCCTCAATCATTGCGCAGGGATTCGGCGGGCAGCAGACGTGCTGCGCGCCAGGCGGGGTAAAGCGTCGAGATGCACGCCAGAACGAAGGCGAATGCGCAGATTTTCACGACGTCCGAAAGCCGCACATGCGCCGGCAGATCGCTCATGAAATAAACGCGCGCATCCAGGAATTTGAAGCCGACCACATCTTCCAGACCGTGCACCAATGTCTGCAAGTTGATCGCGATCAGTACGCCCAAGATCACCCCGAAGGCGATGCCGAGCATGCCGATGAGACTTCCTTGGACGACGAAAATCGACAGCACGCTGCGCGGCGAAGAGCCGAACGTTCGCAATATGGCGATATCCCGCCGCTTGGATTTAACCACCATCACCATGGTGGACACGATATTGAATGCGGCAACGGCGACGACCGCCGACAGCATGATGAATAGAATCCGCTTGGTAATTTCGATGGAGCGAAAGAAATTCGCGTGCTGCGTAGTCCAATCCTCGACCAGGTAGCTGCCGCCGAGCGCCACGGCGGCATCGCGCACCACCCGCGGCGCGGCGTACATGTTAGCGACATTCAGCCGGATTCCGGTGATATCGTCGCCCATGCGCAGCAGTTTTGCGACGTCCGGCATGGCGAACAGCGCGATGCGGCGATCGTACTCGTACATGCCGACGGCGATGATTCCGACTACCTCGAACGCTCGCATGCGCGGCATGACGCCGACCGGCGTGACGTCGCCCTGCGCCACGATCACGACCACACGATCGCCGATCTTGGCGCCGATCTCCTCGGCCAGATCCTTGCCCAGTATCACTCGATACCGGCCCGCAACCAGATCGCTCAACCGGCCGCCTGTCAAGTGCGGCCCCAGGTCCGCCACTTTACGTTCCGCATCGGGTAGCACCCCGCGAAGCAGAATCCCGGCGGACTTGTTGCCGTGGGTCACCATGCCTTGCTCTTCGATATAGGGTGCGGCCGCCACTACCCCGGGAAACTGCGCCAGTTTTTCTTGCTGCGGCCGCCAGTTCGAAATCCGGCCTTCGAGGCCGGAAATCGTGGCATGCGCGGTGAGACTCAGTATCCTGGTTCGCAGTTCCTCTTCGAAGCCGTTCATGACCGACAGCACGACGATGAGCACCGCGACGCCGAGCGCGAGCCCGATCGTCGCGATGCCTGCGATCAACGAGACGGATCCCCGTCGCGGCGAAGCGCGCAGGTATCGCAATCCCAAGAATCCCTCGTACCAGTAATGCATCATTCGTAGCGCAGTGCCTCTGCGGGCTGTGTCTTGGCGGCCTGCAGTGCCGGATAAATGGTGGCGACGAAAGTCAGAACCAACGCGCACAGCGCGATGCTGATGACGTCGCCGGGGCGTGTTTCACTCGGAATCGTCGAGATGTAGTACACATCCGGATCCATGATGTGAAGATCGAGCGCTTGCTCCAGGTAAGGCACATGCAGGGCGACGGCGAGACCGAGGGTGACGCCGATGGCGGTGCCGATCCAGCCAATGAGCACCCCCTGCGTCATGAACACCGCCAGCACGCCGCGCGGACTCATGCCGAGGGTGCGAAGAATGGCGATATCCGTGCGCTTATCGCTGACGACCATGACCAGTGTGGCCGCGATGTTGAAGACGGCTACGGCAACGATCAGCATCAGTATCAACGCCATCATGGTCTTTTCGATGCGTATGGCGCGAAAGTACGCTTCGTTCTCCTGCGTCCAATCACGCAGCGCCAGTCCGGGCTTGAGCCGCGCGGCAGCGGCCCGCGCCAGTACGGGGGCCTGCAGCACGTCGGCGAACTTGAGCCGAATTCCCGTGGGTCCGGAGAGTCCGCGCAAAGTCTCGGCGTCCTCTAGGTTGATGAGGGCCAATGCGCTGTCATGCTCCTGCAATCCAATCTCGAAAATCCCCGAGACGTAGAACTCCCGCAAGCTCGGCACCATGCCGCCATGGGCGGTGCCGGCCGCCTCGCCTCCGGGCGTCATCACCGTCACGGTGTCCCCCACCCCAACCTCGAGCTGATAGGCAAGCATTCGGCCGAGGATGATTCGGTTCTGGCCCGGCTCCAGATCGCTGAGTTTGCCCTCGCGCATGGAATCCCCAACCGTCGACACCTGCGTCTCCAGCCGTGGGTCGATACCCCGGAGAATGGCGCCGCTCATTGCAGGCTGTCGACTCAGCATCGCGTCGGTGTCGAGATAGGGGGCGGCGCCGACCAGTTCCGGCGCACCGTCCAACTGTTGGATTCGCTGCCGCCAGTCCGGGATGGCCGCTCCACCGGCGTTCAAAGTGGCGTGTGCCGACAGGCTGAGCAGTCGATCGCGAAGTTCCGACCCGAGGCCGTTCATGACGGATAGCACCACGATCAAAATCGCGACGCCCAGCGCGACTCCGAGCAGCGACACCCAGGTGATGAAAGAGACGAAAAAGCTATGCTCACGGGCCAGCGAGTAGCGCAGGCCCACGAAGACTGGAACGGGCTGGAACATGCGCGGCGATTAAACCACAGCCCGTCCGGCCGCGGGTCCAACATTAGTACTTTCGATAAAAAGCAACATAATCAGAGTGTTAAATCGGTCACCTATTGCAGCCGGGGGGCAGTGTTATAATTCAAATTGCAATACTGCAATCCTATGCTAACAAATGAGGTGCGCCATGACGCGAAACCTGCTGGTTGCCGCAGTCCTCGCCGCGGGGCTCGCTGGATTCACCGGCATCGCAGAGTCCGGCTGGGCCGAGACCATTGCGGTGGACAACGGCATTGCTGTCAAGGAATCGGACGTGGCCACGCCGACGCGCGGTATGACCATGAGCCAGGTATCGACGAAATTCGGCGTTCCGGTCGCCAAAGTACCGGCAGTCGGCAAGCCGCCGATTTCGCGTTGGGAATATCCGGGATTCGTGGTCTACTTTGAGCACGAACACGTAATTCACAGCGTGGTAGCGAATTCTTGAAACGAATCGCGTAACATCCCTCCTCTCTAGAATCCATGCTCACCGCGGCTTTGGCCGCGGCGGGCGTTTTTTTGTCTTGAAATTCTCGAAGAAATGCCCCTAACTGATCCTGGCCTTCCCAACGCCGATTCCCCACGCATCAAATGGGGCAAGCTTTACGGAGCCGCCCCGGCCCTGATTCTTGCGGAAGCCGCGGCGAAGGCAGCGGGCCCGCTGCTCGTCATTACCCAGAATTCACGCGACGCCGAATCGCTTAGCGACGAGATTGCTTTTTTCATGCGGGAAGGACTGCCGGTGAGAGTCTTCCCGGATCTGGAGACGCTGCCGTACGACAGCTTCTCCGCGCACCCCGATATCACCTCTGCACGGCTCGCGACCTTGGCAGAGCTGCCGCGCGCCCGAAGAGGGATCTGGTTGGTGGCCGTCGACACCCTGCTGCAGAGGCTGGCACCGCGCAGCTACGTCGAGGCCCACTCTCTCAAGGTGCACGTGGGCGAGGCGCTCGACCTCGATGCATTGCGGGCACGGTTGACGATGGCGGGGTACGCCGCGGTGACCCAGGTGGTCGCACACGGCGAGTTTGCGGTACGCGGTTCCCTGCTCGACGTCTTCCCCATGGGCTCGGACAATCCGTACCGCATCGACATGCTGGACCGCGATGTCGAGACCATCCGGCATTTCGATCCCGACAGCCAGCGTTCGGGCGATAAATTGGAGCGGATTCAGTTGCTGCCCGCGCGCGAAACGCCGCTCAATCCGGATGCGGTGCGCGAGTTCCGCCGCCGCTATCGCCTGCGCTTCAGCGGCGATCTCACGGAGCAAGCCGTTTATCGCGACGTCAGTGCGGGTCAAGCGCCGGGCGGCCTCGAATTCTTTCTGCCGCTGTTCTTCGACCGCACCTCGCATTTATTCGAATACCTGCCGCCGGCCGCCGTGCTGGTCGACATGAACGAAGCCGTTGCGACGGTCGACGCTCTTTGGAACGGCATCGGCCTGCGGCATGAGCAATTGCGTCATGACCGGCATCGGCCGATCTTGGACCCCTCGGAACTGTACTTGGCGCCGGCGGACTTCCGCACCGAGTTCGCGGCATGGCAGCGGATAGAATTGCGCAGCTTCGAATGGCCGCCCGAAACCCCCGGCCGCGTTCAGAATTTCGCGAGTGCAGCGCCGGCGTCGGTCCGCATCGACCCGCGCGCCGAAACCCCCGCGGCGGAGCTCGAAGCCTACCTTGCTGCAGGCCACCCGCGAGTCTTGCTCGCGGCGGAATCGGCGGGACGCCGCGAGCTGCTGCTCGACTTGCTGCGCGGCCGCGGCATTCAAGCGAAAGTATTCGAGAATTTCGCGAGCTTCATCGCCGGCGATCAGAAGCTGGGCATCACCGTGTCCCCCGCGGTGTCGGGCCTGCGGCTCGAATCGCCGCCCTTGGAGATTCTCACCGAATCGCAGTTGTTCGGCGATCGTGCGCGGCAGGAGCGACGCCGGCGGCGTGCCGAGCGCGACCCCGCCAAGATACTCAAGGAGCTTTCGGATCTGCGCATAGGCGCGCCCGTCGTCCATGAATCCTACGGCGTCGGGCGCTATGTCGGATTGCAGACCATGGACGTCGCCGGGTACACCGGGGAATTTCTCGTGATCGAGTACGCCGACGGCGACAAGCTGTATGTGCCGGTGCAAGCGCTGTACCTCGTCTCGCGCTACACCGGTGCGCCGGCGGAGACCGCACCGCTGCACAAACTGGGCGGCGAGCAGTGGCAGAAGGCGCGGCGCAAAGCGGCGCAACGCATCCGCGATGTGGCCGCCGAACTGTTGGATCTCTACTCTCGGCGTGCAGCGCGGGAAGGCATGCGAATGGCGTCGGGAGAGGGCGAATATCGTGCATTTCAAGCCGGATTTCGCTTCGAGGAAACCGCCGATCAGGCTTCGGCCATCGAACAGGTATTGAGCGATCTCAAGTCGGACAAACCGATGGACCGGGTGATTTGCGGCGATGTGGGATTCGGCAAGACGGAAGTCGCGCTCCGCGCCGCATTCGTCGCCGTACAAGCCGGCAAGCAAGTAGCCATCTTGGTGCCGACCACCCTGCTCGCTCAACAGCATTTCACGACGTTCACCGATCGATTCGCAGATTGGCCGATTCGCGTCGAAAGCCTGTCGCGGTTCCGTACCAACAAAGAAGCGGAAGCCGTGATCGCGGGCGTGGCGTCGGGCTCGGTCGACATCGTGATCGCTACCCAGCGCCTGCTTCAGGGAAAGGTTCGATTCAAGGATTTGGGTCTTGTCGTGATAGACGAAGAACACCGCTTCGGCGTGCGCGACAAGGAGAAGCTCAAGGCGCTGCGCACGGAAGTCGATGTGCTCACGCTGACGGCGACCCCGATTCCGCGAACCCTGAACATGGCGATGGGGGGACTACGCGATCTGTCCCTCATCACGACCCCGCCGGCCGAGCGTCTCGCCGTCAAGACGTTCGTCCTGGAATGGAATGAAACCGTGGTGCGGGAAGCCGCCATGCGCGAGATTCGTCGCGGCGGCCAAATTTACTTCGTCCACAACACCATCGAGACCATTGAAAAGACTGCGCAAGCCATTCGCGAACTCGTGCCCGAAGCGAATGTCGCGGTGGGCCACGGACAAATGCGCGAACGTGAGTTGGAGCAGCTCATGCTGGATTTCTACCATCGCCGCTTCAACGTGTTGGTGTGCACCACCATCATCGAGAGCGGTATCGACGTGCCCACGGCCAATACCATCATCATCGATCGCGCCGATCGGTTCGGCCTCGCTCAGATCCATCAATTGCGCGGCCGCGTCGGCCGTTCGCACCATCGAGCCTATGCCTATTTGATTACACCGCCGCGTAAAGCGATGACGGCGGATGCGGTCAAGCGGCTGGAAGCGCTGGAGTCGCTCGAAGAACTCGGCGCCGGCTTCACGCTCGCCACCCACGATCTCGAGATTCGCGGCGCCGGCGAATTACTGGGGGACGAGCAGAGCGGCCAAATCGAAGAGATAGGCTATAACCTCTACATGGAGCTATTGGAGCGCGCCGTGGCCGGACTGAAATCGGGCAAGCAGGCCGATCTTGAAAAGCCCATGCACTCGGGCACCGAAGTCGAATTGCATCTACCGGCCTTGATCCCGGAGGACTACGTGCCGGATGTGCATCTGCGCCTGGTCCTGTACAAGCGCATCGCGAGCACGCAGACGCGCGCGGAACTCGACGATCTCAAGGCCGAAATGATCGATCGGTTCGGCCCGATGCCGCAATACGCTCAGTCGCTGTTCCGTTCCGCGCAGATCAAACTTCGCGCGGGAGATCTGGGCATCCGAAAAATAGATGCGGGCGCCACCGGCGGCTACATCGTTTTCGAGGAACAGAATAAGATCGACTCGCAACGGGTCTTGAAATTGGTGCAGGGTAAGTCAAAGGACTACCGCCTCGACGGCCCGCTCAAGCTCCGCTTCACGCACGACGCGCGCACCGAAGAGAATCTCTTCACGCGAATCGAGATGTTGGTCGAACTCTTGGCTTGAGTCCCGCCGGGCGGCCCGGCGGGCGACAACCCGCCGGCAACTATTGAATCGAGCCCAGAAAATCGCCTTTGCCTATTTCCACGCCGCTCTTGCGCAGCAACGCGTACACCATGCTTTCATGGAAGTAGAAATTCGGCAGCACGAAATCCGTGAGGTAGGCAATAGCCGTGAACTTCCAAGCACCATTGGGAAACTTGATTTCGATGGTGCGGCTCTCGGCGCTATTGACTTGATCGGCGCGCACGGTCTTGAGAAAATCGAGCGTCTTCGCAATACGCTGTTTGAGCTCGTCCAGGGTCGTTTCCGTGTCTTCATGCTTCGGGACGTCGACGCTTGCGAGGCGTGCGGCTGCGCCCTTGGCGGTATCGCAGGCGATCTGCACTTGACGAACCAACGGATGCATGTCCGGATACAAGCGCAGCTGCGAAAGTACCGCGGAATCGTACTTCTTGGCGGCGGCATGCGCGGCAGCCTTGTCCAGAATCGAGGACAAATTACTCAAGCCGCGGCTCAACGCGGGAATGGAAATATCGTACAGGGAAATCGACATCTCAAATCTCCTTACGTCAACCAACTCCGGGCCGACACTTTAGCGAAAGCCGCGTCCAATGAGTAACAATTTCGCCCCCTTTCCAGCTCCTACCGATGCGCGTAGACCTTGCTACAATGAGCGATCCGACCCCGATGAGGTGGCGCATGTTGCCGTTCTCTGAAGCTTGTGAGCGCAATAAGGGACCCATCCTCGAGGTTTTGCGCGGGCATTTCGCGGACCGGTCTCACGTCTTGGAGATTGGCAGCGGCACGGGTCAACATGCGGTGTATTTTGCGGCGCATCTTCCCCATCTCACCTGGCACCCGACCGAGCGCCTGGGTTTCCTGCCGGACCTGGGGGCGCGCATCCAAGCCGAGGGCGGCAGCAATCTGCGCCAGCCCACCGTACTCGAGGTACGTCAGCCGATTTGGCCGCGGCGCTCGGTCGACGCCATGTTCACAGCCAATACTCTCCACATCATGTCGTGGCCTGAAGTGACCGCCATGTTTCAAGGCATTGGCGCAACATTGGCACCCAGCGGCGTACTCTGCATTTACGGGCCGTTTCGTTACGACGGCAGCTACACCTCTCCCAGTAATCTCGAATTCGACCGAATCCTGCAGGAGCGCGACCCGCAGTCCGGGATACGCGAGATCCACTCGGTGACGGCGCTTGCGGCAGGATTCGGCCTGAAGCTTGCTGCCGATCACGACCTGCCGGCATACAATCGGCTGCTGGTCTTCATTAAGGAGCCGGCATGAACGAAAACGCCCCGGAGGTCCGGGGCGTTTAATCTGCTTTAGTCGATAAACCTCAGCGCTAAAAGGCTCAGCGCTTAAGCTACTCGGCAACGGTGATTTTATTGTGGACCGATGTAACGCCGTCGGTGTCCTTGGCAATCATCGCCGCGAGGTCGCTTGCGTCCTTTGTCGGTGCTTTACCGCTGAGCCACACGACACCTTGATTGTCGGTATCGACCTTGATGTTGGCCAGGGTGGACATGTGCTTTGCGGCAAGCTTCGACTTCACTTTGGCGGTAATGACGGAATCTTTCACGAAAGCGGCGGGGTGCGATCTGTCCGCATCTGAGTCGGCCTTGCTATAGTCATCGGCCATTGCAATCGGTAAATAGAACGCGCCAGC
>Ga0137412_10002373_pt1 | contig 14901 bp, 13 predicted proteins | sample CZODoug2_1_16fun_FD_122160 | JGI IMG/M metagenome (GOLD analysis project Ga0137412, IMG submission 122160) | Vadose zone soil fungal communities from Angelo Coast Range Reserve, California, USA - CZODoug2_1_16fungal (Hybrid Assembly) | ecosystem: Environmental > Terrestrial > Soil > Vadose zone...
CGATCTGGCTTTCGACCAGCGCAGGATTGACGGACAGGCCACAGTCCATGGCCGCATAGATGCGCAGAGCCACGATGTTTCCTGTGCGCTTGTTGACTTCGATGTCGGCCACCGCCGCCCCGTAGGACACGTGATGGGTGCCAAGTCCGATTCCCCTGCCCGTCACAACGTCGGCATCAGACAATGACGACGCCATGACGCGCGGCTGCCATTTGGCTGCTTCCGCTGCCGCATTGAGCACGCCGAGCCAGCGCTTGTCGCCGATATTCCGGCGGCGGAACTCTAAAGGGTCCATCCGGTTCGCATGGGCGAGTTGATCGATCACCTGTTCCGAAGCAAACGCAAACGAAAGATCGAGCGGCGAGCGCAGCGCGGCTCCACGGAGATAGCCTTCCATCGGCACCGCATGGCTGACGACGCGGCGGTTGGCCACCTTGTACATCGATCCCGTGCTCATCGGATTGACGGTGATCGAATTCGTCCCGCCGGCACGCTCCACGCCTTTCTTCTGCGTTGAGATGTCCTGCACCGTCGACGTCACGGTCCAGCCATGCTGCCAGCCGTGATACTCGTACATCACCAGATTGCCGTTCTGGTCCGTGCCGGCACTGACATCGGCTAAATGTGCGGGGCCGTAATTGTCCCAACCGTGCTCGTCCCAGCGCATATATTGCACGCGCACCGGCCGCCCGGCCGCTTGCGACATGATCGCGGCCGCCTGGGCGGCGTCTTCGTAGCAGCTGCGCCCGAAGGTGCCGGAACCTTCGTAGTATTGCACGCGCACCTTGTCGGCCGAAATCCCGAGCACGGTGGCCAGCATGGAACGCGCGTTGTAGACGTCTTGTGTCGACGACATCACATGTGCGCCGTTGGGCCCCACATCCGCGATGGCGCAATTCGGCGCAAACGGCAGATGCCCCTGATAAGGGCAATAATGAGTAGCGGATGCAAAATGCACGGCTTCCTTCGCGCCCTTTACCAGGTCGCCCCAGTCGGCGATGACCGTGTCGGTGGTCTTTTCGGAACGCATTTTCTGGAACAAGGTTGCGTTGCCGGTCATCTCCGGCCCGTCCTGCCAAGTCACCTTCAGCGCCGCGGCGGCCTTCACTGCGTCCCATTCGCGCTCCGCCACGACGCCGACGAAGTCGCCCTTGCGCACGATGCGGGCGCCCGCAATGTCGCGGATCGAACTCTCGTCCACGCTCAACGGCTTGGCACCGGCCCCGTAGGCGCGCTGCCCGCGCGGCAGCACCACCCGGCCATGCAGCATATTGGGCACGCGCAGGTGCTGCATATGCGTATATGTGCCGGCGGCCTTTTCCGGAATGTCGACGCGCGGCACCGAAGTGCCGACGAGCCGGTAACGGTTGATCGGCTTCTGCGGCGCCGTGCCGGTAAACTTCACATCGAACGGCTTGTCGCCAATGAGTTCGCCATAGCGGACCGAACGCCCGCCGTTCTCGCCGTCGACCGATACCACGCCGTCCCGCACGGTGAGGCTGCCGGTCTGTACGCCGATCTTGACCGAGGCAAGCGCTATGAGCGCCTGGCGGGCTTCGGCGGCAGCCGCGCGCAGCTGCGGACCACCGCGATGGATCGATGAACTCGAACTCGTCGCGCCCTGGTTTGGCGTCACATTTGTGTCGAGCCGCACCGCCTTGAGCTGGTGCATGCCCATGTCGAGTTCTTCACCCGCGATCTGCAACAGGCCCGTGGTGTTGCCCTGCCCGAGTTCGCACTTGCCGAAATAAATCGTCGCCGTGTTGTCGGCATGAATGGCGATCCAGGTGTCGACAGTACTGGGATCCGGCGGCCCGGCCACATCGCCGCGCGCGGCTCGCGCGGTGAGCGTGCCGCCCGCAAGACTGAAACCCACAATGAGGGCGCCGCCGCCTTTGAGCAGATCACGACGCGTGAGATCATTATCGATATGCATGTTCATCGCGTCTCTCCCGCCATCTTGGCCGACGCCAGCTGTATCGATTTCATGATGCGCGGATAGGTGCCGCAGCGGCAGAGATGACCGTTCATATGGGCACGTATCTGGGCTTCCGTGGGCTTGGGATTTTGCGCCAGCAGTTCAGAGCCCTTGATCGTCATGCCGTTGTAGCAGTAACCGCAGTGCATTGCCTGCTGGTCGATGAAAGCCTGTTGCAAGGGATGCATCGCGGGCGCCTGCGTCAATCCCTTCTGCTGCGCATAGAGCGCGGGGAGCCCTTCGAGCGTAGTGACGGACTTGCCCACCACATTGGAGACCGGCGTCACGCAGGAGCGCGTCTCGACGCCTTCGACCAGCACGGAGCACGAACCGCATTGCGCCAAACCGCAGCCGAAGCGCGGGCCCTTGAGTTCGTATTCGTTGGTCAGGACATAGAGCAGCGGCGTATCGGGCGTGGCACCCACGGACCGAACCATGCCGTTCACCATGATGTTGAAATCGGCCATGCGAAGAGCCTCCTATCTGGCGTTTATTCCTGGAGAGCACCGGCTTGTTCTCGTGTCGCCAAGGGTATCCAATGAGCGCGAAACGAACAAGCAGCAAAGCTGCCACGATTCGTAGGATGGGTAGAGGAAAGGCGCGCTCTTTCTTGCGCGCTTTTCCGAAACCCATCAACGCCGCGAGCCGCAAAATGATAGGCTTCCGTTTGTGGTTGATGGGTTTCGCCATCAGCGCGTTCTCGCGCGTCTTCAACGCGCGTTGGAGCTCAACCCAGATCCTTGCCGGGAGATAAGCCATGGACAAGCAAGTCAAGAAGATACCGGCCAATTCACCCAAAGCATCACAAACGTGCCCTTCCCGCCGCAGCCTCATCGCCGCCGGCGCAACCCTCATGGCGGCCGGCACGGCAACGCAAATTCCAACAACTCCGGCGCAGGCGCAGAGCGCCGATCTCGAACTCGCGCAACTGCAGAGCCGTCGCGTCATCCTGATCAAGGACGGCGTGGTGCTCACCCTGACGGGAACCGATTTCGCCAAGGCCGACGTGCTGATCGAGGACGGCAAGATCCGTGAAATTCGTCCCGAGATGGCAGCTTCCGGCGACACCGCAGTAATCGATGCCACCAACCGCATCCTCATCCCGGGATTTGTCGACACCCACAGTCATTCCTATCAGGGAATTCTGCGCTCCATCCTGCCCAATGGCCGTGTCGATCCCGACTATAACCGCGACGTCCAGAACCTGCTGACGCCGGCTTATTCGCCTAGCGACGTTTATGCGGGCGTGCTGATGTCGGCGCTCGGTTTTATCGACATGGGCACCACGACCATTGTCGATCTCTCCCAGATCGGCCATTCGCCCGAGCACAGCGACGCCTGTATCCGCGCGCTGCAGGATGCCGGCATCCGCGCGCTCTTCGGCTATGGCCGCGGCTCCGGCCCCGCCGCGCGTTACCCGCAGGATCTCCCTCGGCTGCAGCGTACGTATTTCAATTCCAAAGACCAACTGCTGACGCTTGGATTGGCATCGAGCCTCGACCCGCAAACCGTCGCGGCCGCCCGCGACGCCGGCATACCGGCGGTCATGCACTATCGGGTCAATCCGGCGCCCGTGATCGCTCTCGCCCGAGCTGGGCTGCTGCGCGAAGGCGACGCCTTCATTCACACGACGCATCTCAACAATGAAGCCTGGCAAGTAATCAAAGGCATCGGTGCGCGGGTGTCACTGTCGCCGCCGCTCGAAATGGCGATGGGCCATGGCTTTCCAGCCATTCAGGATGCGCTCGACCAGGGCGTGCGGCCGAGCCTGAGTTCCGATCACGGCACCACCGTCGGACAGGACATGTTCTCGATCATGCGCACAGCGTTCAACTTGCAGCGGCTGGGCGTGCAGCAACGCATGCGCCGGAACGAATCAAACGTTCCGCCTCTCCTCACCTGCCGCGAGGTCTTGGGCTTCGCGACGCTCGCGGGCGCCCGCTTTGCCGGGCTCGACGGCAAGGTCGGCACGCTTGCACCCGGCAAGGACGCCGATATCGTGATGCTGCGTATCGACACTTTCGATCTCTGGCCTCTCAACAACGCTCCAAGCGTGGTCGCCAACATGATGAACCCGAGCCATGTCGACACGGTCTTCATCGCCGGCAAGGTGAAGAAGTGGCGCGGCAGCCTCGTCGGCATCGATCGCGCGCGCGTGATGCGGCTGGCGCAGGAAGCGCGTGATGCCATGATGGCACGCGCGGGATTCAAGATCGAGCTGTTGGGCTGAACGATAACGCATGCAACACGAAATCAGGTCGGGACACACGATCGACTACCGTTGGATCGTGCTGGCTGCCGCCACTTGCGCTCAGGCCGCAGCCTCGTTCGTGATGCAGGGGTTGGGTATTCTTGCCGGATTTTTCCAGGAGGATTTCAAGCTCAACAGCTTTGAAGTGGGGCTGCTGATGGCGTCGGCCACCGCCGCCCCCATCTTCGTTCTTCCTATCGTGGGTGACCTCCTCGACCGGCGGGATGAACGGGTGATTGTCGGCGCGGGCGCGGTTGTCCTGGCGTCAGGCCTCCTTCTCTCGGTGCTGGCGCCGGGATTTGTCTTTCTCCTCGCGGCGCTGTTCATCGTCGGATGCGGATATTCAACGACCCAGCCGGGCGGCAGCAAATCCGTCTCGAATTGGTTTCGTGGCAATCAGCTGGGCTTTGCAATGGGCGTCCGCCAGAGCGGCCTGCCGCTCGGCGGCGCTGCGGCTGCGGCGGTCCTGCCGATCGTCACGAGTGTCTACGGCTGGCGCACCGCATTGTTGACCGGCATGGCAGTGTCCCTCATCGGCGGCCTAACATTTGCAGCTTTGTACCGTTCGCCGATCGCAGCGGCAGCCGCCACCGCGAAGCGAAATCGGCCAGCCATGAGTTTGGGGTTGATCGTGACGATGCTGCGTCATTCCTGGATGCGCAGCGTCGTCCTCTCCGGCACTGCGCTTGTCTGCGCACAATTCGCCATCCTCATCTACTTCATGCTGTACCTACGTGACGAGCATTCCATCCCTTTAGTGGACGGTGCCTGGCTCATGCTTGTCACGCAACTAAGCGGCGCCGTGGGCCGCGTGATCCTTGCCGCCTGGAGCGATCGCCCCGGCACATCGCGGTTCCTGCTTGTGATTGCAAGCATGCTTGCCGTAATGGCCGGCCTCATCGCGCTCGCCCTACTCCATTCGCAGATGTCATGGCCGCTTTTGATTTTCATCTCCGCATGGTTCGGCTTCTTCGGCTTGGGCTGGTACGGACCCTGGGTCGCGTTCATTGCCGACGTTGCGCCGCCCGAACAGCTCGGGTTGACGCTTGGGATCGTGATGGCGCTCAATCAAATTGCCGCCGTGGCAACGCCGCCATTACTGGGCCTTCTGCACGACCTGACCGGCGGCTATGCGGCGGTGTGGGGCTTCGCGGCCCTGCTCCTCGTCGCGGGCGTCTGGACAACGCGCGGCGTGAGGTGAACCTTCGCTCAAGCTTCTTGCGCACCTCATCACAAGAGAGCGGCTTGGCGTCGTGTCATACTAGCGAAACATGCCGGCATTACGCTACCTGTGGTCTCGTCCATTTCTTGCCCGCAGTGTCCTGGCCGCAGTAGCAATTCTTGAAATTCTGCTTGGCGCCAAGGACTTGCGGATTATGGCGTGTTTCTTGTGGCCATTCTGCAACAGTCACCAAAAAAACATAGTAATGCACAGGCACCTATTGCAATCCCAAGTTACAAGTCGTCAACTACAATTTGCTGATGTTTCGATATCGAGTCGCAGTGATCGAGGGGGTAGCGATGAAAACATTTATCATGTCAGCCATAAGTGCGGCGGCGCTCGCGCTCGCAAGCGCCGCTATGACGAGCGGGTCTTTGGCAGCCGATATGTCGCCTGTCTACAAGGCAGCGCCGCAGCAGGCCAAGGATCAGGGTGTCGACGGCTTCATCGATCTTTATGGCGGCGGGCAATGGTGGAAGTGGAATCCTGAAGATTTCCCGCCCGGAAAGGGTAGCCAAGGAGGTCTCGGAGCCGCGGCTCGGGTGAACTGGTGGATAAACTCGCCGTGGGCGATCCAACTCGATGCCCAGTCGGAATGGTGGGGGAAGACCAAGGTTTTCGGAGACAATTCTGGTGCCTTTGCCGGCCCCATTACGGCGCAGATGGCCGCCCATATCGCCTGGCGCGATCCGAACAAATACGCGTTCAGCTTGCTGCTCGGCCAGTTTGTCCACGACGATGTTGGTGGAATCGGCTATAACGTCTGGGCCACTTACGCCTTGATCGGTGGCGAAGCGCAATTCTATTTCGGCGACTTGACCCTTTATGGCCAGGGCGGCGTCTTGTTGCGCGAAAGTTGCTCGATAACCTGCTTCCCCCTCAAGGATATCTGGTGGGCACGCGGCATCGGGCGTTATTTCTTCACGGCGAGGGACAAGCTTCAGGCCGAGTTCGGTTATGCCGAGGGCAAGGACACCCTCAACATCTCCACAGGCCGCATCACGACCTGGGGCGCGGAATACGAACACTGGATCGACAAAACACCGGTTTCGGTGTGGGTCGGCTATCGCGGCTGGCACTTCGACAACACGCACGACTTATCATACAAAACGACGGCGAATGAAATCTGGGCGGGGGTGCGCCTGTGGTTCGGTGCCCCGTCCGATCTCAAGGCAGTCGACCGCAAGGGCGCGACCTGGGACACGCCAAAGTTCCTTCAGACTCTCACCTGGACGGGCGCAGTTGGCGATATCCAAATTCCTAGCAGGTGACCGTCGGAAAATACAAGGCCGGGCCGTGACCTAGCGGCCACGGTTTCGGAGAGCGGGCCCTGTGTGGGCCCGCTTTGCTGTGCAGTGAATGGGTCGCAGGGCGGAATAGCCCCAAGGGCGCGCCACCGCGCCATCAACTTGGTCGCACGCTTCCTCGCGCCCTTGAGGCGTATTCCGCCAGACCCTCACGGCGGCGGGGGACGGCGCAATACGCCACGACGCATAGAAAGAGCGTCATGGGCTATTGCGCCCTACGGGCCTGCGTAATCGCGCTCGACTTTCGCTACCCGCAATTCGTAGTGCGCGTACCAGCGTTCTTTGCCGAGACGCTGGGCTTCAAGATGCCGCGCATTGCGTTTCCACGCACCGATGGACGCTTCGTCCGTGAAATACGCAACCGTGATTCCAAGACCGTCGGCGCCGCGAACACTTTCTGCCCCGAGGCAACCGGGCTGCTTGAGAGCCAATTCGAACATGGCCTCCGCCATCTCCTCGTACCCGTGATCGCCCTCCGTGCGCCGTGAAGTGAATATCACGGCATAATAGGGTGGCGGAGGTGTGTTGGCGAAACCGGTGTGCATGTAAGCCTCGTCATCAATGACGCATGAATTTGCGATAAACGGAATTCAACGCCGGAAAACGGTCGGTGCGGTCTCCACGCCGAGATCATTGAGAAACGCGATTGGTCCTGCCTGGTCGTTGTCGAAGACAGCCGCCGTGAGTGGTCCGCCGTAAACGGCGCCGGTGTCGAGATTGAGCCGATTGGCACGAAAATCCGGCACGGCGCCGCGCAGTCGCGTATGCCCATGCACCACAAGACGACCATGGTCCTGCTCGGAAGACAGAAACGGTTCCCGAATCCATAGCAGGTCTTCCGGTACCTGCCGGCTCAATTCGAGCGCCGGGTTAACACCGGCATGTACGAAAAAGCGTAGGCCGTCGTCGAACCACAATGGCAATGCGCCGATCCAGTTATAGTGCCCGACCGGTAATTCATCTGTAGATTCGACGCCATAGCTATCGAGGGTCTCCGAGCCACCCTGAGCCAGCCACATCAGGCGATCTTGGCCATTGGAAATGATGGCGTTGAGCATCATCACTTCGTGGTTGCCGCACAGGCATATCACGTCGTCCGGCTTGCCGCGCTGCAATTCTATCAGCATTGCAACGGTATCGCAGCTGTCGGGTCCGCGATCGACATAGTCCCCGAGAAAAACATAGCGCGCCGGCCGTGCGCCCCGATGGCGATCACAGAGTTCAAGAAGCCGAAGCATCTTGTCGAGACATCCGTGGACGTCGCCGATGGCGTAGGTAATCAAATTTCCTGCGGCCATTGCTGCGTTCGCCCTGCGCGTGGATTAAGATCGGTTTTATACGGCGTCGTTGGAATTGTTAAAGCGGATTACGCCATCCCGCACGCAAATCGCAGGTTTGGCCGGTCTGCCTTGCTGTATATCTAATATCGCGTCGTCAATTCGGTAAGCCAATCCGGCGACGCGTCGACGACGATCGCCTCCAGATATTTGTCGAGCCCTGTCAGTACCAGCACGCCGGTTGCGATCAGCACAACACCCAATGCAAGCTTCCCCCCTTTGCCAACCGACAGCATGCGGTCGCGCCAGCGGCGGAGCGTTTCGCGCGACAAAAGACCAAGCAACAGAAGCGGCAGCGCCGCCCCCAGTCCGAAGACCAGCATGGTGACGGCAACGCGCGCAATATCCTGTCCCTGCGCCGCCAGCAATGAGGCGGCGCCCAAGGTCGGCCCGACGCACGGGCTCCATAAAGCGCCGAGCAGCAGGCCGACCCCGAACTGGCCGCTCGCGCCCGACATTGAAAAACCTGCGGAACGTTGTTCGATCCACCCGCTGACGGGTGCCGCAGCGAGGGAAAAACGCGTCTGCAATTGCGGGACGATGAGAACGAGTCCCACGCTCAAGAGCAATGCCGCGGCGACGCCACGAAAGACATCAGTATCGAGCCCGATCGAAAACCCGATCAGTGCGACAAAAAGACCGACGACGACAAAGGAAAAAGCGAGCCCCGCGGCAAGTGCTGCGGGGCCGGCGCGATGTTCGCTCGCGGCCGTGGCGAGCACAATGGGCAACAACGGCAAGACACACGGCGAGAGCGTCGAGAGGACGCCCGCCACGAATGCCAAACCGACGTTGCCCATGTTAAACTTACATGATGGCCTTATAAAAGGAGCCTCAATAAGAGGAGCCTCAGATGGATTGATCCAGCAGGGCCTCGATGCTGGCCGCATCGGTGTCGCCGGCCGAACGGCCGGTTTCCTGCTTGCCCTTGAAGGTGATCAGCGTGCTTTGCACCCGCACATTGAATTTGCGCAGCAGGTCCTTCTGGGTATCGAAATCGATTTCAAACCTTGCCACGTCCTTGAACTTCGGTTGGGCAGAGAGACTTGCGAGGATGGGCGCCTGGGCTTTGCAGGTCGGGCACCAGGGCGCCGTGACCTCTACCAAAATCGAGCTGCCGGCAGCCTGCGCGGCTTCGAACGCCGCGGCGTCGAACGGTTTCTTGTCAAGGGCCGCAGCAGGTGCTGCGGACAGAAGGATTGGCGATGCCGCAAGTGCCGTCAGAACATCACGTCTCGTGAGCATGTGGTCGCTCCCATAATGATTGAACCCCGACTGTAGCGGAAACTTCTTAGCGCCAACGATCAAAATTACGGAACGCCGGATCAAAAAATCGTGGTGGGCATCCGCTTCGCTCGACACCGGCGTCAGGACTCTTAAAGCCCGGATGCAGGGGCACTTGGTCCGCGCCAGCGGGACATGTGACGCGTAATCCGGGGACACCGCCAACCCCAGCCCTGGGATGCCGCCCCGCATTTCGCACGCCGTCAAGATTGCGCTGTTGGTGCAAGGTTGACATGGCGCGCTTCATAGCCCGTCGCAGACGGGCGTAAACGCCCTTATGCCGGGCTACGAGAGCCGTACAGTTATCCTGCCGCCAGTCACCGCGATCCCAATTCAATGCAAGGTCCTCCTGCCCGCCCCGTTCGTAACAACGCGCAGGTCAATCGTGCCGATCAGCGCGGCGCGCCGAGCTTCGGCAGCCTTCATTTCTTCCAATGCAGTGTCCGCCGTGGTCATGTTCGACCCAAGCAGGACGACGCCGCCCAGAACGCCGATAATCCCGATAACGAGCGGCAATGGACTGTCTCCCAGGACACCCAGCATGAAACCGCCCAACGCGAGAGCGCCAAGCACCAAGGCCCCTTTCGCAAGCACGATAAGTTTTCGGCAATGCTCGATCGTTTCCGCCAATTCTTCGATCTTTGCCTCAAGATCGGATATTTCTTCTCGCGGATCGTCCTCGTCCATCGTGCCAGCCTCAAGAGAGTTTCGCCCCGGCCGCGCAGCCGCCGGATATTCCAGATAGCAAAAATCGCCGCTCCGTGCGGCGACATGTTCCAAGCGACTTCGAAAGGACTTCCGAGGGATCCCGTCGTTGAACCGCGTTGGCGAACCGGAGGGCGCTATGATAACTCTCGTCCCCCGGCGATGTGGCAGCCCCCATCTCCAGGACAAGTCGCGCAAGGCATAACAAGACATAAAATGACATAAAATCACATAATGCACCTTGTGGAAGGAAGCGTTTCACGGCTGTGAGGGGCCCGGCCGCCAAGGAGATAGCGCGCGTGTGGAAGAATCATGCCAGCCTCGATCGGTCGAAAAATCGCAGTCCACCACAAATTGGTTTCATGCGCTCAAGCACCTTGCCAAGTTGCCCTTTTGCAACAAAAAAAATTGATTTTCGCAAGAAATTGGAAAAGCCTCTACAACGTCTTTTCGATCCGGGAATATTCCGATAAAAGCAGCTTTAAGACGTACATTGAAGAGGGGGCCATGCGTAATCGTGTTCTGGGGTTGCTCGCCGTGTCCGCGTTAGGCGTCGGATTTGTTCAGGCCAGTTTCGCGGCCGATCTGCAAAAACCAACTTACAAGGCGCCGCCTCCTCCGGTCGTTTTGCCGTACAATTGGACGGGCTTCTATGCCGGGATCCATATCGGTGGCGCGCGGGCACGCGAGCAGTGGGGCGACACTTCCTCGGATTGCATCCACCTTTCTCCGGTTGACGGCCGCTTGCCCGATCCCACCACTTTGCCGCAGGTCTTGTGTGCGTCCGATCTACGAAGCCATACCGACAAAGGCACGCTGGGCGGCGCGCAAGCTGGTTACAACCTTCAAAATGGTATCTGGGTCTTCGGCATCGAAGGCCAGTTCAGCTTTTCCAATTTGAAGGGCAATCACGGTCGTACACAGATCATACCCCCGCAACCGCCAGGGCTGGGGCAAGTGGAAGGCATCCAGCAGTTCGCGACCAAGGTTCAGGATTTTGGCATGATTGCGGCGCGCTTCGGCGTTGTTGCCGGCGACCGCGGGAACACGCTTTTGTTCGTCAAGGGCGGCGCAGCCTTCGCCGACGATCGATTTACCGCGGATTATTCGGCCACTTTGGGGGCATTAGGCCTCGCCAACCAGTCGACGTCTGCTTCATTGACGCACAGCGGGATCCGCTGGGGCTACGTGGTCGGGGCGGGGTTTGAACATATGCTCGACCAGAACTGGTCCGTTAAAATCGAGTACGATTTCCTTGGCCTTGGCAAGAAGAACACGACGCTCGCGGGTACAGCCACCGCCGACGACCACACGTGTTTTCAATGCGTGGGCCACTACGTTGGTACGGCTTCGCGCACAATTGCCATCGATCAGCAAATTCACCTCCTCATGTTGGGAGTGAATTATCATTTAGGCGCGCAGCCGTGATAAGCATGCGCCGGAAGCAGGGACGGACCCCGATTTTGCAAATCTCAAACTCACCGAAGCGGTCAAGAGCCGGCCTTGCCACCAAGAAAGGTAACGAAGAGCTGAATGCGCGTGCCACGTTCAAGTTTCATTGCATTAAATATCTTGGACGCATTCGACTCGTGGTGTTCGTTCTGTTCTGGATGATCGTTGCTGGCCACACGGTGCTTTATTTCGATAGTCTCACATGCTGGTTCGAGATCCCGACCAACACCCAACAGTGGGCGGAATGGGTCTATGGCGAGCGTATGCCTCCCAACTCCTGCATTCAAAGCATCCCTGAAAGATTTACACGATCTAGATCGTGAGCGGCTTCGATCCCTGATGCATGAGATTTAACAGATCGCCGGTCAGTTCGTTTGCAACGTCGTATCCGTCTCGGACACCCTTGAGGCCACTCGCATTGACCAGAACATAAGCACCCGCTTGCGACGGGATAGTACCAGGCTCCGGGCTCCGGAGAAGACCCATGCAGCTGCCGAAGCCACCTAAACTGCCGTCTTTGAAGATTGACCCTGGCCATTCACCATCCGCCGGGTTGATGAACCAGCCGAGCCCCATCCGGAGTTCATCCACATGACTGGGGTCGACGGCTCTTGCAACGCCGGCAACAGGGGCGTGAGATGCTCATTCCGCTTAATTCCCATGTTGAACAGCAGCCAATTAAACATGTCCTGCGCTGTGGCAACAACGCCACCTACCCCCAAATAGGCGGGAAAAAAGGGATGGCCGGATGGCATCTCATCATTCTTCGGATCTGGCCAATTGTTATATCCAAAACCGAGAGGAAGGTTTGTCAGCGACACCTCATGGAAAAACGTGGCATGAATGTCCAGTGGCTTGAATATGTGCTCGCGCATCTTGTTGACAAACGCGCTGATTCCCAAGGGGCTGCTCTTTTCTTCTGACGCGATGATGGCGGACATGATGGCAAAAGCGAGATTGGAATACGTGAATTTCTGATCTCTGTCCGAAAGATCTCGCAGCGGAGAATCTGGTTCCGGACATTCCAGAAAGCTCATCATGCCTTGTATGGAATACGGCTGTGGCCAAAGACGCGGAACCGTACCCTCACTTTTCTCATTGTCTGCCGGCAGGCCCGACGTGTAATTCATCAGCTGATCGAGCGAAATCGGCGCAAACACGGAGTTGATCGGCAGCCGCCCATTCGGCGAACAATAGTCGCCAACGGTCCGTTTTGGATCGACGGTGCGAATCAATCGGGCATAAAGCGTTGATGTAAAGGTTTTGGTGATCGAGGCGATCTCAAATGGAGTTGTCGCATTGAGCCCAAGTTTTGTGCGAAATTGATTTCGTACATTGCCCGCAAAGTAGAGACCTCCGAAGTTGCTGAATGTAGGGCTTGCGTAACCTATTGCGAAGCCGAGCCCTGAGGGTTGCGCCTCCAGAAATGGTGCAACAAGGCGATCCAGGTCGGCTTTCTCTGGTTTGGCAATATCTCTCACGGCCGTAGTCCCATGCTCGAGGGATCAGACCAACTCAAGGACCTTGGGCTTGAAGCCAATTTTCGCCGAGGCATAGTCGATCAGGATGTAATTGAAAAGGGCAGACAATCCACCAATATTCATGCCCTGATTTCCCATCATGTAATAACATAACTCGCACATCACCAATGTAAGTCCCTGAACTGAGGACGGGAAGTTCGTCGTGTCGATGTGGTAGGTAAATAAGTTGCTTTCGTCGCCCAAGGAGATGGTTAGGTCGTGCCTGGTCGACTGACATGAAACAGAACCCGGCGATGTCCATTCTGGTGAAGGCACCTGGTCGGGCCAATTGGACTTGTAAACGTATCCGTTGGGGTCGCTGAGAAACACCGGCCCGCCGCCGGTATCGACCATCGCAATCGGCGAAGTTAGGGTGCCTGGCCACGCTGTTGCGATACCGCCTATGCTCAAGGACCGTGGAATTAACGACATCCACATCCGGTTCTTGACGATATCGAACATTTTGTAACCTTGGGGCATGGTCTTGAATAATGTCAAAGACGACCCCTCAGCGATAAGCGGCTCGCTTCCAGCCGCAAATATCTTCCGGGCGGGAGCATAATTAAACTGGGCATAATGGTAGGCAGGATTGTAAGCGAGGGGCGCTTGTATCATTACACCCGCTGACGGGATCCAGGGAGATATGCGGCCCGCGCCGAAATTCGCGGTATGTTCACCCGCTTTATTCGGCCCCGTGCAGGCGTAGAACACACAGTTTGGGATTTCATAAATGGCGCCGTTTATCGTCGGAATATCGATTGGCCCTCGTACGATGTGCGCAGGACAGCCCCAGGGCTCAGTAACATGGTGCGCCACGACCGTGTAATCCTTCCTAAAATTCGGAAGTGCCGCAATGGCCGCGTACTCGGGTACAATTAGAGAGAAGTTGCCGGTGTCTACAAGGAGTTGGACCGATGAGTCGGATGGCGCGCCGCGGTACCGGATATTGATGTAAGCATCGAAGTTCGACTGAAGCGAAACGGTCGTAAGCGGGATGTCAAAAAATGCCTCTGTCACCGTGGCCTGCGGAAGCCGCGCTGATAGCATACGTGCGGAGATTGAAGACAATCTGTCCTTCAGCAGATTCTTGTGAGCTGATGATCTAAGAACTGGAGGGTGCAGGGTAGGTGGAGAGTGCATTTGGCTAACTCGGCGAGGGAGGCAATCTGCACTCTCCCCTATACGTCACGCACGGCGAGGTTTGAGCGCGGCGCAATCAGTTGCACACAATCTTATCACAAATCAACCACAGATTTCAGAACGACAACCTAAAGGCAGAACGAACGTTGGGCCAAAACGTCCCCATTGTGGTTTCGGCAGCACCTGTCGCCGCAGAAATCTGTAACCCTTTGTCCCACCACACCGGATTCCCGGCAGATTCCGGTTGCTCTGCCCCGTAAGCCGGCTATCCTGCCCGGCAAGCCCCGAAACGCATCATAAGCGGGGCCCGGAAACGGTTCCGCTCAGAATTCCCAAAAAGGAGAAGCGCATGCGCAAAATGTTACTTGCTGCGACCGCGATAGTACCGCTTGCATTGCTCGCACCTACCCCCCTGCTCGCGCAGTCCGGCGCAGCGCTCACCGGCCAAGTCACTTCCGCTGAAGAAGGCGCCATGGAAGGCGTCCTGGTCAGCGCGAAGAAGGAAGGCTCGACGATGACCATCACGGTGGTCAGCGACGACAAAGGCAATTTTTCTTTCCCGGCCAACAAGCTGGATGCCGGCAAGTATAATATTTCGATCCGCGCCATCGGCTATGACCTGCAAGGTCCGCGCACTGCCGAAGTGACAGCCGGCCAGCCCGCCAAGGCCGACGTCAAGCTCGCCAAGACCAAGAACCTCGCCCG
>Ga0137412_10002374_pt1 | contig 14900 bp, 13 predicted proteins | sample CZODoug2_1_16fun_FD_122160 | JGI IMG/M metagenome (GOLD analysis project Ga0137412, IMG submission 122160) | Vadose zone soil fungal communities from Angelo Coast Range Reserve, California, USA - CZODoug2_1_16fungal (Hybrid Assembly) | ecosystem: Environmental > Terrestrial > Soil > Vadose zone...
GGTGGGCACGCCATCGGCGCCGCGCTGGCCCGGGCGCAGGTCGCGCCGGGTGACGTGCAGTACGTGATCATGGGCCAGGTGCTGGGGGCCGGTGCCGGGCAGATCACCGCGCGCCAGGCCGCGGTGGCCGGCGGCATCCCGATGACGGTGCCCGCACTGACCATCAACAAGGTCTGCCTGTCCGGGCTGAACGCCATCGCGCTGGCCGATCAGCTGATCCGGGCCGGCGAGTTCGACACCATCGTGGCCGGTGGCATGGAGTCGATGACCCAGGCCCCGCACCTGCTGCCCAAGTCGCGCTCGGGCTTCAAGTACGGCGACACCACGCTCGTCGACTCGATGGCCTACGACGGTCTGTGGGACGCGTTCACCGACGTCCCGATGGGCCTGCTGACGGAGAATCACAACGCGCCGCTGAACCTGACCCGCGAGGAGCAGGACGCCTTCGCCGCACGGTCCCACCAGCGCGCCGCGATCGCCCAGAAGAACGGCATTCTGGCCGCGGAGATCGCCCCGGTGGAGATTCCGCAGCGTCGCGGTGACGCCCTCGTGTTCAGCGAGGACGAGGGGATTCGCGGGGACACCACCGCGGAGTCGCTGGGCAAGTTGGCGCCCGCGTTCAGCAAGACCGGCACGATCACCGCGGGCTCGGCCTCGCAGATCTCCGATGGCGGCGCCGCGGTGGTCGTGATGAGCAAGGCCAAGGCGCAGTCCCTCGGCCTGTCCTGGATCGCCGAGATCGGTGCGCACGGCGTCGTCGCCGGCCCGGATTCCTCGCTGCAGTCACAACCGGCCAACGCCATCAAGGCGGCGCTGGGCAAGGCCGGCATGGCCGTCTCGGACCTGGACCTCATCGAGATCAACGAGGCGTTCGCCGCGGTCGGCATCCAGTCCCAGCGTGAGCTCGGGGTGAGCGAGGACATCGTCAACGTCAACGGCGGCGCGATTGCGCTCGGCCACCCCATCGGCATGTCCGGCGCCCGCCTGGTGCTGCACCTGGCCCTGGAGCTGGGTCGCCGCGGTGGCGGTGTGGGTGCCGCGGCGCTGTGTGGCGGCGGCGGCCAGGGCGATGCGTTGATCGTCAAGGTCGGGTCCTGACAATTTCGGAGCGATCGGCTCCCGCGGACCCCGCGGAGCTCGTGGCCGGGGTGCGCGCCGGGCAACCCCGCGCGGTCGCCCGGTTGATCTCGCTGGTCGAGGACGGCGGCGCGCTCCCGCAACCGGTGCGCGCCGCGCTGAGCGCACACCCGCCCACCGCGCACGTGGTCGGCCTGACCGGGCCACCTGGCGTGGGCAAGTCCACCAGCGTTGCCGCACTGGTGGGGGAATACCGCCGGCGCGGCCTGCGGGTGGGCGTGCTCGCCGTCGACCCGTCCTCGCCGCTGTCCTCCGGGGCATTGCTCGGTGACCGGGTGCGGATGACCGAGCATGAGACCGACCCCGAGGTATTCATCCGGTCGTTGGCCGCGCGCGGACACCTGGGCGGGTTGGCGCGCTCGGTGCCGCACGCGCTGCGCGTGTTGGATCTGGCCGGCTGCGCGGTGGTGCTGATCGAGACCGTCGGCGTCGGGCAGTCGGAGACCGAGGTGACCGGGCTTGCGGACAGCACCGTGGTGTTGATCGCGCCCGGCGCCGGGGATGCCATCCAGGCGGCGAAGGCGGGGCTGGCCGAACTCGGCGACGTCTACGTGGTGAACAAGGCAGACCAGGACGGCGCGGCCCGCGCGGCCGCCGAACTGCGCACCGTGCTGGCCGCCGCGGTGGGCCGCCCGGACGGGTGGCGGCCGCCGGTGCTCTCCACCACTGCGGTGCGTGGCGAGGGGCTGGCCGAGGTGGTCGACGCCTTGGATGCCCACCACGCCTGGTTGCGCGAACACGGCGGGTTGGCCGGGCGGCGGCGCCGACGCATCGCGGTGGAGATCGAGGCGCTGGTCCTGACCGCACTGCGGGAGCGGGTCGGGGAGGCGGCGCTGGACGAGCTGGCCGGGGCGGTGCTGGACGGGGTGCTGGACCCGGAAACCGCCGCCCGCCGACTGCTGGCGTCGCCCGGCCGCGTAGCGTCCGAACACTGAGGGTCAGCGGAAGGGGATGCCGGCGGTGCTGTCCACGGTGATCGGGCGATTGCGGTTGTTCTCGCTGCTGGAAGCGGTCTCGTTCCTGGTACTGATCTTCATTGCGGTGCCGATCAAGTACGCGGGGGACAACCCGAACCCGGTGCACGTGATGGGCCCGGTGCACGGCGTGCTGTTCATCTTCTACGTGCTGAGCACCTTCCAGGTGCGCACGGCCCTGTCCTGGCCGAACGGCGTCACCGCCAAGGTGCTGGTGGCCGCGGTGATCCCGTTCGCGCCGTTCTTCGTGGAGCGCTGGTTGCGTACCCAGCAGGTGCCCGCCGCCCGCTAGGCGGATTTCGCCGTCCGGCAGTTCACCCGCGTGCCGACCTTCTCCTGCATGGGCCGGCAACCCTCGAGGTACCGCTTAGCGAGCGGGGTCGCGATGCTGGCCACCAGCCGCACGATCTTCAGCGTCCCGTGACAGTCGGGCGGGCCGAACAGCTGTTCGGTGATCAGGATGGTCACGGACGTAGCGGTCTCCTCGACCCCCAGCTGCGGTCCGCCGTGACAGGAGTTGGAAGCGACCCACACCACGACGGAATGGTTGGTGAGCTCGGCCACCGACCAGTTGTCGTAGACGGCCGCCGGGTCGAGGACCACCGGGACCGGCCCGAGGGCGGGGGACGCGGTGGCCGCCGCGGTCCGGGTCGGGGTCGGCGCCACGGCTGGGGTGCTCGCGGCTGAGCTCGGCGCGGCGGCACCCGACGAAGGCGCGGTGACGCCCGGCGGGGTGGACTTGGACACGGCAGGGGCGGCGGCGGGGGTGATCGTCGGGGCACCCGGTGCCCCGGCCTGATCGGTGTGCCCGGATCCACCGCAACTGGACAGCGCCAGCACCAGCGACAGGGCGGGCACTGCCGCCCGGCGTGCTCTGCTCGTTCCTGTCATTCGCACCCTTCGTAGGATCTCGGAACCGTGATACCGGAGTCTTGTAACGGCCCGATTTCGCTCCCGAGGCGGACGGAAGGCAGGATTGACGTATGCCGCCGCAGCCACCGCCCGGCCCGCGCATTCCCGCGGGTGCCGTCGACCTGTCCCCGCTCAAGGCGCGGGCGACTCGGCCAGCCCCAACGCCGGGTCAGGCCCCGCCGGGTCGCCCACCGGCCTCCGGGTCCGCGCTGGGCGTGACCCAAACGCACCGCGGCCCGGCTCCGGCCCGGTCCGCCGATCCCGGCGGCGGGTCGAATCCGTTCGTCATCGACGTCACCGAGGCGAGCTTCGAGGCCGACGTGATCGGCACCTCGATGCAGGTGCCGGTGGTGGTGGATTTCTGGGCCGACTGGTGCGAGCCGTGCAAGCAGCTGTCCCCGGTGCTGGAGAAGTTGGCCCTGGAGTACGGCGGCCGGTTCATGCTGGCCAAGGTGGATGTGGAGGCCAACCAGCGGCTCGCCGCGCTGGTCCAGGTGCAGGCGTTGCCCACCGTGCTGGCCGTGGTGGCGCAGGCGCCGATGCCGCTGTTCCAGGGCGCATTGCCCGAGGACCAGGTACGCCAGGTCCTCGACGAACTTCTCAAGGTGGCCACCGTGAACGGCGTCACCGGCCGGGTCGCGCCGCGGGACACCGGCGCACCGGAGGACGAGGACGACGCCGGCCCGTCGGTGCGCTGGCCGGAGGCACTGGAGGCCCTGGCGCGCGGGGACCTGGACGCGGCGCAGGCCGCGTACGCCGAGGCGTTGGATCGCCAGCCCGGTGACCCGGAGGCCGAGCAGGGCCTGGCCCGAGTGGCGTTGCTGCGCCGGGTCTACGCCGCCGACCCGGTGACGGTGCGCCAGGACGCCGCGGACCGCCCGTCCGACGTGGCCGCGCAATGCCTGGCCGCGGACCTGGACGCGGTCGGTGGGTCGATGGAGGACGCCTTCCGGCGTCTGGTGGACACGGTGCGGATCACCGCCGGGGCGGATCGGGACGCGGCCCGCGAACACCTGCTGAGCCTGTTCCTGGTGGCCGGGCCGGGCGACCCGCGGGTGGCCGCGGCCCGCCGGGCGTTGGCCGGCGCGCTGTTCTGAGCCGGGGTCAGTTCGGCGGAGCCGCGTGGGTACCGCCCTCGGCGCACTGGGCCTGATCGGCGAACGCACCGCAGTCATTGCCGGTCGACGTCGTCGGCCGGGCCGGGTGGGTGGCGGGCGCCTCGGGTGAGTGAGCGGTGCCGGCGTGCGGGGGCTTGGCAGTTGCCCGGCCGGTGGAGGTGGTCGGCGTCGGCGTGCTCGACGGGGCCGCGGGGTGCACGGGGTACATGGGTGCCGCGGGGGCGACGGGTGCGGCGGGCTGGGTTGACGTGGCCGGGTGCGCGGACGCCACCGGGTGGGTGGGCGCGGCCGGGGCGGCGGGTGTGGCGGGCCGGGGTGCGGTGACCGGGGCGGTGTGGTGCGTGGGCGCCGCGGGTCGGGAGGGCGTCACCAGTGCCGCGCGGTCCGCTTGCTCGGAGTGTCCGCGCTGCCGAGCAACGGGGCGCTCGACGGCCAGGGGGGCGCTACGGCGGACCTTGCCGGCGCCGTGGTGGCGGGAGTGCTTGACGTGCTTCGACACGGCCGTGTCGGGCCAGCCGCAGGAGGCGACGGGCAGGGTGACGGCGCAGGACTGCGCGGCGGGGTCGAAGGGGGAGACCGGGTCGGTCGCGGCGGCCGGAATGAATCCGGACAGGGCGGGGGCGGCGGCGACCACGGGGAGCGCCGGCGCTTGCGCGGCGGGCTGCGGCGCGCTCGGCGCGTCGGCCGCGGCGACCGCCGGGTGGGAACCCAGTGCCCCGGTTGCCGCACCACCGACCACGATCGTGCCCAGCGCGAGTGCACCGAGCACCGGGGCCCCGCGGCTGATCCACCGGTGCACGATGAAGCTGCGGCTGGTGTACATCCGGTTCCATCCCATCGGCCGCGCCCGATCCACGACGGGCGATTCCTCACGGTGCGCCGGCCGAGCGGAAGGGGCTAGGGCCGATCGAGTGAGCCGGGGCGGACGATCGTCCCGACGGGCGGGTCAGCGCCGAGAAAGCGCGGTGTGGCCCTCGGCGCAATACGGGTACGCGGTGAGCGCGCCGCACATCGGCTGGTGATGACGCGCGCGTCGGTGGGGGTGCGGTGGCACGGCCGCCGGCGGAGCAGGGCTCGAGGGTGTGATGGCCCGGGCGCTGTCCTGAGGGGCACTGGGTTGTCGCGTGCTCTCGTGTTCCGGGGCCGTTTGTCCGGTGGTGGCCGGCTCAGAACTACCCGGCAGCACCAGTTGGGCGACCGCAGGCGCGTCGGCGTCGGCGAAGTTGTCGTCGCCGTTGTAGTGGGCGTGCAGTTCGGGCCGACCGGCATCGGCGCCGGGCAGCTCACATACCGTCGCGGGCAGCGTGATCGTGCAGGAGGCCCCACCGACGTCGTCGGTCAGGGTTACCGTGCCGGTCGGGTGCCCGGAGGCCGGCGCGATCGGCGTCACCAGCACGATGGGGGTGAACGGCACACCGGCCAGCGGCGAGGTGGCGGGCAGCACCACCACCAGCGTCTGCCCCGTGGTCACCGTCAGGTCTGCGGCGCCGGTGGAGTCCGCGAATGCTCCGCTGCTGTCGTGGAATCGGGCCCGAATCGCCCGGGTACCCACCGTCGACTGCGCCAGCAGGCAATGCGCCACCGGGCCCACCAGCGCGACGTGTTGGCAGGTCGGTACCGCAGTGCCGTCGACGTCGAAATCCACCCACCCGGTCGGAATGACGAACCGGGTGGAAACCGTGGCGGTGATCCGGAATTGCTGACCGACGGCAACCGACGGCGGGAACAACGTGACCGCGGTGCTGGTGTCGGCAGCGCCGGAGGAATCGGGGGAACCGTCCGCGGACGATGTGGAAGCGCCCAGCGCATTCGCCGCTGCGGCGCCCACCATCAACGTGCCCAGGGTCAGCACGGCGGCGGCCGGCGCGACATGGGTCACCCATGCGTGCAGCGCGCGACTCCTTTTGGCCGCAGTCATCGTCCTTGCTCACTCCATCGGCAGCGCCCGGCCCGGCGGCGGGCCGTACTTCACGGTGGGCACAACGTTGTCGTGGTGGTAGGGCCGGGCGGGTGATGGAGCGTCAGCTGTTGCGCACCGCCAACCAGCGCCGCCAACCGCCGTAAGCGGTGATGTCGCGCTCGGTGCCATCGACCTCGGTGGCCACGAAGCCGGGTACGGTGCTGCCGTCGTCGAGCAGCACCGGGCCCAACGCCAACGGCGGGGCGACGGTAGGCAGCACGGCGCCCAGTCCGGCCTCGGGCAGGTCCCACAACTCGACCTCGATGCCGTCCGGTGGACTGTCCGGGTCGCGGACCAGGCCCGGCCGCGGGAACGGGCCGGGCACCTCGACCAGGCGATAGCCGCCGGCGGTGCGTCCACGGGCGTGCAACCGCCCGCCGACGCCGACCAGGTCGCCGTTACGGGGTTGGCCGGACAGGTGTGCCCCGCACACGGCGAGCAGCGCGCGTGGCTGGGCTGCGGGCGCGGTCGGCTCGCCCAGCCAGCGGGCGGCCAGGTCCAGCAAGGGCCGGTCAGCGAAGGCCGGTGCGATCAATTGCACCCCGAACGGCAACCCGTCCGGCCGTTCGCCGGCGGGCACCGCGATCGCGCACAGGTCGAACAGATTCACCATGTTCGTGTAGGTGCCCAGCCGGGCGTTCACCCCGACGGGGTCCGCGGCCACCGCGGCCAGCGTGGGATGGCCGGGGGTGACCGGGAGCAATAGCGCGTCCGCACCGAGGAAGACTCCCTCGGCCACCCGACGCAACTCGGCCAGCTTGGACATCGCGTCAAACACCTGCTCGGCGGGCACATTTCGTGCCCCCAAGACGATCTGACGTACCGTCGGGTCCAGGTGCGGACCGTCCGGGCTTAGCTGGTCGCCGAACGCGGCCAGCCGTTCCGCGACCAGCGCGGGTGTGTACAACAACCGGGCTGCGGCCAGGAAGGGCTCGACGTCGACCGGCACCAGATGACCCAGGCCGGCGGCGTGGGCCAGCGCGCTGTGCCAGGCCTCGCGGTGTGCCGGGTCCAGGTCCAGGTCGCCGGCCGGTACCGCGATCACCCGCATGCGGGCGGCGACGCCGGGGGGTGGCACCGGCGGCGCGGACCGGGACCGCGGGTCCCGTAGGTCCGGGCCGACCACCGCGTCGAACACGGCGCGGGCCGCGGTGATGGTGGTGGTGAACCAGCTCACGCAGTCCAAGGAGGGGCAGGCGGGCAACACCCCGCGGGTGGACACCAGACCCCGGGTGGGCTTGGTCCCGATCAGGCCGTTGAACGCGGCGGGCACCCGCCCGGACCCGGCCGTGTCGGTGCCCAACGCGAACGGCACCACGCCGTGCGCCACCGCCAACGCGCTGCCAGAACTGCTGCCGCCGGCCACGTGCGCCGCCGACGCCACTGCGGCGCAGGCGCCGTAAGGGGAACGGGTGCCGACCAGGCCGGTGGCGAACTGGTCCATGTTGGTCTTGGCCACCGGCACGGCGCCGGCCGCGATCAGCCGGCGCACCACGGCGGCGTCGCGGCCCGCGGCCTCTGTGCGGGTCGGGCAGGCCGCGGTGGTCGGCAGACCGGCCAGGTCGATGTTGTCCTTGACCGCGAACGGGATCCCGGCCAGCGGGCCGCTCGCCTCGGTGGCCAGTTGGGCCACCCGGCGCTCTCCGACGGTGGAGATGAACACCGGAGTACCCGCGGCCCGAGCGGCCCGGGCCGCCTCCGGGGCCGAGGAGTGCACGCCGAACGCGGTCACCGGTCCGGTACGGGTGATGGTCATCGGGCCACCGCCCACCGCTCGCGTTCGGCGTCGAATGCGGCCCGGCGACGGGTGCGGAACGTCGCGATCTCGGCCTTGTGGGCCGCCTCCAGCGCGTCCACCTCGGCCAGGGAGAAGGTGGCCGCCGTCGTGTCCAACTCTTTCGCGCCGCAGCTGATAGCCGCGCGCAGCTCGTCCAACTCCTCGGCGCTCACCGGCCGGAAGCGCAATCGATCGAACGGGCGCAGCAGCCAGGGGCGTTCGGCGGAACCGGGCAGGTGCCGCCACACCGGTACGGTGCGCCCCACCAATTGGTACCCACCGGGGCCCTCCATGCCGTACACGCACAGGTAGACCCCGCCAATGCCGACCGCGTTCTGTGGAGTCCAGGTGCGCGCCGGGTCGTACTTGGTGGTGACCAGACGGTGGCGCGGGTCCAGCGGCACCGCCACCGGCGCCCCGAGGTACACGTCGCCCAACCCGACCACCAGGTACGTGGCCGCGCAGAGCACCTCGAACACGTCGGCCCGTTCCGGCAGGTCGTTGATCCGTCGGATGAACTCGACGTTGTCCGGGCACCACGGGGCGTCCGGACGGACCCCGCGCATGTACCGGGCCATGGCCTCATGGGCCAGCGGATGGTCCAGTGCGATCGGCAGGGTGACCTCGCGCACCGGGAGCTGCACGCTGCGTGGATCGGGAACCTCACCGGCCAGTTCGGCGATGCGGGTTGCCGCCAGACGCAACCCGGCGCTGTCCGCGTCCAGTTGGATCAGTGCGGAGCGCACCCCCTCGGTGAGCTCGCGTACCGGCAGGTCGGCCCGGCGCACCAGTTCGGCCAGCAGGTGCACCCACACCCGCACCCCGAGATCCAGCTCGGCATGGCCCGCCTCGACCAGCAGGTGATGGTCCCCGGACCGACGGATCGTCAGCTCCGGGGTGTGCCCGTGGCCTCCCACGTGCACCAGCACCGCATCGTCGATGGTCGAGCGCACCGGCGCGGCGCTCATCCGACGGCCCGTCAGCGACTCGTCGAGGGCGCGGGCCACGGCCAATCGGGGATCGGCCAGCAACGCGCTCCGTTCGGCGTTGAGGGTGTCCGCGAGCTCGGCGCTGACCGGCACCAGACGCACGGCGTCGCCGGGACGCAACTGGGCCAACATCCATCGGTCCGCGGCGATGACCACCGCGGGCACCACGAAGCCACCCAGGCTCGGGCCGTCCGGGCCGACGATCACCGGGGTGTCGCCGGCCAGCATGATGCCGCCGATCGGATAAGCGCTGTCGTGAATGTTCGACGGGTGCAGGCCGGCGTCACCGCCGTCGCTGCGGGCCCATTGCGGGGTGGGCCCGATCAAACGAATGCCGGTGCGATCGGCGCGGTGATCCACCGACCATTCGGCGTCGAACAACGCGTGGACGCCGGCTTTGGTGAGGTGCTCGGGCGCACCGTGCGGCCCGGCCAGGACCCGGATCTCCCAGCGGGACTGCAAATCCGGCAGCACCGGCGCCACGTCCAACGGGGCGTTCAGGTTCTCCGTGCGGCCCAACGGCAGCAGGTCGCCCGCGGCCAGCGCACGGCCGGCGTGCCCGCCGAACTTGCCGAGCAGGAAGGTGGCCCGGCTGCCCAGGTCCTCGGGCACCGCCACCCCACCGCCCACCGCGAGGTAGCCGCGCATGCCCGGCGCACCGCACAGGCCCAGGTCCAGCACCGCGCCGGGCCCGGCCACCGCGACCACGCCGGGTCGCAGCGGTCGACCGTCCAGGGTGGCCGCGTTGGCCGCCCCGGCCACGCAGACCAGCGTGCGCCGGGAGAAGCGCAGCACCGGCCCGGTGAGCACCGCCTCCAGTCCGGCGGCGCGCGGCGGATTGCCCACCGCGCGGTTGGCCAAGGCGAAAGACAGGTCGTCCCAGGCGCCCGAGGGCGGCACGCCGACGTCCCACATGCCGGGGCGCCCGCCGAGGTCCTGCACGGTCGTCTGCACGCCGGGGGAGAGCACCTCCAGCACCCCGAGGTCCAACCCCACCCCCGTTGCGTCCGACGAACAGTGTCCTATAGCGCTCGTTCCGTCGGACGCAAGCGTGGTGGTGGGGGTGCCGGGGGAGGACGGGGTCACCGGGTCACCACCAGCCGAGCAGGCGGATCGGGGTGGGGTCCCAGCCGTTGCACGGGTTGTTGAGCTGCGGGCAGTTGCTGATCAGCACCAGCACGTCGCGCGCCGCTCGCACCTGCACGTACTTGCCGGGGGCGGAAACGCCGTCGGCGAAGGTCAATCCGCCGGCCGCGGTCAGCGGCACGTTCATGAAGAAGTTGATGTTGTGCCCGAGTTCGCGCGGGCCGATGCCGTGTGCGGCGCCGTAGCGCAGGAACGTCTCCCGGCAGGCGTGCTGGTGGCGGGTGTGGGTGCCGTAGCGCACCACGTTGGATTCCTGCGCGCATGCCCCACCCAGGGTGTCGTGCCGCCCGCAGGTGTCCGCGCTGATCGTCACCAGTTCCTCGCCGCGCTGGGACAACAACCGCGACCCCGCGGTCAGGTACACCGCGCCCTGTTCCCGGATGGAGTCGGTGGCGCTGTACCGGTTGGCCAGATCCGTGGCGTCGTAGAACAGCGTGTCCGCTGCCTGGTTACCGCACAGGTCCACGATGCGGAACTCGCCGCCGGCCGGGATCAGACCGGCGAAGCCGTCGCCGGCCTGCACGGTGAGGTCCAGCGCCGCGTCCTCGGCCCGCAGCGGGCTCGCCACGATTGTCCGCGGTTCGGCATGAACGCTCACGCGAACACCCCCCGGGCCGCGGCCAGCGCCCGCGCACTCTCCGCCCGGAACGTAACTGACGGATCGTCAGAGTCCCACGGCGGCACCGCGGTCACCACCGCGCGCACCGGCGCGGGTGCCCAGGCCGGGTCCATCGGGTGCGGCGCGGTGGAGCAGATCACCAAGAGGTCTTGCTCGGCGCGCAGGCTCACCCAGTCCCCGGCCACCGCATGACGGGGGACGAACTCCAGACTGCCGCGTTCATCCTGCGCCACCGCGACCTTGCTGAAGAAGTTCACGCAGGCATGCAGGTCGACCGCCTGAAGGCCGTGCTTGTGCAGTTCGGCGAGCAGGCCGTGCCGGGCGCTGCGCCGCCAGTCGTTACGGTCACCGGCGTAGGTCGAGGTTCCGAACGCGGCCACGTGGTGGTCCAGGCTGTGCCCGGTCAGGCAGTCGTGCCAGTCCAGGGTCGACGCGGTGACCGAGGCCAACGCGGTACCCCGGTCCGACATCAGCACCATGGGTGGGCGGATGCACGCCGACATCTGCGCCTTGAGCGTGTCCGGGATGTTCAGCCGGTCCAGTCGATCGCGGGCGGCGAACAGCAGCACGCTGCAGTTCGCCCCGTCGCCCTGTGCGGTCAGCCGCAGTTCGCGGCCTGCGGCCAGCGGCAGCGTCCAGGCCGCCGCGGCCGCGATCTCGTGTTCCAGCAGGCTCATCGGCGGGCCTCCCTGCGGTCGCCGCGCCGATCAGCCATGCACAGACTGTGCTGATTGGTGAACTCGCTGCGCTCGCTCACCCCAAAACCACTGCGCCTGCGACCGGCTCGCGCGGAGCGATGTCCGCACCGGGGTTCGGGTCCAGCCGACTGGCGGCGCGGCGCACCTGCTCGCGCTGCTCCAGCCAGGCCAGGTAGCCGACGACCGCCGTGCCCGCCAGGAACAGCAGCGGGAACCAGTGCAGGTACCAGACCGCGCCGAACACCTCCGGCCGCGGCCAGCCCAGGTTGACGGCCATCGCGCCGCCCCAGACGATCGCGCCGAGGTTCACCGCCGTGCCCCACTTGCCCAACGAGAACAGGGGTTCGCCGTCCGGGCCGATGCGTGACTCCAGCAGGCCGGCCCGGCGCCGCAGCAACAGCGGCACGGTCACCATCAGGTAGGCCACGTAGAGCAACATGATGCAGACGCTCGCCAGGGCCAGGAAGATCTGTGCGTTGCCGACGTTGACCACCAGCAGTAGGGCTGCCAGCAGGCCGACCAGGATCGCGGGCAGGATCGGCGTGCCGGTGCGGCGGTTCACCTTCGACAGCGCGCGGGAGAAGGGCAGCACTCGGTCGCGGGCCATCGAGAAGATCATCCGGGTGCTCGCGGTCTGGATGGCCAGCGTGCACACGGTCACCGCGATCGCCACGTCGATCAGGAACACCCGACCGAGCACCGGGCCGAGTCGTTCGGTGAGCACGTAGGGCAGCCCGCGGGCGGGGTCACCGAGGCTGCCGTCGGTCAGGCTGGGCGCGGCCATCATGGTGGCCAGCAACATGAACGCCCCGCCCACGCCGGACACGGCCAGCGCTCGCAGGATGGTGCGCGGGGCGGTGCGCCGCGGCTGCTTGGTCTCCTCGGAGAGCTCACCCGCGCTGTCGAACCCGACCATGACGTAGGCCGCCATCAGCCCGGAGATGACGAACGCGGACAGGTAGGCGGTGCCGCCGGGCATACCCACGCCGCGGTGGATCACCGCCTGCGGGCCGCGCTCCGAGCGGGAGAACAGGGCGATGCACAGCAGCACCACGCCGATCAGCTCGCAGGTCACCCCGATGCTGTTGATCCGGGACATCACCCCGATGCCGACCGCGTTGATCACCGTGGTGATTACCAGCAGCAGGCTGCCCAGGATCACCGCGTTGTGCGTGGGGTTGGACACGATCGTGAACCCGCTCCAGATCGAGGGCAACACGATCTGCAGGGCGATCGCCGCGGCGGCCACGGTGACCACCTGGGCGACCAGCATCAGCCAGCCGGCGGCCCAGCCCCACAGCTTGCCGCCCAACCGGCTCGCCCATTGGTAGATGCAGCCCGAGATCGGGTACCGCGCGGCGAGTTCGGCGAAGCACAGCGCGACCAGCATCTGCCCGGCGAACACCAACGGCCAGGTCCAGAAGAAGGCCGGGCCGCCGAAGGCGAAGCCGAACGCGAACAACTGGAAGACCGTGGTGAGGATCGAGACGAACGAGAACCCGGCGGCGAACGAGCCGTAGCTGCCGATGCTGCGGTGCAGCTGTTGGGTGTACCCGAACGAGGAAAGATCCCCGGCGTCGACCACGTCGGGGGCGATTGCGGTGCTCGGAGCGACGGTGCCTGCGGTCATCTGGGCCTCCGATATCTGGCCCGAAACCGTGCATGCCCGGGCCGTGTTGGCCTCCCGGGCTTTTCTCCCGCCGTGGAACGGGGTGCTGACCCCGTCTGCGTCTCTCGGACCAGACCCGTCCGAACGGACGGCGGAACCCTAGACGCGCCCCGCACTGCTGCGGGTCGAGAACAACTACAGAGCCCCGCGGTTTCACCGCGGGGCTCTGTTTGTAAATGCTGCGTATCGTCCGTCGCACGATCAGTACGGCCGGACCACCGCAACGTCGAGGTTGCGAAACGTGGGCTCCTCGGTGCAGATCGCCTGCAACTCCTTGAACCAGGTTCCGGTGGCGACCTCGTCGGAGTTGGCCATGGCGGCGGCGTGGTCGGCGAACTCCACCAGCGCCACGTACCGGCCCGGCCGGTCCCGGTCCGCGCCGAGGATCGACCAACGGGTGGTCCGGGCCGGGCCGAGGGACTCGAACAGCCGGTCCTGGATCTCACTCCACCGCTCCACCTGATCGGTGCTGAACTCAATGACCTGCACGAAGGCGCCGGGGGTGGCCACCGCGTCGAGGTTGTGATCCATGGGTTTGTTCCTTCGGTAACTGATGAGGGGTCAGGGACGGGCTTCGAGAACGATGTTGAACGGGGTCTCGGCGGCTCGCCGGAACCGGGTGAAGCCGGCGGCCAACGCCACCTCGCGCAGCGCTGCCTCACCGGCCTGCGCGCCGAGGGCGTGCCCACCGGCCTGGGACTTGGCGTTGGGCACGCACAGGAAGTTGGAGAACGAGTAGTAGACCCGTCCGACCGGATTGAGGTTCTCTGCGGCAGTGTCGCCGGCGAAGGGCTCGACGATCAGCCAGGTGCCGTCAGCGGCCAACGACCGGCGGATGTGCGCCGCGGCGCCGACCGGATCCCCCATGTCGTGCAGGCAGTCGAAGGTGGCGACCAGATCGAGGTCGGTGCCGCTGAAGGTCTGCGCCGAGGCGACCTCGAAGATCGCCCGGTCGGCCACGCCGGCCTCGGCGGCGCGCTTGCGCGCAGTGTCCACCGAGCCCGCGTGGTAGTCCGACCCGGTGATCACCGAGCGCGGATAGGCCTGCGCCAGCAGCACGGTGGAGGCGCCCAGGCCGCACCCGACGTCGGCCACCCGGGCGCCGGCCTCGAGCTTGGCCGCGACCCCGTCCAGCGCCGGGATCCAACTGCTGACCAAGTTGGCCACGTAGCCGGGTCGGAAGAACATCTCGGTCCCGCAGAAGACGTCCTCGTTGTGCTCGTGCCAGCCGATGCCCGCACCGGAGCGGAAGGCCTCGGTGACCCGGCCCTCGGCGCGCAGGGCGCCCAGCGCCAGCAGGAAGGCGCCCGGCAGGTACGCCGGGCCCTCGGGGTCGGCGAAGGCCAGGTCTTGTTCCGGGGACAGCCAGAACGTCTCGGCCGTGGCGTCGTGGCTGACGTAGCCGCCCGCGGCCTGACCGAGCAGCCACTCGGCGGTGTAGCGAGGGTCGGTGCCCGCCCTGGTGGCCAGGCCCTCCGGAGTGGTCGGGCCCTGCGCGAGCGCCCGGTAGAGGCCGAGGCGGTGGCCGACCACCACGTTCCCGGCCGCCATGGTCGCGCCGAGGTCGGCGACGAAGCGCCCCAGCAGAGCGTTGAGGACGTCAGTGTCGATGGCGGTGTCCATCAGATCTCCAATCGCAGTGCACCGGCGGTCCCGATGCGTCGTGGCGAGCCTGCGCCGGCCCCGTCAGGGCTGCGTCAATCCACCGTCAACGCCGGTGGCGCTGACCCGGGAGAACGACATAAGGACCGCTAGCGTCAACTCATGATTCGGCTGCGCCTGCTCGGCGAGTTCGCCGTCGAGCGGGACGGGGCGCCGGTGGCGACCACGGCGCCCACCGCGCGCTTGCTCGCCCACCTCGCGCTGGCCGCCGGCCCGGTCGAGCGCTCGGTGTTGGCGGC
>Ga0137412_10002375_pt1 | contig 14890 bp, 14 predicted proteins | sample CZODoug2_1_16fun_FD_122160 | JGI IMG/M metagenome (GOLD analysis project Ga0137412, IMG submission 122160) | Vadose zone soil fungal communities from Angelo Coast Range Reserve, California, USA - CZODoug2_1_16fungal (Hybrid Assembly) | ecosystem: Environmental > Terrestrial > Soil > Vadose zone...
TCGGTCAATCGTCAGGCCGCGAGACTCGCGGCTGCCGACAGCGCAGTGGCGAGCGCAGCCCCTTCCAGCCATTGCGCCGCCAGCGCGTGATACCCGGCCGGGTTCGCGTCCATGATGCTGTTGGCCTGATGCATCGCCAGACTGGATCACCCATTCGGAATGGCTCGCGTGCGCGACGATGGCGAGACGCATGAGTGTCTCGTCATGCGCGCCGTGTCCGAACTGATCGCCAACGGTCTGGACCGCCTCGCAGGGTCGACTGGGGTTTCGTCGCCGGCCGGCGCCGGCGCTTGGTACCCACCCAGGATGCCGGTGAGGACATGCGTTGCCAGCGTCAGCGAACCACACCCTTCTCAGGTGGAAGGGCGAGAAGGTCGCGAGCGGCGTGGGAAACTCGCTGAACCTGACGATGCGGCCCGAGCTGACCTCGACCACCAGATCCGGCATGGGCCGCTTCACCTTCCCGGCGACCAAGCAGGCCAACCTGCTGATCAAGCTGGCCGGCAGCCAGACCTCGGTCAGCAACACCACCGTGTCGGTGGTCAGCAACACCGAGGTCGTCGGATCGGTCACCACCGGCCATTTCTGTGGCGCGGCCGCGACCTACACGGTGTACTTCGCCGCCAAGTTCGACCATCCGTTCACGGTGAACGGCACCTTCATCAGCGCTTCCGGTCCGGCGCCGGACACCACCCGCCCCGGCGCCCCGGCCCAGCCGCGGACCGCCACCCCGCAGCTGGCCGGGCCGTCCGGGGAGTACCTGACCTTCGACACCACGGCCAACCAGCTCCTCCAGGCCAAGGTCGGCGTCTCCTACGTGTCGACGGCCAACGCCCAGGGCACCCGGGACACCGAGAACCCCAACTGGGACTTCGACTCGGTGCACCAGGCCGCGCACTCGGCGTGGAACACCATGCTCGGCCGGATCGCCGTCGCCGGCGGCACGGCGGCCCAGCAGCAGACCTTCTACACGGCGCTGTACCACGCCTTGCTGCATCCGAACGTGTTCTCCGACCTGAACGGGCAGTACATCGGGTTCGACAACAAGGTGCACTCCGTCGCCAGCGGACACGCTCAATACGCCAACTTCTCCGGCTGGGACATCTATCGAGCGCAGGCCCAGCTGTCGGCGATGGTCGCCCCGGACATCGTCAGCGACATCGCCCAGTCCATGGTCAACGACTATTCGCAGAGCGGGATGCTGCCCAAGTGGTCGTTGAACAACGGTGAGACGTACGTGATGGTCGGCGACCCCGGAACGGCCATTCTCGCCGACTACTACGCGTTCGGCGCCCGCAATTTCGACACCTCGGCCGCGCTGGCCGCGATGGTGCACGAGGCGTCCGTGCAGGGCAACATCCGCCCTGGTCAGAACTACCTCACGACGCCGGGCTACCTGCCGGCCGACGGGCAGTGGAACTGCTGCAACTTCTACGGTCCGGTGTCAACGCAGCTGGAGTACAACACCGCCGACTTCGCCTTGTCGGCCTTCGCCGGGGCCCTCGGCGACACCGCGAACCAGACCAGGTTCGCCAACCGGGCCCAGCAGTGGGCGAATCTGTTCAACACCTCCAGCAAGTTCATGCAGCCCCGGCAGGCCGACGGATCCTGGACCAGTGGATTCAACGCCACGAGCGGCAATAATTTTGTCGAGGGCACCTCGTGGCAGTACACCGGAATGGTGCCGTTCAACATTCACGGCCTGGCCACCGCGTTCGGCGGAAACGCGGCGTTCGTCGGCTACCTGAACAGCGTGCTGTCCGGCTTCAACGGGGCCGGTGGCAGCAAGTCGGACCTGGGCAACGAGCCCAGCATCGAGCTGCCATGGGAGTACGACTACGTGGGCCAGCCGTACCGGACGCAGCAGGTGGTTCGGCAGGTCCAGGACCAGATCTGGACCAACAAGCCCAACGGCCTGGCCGGCAACGACGATCTCGGCACCATGAGCGCCTGGTATGTGTGGTCGGCGCTGGGCATGTTCCCGGAGACCCCGGGCACCGCCGATCTGGCGCTGGGCAGCCCGATGTTCACCCAGGCCGTCGTCACCCTGCCCGGCGGGCACACGCTGACCGTCAACGCCCCGCAGGCCGCCGACAACGCGCCGTACGTGCAGTCGTTGTCTCTCAATGGATCCACGTGGAACAACGCGTTCCTCTCGCCGTCAATAGTCAACACCGGTGGGACGCTTGACTATGTGCTCGGCGCCACCGCCAACACCTCGTGGGCCGCGTCCTCCTCGCCGCCCTCCTACCCCGGCACCGGCGCTCCCTACGTGAAGACCGGGCCGATCACCTCCGGCCTCGCCGGCAAGTGCGCCGACGACAACCACAGCGGCGTCGGCAACAACACCGCGATCCAGCTCTACGACTGCAACAGCTCCAACGCGCAGCGGTTCGCCGTGCCCGGCGACGGCAGCCTCCAGGTGATGGGCAAGTGCGTGGACGTGGTCAACTCCGGCACCGCCAACGGCGTCAAGGTGCAGCTCTACGACTGCAACAGCTCCGGGGCCCAGCAGTGGCAGGTGCACGGCACCGGCCTGGCCAACCCCCAGTCCGGCCGCTGCCTCGACGACCCCAACAACACCACCGCCAACGGCACCCAGCTCCAGATCTACGACTGCAACAACAGCAACGCCCAGGTGTGGGCCCTGCCCTGACCTCGGCGCCGCGGCACGTGAGTGACTCACGTAGCTTGCCCGCCACATTCGAATGTCACATGCGCGTCGTAGTTGCCTTCCTGCGTCACATGCGGACCGCATGTGACGCAGGAAGGGGCGTCTGCGCAAACGACCCCGGCCGCCAACCCAGGAGAGTGCTCGGCCCCGCCGGTGCCTGGACTGTCGCCGGATTTCGGCCGCCGCCGCCCGACTTGCCCACCACCCGAGCTGGAATGCGGCGGGCGAAATCCGGCCAAGGAAGGCACCGGTCACGAGGGGCCGAGCCCCGTGCGGAACGCGCGGCAAAGACACGGTTTGTGCGCCGTACGGGCTATCACCGACAGCTCGGCGATACAGTGGCTTCGTGGACGGTGTCGGCGCGCTGGTGATCGGCCTGCTGTCTGGACTGCACAGCGCGTTCGGACTGCGGGTCTGCAATGGCGACTGGCTGCTGACGACGGTGATCGCCGGCGGCTTCTTCGCGTTGGCCCCGATCGCGGCGGCGATGGTGGTCGCCATCATCCGCAAGGTCAGCGGCAACAACTACAACCCGGTCATGGTGATCCTGTTCACCGGCATCGGCGTGGTCGGCAACCTGCTGCTGCCGTTCTCCGCGTTCTCCGGGGCCGTTTACGCCCTGCGGGATGCCCCGGAGCAGCTGGCCGGGGCGGGCAGCCTGGGCGACCGCTTCTGCTACGTGTTGTCGGCCCAGAACGAGCTGATCGGGCACACGCCGCTGGGGGCCGAGGCGATCAGCGGCGGCTACTTATCGGGGCCGGGACGGTGGCTGTCCATCGCCGCCCTGGTCGTGGTGCCGGTTTTTGTGCTGTTCTGGATCACCAAGCAGGCCAAGAACGCGTTCCGTGGCGGGGCCCGCTGGCCGGCCCGGCTGTTCTACGCCCCGTACATCATCCTGGTGTTCTCCACCCTCAGCCTGCCGGTCGGCGTGGTCGGGCTGCTCTGGCTGGGTTTCCTGCCGGTCAGCGCCGTCGGCGTGCTGGCCGTGAAGCTGCTCGGCACGCCCAGCGACGGCGTCCTGCATCCCCAGAACGCATCGAAACAGCACGGCTCCGCCGACGAGCCCGGGGCCAAGGCGTTGGGGGAGCAGCGGCCGATGCCGCCCTCGCTGCCGCCGGCCAAGCCCCAGACCCAGGCGGCCATGCCTCGGCAGAACCCGCCGACGAAGATGTACACCCAGGCCCAGCCGCAACCGCAGCCCCCGCGCCCGCAGGTCCAGCCGCGGCCCCAGGCCCAACCTCAGCCCCGGCCGTTGCCGCCGCCCACCCGTGTGCCGCAGCCGCCGTCGGCCGCCGCCGGTGGCCTGGCCATGACCCCCGGTCCGCTGCCGTGGGCCACGCCGGCTCCGGACCCGGACAAGACCGTCTTCAACCCCTTGGACGCGCCCACCAAGCACGACAGCACCGGCGACTCGTTCGGCGGCCGGTTCCGCCGCATCCGCCAGCTCGGGGCCGGCGGCTTCGGCAAGGTGTGGCTGGCCAAGGACGCCAACCTGAACCGCCAGGTCGCCATCAAGATCGCCCACACCTCCGACGCCGACACCCAGGAGCGCATGTACCGCGAGGCCCGGGCCCTGGCCGCGGTCCGCCATGAGAACTGCGTGCACGTCTACGACATCCTCGAGGAGGAGGACGGCATCGCCATCGTCATGGAGTATGTCGAGGGCATGTCACTGGCCCAGACCATGCAGCGCAACGGGCTGCTCGACGACGTCGCCGCCGCCCGCCTCTGGTCCACCCTCGCCGGCGCCCTCGGCGCCGCCCACGAGAAGTCCGTGCTGCACCGGGACCTCAAGCCGTCCAACGTGATCATCGACCCCGAGGGCCTGCCGCACCTCATCGACTTCGGCCTGGCCCGGCGGCGGGGCGACTCCACCCTCACCGCCACCGGCATGATGATGGGCACTCCCGACTACCTGGCCCCCGAGGTCGCTCGTGGGGAGACCGCCAGCCCCGCCTCCGACGCGTGGCAGCTCGCCGCCACGGTCAGCTACGCCCTCACCGGCCACCCGCCCCGCGGCACCCGCGAAAACCCCATGGCCGCCCTGCTCGCCGGGGCCAACGCCGAGCCCAACACCAAGCTGCCCGAGCGCTCCGTCCACCGCCGCCTGCTCATGGCCTCCCTGGACAAGGATCCCGCCCGCCGCCCCACCCTGGGCCGCGTCCAACAGCAGCTCGACGGCTGGCTCGCCAACTCCGGCGTCTCGCAACGCGGCCCCGTCACCACGGTCACCCGCCGGATCTAGTCACCCAGGCCGGCGAGCTCTCGGGCGGGACCGGGTGCTCGGCTTCGCGACCACCACGGGCCACTGCTTCTGCGCCGACCCGTTCCTGAACTACCGGACGGTGGCCGACCTCGGGTTGCGGCAGGTCGTGCGGCAGACACGCCCACTGACGCCGTACTCGTACCCGACTACACCCTCGTCCCATTGCCGGAGGGCCTCGACGCGCGCGACGCCTGCCTCGTCGAACCCGCCTCGGTCGCCTGGCACGGTGTGCGCCGGGCTGCCCTGTGCCCCGGTGAACGCTTGGCTGTTGTCGGCGGAGGCAGCGTCGGCCTGCTCGCCGCGGCTGCCGCCCGGCGAATGGGCCATGCCGTCGACATCGAAACGCGACATCCACACCAGCGGGAGGCAGCGGAGCGCCTGGAAGCCGGCTATCCGCACGGCACCTACGACGTTGTGATCGACGCCGCTGGCAGCGCGTCGGGCTTGGCGAAGTGCGCCGAACTGGCGCGACCGGGTGGCCGCGTCGTGTTGCTGGGCGTCTATCCGGAGACCGTACCGATCCCGTCCATAGTCAGCCTGGTCAAGGAGCTCACCTTCGTCCACGCCATCGCCTACGGCCGCCACGACGGCATCCGTGAAACCGAGGAGGCCGCGGCGATGCTCGCCGACAATCCCGACATCGCGAAAAGCGTGATCACCCACCGATTCCCACTGCGGGACGCCTCGGAAGCCTTCCGCACGGCAGGCGACCGAGCATCAGGCGCCATCAAGGTCGTCCTCCATCCCTGATATCAGCTCCCGCGACCATCGTCATCGAGGACGCCGACGAACCACCGTCCCAGAAAGTGAGGATGACGCACATGCGCTGGGTCAGTTACATCGGAAGCTCCGGGCCTCGGATCGGGTGCTGATCTGAGTCTGGTGGCGCCTCTCACGGACTTCAGATGCGCTCAAGCTTCCGCGCGCGATGCCGCTCGTCGGGGTGATGGCCACTGGTCAGGGTTTCCAGATATCCGTGCAGAAATCCTGCGAGCTGACTGGGACCTCCCGCGCCACCCACTACCGGCGCACCACCCCGACAGGCCCAGCCCGTGTTGCTCGAGGTGGCCTGGATCAACCAGCCCGTCGACCAACCGCAACCAGCCTCGCAGGGCACAACCGTCTCAAGTGGACTTGACAACTACCGGGGAGGCGTTGGTCTGTCTCATCCCGCCCGATCTGCCCGGGGGAGATCCACTAACGGCGGCCGGTCGGCGCAGGTTGCGCTGAGCTCGTTGAGTGCCTTGGCGGACTGGCTGCCGGAAGCCGCGGTGTAGACGACCACCCGAAGGTCGTTGCGGTGCGTGACTGTGAAACCTCGGGCTGGCCTCACACAGATCGGCGATCAGCCGCGCGAGGCCTCATCGCCCGGGTATCGGCCCGAACTCGACCGCAGATCGGCGGCGATGGTCTCCTCGTGCTCGCGCTGCTCGTCGGGAGTACGCACGATATGGGTGGGCAGGCCGGTGAAGCACCGCCACGCCATGGTGCGTTCGCGTTCGGGACGGTCGAGGGGATCGCCCATCACGGCGGCCCACATCGCGTTCCACGCGACGGGTTTCAGCGCACGTCATACACGGCTGCGGGGGCTTGCCGACAGCTGCTCCACCAGCCGGCGGACACTGTGCGGCAGCGTGTCGTGGATGCGCTTTCAAGCTGGACAAGTCCTTCGTGGACGGCATCGAGGTCGACGACGGCCGTCCCGCTGCGGCGGTCGTGGCCGCCAGCGTCACGAGTACCGCCAGCGTCCGGCGCAAACCCTTGATCATCATGTCCCGGGGACGTCCGCCGGTTCGCCGGTGTTGCGTCTGCTCGGGCGATCCGGCACGAACGGGCCAGTCGCGCCCGGTGCGGCCGGTACCCGAATCCGACGGCGCCCCCGGAGCCGCCGGGTGTGGCAGGCCCGCGAATCCACAGCAAGCCGCCCGGAATCCGCAGTCCCGCGGGACCGGCCGCGGCCTACCGTGGAGTACCGGGCCGACGAGGGCCCTCGGACGGAAGGCGACGAACGTGACGGACGTGCTCCGGCCGCTCGAAGAACGTCATACGGCGGGTGACCTGCTCGCCGAAATCGCGGCCCGCGCGCCCGCCCTCGGCGGCAATCCCGGCGGCTGGCCGGGCCTGACCTTCTACCGCTACACCCGGCCCGTCGCCCCGCAGTGGGAAGAGGTGCGGTCGCTGTCGCTGTGCATCATCGCGCAGGGGCGCAAGTGCGTGGTCGCCGACGGGCGCGCGCACGACTACGACCCGTTCAACTACCTGGTGCTGAGCGACCGCCAGCACTTCACCGCGGAAATCCTCGAAGCCACGCCTGCCAGGCCGTTCCTTTCGCTGGTGCTGCAGGTGGACCCCGCGCTCGTGCGGCGGGTGTCGGCCGACGTACTGGACCGGCGGGCGACCACGTTCGACCGCGTGGCCCACAGCCAGTCCGAGCGGGCGTTCGTCACGCCGCTGGACTGCACGCTGATGTCGGCCACCCTGCGGTTCCTCCGCGCGACGGGCACCGGCGCGGACCGCCGGGTGCTGGCGCCGATCTACCTGGCCGAGATGGTGTACCGGATCCTGCAGGCCGAGCAGTACTCGCGGCTGCTGGAGATCGCGGCGTCGGAGGTGGCGCGCAACCCGGTCAGCGAGGTCGTCTCCTACGTGCACGACAACATGTCCGAGCCAATGACGGTGAGCGACCTCGCGGAACGGGTTTCGCTCAGCCCCTCGGCGTTTTCGCACCTCTTCCGCGAGGTGACCGGGAAATCGCCGTACCAGTTCGTGAAGGAGATGCGGCTCAACCGCGCGCGCGACCTGCTGATCGAGGGCAGGCTGAGTGTCACGCAGGTGTCGAAGGCGGTCGGTTACGCGAGTGCGTCGCATTTCATCAACGAGTTCCGCGCGCGATTCGGGGCGACCCCGCGCGCGTATTCCGATCTTCGCTCGCTGCGCGAGGAATTCGGCGTCCGGAACGGGTGACGGGGTGCCCGCGGGCACCCCCGTCCCGGTTCAGCGGACGGTCCCGACCGGTTTCAGCGCGCCGGCGAGCCGTTCGGCCAGCGGGGCAGACGACGACGGATTCTGCCCGGTGTAAAGGTTTCCGTCGACCACCACGTGGGGTTCCCATGCGCCGGCGCTCTTCTCGAACCGTCCGCCGCCTTCGACGAGACGGTCTTCCAGCAGCCACGGTGCCTTGTCGGCGAAACCGACCTGACCCTCCTCGACGTTGCTGAAGCCGGTCACCCGGCGGCCCGCGAACAGCCACCGGCCTTCGGCGCCAGTCGCCGGCAGCAGCGCCGCCGGGCCGTGGCAGACCGCGGCCACGGGCTTGCCCGCGGCGTCGAACTCCGTGATCAGCCTGCCGAACTCCTTGCTGGCGGCCAGATCCTCCATCGGCCCGTGTCCACCGGGGACGAACACGAAGTCGAACTCGGCGGGGTCGGCCTCGTTCAGGTCGGCCGGTGCGCCGAGTTCGCCGCCGATGCTTTCGAGGTAGGCGCGGAACCGTTGCCCCGGCTCGGCCGAGCCGCCGTTCATCTCGGGGCTGAAACCGGCCTCGTCGGCGGTGGGGACCACCGCGTCAGGGGTGGCGATCACAAGGTCGAAACCGTTGTCGCGGAAGATCTCGTGCGGCACCGCCAGCTCCTCGGGCCAGAAGCCGCACGGGTGCCGGGTGCCGTCGGCCAGCGTCCAGTGGGCCGAGCCGGACACCGCGAACAGTACGCGTGTCATGGGAAAGACCTCGCTCTCGAAAAGGGTGACTCCGGCGCCGTCGGCCGGAAAGACCGTCCCCGAAGGTAACCGCAGCGGCCGTGGTGTGAGCCGGTTCGTGCACGAATCTTGCAGACCTCGACCGGAACCCGCACCGGTCGTCGGAATCCGCACATCTTCCGCAGGAATCTTCGATGTGGCCGGGATCACCCGGCGGCTAGCGTTTCGGCACGCCCACGGAAACCGCACGTTCACCTGGAGGTCACATGGCGCGCATCGCCTACCTCGTCTCGAGTGCGAAGGAGATCGAACTCGCCGACGGCAGCCGGCACCCCACCGGCTACTTCGCCGAAGAGGCCGTCAAACCGTACGACCGGTTCGTCGACGCCGGTGCCGAGGTGGTGGTGCTGACGCCCGACGGCGAGCCGCCGTTCGCGGATCCCTACGGGCTGGAGTCGTTTTTCCACTACCCCGAACCGGACCAGGACTTCTTCGCGTCCGTGACCCGCACGTTCCACCACGATCCCGACGACATCCGGATCACGCTGCACCAGAACACCGAGCTGGGCCTGGTCGCGGCGCGGCGGATCGCCGAGCGGCTGAAGGCGCGCGGGCTGTCGCCTGCCGAGGCCCACGCGCTGGTCAGCAAGGCGGCCAAGATCGCATGGCGCCAGGACCGGCAGCTCGCCGACGTGATGGTGGACGACGGTCTCGACGGCGGCCTGCCGGCGGAGGAGATCCGCGCCGCCGTCGCCGAACTGGACGCCGCCAGCCGTCAGCTGGCCGCCGACCGCAAGGCGAAGCTGGACGCCATCCCCGGCTTCCGGCAGCCCACCTCGCTGGCAGGCCTGAGCGACGAGCAGCTCGCCGAGTTCGACGCCGTTTTCGCCCCCGGCGGGCACGGGCCGATGGTCGACCTCGCCGACAACCCCGACGTGGGTCGGTTGCTGACCGTGCTGCAGCACAAGGCTGCTCCGATCGCCGCCCTGTGCCACGGGCCGGCGTTGTTGCTGGCCGCCCCGGAGCGGGCGGACGGGCAGTGGTTGTTCGACGGCTACCGCATGACCTGCTTCACCGACGAGGAGGAGCTGCAGACCGAGGCCGGTGGCCTCGGCATGGCCTGGCTGCTGGACGCCGCGCTGATGAACGCGGGTGCGGTGTTCGACGACGGGCCCTCGGCGTGGGCCAGCCACGTCGTGGTCGACCGCAACCTCGTGACCGGGCAGAACCCGGGCTCGACCGAGGCGGTGGCCGACGCCGTGATCACCATGCTGCGGTCGGCCGCGCGCCGGGCCGCCTGAACCGGATCGGAAGGACCTCTCATGCTCACCACACTCACCGCCGGTCCGGCGGCCACCACGACAGCGTTCCTGGACGCGTTCGCCGAGCACGACGTCGCCGCCGCGGTGGCGCTGGCCGATCCGCAGGTCGCGCTCGTCGTGCATCCGCTCGGGGTGCGGGCCGGCGATCGCGCCGCCCTGCAGACCGTGCTGACCGAGCTGACCACCGCGTTTCCCGACCTGCTGCTCACCGTGCGGCGGGTGATCGTCACCGGCGACGTCGTCACCGCGCTCTTCACGATCGAGGGCACCCAGGCCGCCGCGTACGCGGGGGTCGTGAACCAGGAGAAGCACGTCGACCTGAGTCATGCCTGGCGCTTCGTGATCGAGGACGGGGTGATCACGGCCGTGTCGGCGTACTGGTGCCAGCAGCAGCTGTACCGCCGCCTCGCGGTGAAGCGGTTCGACCAGGTCGCCATCGTCGGAGGGGAGCAGTCATGAGCGCGTCACCGGCCTGTGCGGTGGTCACCGAGTTCTTCGACCGCTACCGCGCGCACGACATCGACGGGATGACCGATCTCTTCAGCATCAACGCCGACTTCTCCTACGTGCCCTTCGAGCTGTGGGGCAAGCAGCGGGTGCTGCGCGGTGACGGCAAGGTCGGCACCGTCGGCAAGGCGATCTGGACCGGCTTCATCGCCTCCTTCCCGAACCTGACCAACACCGTGCACAGCATCACCGGCAACGACGACGGGGACGTGGTCGTCGAGGCCGACATCGCCGGCACCCAGCAGTTGGCGTGGGGGTTCATCGCCCCGACCGGCCAGCAGTTCAGCGAGCCGCACCTGTTCGTCTTCCACGTCGACGACGGCGGGCTGATCGACGCCGTCACCGGCTACTGGGACAACGCGGGCATCAGCCGCCAGCTCGCCCACAACGAGGTCGACTGAGAGAGGACCTGAGATGGCACTGCTCAAACGCGAGGAATGGCAGGGCTTCGTCCGCGACGTGGACTGGACCTACACCTACGTCGACGACGAGGCGGTGTTCCCGGAGTGGCACTGCGGCACCGGCAAGGTGCCCCGTGAGGCCTGGGCCACCTGGGAAGAGTCCTACAAGGTCAGCTACCCGGAGTACGTCGCGACCCAGCGGGAGAAGGAGAGCTCGGCGTACGCCGTGAAGGCCGCGCTGCAGCGCTCCACGGCGTTCGACAACCTCGACGAGGGCTGGAAGTCGGCCACGAAGATGCACTTCGGCGGCGTCGCGCTGGTCGAGTACGCCGCCGTGCTCGGTGAGCTGAAGATGGCCCGCTTCGGGCTCAACGCCGCCTGGCGCAACATGGCCACCTTCGGCCAGCTCGACGAGCTGCGGCACGCCCAGATCACCACGTTCTTCGGCCACGAGTTCGTCGGCCGCGACGCGCAGTACGACTGGACGCAGAAGACGTTCCACACCAACGACTGGGTGCCGATCTCACTGCGCAACCTGTTCGACAACATGATGATCGCGCCCAACGTGGTCGACATGGCGATCGAGCTGCCGCTGACCTTCGAGACCGGCTTCACGAACCTGCAGTTCGTCGCACTGGCCGCCGACGCGCTCGGAGCGGGCGACGTCAACTTCGCCAACATGATCTCCTCGATCCAGACCGACGAGGCGCGCCACAGCCAGCAGGGCGGCCCGACGCTGGAGATCCTCGTCGAGCACGACCCGGTCCGGGCCCAGTGGGTGATCGACAAGAGCTTCTGGGGGTCGGCCCGCGCGTTCGCGGCCCTGACCGGCCCGGCGATGGACTACTACACCCCCCTCGAACACCGGAAGCAGTCCTACCGGGAGTTCATGGAGGAGTGGATCATCGACCAGTTCATCAGGACGATCGAGGACTACGGCCTCAAGAAGCCCTGGTTCTGGGACGAGTTCATGCGCGGCCTCGACACCTGGCACCACGGGCTGCACATGGGGCTCTGGTACTGGCGCCCGACGCTGTGGTGGCGGCCCAAGGCCGGGGTCAGCAAGGACGAGCGCGCCTGGCTGGTGGAGAAGTACCCCAACTGGGAGGCCGTCTACGGCGACAAGTGGGACGTGCTGATCGACAACGTCAACGCCGACAACATGGAGGCGACGCTGCCGGAGACGCTGCCCTGGCTGTGCAGCACCTGCCACCTGCCATCGTGCAACGCGACGCAGTCGCGGGACGGGACGTGGCGGGTCCGCAACTGGCAGCTGCGCTACGACGGCCGCACCTACCACTTCTGCACCAACGCGTGCCGCCAGATCTTCTGGAAGGACCGCGACAACGTCAACCACGAGACGGTGATCGACCGGTTCCTGGCGGGGCAGATCCAGCCGATGGACGTCGGCGGGATCCTGGGCTACATGGGCCTGACGCCCGACGTGATGGGCGACGACCCGGACTACCCGGCCTGGACGAAGGAGTACCTCGGTCGCCCGGTCGAGGGCATCGCGACCGGAGGCCGGTCGTGACCGCCGAGCTGCCGGTGCAGGACCAGGCACCCCAGCTCGTCCCGCTGAACGCCATCTTCGCGACGGACTTCGTGGAGATCCTCGTCCCCGTCACCACGGCGCACACGATGCGCGAGGTCGCTGCCGCCGTGGCACACCACGTCGAGGGGCGGCGGGTCCGCGCCCTGCCCTACGCCAAGGTCGTCATCGTCGACGGCGAGCGGCTCCCGGCGGAGCTGACCGTCGCCGAGGCGGGTCTGCGACCGCTCGACCACGTCACGGTCGAGTACGACATGCAGGAGCCGACGTGAAGAACCCGGTGGGGCCCGTGCTGCGCATGGGCGACGAGGTCGAGCAGATCATCGCGGCCATCGAGGACGACAACCCGGACACCCCGATCGAGGTCATCGACCGCGGCGCCTACGTCCGCATCCAGGGCGAGGACCGGATCACGCTGACCCAGGAGACCCTGCGTCACTACTTCGGCCCGGACTACGAGATCCGCTCGATCGAGACGCTGATGTCGGCATTCAACGGGCGTGTGATCACCGCGAGCGACACCATCACCTGGCAGAGCATCAGCCAGTACCAGGCAGAGCGGAAGGCAGCGACGCCATGACCGACACCCCGGCCCGCAAGCCCCGCCCGCGGCGCACGTTCAGCGCGTTCGGCGACGTACGGCGGATGCCCAGCGACTACGAGATCGTCACCCACCAGCAGAACTGGACGCTGCGGCAGAACCGGCAGGCGACGTTCGAGCAGAACCCGTCCTCGCCGGCGAACCTGTGGTTCCTGACCTACCGGGACCGCTCACCGCTGCAGGCGCAGGACTGGGACGCCTTCCGTGACCCGGACTCGCTCACCTACCGCGGCTACGTCACGCTGCAGTCGGAGGCGGAGACGTCACTGCAGAGCACGCTGGAGGCGCACGCCGGGACGGGCACCGACGCCGCGCTGTCCGATGCGTCGGTCGCCCTGCTGGCCAGGGCCTTCACCCCGACGCGCTTCCTGTGCCACGGGATGCAGCAGGTGCAGGCCTACATCGGCTACCTCGCGCCCAGCTCGTACATCACCAACGCGGCGGGCTTCGCCACCGCGGACCTCCTGCGCCGGGTGACCGCGATCGGCTACCGCACGCGGGAGCTGCAGATCAACCGGCCCGGGTCCGGCATCGGCACCGCCGAGCGGGCGCTGTGGCAGGACGATCCGGGATGGCAGCCGGCCCGGCGGGCCATCGAGTACGCCCTGGCCAGCTACGACTGGGGCGAGGCCTTCACCGCGCTGAACCTGGTGCTCGGCCCGACACTGGACGACGTGCTGCTCACCCAGCTCGGCCTCCTCGCCCGCGCCGGCGGCGACGACCTCACGTGGATGATCACCACGAACCTGGCGGCCGACTCCCGACGCCGCGAGAAGTGGAGTCGGGCACTGGTCGACATGGTCGTCGCGCAGCGGCCGGAGAACCGGGCAGTGCTGCGCCGCTGGATCGACCGCTGGTCGGTCCGGGCCGACGAGGCCGCCGAGGGCATCGGTGCGCTGACCGGGTCCGGCGCCGACATCGCCGCGCACGCACGCGCGGCCCGCACCCGCTTCCTCGCCGGGCTGCTGGACCCCGCCGAAGCGCAGCCCGCCTGAGATGGAGACCGCCATGACCGCGCGCTGGCGCGCCGCGATGCACATCGACGACCTGTGGGAGGGCGACATCGTCGGCGTCTCCGTCGACGACGAGCCCGTCCTGCTGGTCAACGTCGACGGGGACGTCCACGCCTACTCCAACAAGTGCCCGCACCAGCAGTCTCCACTCGACGAGGGCGACCTCGACGGCGCGAAGCTGACCTGCGTCAAGCACATGTGGGAGTTCGACGCCCGGACCGGGTGCGGGATCAATCCCGACGACGCGCACCTGCGGCCGTTCGGCTGCAGGGTCGACGACGCCGGCGAGATCCACGTGGACATCGGGCGATGACCGGCGGCCCGATCGTCGTGGTCGGTGGCGGGGTCGGCGGGGCGGCGGCCGTGGCCGAGCTGCGCCGGTCGGGCTTCGCCGGGGCGATCACCCTGGTCTGCGGGGAGCCGACGGTGCCCTACGAGCGGCCCCCGCTGTCGAAGGCGTTCCTGCTCGACCCGGCCACCGGCGACGGTGCCGTCCACCCGCGCGACTGGTACGACGAGCACGCCGTCGACCTGCGGCTCGGCACCGTCGCTACCGCGCTCGATCCGGTCGCACGCACGGTCACGCTGTCGGACGGCGAGACCGTTCCGTACGACCGGCTGCTCCTGGCGACCGGTGTGCGGGCGCGCACGCTGCCCGGCGTCGCCGGTCCGGGAGTGCACCAGCTGCGGACCATCGACGACGCGGTGGCGCTGCGCCCGGCCCTGGAGGCCGCGCTGCACGTCGCCGTCCTCGGCGGCGGGTTCGTCGGGTGCGAGGTCGCCGCCGCGGCGGTCCGGCTCGGCCGGCGGGTCACCCTCCTGGAGTCGCTGCCGACCGTGCTGTACCGGGCACTGGGC
>Ga0137412_10002376_pt1 | contig 14889 bp, 14 predicted proteins | sample CZODoug2_1_16fun_FD_122160 | JGI IMG/M metagenome (GOLD analysis project Ga0137412, IMG submission 122160) | Vadose zone soil fungal communities from Angelo Coast Range Reserve, California, USA - CZODoug2_1_16fungal (Hybrid Assembly) | ecosystem: Environmental > Terrestrial > Soil > Vadose zone...
GTTCGTCTGGGCCAACGCCAGCGACGGCAGACCCCCTACCGAAGTGCTGGGCTGGTACCACGACATCCTTCGAGAATTGCACTGGCAGAACGCCATCGTCGACACCGTGTCCTCCTACACCACCAACTCCGCGGGCGAACGGTTGTGGGACGGCATTCAGATGGCGGGCCCATACACCTGGCGACCGCCGAGCTACTGGTTCAGCGGCCGCTATCGGGCCGCGCGCGGCGCGTCGGCCGAACAGGGCGACAACGAGCACATCCCGCCGTTCGCGAGCCTGACCAAGTTCATCCCTCCCGACAAGCTGTGGCCGATCAACGACGCCTGGTACTTCCACGCCGGATCCAACGACGGCAACGCCTTGCTGGCCAGCATCCAGCGGGTGATCAACCGCCGCTACGGATCATCCTCGGGCGCAGAGGAGTTCACCCGCAAAGCGCAGCTGGCACACTACGAGTCGACGCGCGCACAGTTCGAGTCGTTCGCCGCGCTCGGCTGGGCCGGCCACAAGATGACGATCTACTGGATGCTGAACAATCACTGGCCGTCGTTCTTCGGCAACATCTTCGACTACTACCTGCGGCCCGGCGGCGCGTACTACGGGGCCAAGAAGGGGCTTCGCCCGCTGTCGGCGGTATTCGACTCCTACGCCACCGGCGACCACAGCCAGGCTTCGGTGTCCGTGGTGAACCAGACTCCGAGCGACGCAACCGATCTGCGCGTCCGCGTCCGCGTCTACGACCTGCAGGGCCGCGTGCGCGACGACGAAACCTCGCCTGCGCTGACCGTGCCCTCCGGAGGCGCGACGCCTGCCGTCACGCTGCCAAGGGAAGCCCGCGACTCGCCGGTGTTCTTCGTCCGTGCCGAGCTGCTCGGCAGCGGTGGCGACGTCATCTCCGAGAACGTCTACTGGCAGTCGCAACGCAACGACGACGTCGGAGATCCCAACGACGACTTCGCCTTTCAGGCGAACCAGGACACCTGGGCGGACATGACCGCGCTCAACTACATGGCCCGCGTGCCGCTTGACGTGTCCGCGAAGCGCACCACCAATGGTGCCGGGCAGAACGTCGTCGACATCCGGCTGCGCAACGCCACGACCCAGGTCGCCTTCTTCGAGCGGGCGGAGGTCACCTCGACCCGCGACGGGGACGAGATCCTGCCGATCGAGTACTCCGACAACTACGTGACCGTGTTCCCCGGTGAGACCGTCGACCTCGAGGCCGTGGTGCCCAGCCCGCTCGCCACCGCGAACTGGGTGCGCGTCACGGGGTACAACACGCCAGCCGTTTCGGTGCCCGTCACGTAGTCCTCGGGGTCCTCGGGGCTCTCGCGGCGCAACCACCACACCGTCGCGACCAACGCCGTCAGGAACGCCAGCAGGTAGGCCGCGGGCAACCAGACGTCCCACCCGCCGCCGGGGCGAATCGACAGCAGCCCCATCTCGGGCGTGTCACCCGCGACCGAGACGAACCAGCCGGCGAACGTCACCCACAACAGGCCCAACCCGACGAGCGACCACCTGCTGCCGACGACCAGCGCACGGTGGCCGAGGTGAACCGCCAACGGCGCCACCCACACCCAGTGATGACTCCAACTGAACGGCGACACGGCGTCCGAGGCCATGCCGACGACCGCAACGCCGAGCACGCGGTGCCCCCGTCGCCACGCCAGCGTCGCGATCGCCAACGCAGCCGCGCCGAGGACCACCGCGACCACCGTCGCCGCCCCCAGCGGCCAGTGCAGGCGCACGAACAGGCCACGCAAGCTCGTGTTCGCGACGGGATCACTCGAGATCCGCACGACGTCGTCGAATCCCCGCCGCAGCCAGAAGTAGCCGGAGTCCCTGGGGAGCACCGCGAAGCCCACCGCGACGGTGGCGGCGAACGTCGCGGACGCCACCAGCGCGGCACGCCGCCGCCCGATCAGCAGCAGGTACACGATGAACAGCGCAGGCGTCAGCTTGATGCCTGCGACGAGCCCGATTCCCACACCCGCCCACTTGCGCCGCTCCGGTCCGAGCAGGTCGGCCACCACGACGGCCAGAATCAGCAGGTTGACCTGCCCGAGTTGCAGCGACAATCTGACGGGCTCGAGCCACGCGACCAGGCCCACTAGCAAGGCACCGACGCCCCACAGACCCGTCGTGGGCGTCATTCCGAGCTCGCGGAGCAGTCGCAGCACCACGTAGGCCACCAGCGCGGCGTTCACCGCCAGCCCAAGGATCTGCGCCGTCAGCGGGGTGACGAGCGCGAACGGCAGGAAGAACAACGCGGCGAACGGGCTGTAGTCGAACAGCAGGGTGCGCGGGTTCCCGGTCAGACCCGTCGCGTAGAGATCGTGACCGGCCAGCACCTGGTCGGCACCGAATCGGTAGACGAGAAGGTCGACCTGTCCTGCCAGGTTCGGCCAGCGCAGATAGGCGGCCGCGTACACGACGAGGGCAACGGTCAGAACGGCCGGACCATAGGCACGGGCCGCGGAGCTCGGGCGCATCAACACCCGAGCGAAGATACGGGCGGTGGCTGGACGGTTCCTGAAAGTCGGGGTTGCCGACGTCCGCGCGGTCGATGCCGGGGAGGATGGCAGCTGCAGACGTCCCGGCGAGGAGAGATCAATGACCGCACCAGACGAGCGCGCCGCGCTCGCCAAGGCCACCGAGGAATCGGGCTGGCAGCGCCGCGAAGTCGAACGCGTCGACATCTACCTACGCGGAAAGTCCCGGGTGCGAGTGATCTGGCGCGGCGGCGACGCGATCAGCGGCGGGTCGCGCTTCGGCGAGGACGGGCTCGAGCAGTACTCACGCGACCTGAACACGGTCAAGAAATGGCTGGCGTAGCCGCGTAAGCCAGCCAGAAGCCGACGAACAGCACCAGGCAGCCGATGCAGAACAGGTGGTCTACGCAGATGGTGCGCGCCCGCCGCGTCTGCTCGTCGAGAGATCCAGCGCGACGGCCGAGGCGGACGGCGTTCGGCACCGTCCGCAACAGCGCGAGCAGGATCGGCACGACGGCCAGCGGGACCGAGACCACGACCAGCCACAGCGGGTCCTGTCCGCCCGCCACCCGCAGTCCAAGGGTGATCAACAGAATCGCCATCACGCCCGCGACGAGGTGACTCATCGGACGCGACGCCGTCGTGACCCGGTGGTAGTAGCCGGCGATGGACGCCATCGTCGCCTCGGGCAGTTCCACCGCGTGCCGGTGGGCGAGCACCTGGACGTCGAACATCAAGTCCATCCACAGCACCGCGAGCAGGAAGCCACTGCATGCGGTCATGAGTGCTATCGAGACTCCCATCGTGGGAGGCGAGACTACCGGCGCGACGCGACGCTCGCGGTGACTTCGGCCGCCGGCACCGGTCGATATGAACGAACGACCTCGACCACACGACTACTGGAGGTTCACACATGAGCATGGCAATCGAAGAACTCCACGACCTCATCGATGAGCGCGTCAAGGCCGTCGCAGCGCGCGACGGCAAGACCCTCGGGGCCAGGCAGCATCCCGATGTGTTGGCCTACAGCGTCCTCGGGACCTTGTCGTCCAACGGGAGCGGCGTGGTCGACGAACAGATGTACGCGTGGTTCGACGGATACCGCGACGGTCCGCAGTACACAGTCCACGACCTGAACGTCGACGCCGACGGAGCGCTCGGATACTGCGCGTTCGTCTACCACGTCACGGGCACGCTCAACGATGGCACTGACGTCAGCATGGCCGTGCGAGCTACGTTGGTGTGCAAGCGATTCGACGGTCGGTGGCTCGTCGTACACGACCACGAGTCGGTGCCGTTCGATCCCGCCACGGGGTCCGCACTGACCGATCTGCAACCGTAAGCGTCGCCGGGGCACCTAGCCCGCGCGCTCCGTGCCCCGGCGCACGAGCATTGCCCGCACCACCGATGCGGTGACGGGCAGGATCGACAGAATCGCGATGGCCAGGACCATCAACTCGAGGTGCGCGCCGACGAACGGCACACCACCCAAGTGGTACCCCACCACGGTGAGGCCGACGCCCCAGCCGATCGCGCCGATGACGTCGTAGGCGAGGAAGACCGGATACCGCATCCCGGACGCTCCTGCGATCACCGGCGCGAACGTCCGCACCACGCCGATGAAGTGCCCGATCACGATGGTCTTGCGACCGTGCCTCTCGAAGAACTGGTGCGACGAGGCCAGGTAGTGCTTCTTGAAGAAGCGTGCGTCCTCCTTCTTGAACAGCGCGGGCCCCAGCCGCCACCCGATCAGGTAGCCGAGCTGTCCGCCCGCCACCGCGGCCAACGCGGCGCACGGGGCGAGCGTCCACACGTCCACCGGCGCGTTCGGTTGCGCGGCAATCAGTCCGGCGGTGAACAACAACGTGTCGCCGGGCAGGAAGGGGAACAGCAGCCCGGTTTCGATGAACACGATGAGCATCACGCCGGGGAGTACCGCGGCTGCGAACGGGCCGCCTGCACCCAACCAGTACATCGGGTCCCACAGCTGGGGCAGCGCCACGATCGTGCTCGTCACGGCCGCCGAACCTAGCGTGCCGACGTTGCCAGCCGTTGAACGGAGACCGACCACCGGTGCGAAGTCCTTGGTCGTGGTGTCTTGGTCGTGGTGTCTTGGTCGTAGTGTCTTACCCGTGAGCGCACGCGCGGGCATCGTCGTCACGGGAACCGAGGTTTTGACCGGACGGGTCCAGGACCGCAACGGACCGTGGCTGGCCGACCGACTACTCGAACTCGGCGTCGAACTCGCCCACATCACGATCTGCGGTGACCGCCCGCACGACATCGAGGCGCAGCTGCGCTTCCTGGCGTCGGAGGGCGTCGACCTGATCCTCACCAGCGGTGGACTCGGCCCCACCGCCGACGACATGACCGTCGCCACGGTCGCCAGCTTCTGCGGCCGCGAGGTGGCGTTGGACGTCGAGCTCGAGCAGACGATCTCCGACATCCTCAAGTCGATGGTGCAGGGCCGCGCAGGCGTCGACTTCGAGGCCGTGCTCGCGGCGAATCGCAAACAGGCCATGGTTCCGGTGGGCGCCGAGATACTCACCCCCGTCGGCACGGCACCGGGTGTCGTCGTGCCGGGCACGCAGACGGCAGGAGTGCCTGGCACGCCGACGGTCGTGGTGCTGCCGGGCCCGCCCCGTGAGCTGCAGCCGATGTGGGCCGCGGCGGTGCAGACCGCGGCCGTCCAGCAGGCCATCGCGGGTCGGACGGTCTACCGGCAGGAGACCGTCCGGATGTTCGGCCTGCCCGAGTCGGGGCTTGCGGAGACGCTGCGGGAGGGCGAGCAGTCCATCAGCGGTTTCCAACGGCTCGAGATCACGACGTGCCTGCGCCGGGGCGAGCTCGAGATCGTCACCCGGTACGAACCCGACGCCGCCGACATCTATGCGAATCTGGTCGGCCTGCTGCGCGAACGCCACGGCCGTGAGTTGTTCTCCACCGACGGCGCCTTCGTCGACGACCAGATCGCCGGACTGTTGGCCGGGCGCACCATCGCCACGGCAGAGTCGTGCACGGCAGGCATGATCGCGGCGCGGCTGACGGACCGGCCCGGTTCGTCCGACTACGTCGCCGGTGGCGTCGTCTCGTACTCGAACCAGGCCAAGGTCGAACTCCTCGGCGTCGACCCGGCACTGCTCGAGGCGCACGGCGCGGTGTCGGAACCCGTCGCGGAGGCCATGGCCGCGGGCGCACTGAAGCGGTTCGGCGCCGACACCGCCGTTGCGACCACCGGGATCGCCGGTCCAGGCGGCGGAACGGCGGAGAAGCCCGTCGGCACGGTTTGCTTCAGCGTCATGCTCGCCGACGGCCGCACGCTCACCAGAACCCTGCGCATGCCCGGCAACCGGTCGGACGTCCGGGAACGCTCGACCACGGTCGCGATGCACCTGCTGCGCCGCGCGCTGAGCAGCGACGCGGATTGAGCTGGAGTGTCGTTCTCACTCACCGACGACCAGCTCAACGCAGCGCTCGATGAACTACCCGTGCTGGCGGGCCAGGAGCGCAGGCTCGAGGATCTGTCTGGCGGGTTGACCAACCGCAACGTCAAGGTCATCACCGCGAACGCGACGTACGTGGCGCGATGTTCCGGCAACACCACGGGACTGCTCGGCATCGACCGCGACCAGGAGCACTACAACTCGCGCGCCGCCGCAGAGGCCGGAGTCGGCGCACCCGTCATCGACTACCGCCCCGACCTTGGCATTCTGCTCCTCGGCTATCTCAATGGGACGACGTTGTCCAACACGGACTTTCAGCGACCGGAGATCTTGACCAAGGCAGCTGCGGCGATGCGCACGCTGCATTCGGGGCCACGGTTCCGCGGTACCTTCGACATGTTCGTCAAGCAGCCCGGGTACCTGAAGGCAGTGCAGGACAATGGTTTCCGGATACCCGCTGACTACCTGGACTTCGCCGATCGGTTCGAGAGTGCACGGCAGGTGCTCGCGGCGACCGACCAGACGACCGTGCCCTGCAACAACGACCTGTTGGCGGCCAACTTCGTCGAGGACGGCGACACCATGTGGCTGATCGACTACGAATACTCCGGGAACAACGACCCGTGCTTCGAGCTGGGCAACACGTCGTGTGAATGTCAGTTATCCGCCGAGCAGCGAGAAGAACTGGTCACCGCCTACTACGGACGCCGATTGCGGCACAAGATCGCCCGCGCCCGGCTCCAGGGCACCGTCGGGATGTACGGCTGGGCGTTGTGGGGCTGCATCCAGAACGGCTCGAGCCCATTGGACTTCGACTTCTGGGAATGGGGCATGGAGCGGTACGAGGGTGCCGTTGCCGAGTTCAGAGGCCCCGACTTCACCGGGCTGCTCGACGACGTGCAGGCATCGGACTAACGAAGGATACGCATGTCAACTCCATCGTTGCCCACCCCTGCTTCGCCCGCACGCTCCCTTCCCGCACGCGCGCAAGTCGTCATCATCGGCGGCGGCGTCATCGGGACCAGCGTGGCCTACCACCTGACCAAGCTCGGGTACACCGACGTGGTGCTGCTCGAACAGGGCCAGTTGTCATCGGGAACCACCTGGCACGCAGCCGGTCTGGTCGGTCAGCTGCGGGCGTCGGAGAGCGGCACCCGGCTGGTGCAGTATTCGACGGCGCTCTACACCGAACTCGAGGGCGAGACCGGCCTCACCGCGGGGTACAAGCAGTGCGGCGGTGTGACGGTCGCGCGTACCGAGGACCGGATGATCCAGCTGCGCCGCACCGCGGCCAACGCCGCGGCCTTCGACCTCGACTGCGAACTGCTCACGCCGGCAGAGGCTCTCGAGCACTACCCGGTGATGCGGGTCGACGACCTGGTCGGCGCCATCTGGCTGCCCGCCGACGGCAAGGCCAACCCGACCGATCTGACCCAGGCCCTCGCCAAGGGGGCGCGGATGCGCGGCGCCAAGATCTTCGAACACGCGCACGTGCTCGACGTGCTGACGGACGGCAGAGCGGTCACCGGCGTGCGCACCGACAGCGGCCAGATCGACGCCGAGATCGTCGTCAACTGTGCAGGCCAGTGGGGCAAGCAGGTGGGGGCGATGGCGGGCATGAACGTCCCACTGCACTCCGCCGAGCACTTCTACGTCGTCACCGAGACGATCGACGGCGTGCACACCGACATGCCGATCCTGCGCGACCCCGATGGCTACACCTACTTCAAGGAAGAGGTCGGCGGGCTGGTCATCGGCGGCTTCGAGCCGGAGGCCAAGCCGTGGGTGAGCCCCGACCAGATTCCCTATCCGTTCGAATTCCAGCTCCTGGAAGAGGATTGGGATCACTTCCAGATCCTGATGGACAACGCGCTGTTGCGGATCCCCGCGTTGGAGGAGACCGGGATCAAGAAGTTCTACAACGGGCCGGAGAGCTTCACCCCTGACAACCAGTTCATCCTCGGTGAGGCACCCGGGTGCGCCAACTTCTTCGTGGCTGCCGGATTCAACTCGGTGGGCATCGCGTCGGCGGGCGGTGCGGGACGGGCGCTGGCCGAGTGGATCGTGAACGGCTCACCGACCACCGACCTCACGAGTGTGGACATCCGGCGGTTCGCACCGTTCAACGGAAACAACCGGTGGCTGCACGACCGGGTCGCCGAAATCCTCGGATTGCACTACGAAGTGCCATGGCCCAACCGGGAAATGGCAACCGCACGACCGTTCCGCCGTTCACCGGTACACCACCTGCTGGTCGCAGCGAACGCGAACTTCGGCAGCCGGATGGGGTGGGAGCGGGCCAACTTCTTCGCCCCTCCCGACCGGGAGCCGACGATCGAATACTCCTGGGGCAAGCAGAACTGGCTGCCGTGGTCGGCGGCCGAGCAGACCGCCACCCGCACCGCAGTCGCGGTATTCGACCAGACGTCGTTCTCGAAGTTCGTCCTGGTCGGTCCCGACGCGGAATCGGCGCTGCAGTGGTTGTGCACCGCGGACATGGCGGTCGAGGTCGGCACGACGGTCTACAGCGGAATGCTCAACGAGCGCGGTACCTACGAGTCCGACGTCACCGTGACGCGCACCGCCGACGACGAGTACCTGATCGTCAGCAGCGCGGCCACCACCGAGCGCGACAAGGACCACATCCGCAGAAACCTGCCTGCAGGCAACCACGCTCAACTCGTCGACGTCACGTCATCGCTCGCGGTGTTCGGCGTGATGGGACCCCGGTCGCGTGATCTGCTGGCCACGCTCACCGATGCCGAGCTGAGCGACGAGGCCTTTCCGTTCGGCACCAGCAAGCCAATCACGTTGGGCTACGCACAGGTTCGCGCGACCCGCATCACCTACGTCGGTGAGCTCGGCTGGGAGCTCTACGTCCCTGCCGAGTTCGCGGTCGGCGTCTACGACGACCTGATCGCCGCGGGGGAGCAGTTCGGCGTCGCGCGCGCAGGCTACTACGCGATCGAGTCGTTGCGACTTGAGAAGGGTTACCGGGCATTCGGTCGCGAGCTCACCCCCAACGACAATCCCGTCGAGGCCGGATTGCTGTTCGCGTGCAAGCTCAAGTCCGACGTCGACTTCCTCGGCCGCGCCGCGGTGGAGAAGGCCAAGGCCGAGGGGCCACGCCGACGGGTGGTCGGGTTCTCGGTCGGGTCACCGGAACCCATGCTGTGGGGTGGTGAGCTGGTGCTGCGCGACGGTGTGGTCGCCGGCCAGGTGACCTCGGCGGCGTGGGGCGAGTCGACGGGGGCGTGCGTCGGCCTGGCCTACGTGAGGTCGGCCGACCAGGCTCCTGTCGACGCACAGTGGGTCCGCGAAGGCGACTATCAGGTGAACGTCGGCGGCACGCTCTACCCGATCACCGTGTCGCTCAAGGCGATCTACGACCCGACGAACGCCAGGATCCGCTGAAGGGCAGGCGGTCAAATCCAAGGCAGATACGCGATTCCGTCAATAAATCTGCTCAACCACGGGAAGCTGATCGCATCACCATCTTCGAAGCCCTCGAGGCGTGGAAGGACCTGTTGGTCGCCACGGCTGGCGCGTCCGCGGCACTTGCCGGTCTGGTGACGGTCGCGATCGCCACCAACATCGGCGAGATCCTGAAGTTCCCCTGGCTGCCGCCGCGCGCCGCGACGTCGATCGCGCTGCTCGTCCTCGTGCTGGTCGTGTCCATTGCCGGCCTGATGCGCCCGCAGAGCCTGTTCTGGTTCGGCGTGGAGACCGTCGCCTTCGCCGCATTGACGTGGTTGATCACGGCGCGCACCGCGTGGATCAGGCTGTCAACGCGCCGCGTACACGAACGGCCCGTCACGCAACTCACGCAGGAGATCGGGCTCTATCAACTCGGCGTGCTGCCGTTCGTAGTCGGCGGCATTCTGCTGTTGACCGACGACACCAACGGGATGTACTGGCTCGCCGGGGGAATGATTGCGGCAGTGGTCGTCTCGATGCTGACCACATGGGTGCTGCTGATCGAGGTCCTGCGGTAGGAACGGTTGATGAAGATTCTGCTCGATGACGCGGACTTGGACGCCCAGCTCAGCCGCACTCTCATCGCCATCGCGGCGGAGGCCGCCGACATCGGCGAGGCACTGACCACCGCAAGTCGCACCACCGCAGGCGATTACGACTCCTGGTTCACAGAATGGTCCACGACGGCCGCAGCCGCCAGCAAGCTGGCCGCCGAAGCGCTGAAACGCGGACACCACGAGACGGCTCGCAAGGCCTACTTACGGGCGTCCGAGTACTGGCGGCAGTCGTTCTTCTTCATCCGCCACGACATCGACGACCAACGACTGCAACATGCATGGCGCCAGCACCGTCAGACGTTCCGCGCGGCGCTTCCGTTGTTCGACTGCCACGCGTCCAGCACGGAGATTCCCTTCGACGGCGTGTCGATGACCGGATACCTGTTCCGGCCGGCCGGCGACGACACCCCGCGGCGAACTGTGTTGGCGCCCTGCGGGTTCGACTCGACCGCCGAAGCGGGATTCTGCGCCACCGGCTACATGGCATTACCGCGCGGATACAACTTCTTCGTGTTCGAGGGGCCAGGCCAGGGCGGCATGCTGTTCGAGCACCGCCGCACCTTCCGGCCGGACTTCGAGGTGCCCTTCGGCGCGGCGTTCGAGTGGCTGCTCGCGCAGGACGGCGTCGACCCCGATGCGGTGGCGGTGATCGGCCGCTCGTTCGGCGGATACCTGGGACCACGCGCCGCGGCATTCGAACCCCGACTTGCCGCGCTGGTCGCCGACCCTGGGCAGTACGACTTCGCCTCGCGCGTCGGAGTCATGGCCAAGGGATTGAGCTCCGGCAACCCGGAGGACTTCCTGGACAGGCTGACGGCCTGCGACCCGGATCTCGACGCCCAACTCCAAGCGCTTCTGGATGGCCCTCGCAACCTCGAGTGGTACGGCTCGCGGATGGCCGCGATGGGCGCGACCCGGGTGGGCGACTTCATCCGCAAGCAACTGACCTTCACGCTCGAGGACGTCGCCGCCGACATCCGGTGCCCGACACTGCTGACGGAGGGCGAGGGCGACTTCGCGTCGCAGAGCGGGTTGCTCTACGACCACCTCCGGTGCGAGAAGGTCATGAAGCAGTTCGCCGAGGCAGACGGTGCTGGCGGGCACTGCGAAGGCCTTGGCGCGACGCTGTTCGAGGGGTACGTCTTCGATTGGCTCGACGAGGTGCTGACCCGTCAAACGCGTCCGGCACCGACGGCCGCGAAGTAACCGGCGAAGCCGAACGCGCAGATCACCCCGCACAGCAGCAGCGTGCCGACGGCGAACGGCCACGCGGGGCTGCGCCGCACCAGTTGGACGATCGTCACCACTAGTCCGACGAGCCCGACGACGACCGCGACGATCAGCGAGATTCCGACGGCGGTGACCGCGCCGTCGGCGCTGCAGGTCTCGGGCGGGCAGTAGTCGAGGAACGCCAGCAGGAAGAACCCCATCACGGCCGCGGATCCGCCGAGCAGCAGCGTCAGCACCAGGGAGATGATGGAGATCGTCAGATCGACCCCGGAGATCGCCGGCTTGGCTGGCGCGGGCGGCCATGGCACCGTCACGTCGTCACCTCGCGTCGAGTTCGTTCCACAGATCCATCATGTTGCCGAGGATCTCCTCGGCGCGGCCGAGGCCGGCCAGATGGCTCTCGCCGGGCAGGTGGTACAGCGCGGCGTCGGGCAGCCGGGAGACGACGTGTTGGCCGTGCTCGAACGGCACGATGTGGTCCTTGTCGCCGTGCCACCAGTGCACCGGCACCTTGACCTCGTCGAGCCGGAAACCCCAGTCCCTTGCGAAGACGATGACGTCGGCGAACGGCGCGGACAGCTGTTTGCGGCTGCCGTTGAGTAGGTCGTCGAGGAACATCGCACTGAACTCGGGCCGCACCAGCAGCTGCCGGTCGGCCTCGGGAGAAAGCCTGGCGTACAGCTGCAGCGCGGCTGGGGCCACTGGCCGCAGCAGTTGGATCACGCCGGCCGCGGCCAGCCGAAGCGGAAGGCCTGCGAACGAAATGACCGGGGCCACCGTCGAAGCGAGCGCCATCACACCGCCGCCGATCGCGTCGGGGCCGACCGAGGGGGCGACGCCACCGAGCACGCCGGCAAGGACGATGCGATCGGGCATCGCCGCGGCGCAGGCCAGCGTGTAGGGCCCGCCACCGGAGAGCCCGATGACGGCCATCTGGTCGATGCCGAGAACGTCGGCGATGGTGCGCAGATCGTCGGCGAAGGCGAGCACGTTGGAGTACTGGAACGGTGTGGACGAGCCGATGCCAGGCCGGTCGATGCCGATCAGCCGGATGTGCGTCAGCTCCGCGTAGACACGTGCTTCGGTGGGAATCTGCCTGCGAGCGCCAGGAGTTCCGTGCAGCCAGAACACGGCACGGCCCTGCGGATCGCCGAACTCGGCGAACCCAAGTTGCCGATCGTCCCCGACGGCAACGTTGCCTTCCAGCTTGGGGCGGGCGATGGGGATCATGCCCGAAAGTGTCGCACGCGGCGTTTGCCGGCCCGGCCGGCTTGGCAGGGCAACTTCGGCAACCTCGCCGCCTTGCCGCCGGTCCGGGACGCTGGATGGAAGAATCATCGGGATGAATGCCGTGCGTGTGGTCGTCGCCGATGACGACGTTCTGCTCCGGGAGGGGCTGGCCAGCCTGCTGGGACGATCGGGTTTCGACGTCGTCGGCCAGGCCGGTGACGCCACCGAGCTACTGGACGCGGTGCGCGAGCTGCAGCCCGACCTGGCCGTGGTCGACATCCGGATGCCACCGACCCACGGCACCGAGGGACTCGACGCGGCCAAGACGATCAGGCAGGAGTGGCCGGAGATCGCCATCCTGGTGCTGTCGGCTCACGTGGACGTCGACCATGCGATGGAACTGCTCGCAGGCGGCCGTTCGATCGGCTACCTGTTGAAGAGCCGAGTCACCGACGTCGCGGACTTCGTCGACACCGTGGGCCGGATCGCCAATGGCGCGTCCGTCGTCGACCCAGCCCTGGTGGCCGAGCTCGTCTCGGCGCGCAGGCGGGACGATCCGCTCGCCGTGCTCAGTGCGCGCGAGCGGGAGGTGTTGACGTTGATGGCGGAGGGCCTGTCGAATGCCGGTATCGGACGGCGCATCTGGGTCACCGAGGGCACCGTCGAGAAGCACGTGCGGAGCATCCTGACGAAACTGAACCTGCCAGAGACGGGCGACGATCACCGCCGCGTGCGTGCGGTGATCATGTACCTCGACTCGCTCTAGAGTTCGCGTCCGACCTTCTCTGCGAGCAGATCTCGGATGGCGCCAGGGGATAGGGCGAACTTGGGCAGGAAGCCAAGTACGGGGCTCGCGGCGATCATGTCGGCGAAGTCCTGCTCCGAGTGCGTCGAGATGAGGATGACCGACGGCGCAGGTGAATCCGCGGCCTGCAGCGCGACGGCCAGATCGAAGCCACTCTCGGCGCCGAGGTCGACGTCCACCAGAGTGACGTCGGGCCGAAGCTCCCGGTAGAGGGTCAGCGCGTCCACGCTGTTCGAGGCCACCCCGACGACGCAGAACCCCGCGCGCTCGAGCATGTTGCTCGCCGCGTCGCGAAAGTTTGCGCTGTCATCGACGATCAGACAACGCACGGTAAGCGTCCAGAGCACCACATTGAACGAGTCTGGCAGACCGACCGCACGCTGGCATTACCGCTAGCAGGAAACCAGGCGACCGCCGACCCACTAGCATCCGGTGCGATGAGTGAGTCGCCCCGTTCCGCCACCGACCAGGGGCTGCGCCCGCTGCGGAGCCGGCTTCTGGCGCTGGTGTTGCGGCCGACCGCCCGGCCGCTGGGCTGGGGCATCGTCGTCGCGGTGGCCTTCATCGCTGGCGAGACCGTGCTGGTGTTGCTGCTCAAGAAGATCGCGCCCGAGAACGCATTCGGTGCCATCTTCCTGCTCGGTGTGCTGGTCGTCTCCGCAGGCTGGAGCTTCGGGCTGGCGATTTCGACGTCGGTGGTCAGCGCGCTGGTCTACCTGTACTTCCACCTCGAGGGTGGCGACAGCCTGGCGCCTGCGCTGTTCGTGTTCCTGCCCTTGGCGTTGCTGGCCAACGTGCTGGCCGGTCAGGCCCGATTGCGCGCCGCCGAATCCGAGCAGCGCCGCCGCGAGGCCGACGCGCTGGCCACACAACAGGCCGCGCTGCGCCGGGTGGCAACGCTCGTCGCGCGGGGAGCCGACCCGACCGACGTCTATCCTGTCGCGGTCACCGAACTGGCTCGCGGCCTCGACGTCGATCACGTCACCCTGCTCGAGTTCGAGTCGGATGAACACTGCACCGTGCTGGCCGCCCACGATTCCCCGGAACGAAAGAAATTCCAAGTGGGAGAACGACTTCCACTCGACGGCGACAGCGTTGCGATCCGGATTCGCCGAACCGGGGTTGCCGCACGGATCGACCACCACGCGACAGCCCAGGGGACCATCGCGTCGCGCATTCGAGCGCTCGGGTTGCGCTCGGGAGTCGGGGCGCCCGTCACCGTTGGGACGACCACCAGAGGCGCACTGATCGTCGGCTCGGTGCGCGCCGAGCCGATGCCGAACGGAACCGAAGCGCGGATATGCGATTTCGCCGATTTGGTGGGCACCGCGATCGCCAACGCCGAGACCCGCGCCGAATTGAAGGCGTCGAGGGCCCGAGTCGTCGCCGCTGCCGATCAGGCCCGCCGGGAGATCGAACGCAACCTGCACGACGGCGCGCAGCAACGCATCGTGTCGCTCGGCCTTGGTTTGCGGGCGCTCGAGGCGTCGGTCCCCGAGGAGCAGCACGCCGTCCGGCGGCAACTCGACAACCTGGTCAACGGCATGGCCGATCTGTACGCCGAGCTGCAGGAACTCTCCCGCGGCATCCACCCGGCGATCCTGTCCAAGGGCGGGCTGGGACCGGCGATCAAGACCCTCGCCCGGCGTTC
>Ga0137412_10002377_pt1 | contig 14888 bp, 11 predicted proteins | sample CZODoug2_1_16fun_FD_122160 | JGI IMG/M metagenome (GOLD analysis project Ga0137412, IMG submission 122160) | Vadose zone soil fungal communities from Angelo Coast Range Reserve, California, USA - CZODoug2_1_16fungal (Hybrid Assembly) | ecosystem: Environmental > Terrestrial > Soil > Vadose zone...
GACAACGGTCCTCTCCTATCAACAACCCTCTCCTATTTGTCATCCCGACCGGAGCGAAGCGGAGGGGAGGGATCTGCAGTGCGCCATTCGGGCGCCCCACATTTACCGTCTAAAGCCCTTTTTCCCTTTTTCAGCCTTTGCGAAGAGCAATCGCATAGTAAGGCTGATTCGAAAGGCCGGCGTTAAACGCGGGGAAAAACCAGGCCGCATCCGTTCCGCGCCGGAGAACAAAGTAATACTGCAACGGATAGACAGAATTTGTGTAATCCCCAGGAATCGCAGCGCTGTATCCATCGTGCCCGCGTTGCATTTCCATCGACACCCACCGCTCTCCCTGGTTCACATGACGGTAGTAAAGTTGAACGGCATCGGCGGACGCCGATAAAGAAAGCGAAAGCGGCTGCCCGGGACGGAAGCTCGCAGGCTGCGTATGCCCGCAATGCACCGACGGACGATTTGGTTTGCTCGTTGCCGCGTTTATGGCCGATGCGACATTCTGCGGCGACCCTGTCGACGGAGTCTGCAGCTTCTTCTGCATCGCCGAAATATCCGCATCGATGCCGGCCACCCGCGCGCTCCAATTTCCGCGGCGCATGGGGATGTTCCCATAAGTAACGTCCGGTTGGTAGACCTTGTTCGCGCGCTCCGCCATGCTGGCCCAGGCACTGCGTGCCTCCTGATATTTCGCCAGCGCAAGCTTGCCGGCCTCGGCATTCCCCGTCCTGGTATAGATTTCGAACAACACCCCGCTGCGCAACTTGGCCGCAAAGAATCTACCCAAACCATCTTGAATAAGCACGTCCTCTTCGATCCGCCGGAACGCCGAAGAAGAACGAGACGTAGCCTGCAGTCGCGCGCTCGCCAGGGCCTGGGCGGAGGCCGCCGTGTAATCCTCGAGCCACTGGGCAACTTCAATCGGCGAATACTTAGGATTGGCGCGGCCCGCCAGCAAATCCCCCGCGTGCTCCACGATGGTGGAAAACAACTGCGGATCCAGCGGGCTTACCGTTCCAAAGCACTTCGGCGACGGAGTATCGCTATATGGGGAAGCCTCACTCCCCAGAACAATCGGCATATTGTCATAAATCTCAGGCCAAAACGCGTGGTTCGAAGCTGAAGCCAGGTGAGCCGAAGTGACCAGCGGCAGGACGCGGCTGGCATTGGCCAAAGCAGTTTCCACCGGGGTCGCCCCCGCGCCGAAGTTGCTCTTCAAGTAGCGGCGCCAGCTTTCCGGATCGGCGTCCGGGTTATAAAGACATCGTCCCCATACCCGGTAGAAGTATTCAAACTTTTCCCAATCACCCGATTTTGGATTAAGCGACACGTCGGCATACGCGCAACGTCCGCCCGGCATCCCGGACCCCTCGCGCCCTTTGAACGTAAGCGGCTCCATGATATCCAGCCCGACCGCGCCGCAGAAACTGGAAGTGCGTCCAAACGCCGCAGCCATCTCCGGATCCCCGGAAAGCAAGTGGCGTTGTGTTCCCGGCCACAGGCGGAAGAGCAAGTCATAGTGTCGGCCCTGCTGCAAAAAGTCCGCATAGCCGTAACGGGTAAAACGGCGCTCACCATTGCTGACGCTGAAAACGCCGCTCTCCATGCGGTCAGCCTGTGGTATCTCCAGCTGGCGAATATCCGCCTGGTTATACCCCAGGCTCTGGTGCTCCGCGGAATACTTAGCTCCCAGCTTGACCGGCATACTCGTAGCAGTGGCCATGTCGATCATGGTCTGGTTCACACCCTTGGCATGCATGTCGATTTCGATCTTGCGGCCACACCCGGAAATCGCCTCAAACAAAGTCTTCCAGAATGGATAGCTGCCTTCGGGGATCCCGCTCTCCCCGTGCACCCGCAGGGTAAGCCCCTGGATCTCCGGGCAAGCCTTCAGAATCATGGCCAGCGCATCACGGGAGTACGCGGCATGTGTCTCCGGGGTGAGGCCCTCGATGCGATGATGCGCGTGCGGGCTGTCGGTCCATGCGTAGGCGTGAGTCCAGATGCCCAGTTGAAAGTCGAGCCCACGCGCCTTGGTTTCGGCGGCAATAAAGCGTAATGCCTGGAGATTCTTCTCCCGTTCTTCCGCTGTGAATGGAGGCAGGTTCTGCTCGCCCGCCTCATTGGCCAACCGGACCACCCGCACATCGTAGCCCGGCACTTCGACCAGGTACGGGTAAGGGAAGTGGAAGTAGTCGCCCGTTACTCCACGAGGAAAGTCGTAGCCCAGGCCGAACGTAAAGTTGAAGCGATTGAACCTGCTGGCGGCGAGCACATCCAGGTAGCCCCGCCAAAAGTCCTTATCGTAGTACCACGGCTTGTCTTCGAGCTCGCTACAGAACATGCGCGAAACGCAGCGTACCTGGTTCGCAGGGTGTTCTTCGATGGCCGCGGCCAAGTGCAATCCCGTGGCAAGATCGGCATTGAATTGGACCCGCTCCGTCAACTCCAGCAGGCCATACACAAATCCCCGCTGGCCTGCCGCAGAAACCAAGATCGCCGGCGCACCCATCAGCCGTCCGGGAGTGAGCCGGAGGCTCTCGGGATTGCTGAGGGTTTCACCTGTCTGCGGAAAGTTCGCGGCCGATGTTGCGCTCGCAACCAAAACAGAAAAATCAGAACCCGCGGCTTGGTCGGCGGACGGAACAATTTCGCAAGCCACACCCTTCACCAACAGGGCGCTTCGCAAGCAGCCGGCGGCCCAACCGACAGGGTCGCTCGATGCGCAAGGATCTCTGCCCTCGAGGATGATAGAAATCCGCTGGCTGGGGCCGGCAAGCGCCCGATGGGTGAGGCTCAGGGCTGTGATCGCGCCGCTGATCTTGAGAAAGTCCCGGCGCTGCATGGTCGAATCCACGGGTCTCCACTATAGATGGTCGCGAACGCTGCCCGCAATCAATTAGAATCCGGTCATCTTGATACACTCCGGCCGCCATTTCCTGCAAATCCCCGGGCCTACCAATGTCCCTGATCGAGTTCTGCGTGCGATGCATCGCGCCGTCATCGACCACCGCAGCCAGGAGTTTTCGCAGCTAGGCTCGGAAATACTGGAGAATCTGCGTCCTCTTTTTCAAACCGCTGGCCCGGTGATTATCTATCCTTCCTCCGGCACCGGCGCCTGGGAAGCCGCGATCGTCAACACTCTCTCCGCGGGGGACCGGGTTCTGATGTTTGAGACCGGACACTTCTCCCAGCTCTGGCGTCAGCTCGTGGAGCGTTTTGGCATTGCGGTGGACTATGTGCCGGGCAACTGGCGCCGGGGCGCTTCTGTTGCAGATTTAGCCTCCCGGTTGGACGCCGATCACAACCACACCTACAAAGCCGTGATGGTCGTTCATAACGAGACTTCGAGTGGAGTCACTACGTCGATCGCAGACCTGCGCCAGCAGATGAATCGATCCAACCATCCGGCGCTGCTGATGGTCGATACCATCTCGTCCCTGGGCTCCATCGACTATCGCCACGACGAGTGGGGGGTGGACGTAACGGTCGCTGGTTCGCAAAAAGGCTTGATGCTGCCGCCGGGCTTGAGTTTCAACGCCGTCTCGGACAAAGCCCTGGCCGCCAGCAAGAGCGCAGGACTACCGAGGTCCTATTGGGACTGGCAGGAGATGCTGAGCTTCAACAAAAATGGCTTCTTCCCCACCACTCCTGCGACCACGCTGCTCTACGGCTTGCAAGAGGCTTTGAAGATGCTCCACGAAGAAGGGCTGCCCAATGTGTTTCGCCGCCACCAGCGTCACGGGGAGGCCACCCGCACCGCAGTGCGAGCCTGGGGTTTGGAGATCGTGTGTGAAGATCCGCGCGAGTACTCGAGCGCCCTTACCGCTGTTTTCATGCCGGAAGGGCATGATCCGGATCGCTTGCGGAGCATTATCCTGGAAAATTTCGACATGTCTCTCGGAGCCGGCCTCTCCAAACTTGCGGGCAAGGTATTTCGCATTGGGCATCTGGGCAGTTTCAACGATCTCATGCTTGCCGGAACCCTCAGCGGAGTCGAAATGGGGCTCAGACTAGCTGGGGTGCCTCACCAACCCGGTGGAGTGACGGCCGCGCTCGCATCCCTCGCCGCTATCGGCCACTAGCATGGATACACTCACGCCGCTGCCGCTGAGTTCTCATGCCAAGCCCGTCGATGTCTTTCCGCAAGCCGCGGATCTCGAAAGAGAGTTAAAGCAAAACATTAAGGGTGAAGTGCGCTTCGATCGGGGCAGCCGAGCCATGTACTCGACAGACGGATCAAACTACCGCCAGATTCCCATCGGATTACTCGTCCCCCGGGATGCAGACGACGTGGTCGCTGCCATGGCGGCCTGCCGCAAATACGGGGCCCCGGTCCTGGCACGCGGAGCAGGCACCAGCCTGGCCGGGCAATGCTGCAATGTCGCCGTAGTGTTCGATTTCACCAAGTACATGAATCGGATCCTCGAGCTCAACCCGGAACAAAGATTTGCCCGGGTGCAGCCCGGCGTTGTCCTCGACACGCTACGCAATCAGGCGGAAGCGTATAAGCTGACGTTCGCGCCCGACCCTTCCACGCATAATCGCTGCACCATTGGCGGCATGATCGGGAACAACTCCTGCGGCACGCACTCTTTGCTGGGCGGCAAAACAGTCGACAACGTGGAGGAGCTGCGTATCCTGCTCTACGACGGAACGCAGATGACCGTTGGCGCGACGACGCGTGACGATGTTGAGCGCATTCTTCGCCAGGGCGGGCGTGAGGCAGAGATCTACCAGTCGCTCCTCGGCATCGGCGACCGATATGCAGACCTGATACGAGCCCGCTTTCCTAAAATTCCTCGCCGTGTATCCGGTTACAACCTCGATGACCTGCTGCCCGAGCAATTCAACCTAGCGCGCGCGCTGGTGGGCACTGAGGGCACCTGTGTCACCGTGCTCGAAGCCAAGGTAAAGCTCATCCCCAGCCCCCAACACCGCGCGCTGGTCGGCATTGGATATCGCGATGCTTTCATCGCCGCGGACCACATTCCCGAAATTCTCAGCTTTCAGCCGATTGGCTTTGAAGGCTTCGAGGGAAGCATCGTGGATGGGTTACGCGCCAAGGGCGCCCCCAAACTCGAGCTGCTTCCCCAGGGCAGTGGTATCGTACTGGTTGAATTCGGCGCCGATGATCCGGATGCTGCGCTAGCGCTCGCGCAGCAACTCATGGAGCGGTTAAAGCAGGTGCCCGATGCGCCGAACACTCGCCTCTACACGCCGGCCGAGGCGCGACATGTCTGGCAGCTGCGCGAGTCCGGACCGAGGGCAGCAGCCTTTGCGCCGGGAGCGGCGCCACAATGGGAAGGATGGGATGACGCAGCCGTTGCACCAGAAAAACTGGGCCGGTATCTGCGCGATATCCGGGCGCTCATGGACCAATACGGGTACCAAGGTGCTTTCTACGGCCACTTCGGGCATGGATGCATCCACATGCGCGTGAGTTTCGACCTGGAGAGCGAAGCCGGCATTCGTAAGTACGGCGAGTTTGTGGAAAGAGCAGCAGACCTGGTGGTGAGCTATGGAGGTTCACTCTCCGGCGAACATGGCGACGGGCAATCGCGCGGAGCCTTGCTCCCCAAAATGTTTGGGCCCGAACTGATGAATGCCTTCCGCCAATTCAAAGCGGTCTGGGATCCGCAGAACAAACTGAATCCTCACAAAGTTGTGGACGCCTACCTGCCGACGGAAAATCTTCGCCTGGGTGCGGACTACAAACCCTTGCAACCGGAAACGCATTTCAAATTCGTGGAAGATGGCGGCTCCTTCTCGAGCGCTGCCGCGCGTTGCATTGGAGTAGGCGCCTGCCGCAAGCTCGACAGCGGCTCCATGTGTCCGAGCTATATGGTTACGCTGGAAGAAGAGCATAGTACGCGCGGACGGGCGCACATGCTGTTCGAAGTCCTGCAGGGCGAGGTGATCGACGGTAGTTGGAAAAACGAACAGGTAAAGCAGGCACTCGACCTGTGTCTGGACTGCAAGGCCTGCAAATCAGAGTGCCCGGCGAACGTCGATCTTGCCACCTACAAGGCGGAGTTCCTATCGCACTACTACGAAGACAAGCGCCGCCCGCTGCACGCCTACGCCTTCGGCATGATTGACCGCTGGGCCCAACTGGGATCGCACGCGCCGCGCATGGCCAACTTCATGAGCACTGCGTCAAAGCAGCTGATACAAAAAGCGCTGGATCTCGCTCCGCAGCGCCAGATGCCGCGCCTCGCCCCACGCAGCTTTCAGCGATGGGCGCGCAAGCACCGGGTGCCGGCCTCCGGAGGCAGCGTGATTCTATGGCCGGACACCTTCAACAACTACTACAAGCCGGAAACCAGCCAGGCTGCCCTGGAGGTACTTACGCACGCGGGATTCAACGTCATGGTGCCGCAAACGCATCTTTGCTGCGGCCGTCCACTTTACGACTTTGGCATGCTGGACAAGGCCAAACAATATTTGCAGCGGATCCTGCAGGTGCTCGCGCAGGAAATAGACGCAGGCCTGCCCATCATTGTTCTGGAACCAAGCTGCGCGTCTGTCTTTCGCGACGAATTGCGCAACCTGTTTCCTGAACATCCACGCGCCCATCGCCTGCGGCAACAGACCTTCCTGCTCAGCGAATTCCTACAACATCACGCTCCCGGTTATCAGCCGCCGCAGTTGTCACAGAAGCTGCTCCTCCACGGACACTGTCACCACAAAGCCATCATGAAGATGACCGACGAAGAGGCCTTGCTTCGCAGAATGGGTGCAGACCCCAAAAACCTCGATGCCGGCTGTTGCGGAATGGCAGGCCCCTTCGGCTTTGCCAAAGATAAGTACGCAATATCCCAGGCAATCGGCGAAAGAGTGCTCCTGCCGGCGGTGAGGGCAGCGGAGCCAGACACAACCATCGTCTCCGACGGATTCAGTTGCCGCGAGCAGATACTGCAAGCCACCGGAAGAAAAGCTATGCATCTAGCCGAGGTCTTACAGCTAGCACTGCATCACTGAAGCTCTGCCTTGCACAGGATTATCATTGCCCCGTATATACAAAAGTGAAATAATGTATATATTAGGAGGCGACCAGAATGGCTGTCACAATCACTTCGATTCGACTCGATACTCGCCTTGCCGACGAGGCGGCCAAGATCCTTGGGGTGAAATCGCGAACCGAAGCCGTTCACATCGCCCTCAGGGAAATTGTTGCACTTAAACGCTTCAAAAACCTTATGAAGAAGAACGCAGGGAAGTTGTCCTTCGAGGGCTTCGTTGAGTAGTCTCTTCCTTCTAGACACATCCATCTTTGTGGATTATTTGAGGAACGGTCTTCACGAGGATCGAATTGATTCGCTCACGGGCGTAGTAAGAACTTCTTCGGTCGTTCTGGCCGAGTTGTGGCGAGGTGCCAGCAGGCCAGCGGAGCTGGCGTATTTGCAAGCCTTGGAGAAAAACCACTCAATACTCGTGCCGACGAAACAGAACTGGTTAGACTCAGGGATGCTTTTACGCCGAGTACGAGTGGATCATGGCTTCACTCCCGAGAAGCTCCGGAATCTTCATTTCGATGTACTCATCGCTCTAACAGCACGCTCCCACGGAGCACGTCTGATCACCTCAGACCGAGTGGATTTTGAACTCATTGCCTCGTACAGAGCCGCCAAAGGACTCAACCTCGAGATCTGGTAGCCAACGTCATCTCCGCGCAGACTCGCATGTCGCGGCAAAACTCATCGATGCGTTTTCGATCTGTATCCCATGAGCACATAAACCGCGCAGCGCCGCCAATGAACGTGTAGAACTTCCATCCCCGTTGACGCATCGCCTCGAGAATCTCATCCGAAGAATTGACGAATACCGCATTTGCTTCCGGTTGCGAGACAATATCTATGCCCGGGATACCCGACAATCCCTCAGCTAAATACCGGGCGCTCTCATTGGAATGAATGGCGTTGCGGAGCCAGGCGCCGGTCTCCAGCATGCCCACCCAGGGAGCAGCCAGAAAACGCATTTTGGATGCAAGCTGCCCTGCCTGTTTGCACCGGTAGTCAAAGTCTTCCGCCAGTTTCTGGTTGAAGAACAGTATGGCTTCACCGACCGCCATCCCGTTTTTGGTGCCGCCGAAGCAAAGCACATCGACGCCGCTCTTCCAACTCAGGTCGGCCGGTGAGCACCCAATGCTGGCGCAGGCATTGGCGAAACGCGCTCCATCCATATGGAACCGCAGTCCATGTTCTTCGCAGACCGATGACAGCGCGCGCAACTCCTCGACGGTGTAAACGCGGCCTGTTTCGGTGGATTGACTGATCGTCACCGCGCGAGGCTTGGGAAAATGAATATCGGTCCGATTGGTAGCGATCTGGCGAAGAGCCTCAGGCCTCAATTTCCCGTCGTCGCTTTCCGCGACAACCAGCTTGGAACCATTGGAAAAAAACTCCGGCGCGCCGCATTCGTCGGTCTCTACGTGAGATGACTGACAGCAAATCACCGAATGGTAAGACTGGCAAAGCGACGCGAGCGCGAGCGAGTTTGCAGCGGTGCCGTTGAAGGCAAAGAATACCTCGCAGTCAGTCTCAAACAATTCCCGGAAGGCATCGGCTGCTGCCGCGGTCCATGGATCATCACCATAGCCCGAAACGTGGCCCCGGTTGGCAGTTTCCATCGCGGCCCATACCTCTGGGCAAATGCCGGAATAGTTATCGCTCGCAAATTGCTGGACAAGATCTGTGCTCTTGATATCCGCCATATATTCCCTATTTTAGGCCGGAGGCAGAAGGAACCAGGAACGCGTACGTACTTCTCCTGCTTTTAGCTGGATCACTTGCTAACAACACCGTGCAAAGCTGCCTACACCACCTCTATATCCCAGCCGAGCCCCGGAGCGTCCGAAGGACGCGCATAGATCCCCTCCGGCCCACGGCTCAAGTGGTTATCCTCTTCAAAGCGCCGGTACACTTCCTCCGGCCCTCCGGGAGGAGGCATGAACGTCTCTGCCCAGGGGCTATTCGGCGTGGCCAGGATGAAATGAATCGAGTCGAAGGCGCCGCCTCCGTGCGGAATCACGGGAATGTCGTACGCTGCCGCGAGCGCGCCAATGCGCCGCAGTTCCGTCATTCCACCGCACCAGTGTATGTCGGGCTGCCAGATCGCCGCGCCCCGATGATCCAGGAGTTGGCGGAAGGCATACCGCGCATATTCATGCTCGCCCGTGGCAATGCGCGTGGACTTTATCTCCGCGCTCAACCGGCCGAACCCTTCATAGTCTCTGGGCTGCAGGCATTCTTCCATCCAGTAAACGCGATAGGGCTCGACCAACCCAGCCATTTCCAGGGTGTACGGTTCGTTCCACGCCATGTAGCAATCGAGCATGAGATCCCCATCGGGGCCCAACTGTGCGCGCGTCTTCTTGACCAGTTCCAGGTTTTTCTGTTGCCCCTCAAAGCCATCGGCCGGCCCGTACGGAATAGCAATCTTCACCCGCCTATAGCCGAACTTGATGTGCTGCTCAATGTCATTGCCCGTGCAATAGGCGGGGATGCACGGCTTGGTCTGGCCGCCCAGCAATTCGTAAACAGGAAGATGGAGCGCCTTCCCGATCAGATCCCAAAGCGCCAGATCCACTCCACTGATGGCGTTTATCGCGATGCCGGCCTGTCCGTACGGCAGGGTCGAGCGGTACATAATGTCCCACAGCCGTTCGACGTCAAACGGATCTTCGCCCAGGAGCAACTTCACCAGATGCTGCTCCACCACCGCACCCCCACCGGCTCCGCCGGACCCGTAACCTGTCACTCCTTTGTCGGTCGTGATCTCCACACAGAATCCTTCCAGTTTTCCTGGATCAGGGTTCCATAACGACCGGGTCGCCTTATATTGCGGGTAAATCGACATGGGGTTGGCCACTTCCACACCGCCGGTCGACCATGATCCGGGGGCAGGCGTGTAAGCAGGCACAGGACGGCGCGGCCGGACCCGAACCAGCCGCACACCGGTGATTTTTAACTTGCTCTTCTCTTCCTGAAAGGCGAGTGCCGGAAGAGTGACCGCGAAAAGTCCGCCAAGCTTGAGTAACGATTGTCGAACAGTCCCGCGCGAGTCATTTCGGCCCGAAACAGTAACAAATAACACTGGGACTGCCGCGGCTTATGCCGTGTCAGTCCCATGGTGTGCGTAGGCCAGGTCTGAGGTCGGGGGGCGTGCTTACTGACATCTTCCGAGCTTCCCACAGGCAGGGAAGCTCGTTGAAGTGCGTTGTGGCTACTGCGTCGACTGCGTTTAGTTCGAGACCTGAGCCGTTTGCGTCGGGCTCTGTGAAGCCTTCAAAGCCATCCGCTGCTTCTCCAGGTCCACGTTCTCTGTCTCCAGCTTCTTCTTCTCTTCCATCAGCTTCTTGTTAGAGACGTCAAGCTTCTGTGCTTCTTTCAGGAGTTCCTGGTTCTTCTTGACGATCGCGCGCTGGGTGTTGACCTGATCTGTCAGGACCTTGTTCTGGTCAGCAAGGCGTGAACGCAAAGCCGCGTAGTCCACGGACGCATCGTTCGCGTTCGCGGGCAGCATGCGGGAGTTGGACGCGCTGTTGCTCTGGCAGAATGCAGGTACGGCAGAGAGAGACAACAACAGGGCACATGTCGGAAGAAAACGCATAGTAGTACACCTCATTCCCGTGGGTTGAACTTCATCGAGCGGCGCCCGAAAATCCTCCGGGCGGCCTGGCTTCGATTGGCCCTATCCTACCCAACGCCCACCGTCCTGGCAGTATCACTTTCGGACTATCAATAAGGACGGAAAGGCTATCCGAAATTTCTGCGACTTTAGGTTGTGATCGGGAAATAACAGACGCCATGGGAGTTAGCAGGGCAGCGCACCAAGTCTCCGACGCCCACCACCACTAATCTAAAGTAACCATCCTTCACCCAGGTCTGGTGAAAAAGGCTTGACCCGGAAGCCTCAGCGCCCTGGGTTGGACTTGTCCAAATTAGTGACCAACTTTGGACAGCACCTGAAGCCTTCACTGACCCTCAAGAGCTTAGGTAAGACTCTCGAAGGAAGCGCAACCCGGTTTGGAATGCCGAACTGCCTCGAGGCCGCCAGACCCTTGTAGCCGAAATGCAAGAGGAGTACCGTGTTTACATCGTTATGTACGATTTGGGGGCGAATATGAAACCCATGTCCATCCTGCCACTCGCCATCGTGCTCGCGACCACCAGCGCTATCGGGCAAGACACCGTTCTGCTGCGCAGTCCGCAGGCCACTCCGTCGATTCTGATGCAGCCGCGCACGCTCGGTGCCGATTGCCCCGTGGGTCTAAAGGTAAACCACGGCCCTTCCTTTCTAAAGAGAGACACGAAATACGGGCCGTTCGCACCTCCGGGCCCGAAGGTGCAGGAACAGAGAATTCAGCTCACCATGACCAACCCGTCGCCCAAAGAAATCGTGAGTGCGCAAATCACCGTCTACGGCTTCAGTGATAAGTGGAGAGCCATTCCCCTCGCGGGTGCAAAGGATACCCCGGATCTTAGAAAGAGGGTCAACCTGGTCCTCAACGTGAAGGGAAACGATCACGCCTCCAGCGACCTTTCGCTCAATCGCTTTACTTCCGTAGCGTATGTCGATCTCGACTCGCTAACCTATGCGGACGGCGCCACCTGGAAGGCCTCCTCACCGACCGCCTGTAGCGTAACCCCCGACCTATTGATGCTCGTGAGCGCCGCACACGAGTAGTCCACCATCGCAGGCCCGGTCTTTCCCAGCCGCTCCAGTCCCGGGCCTGTCGACGCGTTGCTCCGTGATTACCTCGAACAATACAACGCGGTGGATGTCGTATTGCTCGAGTAAATTGCAGCTGCAACTGGATGAGGTTCGTCGATGACGAATCGCATCGCGGGCCCGCAAATCGTGTTATTGTGCACCCTCGCATTGGTCGAGGTTCCCACTGCAACCCCCCAACCCCAATATCCTCTCAGCGTGTTGTTGTACACCTGGGTGGAGTTGCCCCACGCCTCGAGTGCGATGCCGACCCAGCAACCAGAGCCCACACAATTCAACTGGTCATCGACGATGTTGTCGTGAACAATCGCATTCGAGCCGACCATCGCCGCCGATATGCCGAAAGACTCTCCCCATGGAGTAAGCGGTTTTGAGACATTGTTGTAGGCCACTTCGAGGCCATCGGTGCTGCCCCCTTGGAGCTCGATCGCCATCCGGTGGACGTTGGTGAAGGTATTGTTATTGATGTGGACGTTCTTCCCGTCTGCGTGATCGAAGAAGATCTTTATCCCTTCGTTCACCGTATCGAATGTGTTGTCGTTGAGGGTGGTATTTGAAAAGCCATACCCGAAGATTCCAGACACGCCGAGACTCTCATCCGTGTACTGGTACAAAACTTGTGACGAAAGATTCTGAAATGTGTTATGTGAAATATCGGAGTTCGACACACTGTAGTCAATAAAGACCCCTACCGTGGAGGTCCAGTTTCCAAATTCTGTCGTTCCACTCGGTCCGAACGAAATATTTTGAAACGTGTTGTACTCCACCATGGCGCCCGAGATCGCACCGCCAAGATACAGACCGCCACCGTCGAAGATGATGTGTTGCACGGTCAAGCCTGACCCGTAGAAATCCATGAGAGCATAGCCGCCGGTCCCATGAACGATTGTCTGTCCGTTGGTTGCGCCGATGTAGCTGCGCCCAGGCTGCAGTCTGAGCTGTGCCAGATTGTATGTGCCTGCCTGAAAAGAAATGGTGTCGCCCACTTGGCTGTTGTTGATGGAAGCCTGAATCTGCGACTGAAGCTCGGAGGGCACTACGGTGATGGTGGAAGCTTGCGCGCTATGGGTAACGGCGATGGCAAAAGCAAACGAAAGGGCGAAAGTTGCCCCAATATTTTTCACAAACATGCTTACCTCAATCTCAAAGTTTCTATAGTGCTTGAGGCAGTAAGAGACGCAGTTGTTCCAGGGGGTCTATCTCCGCGGATCCCAGGGCGAGGGACGACGCGTAGAGACAGGAAACAGCTCTAACCTGGAGGAATAGCCCTTGTGTATTCCGGTCCCAGGTCCCGTAGTTGTGGAGCTAAGTTGGAGTTAGATTACTAATGAAAGTTTATATACTGTTTCGCTTTTGAGTGCAAATCGTGATGGCTATAAGCTACTGATCATGCGCGCTTTAGGGGAAAAATTACCGAATCGGGTAACACTCACTGTGCAATTTACACACCTAACTGCCATTTTCATGTTTTCTTGCGCAGATTATTAACTGGACTTCAGGAGTAAGAGCAACTGATTCTGAAGTTCTCTCTCGAACAACGTTGCTGACGCTTTGATTGTGGTAACTTATAGGAAATTACTCCGCACAAGTTACCATTCCGGTGGGATGGAACTATTAAAAAAATGGCCCCTCCCTAGGGGCCAGAGCCAATATATGGAACCCGAATTAGCTTCAACCATAGACCGCGACGGAGGGTGTTTACTATCCCGTCTAGGGACTAGAAGAAGACCAAAAAAGGGGGAGCCCCCGTTCTCACACCGCCAGTGCTCGTTGCGTGGAAGCCCGCACCAGCAGCGCCGGATCAAGAATGATGCTCGTACTGCCAGGACGGATCTTCGATTCGATCAATTTCAGCAGGATATTTCCCGCGTGCTCCCCAATCTTCTGGCTATGTTGATCGACGGTGGAGAGGGGGACGCGCAAAGAACCGTCGTAGTGCAGATTCCCGCACCCGATCACCGCGATGTCCTCAGGAATACGCAGCCCCGCTTCCAGGATTGTGTTCATGGCGCCGATCGCCAGGGGATCGTTATAGCAAAAGACACCGTCCAGCATGGGTGTCTGCTTCAAGAGAGCCCGCATAGCATTGGCCCCCTGGAACGTCTCTGTATCGATGGTGAGTCCGGCAGCAACATACCGATCGGAATAGGGAAGGCCGCCGCGCAATAAGGCACTTTTATAACCCTCAAACCGGCGGATGCCCGTGCTTACGTGCGGTCCTTTGATATGCCCGATGGTTTTGCAGCCCTGATCGATCAGATGTTCGGTCGCTATCCGGCCCGCGGCCTCGTCATCGATGCCGACAAAATTTGCCGACAGTCCCGGAAATTCCCGATCGATCAGCACATAGTGCTGTCCTTGACGATCCATTCGCTCAAAGGCCACGGTGTCGCTCCCTGAGGACGCGATCACCAAAGCGTCCAGTTGCCGCGCCACCAGGTGCTGGATCTCGCGCGCCTCCACCTCGGGATCCTCGTCCGACGAGGCGATGATCAGGGAGTATCCGCTTTTCCCAAGCACGGCCGACAGGGATTTTGCGATTTCGGCAAAAAAAGGATGGGTAAAATCCGGCAGCAACAATCCAATCGTGAAGGTTCGCCGAGTCACCAGGCTGCGGGCAATCCAGTTCGCCTGGTAGTTAAGTTTTTTCGCCCGTTGCAACACCCTCTGACGGGTTGCGAGACTGATTTTCCCTTTGTTTCGCAGAACTTTGGAAACCGTGACCACGGAGACATTCAGTCCCCGGGCGATGTCCTGCATGGTAACGGGCATGGGCGAGCAAGAATAACATTTACCGAACACCGCCGAAAACAAGTTTGGGGGGAGAGATCGACCGAGCTTTTTAGCAATGAATACACCGTTTACCGACGCATCCCGAACGTCAAAACCGCCACTAGCCCCTAAGTCTCCGGGACTGCCACCGGTTGTGATCCCCGGAACGCAAAATAAGCGATATAGAGATAACACACAGCCGGAAGGATGAACGCGTGATGGATCCCGATGCGATCAGCCAGAGTACCTTGCACCAGGGGAATGATGGCACCGCCCACAATTGCCATCACCAGCAGGGATCCGCCTATCTTTGTGTTTGGCCCTAAGCCCTTGAGCCCCAAAGCGAAGATGGTCGGGAACATGAGCGACATGAAGAAGCTGGTGAG
>Ga0137412_10002378_pt1 | contig 14887 bp, 14 predicted proteins | sample CZODoug2_1_16fun_FD_122160 | JGI IMG/M metagenome (GOLD analysis project Ga0137412, IMG submission 122160) | Vadose zone soil fungal communities from Angelo Coast Range Reserve, California, USA - CZODoug2_1_16fungal (Hybrid Assembly) | ecosystem: Environmental > Terrestrial > Soil > Vadose zone...
CCGCGGCGCGCACTCTGGCCCGCGCACGGCAACGATCGCGACCCGCAGCGCCGTCTCAGGGTGGGTCTGGTCTCAGCCGACCTGTGCAATCACGCAGTGGCTTCATTCATCGAACCCGTGTTGGCGCATCTCAGCGCTTACGCGAGTCTGGAACTGCACGCCTATTACAACAACACGGTGAATGACGCCGTCAATCTGCGGCTGCGCGGTTATTTCCAACACTGGCATCCGATCGTGGGCCTCTCCGATGCCCGCTTGGCGCAAGCGATCCTGGAGGACGGCATCGATATTTTGTTCGATCTTTCCGGCCACACCACGTTGAATCGGCTGCATGCCTTTGCCCGCAAGCCGGCACCGATTCAGATCAGCTGGATCGGCTATCCGGGCACAACGGGGCTGCGCGCCATGGATTACTACCTCGCCGATCGTCATTTTCTACCGCCGGGACAATTCGACCGTCATTTCACCGAGAAATTGGTGTATCTGCCGACCGGCGCCCCGTTCCAGCCGTACGAGTCGGCACCACCGGTCGGCCCCTTGCCGGCGCTCGAACGGGGACACATCACCTTCGGCACCTTCAACAGGATCGGCAAGATCAACCCCGCGACCATCGACCTGTGGTCGCAACTCCTGGCCGCCTTGCCGCAGACAAAGTTGATACTCGGCGGTCTGCCGCCCGACTCGCGCCACGAGGCGTTGATCGAGCGGTTCACCCGAGCGGGCGTCGCTCGCGAGCGTTTGACGCTGCATCCGCGCACCGGCATGGCGGAGTATCTGGCCCTGCATCATCAGGTGGACATTTGCCTGGACACCCTGCCGTACTCGGGAGGCACCACGACCTATCACGCCTTTTGGATGGGAGTACCCACGCTCACCGTCGCCGGCACCACACCCGCGTCGCGGCAGGGTGCGGCGATCGTCGGGCAAATCGGTCTCGATGAGTTCATCGCAACCAGTCCGGCCGACTTCGTCGCCAAGGGCATCCAGTGGTCGCACGATCTCGCGGCGCTGGCAGAGGTGCGGGCGAGCTTGCGACAGAAGTGGCAGCAGTCCCGGACTCGGGATCCGAGCGCCGTCGCGGCCGCACTCGAGCGCGCCCTGCGGCGCATGTGGAGCCGGTGGTGCGCCGGACTGGCGCCCGAGTCCTTCGAGATCGACGCCCCGCACGCATCGAATCCCGCGGCGGCTTGCGCATGACCGAACCGAAGACGCCGGCTCCGATTTACGTCACGCGCCCAAGTCTCCCGAGCCTGGCGGAGTTCATCCCCTATCTGCAGCAGATTTGGGACAGCAAGGTGCTCACCAACGGCGGGCCGTTTCACCAGGAGTTCGAGCAGAAGCTGTGCGACTACCTGGGAGTCAAGCACATTGCGCTGTTCGCCAACGCCACCATCGGGCTGGTGACGGCGCTGCAGGCCTTGCGCATCTCCGGCGAGGTGATCACCACGCCGTATTCGTTCGTCGCGACGGCGCATTCCCTGCTGTGGAACGGGATCAAACCGGTGTTCGTCGATATCGACCCCGACACGCTCAATATGGATCCGGGCAAGATCGAGGCGGCGATCACGCCGCAGACCACGGCCATCATGCCGGTCCACTGCTACGGTCACCCCTGCGACGTGGATCGGATTCAGGCCATTGCGGATACGTACGGTCTGAAGATCATCTACGATGCCGCGCATGCGTTCGGCGTGGGGTGTCACTGCGGCAGCGTGCTCGCTCATGGCGACTTATCGGTGCTCAGCTTTCACGCCACGAAGGTATTCACCACGTTCGAGGGCGGCGCCATCATCTGCCCCGACGAAAAGACCCGGCAGCGCATCAACTTCCTGAAGAACTTCGGCTTTGCCGATGAAGTGACTGTGGTCGCCCCCGGCATCAACGGCAAAATGAGCGAATTCAATGCGGCCCTCGGGCTGTTGCAGCTCAAGGGCGTCGACCAGGCGCTGGCGAAACGGCGCGCCATCGACGAACGCTACAGGGCCGGCTTGGCGAAAGTGGCGGGCATCCGCTGCGTTCAATCCGCCGGGGAAGCGCGCGCCAACTACGCTTATTTTCCGATCTTGATCGGCCCCGACTACCCCTTGAGTCGCGATGCCTTGTACGAGAAATTCCGCAGCCACGAAATCTACGTGCGCCGCTACTTCTACCCGCTCATTAGCGATTTCCCGATGTACCGAGGCCTGCCCTCGGCGGCGCACAGCAACTTGCCGATGGCCAAGATGCTCGCGCAGCAGGTGCTCTGCCTGCCGATCTATCCTGAGTTGCCCCTTGACCAGGTCGATCGCGTCGTGGATTTTCTGACGTAGCGGGCCATGCACTTCATCGGCTCGGGCGCACTGCTGCATCACGCCGTGGATTACACCCTCGGCGCCGGACTGGCCGTGGACGGCGTATGCTGCGCGCCGGGCGATCCCACGATTGCGCGCATTCGCCAACGCGGCGTGGCCGTGTTCGAATCCGCAGACCCGAACAGGGAGTGGCCGGCGCGTCTGCGAGCGGGCGATGACGGGATTGTCTTTTCGATCAACAACAAAATCCTGCTGGGAGAGTCGCTGTTGAGTTGCGGCGCCAGATTCTTTAACGTCCATGCCGGACTGGTGCAGCGATACCGCGGCATTGCGGAGGTCTGCATTTTCGCCGCCCTGTGCCGCGGAGACGAGCGCTACGGCACGACGCTGCATCAACTGTTGCCGCGGCAGAAGGTGGATAGCGGTCCCGTGGTGGCGCAATTGGAGTTCGCGATCGGCCGAGAAGACGGTTTTGCGGAAGTCCTGACGCATTCGCTCGAGGCTTGCCGGAGGATATTCGAAGAGAACGTGCGCGGCGTCGCCGCGGGCGCCTATGAGGCCGTCGCGATGGCGCCGGCCAAGGCCGCGTTCACCTATCAGGACGTCGCCGGGCTGGCGGCGGGCGCGGACGCGGCGCATCTGAAACGAGCGGCGGACCTGGGGCGTTACGCGGGTTTCTTCCCCGAGCTGCATGCCCTCGTGGGCACACTGCAGCACGCGGCGGGCGCGGCATGACGCTCCCGCCGCGCGCACCAAGCCCCTGTCCGCCATGATCGACTGCCGGTTCCTAGGTCACGCGTGTTTGCGTTTCGACGGCGGCGGCGGCGCGCTCATTTGCGATCCCTGGCTCGCGACCGTACCGATCTACGGCAACACGGCGGTGAAATATCCGTTTCTCGCCGACGAAGAGCTCGAAGCCGCCACGGACGTCAGCCACATCTACATCAGCCATCATCACGAGGATCACTTCCACGTTCCCTCGCTGGACCTGTTTGCGCGCAGCACCACGATTTTCATTCCGAAGTTCGAGTACGCGGCCCATCCGCGCGCGGCGAGCATGCGCCGTACGCTGGAGAAGCTGGGCTTCGAGAACATCATCGCCCTCGAGTCCTGGCAGACCGTGCACATCGATATCGGGGAACCGCTGGAGCTGACGCTGATCCCCAGCGCACAGAGCCGCTGGCACGATTGGGAAAACAGCGGCCTGATTCTCAAGACCGCCGCTTGGACGGCGCTCAATCTCAATGACAATCTGGTCGACGACCTCCTGCTAGAACAAATTCAATCGCGCAGCGGGCGGCCCGATGCGGTCTTCGTCCAAGGTTTCCCCTCCACGGAGTTTCCCGGCAGTTTTGATTTTTCGGTGCAGGAGAAGCTTCGCATCGGCCGGCAGAAGCGCGGCAATGTCGATCAAGCAGACATGGTCATCCGCAAGCTCGAACCTCGTTCCGTCACTCCCATCGCCTGCGACATCGCCTGGCATCGTGCGCAGGACCTGTATCGCAACTACTCCGACAAACCCACGCCGTCGAGATTCGGACCGATATTGGAAGCGCGCGGCCTGCTGGCGCGGACCCGGTACCTCGAGCTCGGTCCCGGCGACTGCCTGGATATCGCCGGGCTGGCGGTGCGGCGTCCCTACGGTACCCTGAATTACGCCGGGTTCCGCCGCCGGCTGCGCCAGAAGATGCGCCGCTACGGCGGTCTGGTGACGGCCTATGACTCCTACGCCGCCGAGCGCGGCTTCGAGCCCGGCGCACTCGACCGGCTGCTGAATGATCTGCGGGCGTATTTCCCGGCGTCGTTTCCAATGGAGGCGGCGGTGCGGATCGACTTCGTGATCGTGGACCCGCAGGCAGCCGTCCTCGCGCGGATCGCCTTCTGTGTTCGCGGCGTCGCCTTGTCGATCACCGCCGGGGAAGAAACCCACATGGAATGCGACCAGGAGATCATCGTGCCGGAGTCCGTCTGGCAGGAGTGTCTGGGCGGGCGTCTGTTGCGACGTGATCTGTACAATTTGTGCGTCAATCGCCAGCTCAAGCCGTTCAAGCCTGCGGTCGCGGGGCTGCGCTATTTCATCAACTATTATTTCGATCTGGGCGACATTTCGCCGTGGATGCGGATTTCCGGGCAGCAGCAACGGACCGACAACCTCGCCGAGATGCGCACCCTGCGCAGCGAATTGTCCCCCAAGTTCCATGCCCGCGACCTGTGCGACGAGTACCTGCCGGCCGGATCGCCTCCGTGATGCAAATCAACGTCCTGGAGTACTTCGAACGGGGAGCCCTCGCCGGGCAGCGCGCCAAAGCCGCCGTCCTGGATCAGGGACGGAGCTTCACGTTCGATGACATGGCCCGCTGCGCAAAGAACTGCGCCGCACTCATTCTTAAGATCGCCTCGACGCGAAACCTCCCGATCGCGGTCTTTCTACCCAAGAGCGCCGAGACCATCGTCGCAGATCTCGGCGTCCTCTATTCCGGTCATTGCTACGCCAACCTCGACTTGAAGTCGCCCATCGAACGCCTCAAAGCCACCCTGAATAATCTTGGCGCGGACCTCATCATCACCTCGGCCGCCCATGCCCCGGTGCTGCGCAGCTTGGGCGTGCCGGAAAATCAAATCTTGTTGGTGGAAGCCGCGATGCAGGCCGGAGTTCGTCACGACGAGGCGGCGCTGCTCGAGCGATGGAACGCTGTCGTCGACACCGACCCCTTGTGCATCATTCACACGTCCGGATCGACAGGCACGCCCAAAGGCGTGGTTCTCAGCCATCGCAACACCATCGACTTCATGGACTGGGTATTCGAACGCCTGCAGCTGCAAGGCGGCGAGATCATCGGCAGTTTGTCGCCGTTCTACTTCGACATCTACACGCTCGAGCTATACCTCTGCCTCGCCAAGGGCGCGACTCTGGTCATCATTCCCGAGCAATGCGCCGTCTTTCCCGCCAAGCTGCTCGAGTTCGTGGCGGCCCAAGGCATCAATTTCGTCTTCTGGGTGCCGACCATCATGGTGAATATCGCCAATCAAGATCTGCTGTCGGCCTTCCCCGTGCCGAGCTTGCGCAAGGTCTTCTTTGCAGGCGAGGTATTTCCCACCAAGCCGCTGAACTATTGGCGGCGCCATCTGCCCGCCGCGATGTTCGTCAATCTGTACGGCCCCATCGAAATCAGCGTGGATTGCACGTATTTCGTGGTGGATCGCGACCTGGCCGACGACGAGAAGCTGCCGATCGGATTTCCCTGCCGCAACACCGATATCTTGATACTCAATGAGCAGAACCAGCCGGTGAAGTCCGGCGAGCCGGGCGAGCTATGCGTTCGCGGCAGCTCGATCGCCTTGGGCTATTGGAACAATCCGGAGCGCACGGCCCAGGCGTTCGTACAAAACCCGTTGAACCCGCATTATCCGGAATTGATCTACCGCACCGGCGACATCGTGTACCGCAACGTCCGGGACGAGATCATGATCGTCGGGCGCAAGGATTTTCAGATCAAGCACCTGGGCTATCGCATCGATCTGGGCGAGATCGAGCACGCCGCGCTGCAAGTGACCGGAATCGACAACGCCTGCGTGGTGTACGGCCGGGACAAGAAAGAGATCACCTTGTTCTTCGAATCCGCCGAGGATCTGTCCGCGGGCATGATCCGCCGCCGCCTGGCCGAGTTCCTGCCGAAATACATGCTGCCGACGACGCTGCATCACATCGATCAGCTGCCGCGCAATCCGAACGGCAAGATCGACCGCCACCGCCTCGCCCTTCGGATCGGTGAAGCCGATGAAGCCTAGTACCGCCGCGGCCACGCTCGCCGCGCTGCTGCAGGAAATCCGCCCTGAACATGATTTCACGGCATCCCGCGATTTCATCGGCGAGGGGCTGCTCGATTCGTTCGACATGATCACATTGGTCGCTACGCTCGACAAAGCCTATGGAATCTCCATCACCGGCGTGGACATCGTGCCGGAGCATTTCCGCAATCTCGACAGCATCGCAGCGCTGCTGCGCAAATACACAGTCGCGCCATGAATTTCGTATTCCGGGACAAACGCATCTCCGGCTTGCTGGCGGTCGTCCCGGCCAACGAAGGCAATTTCCTGGACGAGATGCAGAACTTCAATTTTCCGAAGAACCGCTCGCTCAAGCTCAAGGAAGTGATGGGCTACGACAAGCACCGGCTGGTCGAGTCCGGCGTCTGCGTCTCCGACCTCGCGGTATTCGGCTTGCGGCAGCTGATCGATCGCCGCCTGCTGGACCCCGCCGACATCGACGCCCTGATACTGGTGACGCAGTCGCCGGACCTTTTGATGCCGCCGACCAGCAGCATCATTCAAGGCCGTCTCGGTCTGAAACACGACATGTTTTGCCTGGACATCAACCAGGGCTGCGCCGGCTACGTCGTCGGTCTGCTGCAGGCCTTCCTGCTCCTCGAGCAGCCCGCCGTCCGCAAGGTCGTCCTGGTCAATGCGGATGTCTTGAGCCGCAAGACCTCGCCCAAGGACCGCAACAGCTTTCCGCTGATTGGCGACGCGGCTTCCATCAGCGTGATCGAGCGCGCCGGCGACGACTCGGTCATTCACGCCAACCTCAAGATGGACGGCACCCGCTGCGAGGCGCTGATGATTCCGGCCGGCGGCATGCGGCTGCCGTCGACGAGCGCCACGGCGGTCTTGGAAGACGTGGGCGACGGCAATTTGCGGGCCAAGGACCACCTTCGCATGGACGGGTCCGCCGTGTTCAATTTCGTGCAGACCGAAGTGCCGCCCATGATCGAGAGCCTGCTCGGCGCCGCCGGCACGCCGATCGCGGCGGTCGACTGGTTCCTGTTTCACCAGCCGAACCGCTTCATGCTGCAGAAGCTGGCCGACAAGATGCAGATCGATCATCTTAAAATGCCGAGCAACGTCGTCGAGCATTTCGGCAACAGCAGCGGCGTGACCATTCCGATGGCCATTGCCTTCAACCTGAGCCCGCGAATACTCACGGAACGGTTTCGCGTCTGTCTCGCCGGATTCGGCGTAGGCTTGACCTGGGGTTCCATGCTACTTTCATTGGGCGCCATGAACTTCTGCGAACTCATCGATTATCCGAACTCGGCCGAGCCCTGACGCAGTGGATGACTTTTACACCAAATTGGCGGAGATCTTGGAAGTCGACCGGGTGGCGGCCGATGACGTGTTGAGCGAATTCGAATACTGGGATTCGCTCACCGTGCTCTCCGTGCTGGCGATGTTGGACTCGGGTTACGGCGTCAATCTGACGGCGGCTAATCTGAGGGAATTGAAGCAGGCGGGTGAGCTCGCGGCCGTGGTCGAGAGCCGCAAACGGAAATGAGCGGCATGAACGATCCGGACTTCATCACTCCCCTGTCATTGCGTTCTCGCCGCGTGCTGGTGACCGGGGCGGCTTCGGGAATTGGCCGCGCGGCCTGCGAGTTGCTCAGCCGTCTCGAGGCGAGAATCGTCGCAGTCGACATCGACGAGGCGGCCCTGAACGGCGCGGTACAGGGACTGGCCGGAGAGGGACATGCGCAGTGCTGCTTCGACGTGGGCGATGTCGAGCGCATCCCCGGTTGGATGGCGGACGTGGCCCAGAAGGGTGGTCCCTTGTTCGGCGTGGTGCACGCGGCCGGGCTGTCCTGCGTGCAGCCGCTGCGGCTGTTGAGCCCCGCGGCGTACCGCAAGGTGCTGTTGTTGAATACCGAGGCGGCACTCGCCTTGGCGCGGGGCTTTCACAAGAAAGCCGTCGGCGATGCGGCGGGCGGTTCGATCGTGTTCATCTCCTCGGTCATGGCATCGGCCGGCGCGCCCGGTGCGGCGGCGTATGCGATGAGCAAGGCCGCACTGCACGGGTTGACCCGGTCGCTCGCGATGGAGCTCGCGCCCGGCAAGATCCGGGTGAACTGCGTGGCGCCGGGGTTCGTCAGAACTCCGATGTTCGACCGCATGTCGGCGCCTTGGGACGCGGCACAATTGGCGCGCGTGGAAGAGGACCACCCGCTCGGCCTGGGCGCGCCGGCGGATGTTGCCAACAGCATCGCCTTTCTACTGGCCGACACCGGCCGCTGGATCACCGGATCCGTCTTGACGGTGGACGGCGGCTACACGGCACACTGAGGGACGGACTCGTTTCCATGGACTCGCAGATCGTCACTTTGATCACCGGCGCCTCGTCGGGCGTCGGCCGCCGGATCGCGGTACAGCTGTCGCAGACCCGGCGCTTGGTTCTGCACGGCCGCGATGAGCCGCGCCTGCTCGAGACGCGCGCCCTATGCGAGCGGCCGGACGAGCACCTGCTTTGGAACACCGATCTGGCGGACGGCGCCCAGCTGGACGCGTCGCTCGTGCAACTGATCGAGTCGCAGCAGCTCGCCGTCGAAGGTTTCGTTCACTGCGCCGGCATGCTCAGCATCCAGCCCCTGCGGCTGGTCGAACTCGGCGCCGCGCGGCGGCTCATGGACGTGAACTTCATGTCCGCGTTGGAAATTCTCCGGCTGCTGACCCGCAAGAAGGTCAACGCCAAGCACCTTCGCGGCGTCGTCTTCATCTCCAGCACCGCCAGCCGATTCGGGGCGCGCGGGTTCGGCGTGTACTCCGCCAGCAAGGGGGCGCTGGATGCATTCATGCGCGCCATGGCGGTCGAGCTCGCACCCGACGTCAGGGTCAACTCCGTGCTGCCGGGCGCCGTGACCACCCGCATGACCGAAGCGATGCTGAGCGACCCGCAATTGAGCGCGCGAATGGCGGCCGAATATCCGCTGGGGATAGGTCGACCGGAGGATGTCGCATGCGCGGTCGAGTACCTCCTGTCGGATCGGGCCCGCTGGATCACCGGCCAGGAGCTGGTGGTCGACGGCGGGCGAACCGTGAACATCACGGCATGAGCGGCTTGCGTACCGCGAAGCAGCACCTGATCATCATCAGCGCCGGCCGCTTTGCGCGCGAGGTCTGCGTCTGGGCGCAGCAGGCCATCGGCGCGGGGGCCCCGTGGAAATTGAAGGGTTTCGTCGATGATCGGCCGGATGCGCTGCGCGGCTTCTCGTACGATCTGCCCATACTCGCGAGTCCCGAAGCATACGAACCGAAGGCTTCCGACGTATTTCTCTGCGCCATCGGCGAGCCCGACGTCAAGCAGCGCTATTGCGCTCTGATCGGCGGCAAAGGCGGACGTTTCGCCACGTTGATTCATCCCACGTCGCTGGTGGGACACGATGTGCAGATCGGCGAGGGCTGCATTCTCGGTCCTTTCACGCAGCTGTCCTGCGACATCCGCCTGGGCCGGCATGTCGGTTTCGGCACCCACAGCAATACCGCGCACGACACGCGCATCGGCGATTTCTCCCAGATCAGCGGCTCCTGCGAAATCAACGGCGGGGCCGTGTTGGAAGACGGCGTATTCCTGGGCAGCCACGCCACCATCTTGCCGAAGGCGCGCGTGGGCGCCTGGGCCTTCGTGGGCGCGGGCAGCGTGGTGCTGCGCCGGGTGGCGGCGGGGACTAGGGTGTTCGGCAATCCGGCGGTGCCGATCGAGCCGATGTGACCCGGCTAGGCCGTGCAGTAGAGAACCGTTTCCTCGCCGTGAATCGTGTAGTGATCGACGTAGCACGAATAGAACGGAAACTTATCCTTGATGTACAGAATGATCTCGAACAGGTCGTTGGGCTTGTGATAGAGCGATATCGCGAGCTTCGGCTTGAAGCGCAGGATGCTGTTGCGGGCGCCGCGAATGCTGTCGAGTTCGGCGCCCTCGACGTCGAGCTTGATGAAGTCGATCTTCGGAATATCCTTGGTGCTGACCAGGAAATCGATCGAACGGAGCGGCACCTGAGCATTGCCGGAACTGAATCCCGGTGAGTAGTGATTGAGCACGATCGGCTCCGCCAAGATGTTCTTGTCGGACAGCCCGTAGGGCATGACCTGCACGTTGGCGTGGGCGAATTGCTTGACGTTGTGCTCCAGCACGGCGAGATGGTCGGCCACGGGATCGAAGCAGAACACGCTGCCCGCGGCTCCGACGGCATTGGAGAAAACCGCCGCGGTGTCGCCCGTACAGGCGCCGCCGTCGATGACGGTGTCGCCGGCCGCCGGCGCCACGGCGACGGCGCCACGGCGGTAGAAATACTGCCCCCGAAACAGGTAGTAGTCGAGGCCAAGACAGTCGACGAGGTAGTGATTGCCCCCGAAGTCGAAATCGAAATGCCGCAATTTGCCGAACATGCCGCTCGCGGCCAGTTGGCTCGGCGTGGATTTCTCGGCGGCCTTGTACGCTGCGAATTCCTCGGCCTTGTTCGCGAAATCCACCGGCAGCCGCACGCTGAAATGTCCCGCGAGCCGGAAGGCGATGAGGTAGAGATACAGCCGCTTCGAGGCGTCGTCGTTCAGCTGCGAGTACGCGGCGAAGAGACTCTCATAGTGCTTCAAAAACCAGTCGAAGAAGTACGCGCTTTCCGCCGCCTTGAAATCCTTCGAGTGGTCGGCTCCGTCGAGGTTGTAGCGCTCCGCGTCGTAGTTATCCAGAAAGGTGTTCAATTTGAGCGCGGCGATCGATTGCACCAGGATCAAATTGTAAAAAGACTGGGCCGAATCGGGCAGTTCTGTGAACATGCATGGTTCCTACAGCTCGGGGGCCGCAATTTAGCATGCGGCCGGGCCCCGGCGCGTTAGTCCGACCCTCGAAATCCGCACCGACGCGCCAGCCCCGGACGGCTCGGCCGGGCGCTGAACGGCCCAATGGAGTAGAATCCGCCCCCCGTTTAATCAGGTCGGCCAATCGATTGAAAACCGTAACCCCCCCCACCGTCGGGTTCGTCAGTTTGGGATGCCCCAAGGCGCTGGTCGACTCGGAGCGCATCCTCACCCGATTGCGCGCCGAGGGCTATGCGGTCGCGGCCACCTATCGCAAGGCGGATCTGGTCATCGTCAACACCTGCGGCTTCATCGATAGCGCGGTCGACGAATCGCTGGACGCCATCGGTGAAGCGCTGGCCGAGAACGGCAAGGTCATCGTCACCGGGTGCCTGGGTGCGCAGCCGCAGAAAATTCTCGATCGGCACCCGCAGGTGCTCAAGATCACCGGACCGCAGCGCTACGAAGAGGTGGTGGCCTCGGTGCACGAGCACCTGCCGCCGCTGCACGAGCCGTTTGTGGATTTGATTCCGGCGCAGGGCGTGAAGCTCACTCCGCGCCACTACGCCTATCTCAAGATATCCGAAGGCTGCAATCACCACTGCAGCTTCTGCATCATCCCTTCGATGCGCGGGCGTCTCGTCAGCCGGCCGATCGGCGAGGTGTTGCGCGAGGCGGAACAGCTCGCGCGCGCCGGGGTCAAGGAGATCCTGGTGATTTCCCAGGACACCAGCGCCTACGGAGTCGATCTCAAGTACGCCGCGCAGCCCTGGCGGGACGCCGAGCGCAGCGCCCGCTTTTACGACCTCGCCGCCGCCTTGGGCGAACTCGGCGTCTGGATCCGGCTGCACTACGTCTATCCCTATCCCCATGTCGACGAAGTGATCCAACTGATGGCGGACGGACGTGTCCTGCCCTACCTAGACATTCCGTTTCAGCATGCCAGCGCGCGGATTCTCAAGCTGATGAAGCGCCCGGCCGCCGCTGAAAATACCTTGGAGCGCATCGCCGCATGGCGGCGGGCGGTGCCGGACATGACCATCCGCAGCACGTTCATCGTCGGATTCCCGGGTGAAACCGAGCAGGACTTCGCCGAGCTGCTCGATTGGCTGCGCACCGCACAATTGGATCGGGTGGGTTGCTTTGAGTATTCGCCGGTGGAAGGTGCTGCGGCAAATGCGCTCAATCAGCCGCAGGTGCCGGCCGAAATCAAGCAGGAGCGCCGCGCCCGCTTCATGGAACTCGCCGCGCAGGTGAGTGCAGAGCGGCTGGCGCGCAAGATTGGCCGCGACATGACGGTGCTGGTCGATCGAATCGACGGTAAAATCGCCGTGGCGCGCTCCAGCAGCGATGCCCCGGAAATAGACGGAGTGGTGCGCATCCGCGCGCCCAAGGGATTGGCGGTCGGCGATTGGGCCCGGGTACAAATCACGCGGGCGGACGCCTACGATCTTGAGGCGAAATTGAGCCCGCTTGTGTAATCTGCCGATGTTTACTCGCTCACTTGGATAGTTGGGAATCAGCCCCATTCTCGTGGACACGAGGGAATCAGCCCCACTCACTTGGACACTAGGGAATCAGCCGTGGAAATTATTGCAGACCGCGTCGTCACCATTCATTACACGCTCAAGGACGACGCCGGTGCCGTGCTCGACAGCTCGGCCGGCGGCGAACCGCTGGCCTACATACAGGGTCACGGCAACCTGGTCCCCGGCTTGGAGAAGGCCCTGGAAGGCAAACAAGACGGCGCTTCCCTGGACCTCTCCCTGGCGCCTGCCGACGGTTACGGGGTGCGCGACGAGGCGCTGGTGCAGCGCGTGCCGAAACGCACCCTGCAGGGCTCGGGCGAAATCAAAAAAGGCATGCAGTTTCAGGCCCGCACCGGCGACGGCATGCGCTTGTTCACCGTGACCGCCGTGGTCGGCGACATGATCACCCTGGACGGTAATCACCCTCTGGCCGACCAAACCTTGCATTTCAAGGTGGACGTGATGGGCGTGCGCGAGGCGACCTCAGAAGAGCTCGAACATGGGCACGTCCACGGCGCCGGCGGACACCATCATTAGAGATACTTGAACAGGCTCAAGCCCTGGGTCAGGGTGTAGGCCTGCATGGAAGCGCTGAGGGTGGTGTTCTGCAAGGTGAGCGTGGTGAGCGCGCCGGCGTAATCAAGGCTCTGCAGCGACGAGATGGACGACTGCAGCTGAATTTGTTGACTGCTCGCGACCGACTGCTGGGTGGTGATCGAGTTCAGCCGTGCACCAATGGTTGCGCGGGTGTTCGACGTCTGGCCGAGCGCTTGATCGATATTGTCGATCGCGTTGCCCAGTAAATTGTTCAGTTTGGCTTGTGCACCCGAATTGCCCCCGCCGGTCTGCAATGCGCTCACCAAATTCTGTACCGTCGTGAACATGCTTTGATTGGTGCTCGGCGCCACCGTGAAGGAATCGCCGCTGGCAGGCTGCCCGGTGAGCGTCACCTGGACGCCCCGGAACGCGATCGACTGGCCGTCCGTATAGGTCCCCGACGTCACCAGCACATTGGCTGAATCGCGCACTTCGTAGGTGTTGGCGGCGGTGAAGTTGATGGCGTAGGTGCCGCCATCGTAGGCGGCCGGGTTCTGTACCGTCGAGGCGCCAAGCGCCCCCGTACCGGTGTTGCCGGCGGCGGCGCTCGCGAGGAAGGTACCGTTGCCGGTCTTGATCTGATTGAACACGGAGTCGCCGTTATCGCCGTCGGCGATGGTCTGACCGGCGGCGATCTGAACTTGGCGCTGGCCTTGGTCGCCGGAGTAGCTTGCGCCGCCCGGCGTCGACGCGAACGGCTGGGTATTCGTGGAAAAGCCGCCGAATATGTACTCGCCGTTGCCGTCCTGGGTATTGGCCAGGGATACCAAACTTTTTTGTATCTGGGCCGCCTGCGTCGCGATCGCCGTGCGGTCCTGGCTGGACATGGAGGAATTGTTGGCCTGCAGCGCGAGATCGCGCAAACTTTGCAGCTGGGTCTGCACCTGCGACAGCGCGGTGTCCTCGATGCTGAGCCGGGTCTGTGCGCTATTGGAGTTCGAGTCGTACTGCTGGCTTTGCGCCAGCGCCTGATCGTAGTTGTTGACGCTGCCGGCGGCGACCGGATTCTGCGAGGGAGTGGTGAACGCAAGATTCGTCGAGATCGAATTTTGCGTCTTCGACAGATTGGCCTCTAGCTGGGTCATGGCCGCGAGGAACTGTGCTTGATTCAGACTTTGGGTTACGCGCATCGGGATTTCCTCTATGCCGTCTGCACGGCGGACAGCAAACTCTGGAACAGGCTGCTGCCGATTTTCAAGGCCTGGGCGGCGGCTTGATAGGACTGCTGCCATTGCAGCAGGCTCGCGGCTTCTTCATCCAGGTTGACCCCCGAGACGGACTGCACATTGGCTTGCGCCTGACTGTTGACCGCCGTCTGGGCGGCCTGCGCGGTGTTGACCTGCTGCGCCTCGCTGCCGATCCCGGTGATCAGCGAGCTGACTGCGCCGTTGACGCTGATGGTGCCGTTGGCGAGAATTCCCTGGGTTTGCTGAGTGGCGCTCGCCAGAGCGTTGCGGTTGTCGCCCGTGCCCCCGGCGTTGCTCTTCACGGTGAATGTGTCGCCGGCGGCCGGAGCGCCGGTGATCGCGACCTGCCAGCCGTTGAGGCTGATATTCGCGCCCGCGGTATAGGCGAAGCTGCCGGCGCCGTTCACCGAATACGTCGTCGGGGTGATGAATTGAATGCTCGTGGTATTGAGCAGACTGGGGTTGCCGGCATTGACCACGGTACCGCTGCTGATCGTGGCATTTCCCGCATTGCTGTTCGCGGCGGAAGTCTGCACGGCGCCGGCGGCCGCGATCTTCGAGGGATCAGTCAACACCGCGGCGAATGAAGCGGCAGTGCGTGCGGTGGGTTGAATGAGAAACTGATCTCCCGAGGCCGGCGTCGCCGACACCACGATCGACA
>Ga0137412_10002380_pt1 | contig 14878 bp, 22 predicted proteins | sample CZODoug2_1_16fun_FD_122160 | JGI IMG/M metagenome (GOLD analysis project Ga0137412, IMG submission 122160) | Vadose zone soil fungal communities from Angelo Coast Range Reserve, California, USA - CZODoug2_1_16fungal (Hybrid Assembly) | ecosystem: Environmental > Terrestrial > Soil > Vadose zone...
TCGCAGTCGCCTATGCCCATGTTTCGCCGCGTGCGCGCGCCTTGGATGGCGATTTCCAAAGGGTTTTCGGCCCGGCCTGGCCGGCGCGCAGCTACGAAGCGCTACTGACGGCGGTTTACCAGTATGAGGTCCGCGCCGGCTGGACCCTGCAGCCGAACTTTCAATACATCGTTCATCCCGGCGGCGGCGCGACAAACCCGCTCGGAAATAATCCGGGCAAAGTGCTCAGGAACGCGGAAGTCTTCGGTCTGCGCACGGTGCTCAAGTTTTAGAACCAGCCTTGTGTTCACTTTGGTACTTTGCCTCGATCCTTGATTTCGTTGTTCGAGAAACCGGGAACGAAGCCGTCCCGGGACGATTATCGTGCGCCACAAAAAAATCCCTATGGAGACAGCTTTGAAAATCCGGGCAGGCTACGACATCGCGTTTCGGTGCTTTCAAGATACCCCGATGGTGCTCATGCTGAGTGTGCATCCGTCCCGCAGGCCTGACCTTTTGACCGAGCACTGCATTCAACTTTCGAACGGGATCACCTCGCACGATTATCTGGATGCGTTCGGCAATACTTGCACGCGGCTCGTCGCGCCGCCGGGCCTGCTGGAAATCCGCAACGACTTCGTCATCCGCGACGGTGGCCGCCCGGACGCGGTCGTTCCCGATGCGCAGCAATGCGACGTCAGCGCTCTGCCGGATGAAGCGTTGATGTATCTCCTGGGCAGCCGCTACTGCGACACTCAAAAACTCTCCGATCTGGCGTGGTCGCTGTTCGGCGGGATCAACGGCGGCTGGCTGCGTGTGCAGGCGATCTGCGACTATGTCCACAATCACCTTGAGTTCGGATACCACCATGCCCGGTGCGACCGCACCGCCTCTGAAGGTCACGCCGAGCGTATCGGCGTATGCCGGGATTTTGCCCATCTCGCCGTGACGTTGTGTCGCTGCATGAACGTGCCCGCCCGCTATTGCACGGGATATCTCGGTGATATCGGCGTGCCGCGAGATCCCGCTCCGATGGACTTCAGCGCCTGGTTTGAGGTTTTCCTCGAAGGACGCTGGTTCACTTTTGATGCCCGCCATAACCATCCTCGTATCGGACGTATCGTGATGGCCCGCGGCCGGGACGCAGCCGATGTCGCGATATCCACGGCCTTCGGACCCGCGTCGCTGGCGCGTTTTACTGTAGTGACCGACGAAGTGACTGACGAGGATTGCGAACGGCGCGGGTTGAAGGAAGCGGCCTAACCTTTGCGCCGGTCCTGACTCGCCGTCGTTACAGCTGGATTTAGGAACCAGTATCTCCCGGAAAGGTTGAGCCGGTAGCCCGTTCGGGTTTTCGATTTTCCAATGGAGGATGACGTGGGACTGTTTTCGAAAGACATCAAGACGATGAACGACCTGCTGCTGCACGGGCTGCAGGATATGTATTACGCCGAACAGGAGATCACCAAGGCGCTGCCGAAGATGATCGACCTGGCGACCAACCGCGATCTGTCGCAGGGTCTCAAGAACCACCTGGAGGAGACCAACAAGCAGATCGAGCGGCTCGAGCAGGTGTTCAAGAAGCTCGGTAAACAGCCCTCCGGCACCGACTGCCCGGCGATCGACGGCCTGATCAAGGAAGCCGACGCGACCTCGGGCGAGGTCGAGGACAAGTCCGTGCTCGACGCCGCGATCGTGGCCAGCGCGCAGGCCGTCGAGCATTACGAGATCGCCCGTTACGGCACGCTGATCGCCTGGGCCGAAGAGCTCGGCCACGACGACATCGTCCGTTTCCTCAACACCAATCTGAATGAGGAAAAGGCCGCCAACACAAAACTTAACACCGTGGCGCTGCGCAAGGGCGTCAACCGCAAAGCGGCGAGCTGAGGGAGGCCGCCATGAAACGCAGTGTCATCGTGGTCGGATGCGTGCTGCTCGCCGGCCCCGCGTTTGCGCAGTCGGCCGGCGAGACGACCGGCGTCAATTCGGCGCTCGGCATCAGCCCCTCCACCATCGATTTCGTCAGGGAAGTGGCGATCTCGGATATGTTCGAGATCGAGGCCGCCAAGCTCGCGCAGACCAAGGGCAATGCGGACGAAAAGGCGTTCGCCTCGCAGATGGTGAGCGATCACACCAAGACCAGCACCGAGCTGAAGGGGCTCGTCTCCGGCGGCAAACTCAAGGCCGAGCTGCCGACGGCGCTCGACAGCTCGCACCAGAGCAAGCTCGACAAGCTCAAGCGCGAGCGCGGCAAGGACTTCAGCTCGGAGTTTAACTCGATGCAGGCGAGCGCGCACAAGGATGCGGTGTCGCTGTTCGAGCGGTACGCCAAGAGCGGCGACAATCCGGACCTGAAGAATTGGGCCGGCAAGACCCTGCCCGCGCTGAAGCATCATCTCGAGATGGCGCAGGATCTCAGCAAGAAGAAGTAATGTCAGCCATGCAATGAAAAGTCCCGCTCCGAGCGGGGCTTTTTGCATTGCAAGCCCTCCGCCTCAGGGCCGCGCCCCCGCCCGGTGAGGTGTCATCACCTTCTCTTCTGTCGCACCGGTGTGCGCCGGAATGTTCCATTTCGTTGCGTCAAAATCCTGCTCGAAGCGGTTGGAACGGCCGGGCCTCGATCTCGTTTCCCCCGCCACGAGAGTGAACTCCCCACGAGGAACCATGATAGATGATAGCCCGGCGACACCGGTCAGATCGCAGGGTGCACCGCACGCGGGAAACGGCGTTGCGCCGGCCCCGCGCGCTCGAGGACTCTGGCTTTGACGATCTTGATGAGTGGATGGTGGCCTGCCCCGCCGCGGACACACCACAATCGGCTAATTAGGACCTCTTCTTTTTCTTCGGGACTTTGGCGCCCCGCTTGCGCGCCTCGGAGAGGCCGATTGCGATTGCCTGCTTCCGGCTCTTGACCTTCCTGCCGGAGCGGCCGCTTTTCAGCGTGCCGGATTTGCGCTTCTTCATCGCCCGCTCGACTTTCTTGGCAGCGCCCTTCGAGTATTTTCTCTTCTTCGCCTTCTTGGCCATGTCGTCCTCCACGTTGCGTTTGCGGTGCTCAGCTATGCACGCGCCACAAGTTGGAACACGGTATTGTGCTAAAGGTTCATTTTGCATGGAAATTGAAAGCCGCCTGAAGACCGCGCTCGATGAATCCCGGCTGCTGATCCTGGGTGCGCAAGTGCTGTTCGGTTTTCAGTTCGAGGCGGTGTTTCAGGAGCTGTTTGCAGATATCCCGGCGTCCAGCCGCACCATTCACTGCGCGGGGCTGGTGATGCTGCTGATCAGCGTCGGCCTGCTGATCGCGCCTTCGCTGTTTCACCAGATCATGTTCGACGGCGAAAGCCGTCCCGGCGCGGTGACGACGGCGACGATGCTCGCCGGCGCGAGCCTGCTGCCGCTGACGATCGGGCTCGGCGCCGCGGCCTATATCACGTTCGAGCAACTGTTCAGCCGCGGCGTTGGCATCGCGGCTGGCACCGGCTTCACCATCATCGCGCTTGGATTGTTATACGGGCTCGGCTTCGCCTTGAGGAAGGATCGGAGAAAACAGATGCCGGAGCAACAACATCAAACGCCCTTGAAGACCAAGGTCGAGCAGATGCTGACGGAAGCGCGGGTCATCATTCCCGGCGGACAGGCGCTGCTCGGATTCCAGTTGATCGCGACGCTGACCAAGGCGTTCAACGAATTGCCGGCGATGTTCAAATACGTTCACTGCGTCGGACTATGCGCGGTCGCGCTCTCGGTCGTGCTCTTGATGACGCCCGCGGCCGTGCACCGCATCGGATTTGAAGGCGAAGACGATCCTGCGTTCTTCAGGATCGGATCGTCGCTGGTGATTGCCGGCACGATCCCGCTGGCGGTCGGCATCGCCGCCGACGTCGCCGTGGTATTTTTCAAGGCCATGGAAAGCACTGATGTGGCCGTCGCCGCCGGGGCCGGAGCGCTCGCCGTCCTGCTCGGTTTCTGGTTCGCCTATCCGGCGTGGCGACGAACCTGGCGCATTTCGTAATTCCAGTTCGCTAACGAGAGCGCCGTGGAGCCCATTTCCATCTGTCCGGTAGCGGACCGACAGGCATCCGGCCGCCCACTAACATTTTCACCGGTTGGTAGCGTTGGGGCCTGAGCAATGAGTTTTGTGCAATCGAAAGACGAACGTCTGTTGGCTTTTTATGAGAACATCCGGCGACAGGTCGAACTGGATCAACAATCCGGCAGTCGGCATCGGTTCGTTGGAGAAGGCGTGAAGCGATACGCCGACATGTTGCGCGAAGAAATGGACCGCAGGCGCCTGCGGTTCACCCCGATCGATTGGCATCGCTGACGTCGACGGCGACGCGCGATCGTCCGTGGCAGGTCGGCCGGCAACGGATGGCAACTTGGCCCGTAGGTCCTACATAAAGGGCTTGCCGCCCGTGACTGCGACCGTCGTGCCGGAAGTGTAGCTGGAAAGCGGATCCGCCAGCATGACATAGGCCGTCGCGAGTTCGGCGGGCTGGCCTGCCCGCTTCAACGGGACCTGCTTGCCGAAATTCTTGATGGCGTCTTCAGGCATCGTCGAGGGGATCAGCGGAGTCCAGATCGGCCCCGGCGCCACGGCGTTCACGCGAATACCTTTTTCGGCCAGCAGTTGCGCAAGGCCGCCGGTAAAATTCTGGATCGCGCCCTTGGTGGTGGCGTATGCAAGCAGGATCGGATTGGGCAGATCGGAATTGATCGACGCCGTGTTGATGATTGCGCTGCCCGGCTTCATGTGGGGAACGGCGGCCTTGGTCAGATAGAACATCGCGTGGATGTTGACCTCGAAGGTCAGCTGCCACTCTTCGTCGCTGATGTCGCCGATATCCTTGAATGTGGCTTGGTGCGCGGCGTTGTTGACGAGGAGATCGATGCCGCCGAGCGTGTCGACGGCGCGCTGGATCACGGCGCGGCAATGTGCGCCATCGCGCAGATCGCCCGGCACGAGAACCGCTTTTCGCCCTTCCTTCTCGACCAGCTCCTTGACCTCCCGCGCGTCATCGTTTTCGCTGAGATAGGCGATCAGGACGTCCGCCCCCTCGCGCGCATAGGCGATCGCGACGGCTCGCCCAATGCCGCTATCGCCGCCGGTGATGACCGCTTTCAAGCCCTTGAGCTTGCCGGAGCCCTTGTAGCTGGTCTCGCCGTGGTCCGGACGCGGATCCATTCTGCCGGTCCAGCCGGGCATCGGCTGCTTTTGGTTCGGGTATGGCGGTTTCGGATATTGCAGCGGCATCGTCACTGGCTCCGCTTGGTCAGCGCCGCCTCGTCCTGCCCGCGGCCGGGCACGCTGACGTGCACCTCGTGGCCCTGGCGAATGGCCAGCGACGCGGCGGCGGCCGCGGATTCGAATGCCGATTCCTTGGTGGCGTAGTCGCCGTGGACGTTGCCATCATGCAGCACGGCCCATTGGTTGCCGACCGGAACGATTGAGTATTGCGCAAGTCCCATGTTCGCCTCTCCCAATCAATGTTTATCGGGCTTGTTGTCCGGCCGGACGTTTTTGTCGCTGTCCGGCATCTTGTCGCGGCCCTGATCGCCGTTGTCATCCCTGCCGCCGGAGGTCGACGAGCCGCTGCCGCTCGGACCCGATTTCATGGCGCGGCCGGTCGTCGTCGGATCTGATTGAGGGGTAGCCGAGCTCGCCGCCGGATCGCCGGTTACCGAGCCGCGTCCGCTTGGCGCTGCGGCTTGCGCAAACATCAGACCCGACAGCGCGGAATGCTTGCGGTGCTTTCTATGCGATCCGCCGGTCGTGCTTCCACTGCTTGCCGCACCTGTTGTGGTCGATGTCGCCGCCGGGCCACCGGCCTTTGAGTTGCCGCCGGCGGAGCTGCCGGCGCTCTGGCCAAACACGGAAGTGCTGCAAAGCGCAAAGGCCGATGCCACTGCAAGAGTCGTCAGTTTCATGCGTTTCATCCTTGTGAGACCGACAGAACAAAGCGGCCGTGCCGCGAAGGTTCCTGCGCGCAGGGATGCCCGGCGTCGCATGCGCCACGAAAAACCCCGCGCCCGATTGGACCCAAATCGGTTGGCCCGCGGTTAACGGCTTCGGGAGGTCACGATGCAACGTTTTCAAGCGAAGGTCGTCATCGTTACGGGCGCCGCGTCCGGCATTGGCGAGGCGACGGCGCGGCGCTTCTCTTCGGAGGGCGCCTCAGTCGCGCTGGTCGATCGCAACGAGATTCCGCTGGCCAAGGTCGCTTCAGATCTGCCGGGTCCCCAGCCGCTGGCCCATGTCGCCGACGTGTCGGACGAGAAAGCGGTCGAAGCCATGGTCGACACCGTGGTAAGACGTTTCGGCCGCCTTGACGTGATGGTCAACAACGCCGGCATCTTCGAGGGTGGCGATCCCGTCGAGATCAGCAATGACCAGTGGCGCAAAGTATTGGCCACCGACCTGGACGGGGTTTTCTACGGCTGCCGCGCCGCCCTGCCGCATCTTGAGAAGACGAAGGGTTCGATCATCAACACCGCATCGGTTTCCGGGCTCGGCGGCGACTGGGGAATGAGCCCCTACAACGCGGCGAAGGGCGCCGTGGTCAATCTGACGCGGTCGCTGGCGCTCGATCTCGGCAAGAAAGGCGTGCGCATCAATTCGGTCTGCCCCAGCCTGACGCGCACCGGCATGACGGCCGATATGATGGACGACAAGGAGCTGATCGCAAAATTCGCCGAGCGCATTCCGCTCGGAAGAGTTTGCGAGCCGCACGAAGTCGCGGCGGTGATCGCGTTTCTTGCCAGCGACGATGCCAGCTTCATGACCGGGGCCAACGTCACGGTCGATGGCGGCGTATCCGCGTCCAACGGCCAGCCGCCTCAGGGATAAGGTCCGGGTCAGCGCGACCTGATCTCGTCGCGTCCATGCACCTGCGCCGGCGGCGCCGTGGCTTCGACGGCCGTGAACGGTTCGATGATCCGGTAGCGGTGTTCCGCATGTGCCGGCACGAGCCAGGAGTCGCCCGGGGCCAGATGGATGGTTTGACCTTCGAGGTTGAGTTCAGCCCGTCCGGCAATGACGTAACCGACCGTCTCGTAGTCGCGGCGGCTGGGGGGTTCGTCCGCCTGCGGCGCTTCGTTCCTCCACAATCGCATGGCCAGATGTTTTCCCGATACAAGATAGGTCTGTCCCATCGCGCCCTTCGGCGCGGTCTTTTCCGAAACTTTCTTGATCGTGCTGTCGCGCATGTCTCGGCTCCGTGGTTTGCCGTTTGGTCAATCAACCGCCGCGCGGCTGGTTCCCGCCGGCCTGTGGCCAACTGAGCCGGAACGTCGTTCTGTCGCAGGCGTTTTCTATGGATTAGCTGCTCTGTCGGAGAACGAAATGGGTGACTCCAGAGACATCCAACACGGCGTGTACGATCCTGTCGGAGGGGTCGACATGAAGCACAGGTTCAAGGAAACCCAGACGCCGCATGAACGCGCCCAGACCGCGGCCGATGTTCGTGCCAATGCGGTGCCGTCTGCGGATGACGAATTCCTGCCGGAGGCCCTGCGACGACAACCCGCCTCGCCGCTCAATAAAAGGACCGGCCGCAATCCAACGGAATGAACGCTTAGTGAACCCTTGCGGCGGCCGCAAAATAGGGAAGAGCCCGCCGCGCGGGGGTGGCACACGACGGGCCCTGGAATCGAAGCCTCGGGCGGCGAGGCTTCCTCCGAAAAACCTTCCTGCGGTCCGCCGGTTCCTATCGCGCCGCCAAAAGTCGCGGGATCAACGATCGCGCATTTTTAACGCGCCGGCCTGACAGAACGGAACGACGCCGGTCGTTCGGCGTTTCCGGGGTGAGCAGGCAGTTCAGGAAAGGAGAAACTCCACCGGAATTATCGGCTCAAAAGCCCCGTCAGTTATTGCGATAGCTGGCGGGGTTTTGGTTTCGGAGAGGCCCGTGCCTTACGCGCTTTTCGATTGCGACAAGCAGGTTGGCGAAAGCCTGCCGACCGAGGCGGATGTCTGGAAACAGGCGCTCGAGGCCGGTTTGATTTCCGACCTGCCTGTCGCGGATGAGGCCGGCGGACAGGTTCTGCCGGTCGGCTACCACGTCAAGGAAATCAGGGAAGAGCGTTGCAAACCGGATCCGCGCTGGCGGCTTCCGGACGAAATCTCCTGACGCATCCCGGCTCGCGCCCTCGCCGGATACCCCGCGTCGAACGACGGCTAAGAACTCTGCTTCAGAAAGGCCAGGCCGCTGACGGTTAGCCGTTCCTCGCTGGTTTCCCCCTCGGCCACCAAGGCTTCGAGGTGAGTCTCCAGTTCCGGCAGCCTGCGCTCGAAGTCAGCGCCAAGTCCCATCAACTCGCAGGTTTTCCTGATGCGGTCGATCGGCTTGTCAAAAATGTTGAGGTTCGTGTGCATGCAGCCCTTAACCCGGAAGGAACTTACGGGTTCCGCCGTCCGGTCGCAATTTCTCGAAGACCTCAGATTTTTCGTTGCTGCGCCAGTGACACCGCCGCCACACCCAGTGCACCGGTCATTTTTTCCCGCAGCGCCGGCGGCCTGCCGCGCCCTCCCCGACCATCCTTTTATTTGCGCCCTGTGAACCAGTTCACGTATCGTCTCGCGACGCGAGGCTAGATTTTTGCCAAGTCTCGGAGATTGGGTGGGGCCATGACCAGAAACCTGACGGCATTCGCAGCTGCCATTACGTGCTGCCTGTTTTCATCCCAGGGCGGATTTGCCCAAAAGCTCGTTGATCCCTCGACAGTGGCGCCGGAGTATCGGGAGGCGGCGGAAAAGCGCCGCGCCGAGCAGATCAGACAGCGCGATTGCGCGACCAAGGCGGAGGCTGCGAAGGTAATGCCGCGCGAACGCACGTCCTTCCTGAACCGCTGCCTGGAAGAAGCCGAGGCCGGCAAATAGCGACACGGCGCCTTGTCAGGCAGACCCGTTCGGCCTCTTCGAATGGAACAAGACGCGCCGGGACAAAGGAACATTTGATGGCGGCGCCGAATTGCCTTTCCGAAAGGAGGGCAACGGTATGCCGCGATTTTTCATCAACTTCCTCAGGGGCGGCAAAGTCAGCAAAGACGTCGAGGGCCAGGTTTTGCCAAGCCTGGAACAAGCCGGGGCAGCGGCGTTGCACTCTGCCCGCGAGATTGTAGCCGATAACATCAAATCGGCTTCTGGTCTGCCGCTGGAGGCCGTCATTGTTACCAATGAAAGCGGACGGGAGCTTATGAGGATTCCCGCAGAAACCGTTCTGCCGCCGCGCTCGAAATAGGCCTGCGAAAATTGAATGGCCGCGGAGCGTTTGCGACGCTCCGGCCAACAGCCAAGTATCGCCCCTTTTTACCTGCCCCAGAGGCGAACGCTCGGCTATTCGTAATCTACACGATGTGGAGGATCGACCTCAGCTCCCGCGCCATCTGCCGGTATTCGGCGGCAAGCGCCTCGTTTTCATGTCTTGCCCGCGGATCGGTCGCCAGGTCCGAGATGAGTTCGCATTCCGACGCACACCGCTCCAGCAACTCAATTTCCCCGCTCACATCCCACATGGTTTTTCCTCACGCGCCCGCCGCGGTCCCTCGCGGCATCCTCGATGATTGTGCCCCCGTGCAGTAGGAATAAGCTAAGTTTCCTGTTTTCTTTGTGTCTGTTCGCTACCCGACAAAACGAGCGAAAAATTTCCGGCTGCGGCTGTGGAAAGCCGGGAAATGCGCCAAGGAGGAAGGCACGCCTTGAGACATCGACTGGGCGAGTGGTGAGTATAGCAGCCGGGAATGTCGCGAGTGGCGTTTAGCCATGAAAATGATCGTTGAGTACCTTGAGCACGCGCGCCAATTCGAGCGCCTGGCGGCTTACGAGGAAAATCCCGAAGTAAAGACAGTGTTCGAAAAGCAGGCTGAGGCCTATCGCAAGATTGCGGCAGAGCGAGCTAACAAACTGGGGTTGCCAGCCGAAACCTCACACTGACCGCCTGACAGAGAGCCGATTACCGACCATCGTTGGAAAGCCGGAATACGGACAGATCTTTCGGGCAGCCATTCGCCGCTTACGCCGGCTCGGAGGTCCACGTTCTCCGGCCGCACGCGCATTCGAACATGTGGAAAATCCGTCCGGTCTGAGGGTCGAGCATGGTTCGGGGCGCCGGCTGGGCGTCGCACTTCGGGCAACGCCACGCCTTGGGCTCACGAGGCTCAGGTTTTTGTACGGGTTGCAGCAAGGCCAACTCACGCCCGAAAAACCAGTCAAGATCGGCGGCTCTAATACCGCGACCGGAACGATTCGGCGAGGGTCGATTTGAATCCATGTGATGTAGCGTTGGAGTTGGTGATGCACCGGTCCAGTTGGACACCATCGATCGTGCCCCGTGAGGACGATCAGGCCGTCTATCTGGTAATGGACGATCGCGGCGAACGCGGCCTGGTCTGGACCGAAGCCGACGCCACCAGCGATCTCGAAGCCGTGATCCAGGACATGCTGGCTGGGCAATACAACAATCCGGTCCGCGTCGTCGGTTTTCATACCGCCGAAGGATGGTCGAGGGACGTCTCGGCCGATGTTGCTCAGGAACTGCGTCAGCGTTGCGATCTGCAACTGCGCGACGTGCCCTTTTTTCTGCAGCCGTTTGTCGATCGTTATGAGGGCCGATACCACGATGTCCAGCTTCCACTGCCAATCCGGTTGGCGTGAGGGCATGGGCGGTTCAGCGGCGGTGGACTGGTCGTGACCGTGAAGCGAAGGCTGGAAACAGGCCCGACACCGCAAGGGAACGAGCGCATTCCAGGCGAATTGATTCAGCGGGCCAGCCCTCAAATACTCTGGCCTGCGCGGCCCCACCTCTAACCCCAAAAGCCCCCCAGGGTGGGGCTGCGCTTGAAGGGAAAATGAATCCGAACTGTTTGACCTGCTTCGGCATCGGCCGGATGTGCGAGAATCCCGACCGCGCCCCGGTGATTGGTGCCGTTAGGTCCGGTGAGCTGAAGCGTGTGGACGATCCTGAAGGCGGCGATGAGCGGCTATATCTCCCATGGCTCTCTCAGCCGTGGCGCCGCGATATCCTTTTATGCCGTGACATCTCTCGCGCCGGTGTTGCTGATCGTCGTTGCCATCGCAGGGCTGGCGTTCGGTCAGGAAGCAGTTCGGGGCACGCTGGTCAGGGAAATAGGAGGCCTGTTAGGCGAGCAAGGCGGCGAGTTGATCCAGACCATCCTTGCCCGATCCAGCGACAAGGCCTCGGGCGCGGTTGCCTCGGTGATCGGGGTGTTGATGGTGCTGGTCACGGCCTCGGGTGTCTTCAGCGAAATGCAGGCCGCGCTCAATCGGATCTGGGAGGCCGATGCCGGCGCACAGCCCTTGCTTTCGAACGTGCGAGCGCGAGCCGCCAGCCTCGGCCTCGTTGCCACGCTCGGGTTTCTGATGATGGCTTCGCTTGCCGCGAGCGCGGGACTGTCGGCACTCGGCAGCTATCTCGGCTCGCACACCGAATTTGCGCCGCTCCTGCTGTCCTTGCTCAATACCGTCATATCGCTTTTGCTTTTCACCCTTTTGTTCGCGGCTATCTTCAAGGTACTTCCCGACACGGAGATTGCCTGGCGGGACGTCGCCGTTGGCGCGATGATAACGGCCCTGTTGTTCACGGCGGGAAAGTCGCTTATCGGCTGGTATCTCGGCACGACGGCGGCAAGTTCCGGCTACGGTGCGGCAGGCGCCCTGATCTTGATCCTGCTCTGGATTTACTACTCGGCTCAGATTTTTCTTTTCGGCGCTGAAATTGCGCGGGCCATCGCAGGGCCCTGCCGCACCAAACGGACGGCGCGGGGCGCACCGCTGTGAACGCAGGGCTTTCCTGAACCGCGCCTCCAAACACGCGCGACAAGCAGCAATAGGCACGCTGTTTGGGCGCATGCGGCGCGACCGGTCTCCAGCGCTCTGCGGCGGAATGACGGAGGATGAGCCAGGCCGATCAAAGGCGGCCGAGGCTGGCCGCGATTCCGCACTGCGGGCAGGCTTTCGCAGCTCGCGAGATGGAACGCTGGAACGCGCGCTGTGTTGTTTCGACGTGGAACACAAGGGCGTCCGAGGGCCCCGGCTGGAAATGGGTGGCGCGCATTTGCGCGCCAGGGGCACCGGCTTCTCACGCTCAAAGGATGTCGCTGTGGTCACCACACACACAACTTGACGGAGGAGGACGATGAACAAAGTGAAACTTCTTAGTGCCACAGCAATCCTTGTGGCCGCTCTCGCAGCTCCCGGCTTCGCGCAAGATAGGGGTGGCGGCGGGACGGCAGGCGCTGGGGCGGGCGTGAGCGGATCTGGCGGCGGGTCGGCAGGCGGTGGGGCCGCCATGGGCGGTCCTGGCGGCGGCGGCAGGTCGGCAGGCGGTGGCGCGGCCGTGAGCGGTCCTGGCGGTGGCGGGTCGGCAGGCGGTCGGGCGGCCGTGAGCGGAGGCGCAAGCCAAGGTCGTTCATTTGGAGGCAGCGCCGGAGCGCCCTCGGCAAGAGGCGAGTTCCGCGGCGACGGGATGAGAACGGGTTCTGCTCACATCGGAGCCGGTGGAACAGTTCGTGGCGGCAGCGACCGAACCTTCGCAACCAACCGTGGCGACTGGCGCGGCGACGGGCGCCACCATCGGCACGGCGGCCGCTTCATCGTCGGTGGATATAACAGTTACGCCTACGGGGACTGTTATTTGGTTCGCAAACGCGTGCTAACGCCTTTCGGCTGGCGTGTGCGCCGCGTGCAAGTTTGTAACTAGCTACTCGAGGGCCGTCACCTCCGGGTGACGGCCCCTTCATCTGACGCCGCGAGGAGCCCGCGTGATCGGACTCACCTGCTCTGCGGCGCGATGACCGATGCCCGGTGGTACCCGACGAGAACCGGTTTTTCCAAGATGGCCCTGACAGTCGCCGGGAGCGCGTGTTAAGGCTGCGCTGTTTCGGACCGAGGTGTCAGATGCGCAACCAAGTGTCGGTCATTGCCATAGCGCTGCTCGCTTGCCTGACATTGTTCGGCAAGCTGCAGGCGGCCTCGCCCGACGAACTGGCCCGGCCCGAGAAGCGCGAAAACGATGCTCAGGCGATGCGCAAAGATAGCCCGGTCACAAAAACCGAGCATGCTGCCCATCGAGATCGGATTCGGCAACTCGAACGAAAAGCGCCCCACGCTCCGAAGCAAGCCGTCACCTCTGCTCCACTGAAGCTGCCGCCAAATGCGGTGGCCTCTGACTCCGCAGTGCCGTTAAAGACAGCGCCCCGGACACCAGTACAGGACGGAAACAGTTGGACAGGGTTTTACGCGGGCGGACACGGCGGCAGCGGTCGGGGTCAGGAAAATTCCGGTTCTCCGCTGGCCCCTCGGCCGTGACTGCGTGCCCTTATAGCACGATCAGCCGCTGATTTCTGATCATGGCACTAGCGGCCAACTTCGGTGTCTCGAAGTTCGGCCGGTGATTGGCGAACGACGGAGCCGGTCCGTCCGGTCGATCGCGTGGGGACACGGAAGGCTCGCCAAGATTGTTTGCGACTGTGAACCTTTTCATAAAGCGAGCGCGTAAGCCAAAATATCCTGTGGTAAGCTGACAAACGGGTTCACTTAGTTTGTCTGAGGCCACCCGGTGTCCGGACCAACAATCGAAACGAGATTGCCCTAGCGAGAACTTTGGTTATGAGCCGAGCGGCAAGGATTGCGTTGTTTGCTGGCGTGCTGGCGCTGATCATTTTGGCTGGCGCTGCCAGCCTCATCGTCAGCCAGACGAAAGTAAGTCCTGATGCCATTCATTCGTCCGTTACACGGTCTGAAGCCGGGGTTGACAAAGCATGGGAGTTGCCGGCGGCATCAACATTCAGGAGGGAATTGACGTGGCAGTCGAACCCTTCGTTGTGCGGTCCCGCTAGTATCGCGAACGCGCTGAGATCCCTGGGCGAGACGGCAACTTCTGAAAACGCGGTTCTAACGGGGACGGGTCGTTGCTGGACCGGAATTTGTTTCATGGGCCTGACACTCGACGAGCTTGGGGAGCTCGCGCGTTTGAAGTCAAATCGTACCGTCACCGTGTTGCGAGATCTCTCTCCTGAACAATTCCAACAGCATCTCCGGCGCGCCAACGAGACTGGGCGCCGTTACATTATCAATTTCAGCCGCAAGGAAATTTTCGGAGCCGGGGCAGGCCATCATTCCCCGATCGGAGGATATCTGGAAGCGGAGGACCTGGTTTTCGTATTGGACGTGAACCGCGATTATCAGCCTTGGCTTATCGCACGCGCCCGTTTGTTTGCAGCGATGGACACTTGGGACGGGAAAGAGAAACGCGGTCTGTTGTTGATCGAATGAGCCCTTGCCTTCTGCCCGGCCGCGTGGCTTAGCGATACCCGGACGTTGGAAGCTTGCGCATCCGCTGATTTTGCCTGGCGCTCCTGCCAGGTTGGAGGCGCCGGACGCTCCGATCTTTTCGCCAAGGCGGCATTTCCCATCCCCCCAAAACGCATTATGGTGCGAGGCGGTTTTCACCAGCGGTGAAAGCTATAATCCTTTGATATCAATGGCTTGGGTCGAGGCTAAAGCCTTTGGAGGGCGGTTTGACGCGGTATATTTCGACGCGGGGGGAGGCCCCGACGCTGGGCTTCTGCGAGGTGATGCTGACCGGGCTTGCCCGCGACGGCGGCCTCTACGTGCCGGAAATCTGGCCGCGGCTTTCGCCCGACACCATCGCGGGATTTTTCGGCCGGCCCTATTGGGAAGTCGCGGTCGATGTGATCAAGCCGTTCGTCGGCGGCGAGATTTCAGACGCCGATCTCGGCGGCATGGCGAATGAAGCCTACGCCACCTTCCGTCATCCCGCCGTCGTTCCGCTCAACCAGATCGGCCCGAACCAGTTCTTGCTGGAATTGTTCCACGGCCCGACGCTCGCGTTCAAGGACGTGGCGATGCAGCTGATCTCGC
>Ga0137412_10002381_pt1 | contig 14878 bp, 12 predicted proteins | sample CZODoug2_1_16fun_FD_122160 | JGI IMG/M metagenome (GOLD analysis project Ga0137412, IMG submission 122160) | Vadose zone soil fungal communities from Angelo Coast Range Reserve, California, USA - CZODoug2_1_16fungal (Hybrid Assembly) | ecosystem: Environmental > Terrestrial > Soil > Vadose zone...
CTTTCGGGCCGCCCAGGAATGGCTGACCGCCAACACCGCGACCGTCGGGATGCGCCGATGAAGGCCTGGTTGCTCGCCGGGCTGGCCCTCGCAGGCCTCAACCAGGAGAGCCAGGCCCAGCCCGCCGACGATACTGTCACGCGGATCAGGGCCTGCCTCCGACACGAGGGCACAGCACGTGAGAGATGTATTGACGCGCTCTGGCGCGCGCTGACGCGCGAAGCATCCCTGGCCACACTGCCGCCGGTACGGGCCGGCGAGGACTGGATTGTCAGCGCGACCATGTCGCCAGTCGACTACAGCCCGCAGATCACCGCAACCAAGCTCACTCGCAAAACCTCCGGCAATGCACCGTCGCTGCTGACCGTTGGCTGCCGCTCCCAACGCACCGAGATATCCCTTGGCACGACCGCAGCGTGGAAGCCGTTGAGAGGTGATGACGTCCAGGTCGCGTATCGCATCAACAGCCAACAGGAGATGCAGGAACGATGGGTGTCATCGGCCGGGGGACATGGCGCGACCTTGCGCGGAGATGCCGCGCGGCTTCTAGGCCTGATGTCCGATCCGGGTCAGTTTGGTGTTCGCGTGCAGGACGGCTCCGGCGCCACGCCACCGGCAACGTTCGATCTCGCCGGCGTGGAGGACGTCCGGAAAAAAATCGACACGGCCTGCAAATCGCCGCCCGCGAAGTCCGGCAACGCGATCGAGTGGCGTTAGCGCATCATTGAGAAAGGCGCGGTCGCTCCTACCTGCCCCACACCTGTCGTGCCGTCTCCACAACGCGCTCGAGCTTGCGCTTCTGCTCATCCGCACTGAGCAGGTTGCCGACCACGTCGGACGCGAAGCCGCATTGCGGGCTGATCGCGAGCTGGTCAAGCGGCAAGATCTTCGCGGCTTCATCGATGCGGCGCTTGAGTGCGTCAACGGTCTCGAGTTCCGGCACCTTGGTGCTGACGAGGCCCAGCACGACCACCTTGCCCTTGGGCACGAAGCGCAGCGGCGCGAAGCTGCCGGCGCGCGGGCTGTCATATTCGAGCAAGAAGCGGTCATGCGGCAGCGCATTGAACAAGCGCTCAGCAATCGCATCATAGGCGCCTTCGCGATGCCACATGCTGCGCTGGTTGCCGCGGCAGAGATGGATGCCGGTGGCGACGCCTCCGGGCAGATCGGACACCACGGCCGCCTCGGCCTTGAGTGAACGCTCCAAGTTGCGCTGCGGATCCTCGCCGCGCGCGCGCATCTGCGCGAGCGAAGGCTCGTCCACATAGGCCGTGAAGCCGGGCGCATCGATATGGATGTAGTGACAGCCGGCCTTGACCAGGCTGTCAACGATCGCCCGCTCGATCGCCACCACGTCGGCGACGAAGTCGTCGAGTTCGCGGTAGACCGCGCTCGAGGCCTGATAGTCGAAGCGTTGCGTGATCCGGTCAGGCCCGATCAGCGATACCTTGACGGGCCGCGCTGCAAGCTGGCTGACGTTTTGGTATTCCTCAAGCGGGACATTGCGCGCGAGCGTGAGCCGCGCCTTCGCGGGGCGGCGATGCGACACCGCCGTCCCGACATCGTGCATCTGCGCAATGTCCCAGCGCTGCAGCGGCGCCGAGCCCTCCACACGGCTCTCGTAGACCTTGAGCGTCGAGCGCTTGGCGTCGTAGCCCTCGACCGCCGCGCCGAAACTGTCCTGGAAGTTCAGCCGGCGCATCTCGCCGTCGCTGATCACGTCAAGGCCCGCACTCTCCTGCAGCCGAACCGCGGCCGTGACCGCGGCATCTTCAACCGCGCGGAAGGCGGCCGTGTCGATGCGCCCTTCGTCGAAGGCGATGCGCGCGTCTTTAAGGTTCTGCGGGCGCAGCAAGCTGCCGACCACGTCGGTCCTGATGCTCTTGAGATCGATCATGGCCCTCCCCAAGGCATGATCCCGAAAAGCCCAAGCCGGCTTCTGGAACATCATGCTCAAAACAAAAAATTGAGCTTTGATCCGATGCAAATGGTCAGATCAAAGTCTAGGCGCGGAACTGTGCCCCTCGAGCGCGGTTAGCGCAAGGCGCCGCCGACCTCATGCAGGAGACTGCCGCATCTCTACGGTCGGCCCGGACAGTTGAATGCATCGCTCACTGTGCTCAAGACTGTGGATGAGTCAGGTGACCTACTCCGGTGCGACCTTATATCGAAGCATGATTGCAATCATTCTGTCTTACGCTCAGTCGAATACTCATCATGGGCGAGCGCAGTCACAGAAGGGGCGTTGATGACTACCGAATTCCTGCTGCTGTTCGCCGTCGGCTTCGTTGCACAGCTGGTCGACGGCGCGCTCGGCATGGCCTATGGCGTGCTGGCCAACACTGCCATGCTGGCGCTGGGACTACCGCCTGCGCAGGCGAGCGCGCTGGTCCACACCGCCGAGGTGTTTACCACCGGCGCCTCGGCAGCGTCGCACATCTATCATCGCAATGTGGATTGGCGCCTGATGCTGCGCATTGGCTTCACCGGCGTGCTCGGCGCGATCGTGGGCGCTTGGATCCTCTCGAATGTCGATGTCTCGGCGGCACGGCGTTTTGTCTATATCTACCTGCTGCTCATGGGCCTCTACATTCTTTACAAGTCGACGCGGATCGCAGCAGCGCGCGAGGAGCCCGCGGGCTGGACAGCTCCACTGGGATTTGTGGCGGGGTTTCTGGATGCCAGCGGTGGCGGCGGCTGGGGGCCGATGATCACCTCGACGCTGATCGGCTCGGGCCATGCGCCGCGCCAGGTGGTCGGCTCGGTCAATACGACCGAGTTTTTTGTCACGGTCGCGGCCGCGACCACATTCTTCGTGGAGCTCGGCGCCTCCCCCATAGAGCATCTTCTGCCGCTGGTGTTGGGCGGAGTGCTGGCGGCGCCCTTCGGCGGATGGATGGTCAAGCACGTACCGGCTCGCGCACTGATGATCGCGGTCGGCACCCTGATCGTGACGCTTTCGGTATGGCAGCTGCTGCGTGCGTTCGGAGTGACCTGAGCGTCGCCCGGCCGTTTTAGCGCGCTTGCACCGTGCGGTCCTCGGTCGCCGCACGTTGACGCGACGCCGGCAGCGTGCCGAGGGCGGGATAACGCGCGCGCAGATCCCGCAAGAAGGCCTCCAGCGTATCGGCTGCGCGCAGCGCGCGCGCCACATCGCCGAATTCAGCGTCGGAAGCGGCGGCCGGCGCCGTCAAGACATCGAAGGCGCGCCGATCCGGACCGTCGCCCATCTTGGCGGCGAATTTCTCGCGAAACCGATTGAGCCCGAGCACATCGTCGCCAAGCGCGTAGCCGACCGCGGCGCGCAGGATGTCGAGGCGCTCCTTGTCCTCGAGCGGCTCGAACTGGCGCCAGCGCTCGCCATAGAGAAGCTCGATCTGCTCGGCCGCCAGCGCCCAATGCTTGGCCGCCCACTGGATGTCGGCACGCAAGCGGATCGCCTCGGGCCCCGACACATTAGCGACCACCTCCAGCGCCACATCGTGGCGGCCGGTCTCCGACAACGCGCGCGCCTCCAGCATCAGACGCTGGTTGCGCAGCTCGTTGCTGAGCTCCGATGATCGCGTGCCGCGCAGCGCCGCCAGCGCGCGATCAGGCTTGCGGTCCATGAGATAGATCGCCGCGAGGCGCGCCGCCACCTGGGCGCGTGCGGCGCCCTGCAGGCGGTTGTCGACCTGATGCTTGAGGAGATCGGTCGCCTGCTGGAGCAGATCGACCGACACAAGACGATCGGCGAGCCGCCGGATCATCTCGTCGCCGCGCCGTCCGATCGGGGTCAGATCCCGGAAGTCGTAGAACATGGCGAGCGCATCGATCGCCGGCAGCGTGTCGCCCTTCCCGGCCAGGAACAGGCTGTCGAAGGTGCTGGCGGCCTCGTCCTGGATACGGCGTGTCATCTCCGAGTTTGGATTCACCGAGATGGCCGTGCGCATGATTTGAAACGCATCACGGTAGCGACCATCATCCGTATAGGCGCGTCCAAGCATCTGCAGCGCTTCGATCTCGGTTGAATCGCCACGCCAAGTCGCCGCCAATGTCTCAAGCTGCGTGATGGCATCGCCACGATCGATGTCGTGGCGCGCCTGCAGCAGCACGACCTCACGCAGCAGCCCCTGTGCGGCAGCTCCGCGATCCCGCGAGTCGGCCGCGACCTGATAGAAGCGACGAGCATCCTCCGTTCGGCCGAGCCCCTCGTTAAGGCGGCCGTTGAGGAGCGCCATCGCGGGCTCGAGCTCTTGCGGGATGCCGATCGCCTCGAACTCATTGAGCTGAGCCGTCGCGCCGGTGATGTCGCCCACCTCGATGTAAGCGCGGATCATCTCCTTCATGACGTTGCGTTGCAGCTCGAGCGGCAGCGTCCCGACCGCGGCTTCCACGGCGTGGAAGCCCTCGCGCGCCTCCGGCCACTTGCCGAGCTTGGCATAGGCCAGCGCCCGCCACAGCGGCGCGTCATTCTGGTTGCCGACGAACGGATTGGCCAGATCCTTGAGACCCATGTCGGCCCGGCCGATCATGATGTTGCAGACCGCGCGCAGCACCACCGCCGACGGGTTCTCCGCCGTCGGCGGCTGATCCGCGATTGCCACGTCGAGAACGGCCTTCGCCTCGTAGATCATGTCGCGGGCAAGGTAGAAGCGGGCAAGGTCAGTACGCGCCAGCAGCCGCTTCGTCTCCGGCGCATCGGCGGCAGCACTCAGGAGCTGCCAATTCCGCTCCTTGAAATCGGCCTGACGATCAAATCCCCAGGTCTGGGTGTCGAGCACCTGCCGCTGCACCGCCGCGCTGCCACCGCCGCCGCGCGTATTGCCCTGTACCGCCGACAGCGTAAGTCCATTCGGCCGCGAAACCACGAGCTTGTCGGAGGCAAGCTCGGCGCTGAGGTCGTCCGCCAGCGGTTGGATGACAACCCCGTGAGTCGAGGGCAGGATGCGGAATTCGACAAAGTCCTGCGTCTTGAAAAAACCGCGCGCGGGTGCGAGCGCCGTTACGACGAGCAGCGTGTCGCCGGCCTCAGGGTCCTCGATGCGATAGAGGTCGCGCGCATCGTCGAGAAGAACGCTGATGCTCGAGCGGGTTGCGCTGATGCGGCTGCGATAGAGCGAGAGCGGACGTGATGGCTCGACCACCTCCGGGCCGAGCGTGATGTTCCAGGCGGTGCCCTCGGTGTGGGCGCTCACCAGCATGGGGCGGTCGAGCCTGATGCGTACCAGCTCGGCGTCGCGCGCGCGCGTTCTGATCACGCCCTTGATGCTGCGGCCAATCTCGCCCTCGAGCGGCGCAATTGCGACGGCGTCCTCGCTGGCGAAGACCAGCCAGAGCATATCACCGCGGCGAAAGACGGCGGCAGGCGTCGCTGACGCGAACGGAAACTCGAAGGTCACGTTGTCGCCGCTGCGCCTGACGCGGGTGGCTATTCCGGCGCCCGGCTCCGGGACAACCGGCGTGGCGCGCGGCCGTGGCGCGGGCGCAGCCCCTTCGCTCGGAACGGGAGGCGGCACAGGACGCGCCATCGGAGGAGATGGTGTCGGCCGCTCGCCTTCGGGCTCGCTAGCCGTCGCCACGCTGGGCGCCGCAGGTGGATGCACAGCAGCTGGCTGCGGGATCTGTGGCTGCGGCGTCTGTGGCTGTGGCTGCGCGGGAACCGGCCGCTCACTGGATCGCTCACTGGACCTTGCCGGCTGCGCCGGATTGGATGGCGACGGCTGAGCGGTCGCAGGAGTGGGCACCGCCGAGCGCGATCCCGACGCCTGTGGCGTGCCTGGACGTTGATTCTCTGGGCGTTGATTCTCTGGACGTTGATTCTCTGGGCGTTGGTTGTCCGGCTCCTCGGCCTCGTCCGCCGGTCGCTGCGCCCGGACCGCCAATTCGGCCGCCAACGCTGCCAGATCGTCCGAGCGGCCGTTTCCTTCCGCCTTGGCGTCCGGTGAGATCACGTCGAGGACGTAGCTGTTGTCCTCTCGAAAGGTGCGCACATCGACCATGCTGGAAAAGTTGAAACGCACGGTCGCGGTTTCACGTTCGAGCCCGCTGGTGATCGAGCTGACCATCGGCGGCAGTGCCGCGACCGCGTCGGCAAGATCAAACTTGTAGGCCCCGTCGAAGGTCAGTGTCAGCTTGTCCTTGCTGTTGTCGGCTGAGACGGCGACAAGCTCGGTAAAGTTGAAGATATAGCGGGTAAAGGTCGGCTGCATCGCGACCCGCACCCGGATTGGCGCGCTCGGAGCCTGGCGCGCAATCGCGCGCTGCTGCCTGGTCTTGCGTTCGGCATCGCGCGCCCGGCGGGCCAGCTCCTCGATGATTTCGCGCGGCAGGCCCGGCGTCATGCCGCTCCAGCCTTCGGGCAGGAGGTCGACGAACAGCCGCTCGGCGGCGGCAATCGAGTTCATGGTCACCTTGCGCGCGAGCGCGAAACGAATGGCCTTCTTGTCGGGATCGCGACGCGCCGCTGCCACGTAGCCACCGGAATTGGCTGCGACACGCTCGACCGCGATGTCGACCGGTTTCTCGAAGGTGATGCTGAGAATGTTGTTGGCGACGCGAACCTTGGTCTCGATCTCCTCCGCGAACTGCAGCACAAAGCGCGCGAAGCCGTTCTCGACGGTGACGCTGATCTCGCCTTTGATGTTTTGGGCAACCGCCGGACGTGGCGGCGCGATGGCCGCCAGCGTGACGACTGCAAGCAGCACCATTCTGACCGCAATGCTGCGGCCGAGACGCAGAACCTGGGCGAACTCGCTAGACACGCAAACACACACTCATGCTGATCGGCGGGCGCAATGGCCCACCTTGGCTGTGGCCCACCTTGGCTGTGGTAGCGGAGTCTAGAATGGGGCGTTTAACGGGGTCTTAACCCTGGACCGGGCCAAGACAAATTCTCTTGACGGCGGTCTAATTGCCCGCCTGCCGGCCTTCGATCTTGGGCAGATCGCTCCCCGGCCCGTTTTCCTTGGCCCGGTTCGCGAGCTCGATGGTGAGCCGCTCAGCCGCCTCCGGGGTCATTTGCGCCATGATATCGGACATGCGGCGCGGATTGATCTGGCTTGCCACCTCGATCAGCACGCGCATGTCGAGACGGTCGAAGATCTTGGCGGCGTCCTTCGCCTTCATGTTGTCGTACATGGTCACGAGGTTCTTGAAGCGCTGGGCCTCGCCCTCCGCCTTGTTCTGCATCGCCGAGTTGGCGCGTGACTCAAGCTCCCTGAGCTCATTGATGCGCGCCTCGAGCTGCTTTTCCGCCGCCTTCAAGAGGCTCTCGCGCATGTCGAGATCATGCGAGCGCTGCTCCAGCTCATTGCGCCGCTCCGACAGGCGTTCAAGGATCGCACGCTCGGCTGGCGACAGCACCCGCTCCGGCGGTGGCGGCACCGGGGCGGGCGGCGGCGGATTGACGGCCTTGGGAGCCGGGCGGTTGCCCTTGGGCTCGGGCGGCGCTGATTTGCTTTCCGCGACTGCGCCGGTGATGTCCGGAAAGCCGAACATCTGCTGCGCCCAAGATTGGGAAGGCTGTTGGGATTGCTGCTGGGCCCGCGGCGCCTTCGGCGCGGCCGTCGACGGCGCGTCATTGCGCCTGGGCTGCCCGATCGCGCCGGTTACCTCGGGCTCAGGCGCGTTGCGTGGCGACACTTCGGCGAGTGTGTAGCCGCCCTCGAAGATGAGACCGAATGCCTTGAGCGCGAACAAAGCTATGATCGCGACCAGCACGATCGGAATAAGCCGGATGTCGCCCAGCCTTCGCATCATGCGGCCAGCGCACTCATGCGCTCGCGCAGACGGTCAGCCAGCGAGCGTGCCGCAGCCGCAACCGCTTTCGGATCGGCCGACGCCAGGGCGGCGGGCGCAGCTTTCGGCACCGCCGGTGCGGGCGCGGCCGGTGCAGCAGCGACTAGCTGCACATCGTCGAGCTTGCGCGAGGCGACCACCACGCGCGCCAGCCGCTCGATCACGAGATCGCCGGCCTTGACCTGCCGGTTGAGCTCGGCACAGCATTGGTCAGCGGTCGCCAGGCGCTCCCCAAGCGTGCTCTCGCATTCGCGCGCCGTAATCCTGAGTCCGGCCACCGCCCGCTCGGCCATCTCAGTCGCGGTGATGAGCTCCGCGATGGTTGCCTTCAGGGCCCGCTCGTCGGCTTTGAGCCGCTTGAGCCTGTTGTTGAGGATCATGCAGTAGCCGATCGTGACCATCAGCAGGATCGCGACCAGCGCTTCGATGATGAGTCCAAATCCGTAGCTCACGACCCCTCCACTCGGTTGGAAGATCCCTCTGACCCTTCGAACATGGCGAACGTGGTTCTCGGCTTGCGCAGTGGCTTGGCGACGCGGACCGCGACCCGGTCGCCGACCCGACCCATGCGGCCTTCCGTCAGCGTCACATCGCCACTGCGAACGGTGACCAGGGCGTCCGGCCGTAGCTCCAGCGGCAGCGTGTCGCCGACTTCGAGCCGCATCAGCTGCCGCAGCGGCAGCTTGGCTTCATAGAGCACGGCCTCGACCGCAATCTCGGCCTGACCGATCTCGGTCGCGAGATGCCCTTCCCAGATCGGGTCGCGGCCGAACTTCTCGCCCATGAACATCTGCAACAGCACGTCGCGGATGGGCTCGATGGTCGCGTAGGGAAGCAAGAGCTCGACATTGCCGCCACGGTCCTCCATGTCGATGCGCAGACGCACCAGGATGGCAGCATTCGCCGGCCGCGAGATCGCGGCAAAGCGCGGATTGGTCTCCAGACGATCGATGTTGAAGCGCACCGGCGACAGCGGCTTGAAAGCCAGCTCCGCATCGGCCAGCACGACCTCGATCATGCGCTTGACAAGGTTTGACTCGATCGTGGTGTAGGGGCGGCCTTCGACCCGAAGGGTGGTCTGGCCGCGCCGCCCGCCGAGCAGGACGTCAATGATCGAGTAGATGAGACTCGAGCTGACCGTGATGATGCCGAAATTGTCCCACTCCTCCGCCTTGAACACCGCCAGGATGGCCGGCAGCGGGATCGAGTTGAGATAGTCGCCGAAGCGCACCGATGTGATCCGGTCGAGCGAGACTTCGACGTTATCGGAGGTGAAATTGCGCAGCGATGTCGTCATCAACCGGACCAGCCGGTCGAAGACGATTTCCAGCATCGGCAGGCGCTCGTAGGAGACCATCGCCGAGTCGATGATCGCCCGAATGCCGGAATTATCATTGAGCGAGACGTCAGCGATGCTGAAGCCGAGAAGACCGTCGATCTCCTCCTGCGAGAGGACGCGCTCGGCGCTGCTCTTGTTCGCGTTAAAGCTCGGCGCGTCGTCGACGGACGCAGCCCATTGCTGAGCAGCAGCCTCCTGACCTTCGCCTGCAACAGCGCCTTCTGCAGGGTTGGGGTTGGCGTTGGCGTTGGCGGCACCATCAAGGCTGAGGCCCCATTCGGCCGCCAGGGCATTCTGGTCGACTTGGTCCTTGCCGTTTGCCATCTCTGGGAGCCGTTCCGATTCAGGTGTCAGGTCGTCTCAACGCGGCGGTTACTGCACGACAATTTCCTTGAACAGCACGGCGTTGATCCGGCTTGGCGCGATCGCCACATTGACCCGCCGGGTCAGCTCCTCTTTGAGGCGATAGAGTCCGGCGGACCCTTCGAGATCGCTTGGGCGCAGCTCGCGAAGATAGGTCTGGAACGCGTCCATCACGCGCGGCATCGTGTTCTGCACATGCGGCTGCATGGTGCTGTCGGGCAGCTCCAGGACGATCTTGACCTTGAGATACTGCGTGCGGTCGCCGGTTGCGTTGGACAGGTTGACCAGCACCTCGGGCATGTCGAAGAACGCCGGCGGCTTCACCACCGCGACCTCGGGCTTCGCTTCGTGGTGTCTGAAGAACGCGAAATAGGTCCCGCCTCCTCCGCCGCCAAGCACCGCAACGCCACCCACGATGATCAGGATCAGCCTCAGTCGACTTTTTGGCTGCGCTGCTTCCGTGGCTTCCGCGCCTTCGCCGTCGGCTTCAACGTCGTCTTCCTCGTCCGTCTTCTTTGCTTTCGCTGCCATGCTCGATGTCCCTGCGATTACACCAGCGGTAAAGCGTCGAAAAACCGCTAGTGCTCCGTTTCCGAAGTTCGGCGGCACTAGCGTCCTTGGCGGTACCCTAGGGTTCCGATGGTTAACGAAATCTTTCCAAGAGACGGCAACCCGGAAAGTTTTGCCGGGTGGATGGTTGCTGGCGGCTGAATTTGCCGGCCTGGCGACCCGCTCAATTCTGATAAACATCTGAATAATAATGATTTTATCCCCTGGCACGGCCCCTGCACAAGACCCGGTGAGCCGGCGCTTGGGAGAGCCCGGATCACCGGACGACGGCACCCTATGGGAGTGGGGCGTCGACGCCGCAGCACCCGGGCCCCGCGCCCGGACATGGGGAGCCTGCCGATGGAGAACACTCTCCTGATCGGACTGTCGCGACAGATCGCGCTCCAGCGTGAGCTCGATGTCGTGGCCAACAACGTCGCCAATATGAACACCACCGGCTACAAGGCCGATGGCGCGATCTTTGAAGAATACCTGATGCCGCAGGCGCAGGCCGCCGGCTTCCAGGGCGCCGACCGGCGCGTGAGCTACGTGCAGGACCGCGCCACCTGGCGCGATTTCGGCTCCGGTCCGATCCGGCCGACCGGCAACCCGCTCGATGTCGCCATCGATGGCGACGCCTTCTTCGTGGTGCAGACCCCACGCGGCGAGCGCTACACGCGCAACGGCGCGTTCCAGATCAATGCCCAGGGCGAGCTCGTGACCAACACCGGCGATCGCTTGGTCGGTGACGGCGGACCGATCCAGTTCCAGTCGACCGACAACAGCATCTCGATCAATCCGGACGGCACCATCACGGCGCGCGAGGGTAGCAATTCGCGCAACGATTCGGCGCGCGGCAGGTTGCGCCTCGTCCGCTTCGACAACGTCCAGCAGCTGCAGAAGGACGGCACCACCATGTTCAGCACGCCAGCAGGCGTGGCGCCGCTGGAAGCGGGCACGAGCTCGCGGGTGAAACAAGGCTCGATCGAGCAATCGAACGTACATTCGGTGATCGAGATGTCGCGCATGATCGAGGTGACGCGAACCTACACGCAGATCACCGCGATGATGCAGCAGTTCAGCGATCTGCGGCGCAGCGCCGTCGAGAAGCTCGCCGAAGTTCCGGCCTAGCATTGAGAGATAACCACCATGCGCGCGCTCCACACCGCAGCCACCGGGATGATCGCCCAGGAACTCAACGTCCAGGTAATCTCCAACAACATCGCCAACATGCGCACGACCGGCTACAAGCGCCAGCGTGCCGAGTTCCAGGACCTGATCTACGAGCACGTCAGCCGCATCGGCACCCAGACCTCGACGCAGGGCAACATCCTGCCGGTCGGTATCGATCTCGGCGGCGGCGTGCGCACCGCCGGCACGCCGCGCGTGATGACACCAGGCACGGTCATGCCGACCGGCAAGGATCTCGACGTCGCCATCCGCGGCGACGGCTTCTTCAAGATCCTGATGCCGGACGGCAGCTTCGCCTATTCCCGCGACGGCTCCTTCGAGATGGACGCGCAGGGCCGCGTCGTCACGGCCAAAGGCAATGTGGTTCAGCCCGGCATCACCATCCCGACCAACGCGTCGGCGGTGACCATCAATGCCCAGGGCCAGGTGTCCGCGACCGTCCCTGGCTCGACCACACCGACCGTGCTTGGCCAGCTCACGCTCACCCGCTTTGTCAACCAGGCCGGCCTCCTCTCGATCGGCGACAATCTGTTCACCGAGACGCCGGCGTCCGGCACGGCGCAGGACGGCGCGGCCAACACCGACGGCTATGGCGACCTGCTGCAGGCAAACCTCGAGATGGCCAATGTTGAGGCCGTCACCGAGATCTCCGACCTTATCGCCGCGCAGCGCGCCTACGAGATGAACGCCAAGGTGATCACCGCGACCGACCAGATGCTGTCGGCCACCTCCAACATGATGCGATGAGGGTTAGCGCCATGATCTCACGAGCGATCTGTCCAGCGATCCGCTTCGTCTCACTCTCGGCTCTGACCAGCCTCGCGCTTGCCACCGCCAGTGTCGCCGGCGAATTCCCGGCGCGGACGTCCAGCCCGGAATTCGTCGAGCGTTTCGGCGGCGCGCCGATCAAGGTGCTCAACACCAACGTGGTGGCGCCAGTGCTGGAGACGCCGGTCGTCACGCGGCCGACGCTCAAGGCTGAAGCCACCATCATCGGCGACGTCGTGCGCATCGGCGATCTGGTCGAGAACGCAGGCGAGGCCGCCGAGGTCGCGATCTTCCGCGCACCCGATATCGGCCAGACCGGGACGGTGCCGGCGAGCCGGGTGATCGAGGCCGTGCTGCTGCATCGGGTCCTCGGGCTCGACACGCGCGGCCTTGCCGAGGTCGTGGTCACGCGCGCCAGCCGGCCGATCACCGGCAAGGACATCGAGGCGCGCATCCTGCGCGCGCTCGCCGGCCAGTCCGGGCTTCCCGATGCCGCCAACCTCACGGTCGCCTTTGACAATGAGATCAGGCCGATGCAGGTCGAGGCCGCGATCACGGCCGAGCTTCGGATCGTTCGACTTGGCTACGATCCGCGCAGCGGACGCTTCGACATATCGCTGGAGCTGCCAGGCAGCGCGATCGCCCGCAAGCTGCCGATGCGGTTCACCGGGTCGATCAGCGAGACCTTCGAGGCGCTGGTGCCCACCCGCGCCATCGCGCAAGGCGAGCTGGTCCGCGCCAGCGACCTCGTGCCGGCACGGCGCCCGAAGAGCGAAGCCGCCCCCAATGTCATTCACGAGGCCGAGCAGGCCGTCGGCATGGTGGCCAAGCGGGCGCTGCGCGCAGGCCAGGCCATCCGCCAGAGCGATCTCGCCAAGCAGGAGGTGGTCGCTCGCAACGGGAGCGTGACCATCAGCTACGAAGTGCCAGGCGTCACGGTGAGCATTCGCGGCCAGGCGCTCGAGCCGGGCGCGCAAGGCGACCTCATCAACGTGCTCAACGTGCAATCCAAGAAGACGCTGCAAGCAACCGTCACCGGCCCGGGCCGCGTCAGCGTCGGCAACACACCCGCAAGCTCGCGGGTCGCCACCCTGCCCTCCAACAACACGCGCTGAGGCACCGAGTGAGAGTCATGACAGAGCAAACCGCGTCTTCTAAAGTGCTACGCAACTTGGTGCGTCTTCCTCCAGGGCTGAGCCGCTGCATCTCCACCGTTCGTCCCCGCGAAAGCGGGGACCCAGTGCGGCACCACGATGAATCTCTGCAAGCGGCCCTGGGTCCCCGCTTTCGCGGGGACGAACGGAGCACGCATAGGCCACCGAGAACACGCATCGGTGCCTTCCTCTCACGTCTTCTCGCTGCGACATCCCTCGCCGCTCTGGCCGCCGGCTGCTCGTCGATTGAGCGCCTGAAAACGGTCGGCGAGCAGCCGGCGCTTTCGCAGATCAACAATCCAACCACCAAGACCGGCTACAAGCCCGTGCAAATGCCGATGCCAGCGCCACAGCCAGCGAGCTACAATCCCAACTCGCTCTGGCGCAACGGCTCGCGCGCCTTTTTCAAAGACCAGCGCGCGCACCAGGTGGGCGATATCCTCACCGTCAAGGTGAAGATCACCGACAAGGCGACACTCGAGAACGACACCACGAGGAGCCGCAAGAACAGCGAGGATTCCGGCGTCACCGATTTCCTCGGCAGCAAGCTGATCAAGACCCCGGCAAGCTCGATCCTGCCCGGCAAGATCCTGACCGCAGACTCAACCGCGTCCAGTGAAGGCAAGGGCTCGATCGACCGCAAGGAGGAGCTGCTCACCAACGTCGCCGGCGTGGTCACGCAGGTGCTGCCGAATGGCAACCTCGTGATCGAGGGCAAGCAGGAGGTGCGGGTCAACTACGAGGTGCGCGAACTGATCGTGGCCGGCGTCGTGCGACCGGAGGACATCGAGAGCGACAACACTATCGACTCGACCAAGATCGCCGAGGCACGCATCGCCTATGGCGGCCGCGGCCAGCTCATGGACGTGCAGCAGCCGCGCTATGGCCAGCAGGTGCTCGACGTGCTGCTGCCGTTCTGACCTGAAAGTTTATCACTGAGCTCCCCGCCGTTCGTTGCGCGCGCATCGAACGGCGACACCAGCGGCCTCCGGAAGCTCCTCTCCGGAGGCCGCAGTTCTTTTGCTCTCGCGATGATATCAATTGCGACGGGCGCTGCGCCGCACCGACGCGGGCGTCTCGGTGACCATCACGTCGGGCGCAAGCAGCGTCGTCAACGCTGTCCGCGCGCAGGCACCCGCGTCGGTGGCGCCCGCCGCATAGAAGCGCGCGCAGGTTACGGCATCGACGAGCTTGCGCTGAAGAGCGGTGTTCTCCTCGCGCAGACGCGCGATCGTGGTGCGCATGTGATAACTTGAGAAACGGCTCAGCGCCCGTTCCACCATGGTCGGCCGGGCGCTGGAGCCGCCCCGGACCACAACGATGGGCGGGGCCCAGGGACTGGCCGGCGCCGCGGGCGGGCCGGCCTCGGGTGGTGCTTCCTCGGCCGGCAGGTCCTCGTCGGGCCGGTATGCGTCTGCTCCCTCATCGTCTGCGACGTCTTCGTCTGGCCAGTCTTCCTCTGGCGCGGTGGGCGCCTCTCGAGCCGGCGCCTGCGCCACTGCCTCAGCTGCCTCAGGCTCAGCTGCCTCAGGTTCAGCTGCCGCGGTCTCAGCCAGCTCAGGCTCAGCCAGTTCAGGCTCAGCCCGCTCATCCTCGGCCACCTGCTGGACGGCCGGCTCGTCCGCGAAGGGGTCGTCTTGGGGAGCCTCGGGCTCAGCCCGCACATCCTCGGCCACCTCCTGGGCGGCCGGCTCGTCCGCGAAGGGCTGGTCCTGGGTGAGCCGATCCACAGCCG
>Ga0137412_10002382_pt1 | contig 14877 bp, 12 predicted proteins | sample CZODoug2_1_16fun_FD_122160 | JGI IMG/M metagenome (GOLD analysis project Ga0137412, IMG submission 122160) | Vadose zone soil fungal communities from Angelo Coast Range Reserve, California, USA - CZODoug2_1_16fungal (Hybrid Assembly) | ecosystem: Environmental > Terrestrial > Soil > Vadose zone...
TCTGGTGGGACCACCTCGACAAGACCGGCGCCGAGCAGCGGATGGCGCGCGAGTCGGAGGTCTACCTCGGCATGTGCCGGCGCTGGCGGGAGCTGCCGAAGCCGATGATCGCCGGCGTCCAGGGCGCCTGCGTGGCGGGTGCGCTGATGCTCGCCTGGTCCTGCGACCTGATCATTGCCGCCGAGGACGCCTTCTTCGCCGACCCGGTGGTGCGGATGGGGATCCCCGGGGTCGAGTACTTCGCCCACCCCTGGGTGATGGGCCCCCGCTTCGCCAAGGAATTCCTCTTCCTCGGCGAGAAAGTCTTCGCCCCGCGGGCGCTGGAGTTGGGGATGGTCAACCGGGTGGTCGAGCGCTCCGGCCTGGAGGCCGAGACCCTCGACGTCGCCGAGCGGATCGCGAAGATGCCGCGGATGGGCCTGGCGCTGACCAAGATGGCGGTCAACCAGTGCGAGGACCAGATGGGCCTGCAGCAGGGGATGGACTCCGTCTTCGGCCTCCACCACGCCGCCCACTCCCACAACGCGGAGTCGAGCGAGGATCATCTCGCGGGTCACGACGCCCGCAGCATGCGCGATTCGCAGCGCTAGCGGAGGCGGGCGCGCCCGGCCCGGCGGCTAGTGCGCGGCGACGCCGTCGACGAGGACGGCGAGGTACTGGTCGATGATCCGCTCCGGCTTCAGCGAGCCGCCGGGGCGGTACCAGCGGGGGGCGGTCCAGACCGTGTCGCGGACCAGGCGGTAGACCAGTTTCGGGTCGATCGAGTCGCGGAACTCGCCCGATTTGACGCCCTTTTTGAGCACGTCGGTCCAGATTTTCTCGAATTTGCGGTGCGCCGCCGTGAGGTAGGAGAAGCGCGGTTCGGCGGCGAGGAAGCGGGCCTCGTTCTGGTAGATCAGGATCGCCGAGCGGCTGTCGACCATCGATTCGAGCGAGGTGCGGACCAGCCCTTCGAAGGTTTCCTTCGGCCCCTTGCCTTCGGCGACCACGCTTTCGTAGGAGGCCAGGGTCTGGTCGATGAAGGTCGAGAGGATCTCGTCGATCATCGACTCCTTCGAGTCGAAGTGGTGGTAGAGGCTGCCGGAGAGGATCCCGGCCTCGTCGGCGATGTCGCGCACCGTGGTGGCGCGGTACCCCTGATGCGAGAACAGTTGCAGGGCGGCGTCGATCTGGCCGCGATTCCTTCTCTCGGGCCGAACAAACAGGCGAGCGCGGTTCTGGGACTGATCCGCCGTCATAACGATCTGCACTTTCAGAAGTGGCGCAACGTGCAGGTGCCGAACTCCTCGGGTACTGAGCCGGCCAAGCTCAAGGAGCCGCAGGCGCCTGCAACTGCCACCACCATATCTATGATGCCAGCGCTTTCCGGTCCGTGCCGGTTCACGCGTGGTGCCAAACGCGCGCATCGAGGACTATCGCCTATTGCAGAAGCGGATCGGCACGAGCCGCAGCATCGTCGTCACGCCGATCGGGTTCCCCGCTACGCTCGATGAAAATCTCGTGACACTGGACGCCATCAAGCAGGCCGGCGGCAACGCCCGCGGTGTCGCCATTATCAATCCGACAATTTCCAATGCCGACCTCAAGACGTTGCACGACGGCGGCGTACGCGGTATCCGCATCTCGTCCACAGGCGGAAGCGTCCCGGCGGCGGTTGCCAAGGAGATCGAGCCGCTGGCGAAGCGCGTAGCCGACCTCGGCTGGCATGTGCAGATCAATATCGAGGCGGGTCCGATTCTGGAATTGGCGGAACTCTGGAACCGTCTGCCGGCGACGCTGGTGATCGACCACATGGGCCACATCCGCCAGCCTCAGGGCGTGGACGACCCGGCGTTCAAGTACATCCTTGGGCTGGTCGACAAGGGTCGCACCTGGGTCAAGCTCTCGATTACCTACGACAGCAGCAAGGACGGCCCGCCCGGCTATGCCGACGTGAACCGGGTAGGCGCCGCCTATGTCAAGGCCGCGCCTGACCGCATGGTCTGGGGCTCGAACTGGCCGCATCCTAACGAGACCACCAAGCCCGACGACGCATTGTTGTTCGACCAGCTCGCGCAATGGGCGCCGGACGAGCGCATCCGCAACCGCATCCTGGTCGACAATCCGGCGGCACTCTACGACTTCCCGAAGGCGTGAGCCGCGTGTTTGTGCGCAACAACGCTAGACTTGAATGGAGCAAAAAACTGCAGCCACATCATGCGGGGCCATAGTGCTGCAATTCAGCGTCACCCGTGACGAGCCATCTGCACCGCCGCCGGTATGACAAGCCCTGCGAGTTTGCGAGCAGCTCTCGTGACTGCCCGGAAAGTGGCCCCATATACAGCGACATGGAAATCGCGTTGGCTCCACCAAGGTCTTCTTCGGCGTAAAATTCCCTAAGCTTGCGACGCCCGCCGGCGGTTTGCATTGCCTGCAAGATGAGGGCCTCGAAGGACGAGCCGGACCCGGATTTCCGGAACCAATCGTCCGCCGCTATTCTGCGTTTCGTTGCCTTTGGCACGGAATGAACAAAAGGAACGAAACACCAGTTGGCCCATCCTGACCGCGACCGAACGCGAGCAACCGTTCCATGCGGCGCGAACAGACTTGCCTTTCGGCAACAACTCATCATTCAACTGAAGTGTTTGCTCCGCCACCCGAGGTGGTTTCCGGGTTCATGGCTGACGACGCGGAGCGGGCGCTGATCGAGTGGAACCCGCTTGTTGCCGGCCTCATCAGGCAGCGCGGCTTGTTCGGTGCGGCGCCGAGGGTCGTGAGGATGCAGCCCGAAAATCTGCGCAATCGGATGCTTCGGTTTATGCGCCGCCATTTCTTCGACCATTTCGGTCGCCGCAGGCATTAAAGGCACAATCCGGATTTTTCACCAGATCAGTAAGTAGCAGGAGTAGATCAGTAAGTACCAAGAGCCTTGGCGCCTCCTACCGCCGCTGCGCCTGCCAATGGCCGCTGCATCGGCCGGTGGCCGATGCGCCCCGCCATTGTCCACCGCCAGAATTTCCCGAAAGACGGCCCGATCCCGTCGCGTTGCCGTCACCTTGCCGAATTGATACAGTGACCTGCCCATTGTTTGAAACTCGACCTTGAGTTTCGGTGCCGCCGCCCTCGTAAAACACCCTTCCGCCTGCTATTTGAACTCCATAGCGGTATGCACGGTCGCAATCCCCTGCGTCTGTAACGATCAGCACGCTCCATGCGCCATCGAATCTCGATTGCGCGGGCGCGGCCAACGACAGTCCGGCAGGAATGCACGTTGCAATCAGCAACGCCAACCATACACGTCCCAACCTTACGCGTCTCAGCATCGCGAAGTTGTTGATCATCGTTTGACCTCATAGTTCCTCGATCACAACAAATTGAAGCGGCCCAGGCTGGGTCGCCATTGATCACTATCGATAGTGATCCACATGAATTCGATAAATATCCAAACCCTATAAGGTTCCCGAGTGAGACGTTGGCATTGCTGGAAATACTGATTTTGTCTAATCAATTCGGTTGCTGAAGGCTCAAGATGTGGGCGACGATGTTGCGCAACTGTTCTGGGGTGAGCATTACGTTCGGCATCGTTCGATGCGGCGTAAGGAGCGCGACGCTCAATGCCGCGGCCGTCATTCCGGGAACCTTCGCAATTACCTCAAAGCGTGGTGAGGCAGGGTTCGGCGAGGGAGCCGGGGAACGGTCAACAGTATGGCATTGGGAACAGATGCGTCGTGCCAACGCAAGGCCCTCAGTGCGATCGCCTTCCTGTGCAAACGTGCCGCTGCTCGCAAGTATGGTTGCGACAGCGGCTGCCGAAAAAATAGCCTCAACGTGTCTCATGTCCAATGCTCCCCTTTTCATGATTTCTATTGTGACAAGATGAGGCCTTGGGCGCTTTGAGATAGGTCAATGCCGGTGCTTCTTATTTTTGGTAATTGCTCACCCTGTATTTAGCAGGGGTTTGTCGTCGAGGGTCAATCGGACGGCCTGGAGAGCCCCGATGGTTCGGCGCCTTGCGGTTTCGAGGACGGATCGGATGTTGGCGTAGAGTTTGGCGCCCCATTCGGATCGGAAGCAGTTTGTAACCTTGCGAAATGTGACACAAGGCCTGATCGCCTGCTCTGAGCCGTTGTTGGTGGGTGGGATGGCGCGGTTCTTCATGAAGACGAACAGGTGTTGCCGGCATGCTTTGATGGTGGCCTGGAATTTTTTTCCCTCGGCATGGCTGGGCTTGATCCGGAGGAGCGCATCGAGGTCGGCATCCAGTTTGCGCGCGTAGTTTCGCAGTGTGCTGTCGGCCAGATTTGGCCGACGCCCGGCGATGCCGCAGGCGCGCTGGAGGAGTTCGTGAAACCGCGGTGCGAAGGTCGTATCGCCGGCATCGATTGCGTATTTGGCATCGCGGATAAGATGGGCGAGGCAGAACTGATGGTCGCGCTTGGCCCACCCCATCTGAGCACCGAACCGATCGGATATCCAGAAGTCCGGGCGGCAGTCGCCGAGGAATTCCGACACCACGACCTTGCTGCGGTTACGATGAGTGACAAAGCAGCAAGCATCGCCATGATGGAACACCCAGGTCCACCAGTTTCGCTTGCCGACACGCGCGCTGGTCTCGTCCGAGGCCAGAATGGTGCCGGCAAGAAGCGTGGCGCGGATGCGGCTGGTCTGCTTGGCGAAGGCTTCTTGGCTGTCGGCCAGCATCTTGACGAGCGCGCCTTCGCTGATTTCGACCCCGAGCAGATCGGAGAACAGACGAACAAGCCGCTCGAACGAAATCGCATGGGTCACGCGCAGATAGATCGCAAACGCGCGCAGGTTCGGGCCGAACGGCGAGCCGGGTTCAAGCCCGGCCGGCGGCGTGGCCTTGAATGGCTTGTCGCAGCACGGGCACATGCCGCCCAGCAACGTGACACGTATCACGTCAGGTTTGATCTCAGGAAGCTCTATGCGATCGTAGGCATGAACCGCTGTCTGTTCGACGCCCGAGACATCGGTCTGACAATGCTGGCAGACCGATGCCGCAACATCGCAACGCCGGGTAGGGTGCGGATGCAATTCCCGATGCGCCCCGGCGTGCGGCTTGCCCTTGGGCTTGCGTTGCTCTCCTTCGCTTCCCTTCTGTCCGCGCGACGGGGGTGTGCTCGAATTATCCGGTTTCTTCGGCGGCAGATTAAGCTTGGCGCGCAGCTCCGCGTTCTCGGCCCGAAGCGCCGGATTCTCGGCCCGAAACGCAGTGTTATCAGCCTCCAAAATCTCCAAACGCGCCGTCAGGTCATTCAGGCGTTCAATCAACGCCAGAATCAGCGCGTCTTTCCCGGCGCTATCGAGAAGGGTCAAATCAGGCGGCGGAGTCATCCATGTGTGGACTCATATTCGCAGCTACAAAGCCAGAGCCTTCTTGACCACCGAGTCAATTTGCCGCACGCTTTTACCGCGCCCCTACACCATAGGGGCGTGAGCAATTACTATTTTTGTTGTGTTACTCGCCCGCCTTGAAGGCACGCGGGCGATCAAGTCCACGTTTGTGGGGCCCAGGGCATTGTCCGATGACTGGAGGAAGACCGCCAGCGAGATACTCGCCCCGCAGGTCGCTAGCCTCATGGCGGGTCGCGCACTCCCAGCAAGACCTCGGTGACCTCGTCGGAAAAATGCTTCCTGCGCCCGTCGATCAAAACCCACTCCGGATCTTCGGGATCGGGCTTCGCTTGCGGCAGGCCGTGCTCAAGCAGCGCCCGGGCACAGCCCGCCCACTCCCCGCCCTCGATCGGTTCTGAGGATGAGGCCCATGACAACGTCCCGCAGACGTTGTCGCCGTGGCCGTGCTCCTCTTTCCAGCTCGCGCCATGGTCGAGAAGAAATCGCGTCAACCCCGCATCTCCTCGAAAGACCGCGAGATTGAGAGCCGATGCATCCCAGTCGCCGCCCCGCACCGCGATCGGCCAGCCGAGCTTGACCATGAGCTTCGCACCTTCGTCGCCGCCCTCCGCGATCATGTCTGGCAGCAACCGCAGCTGTGTGTCCGGGAGCGAGGTGGGCAGATCATGCCGTCGGGACCGAATGCGTTGCGCCTCTGCCTCATCGCCCCGTGCGCACGCCGCAACGAACTGTTCTTCTTCCGAGATCGGTTCCGCTCTGCCATGTTCGCGCAAAAGCTCGGCGACGTCACCAAGCCCGAACTGCAGCGCTTGGCTGTAAGCACTGACGCCGCTCGGGGTGCGTGCCGATGGATCGGCACCTGCCTTCAACAGCGCCTCGACGTGCTGGCGCGATCGCCGGCGCCTGATTGCCCAGAGCAGCGGCGAGCCCCAGTCGGTCAAAGGTGGATTGCGTGCGGGCCAATTTGGATCGGCGCCATGTCGGAGCAGCAGTTCGAGCACGGCAAGTTCGTCGAAGTCGAGCGCGCGGTAAATCGCGTTGGTGTCGTCAAAGCGCGCCCCGTTCTCCAGGAGCACGCGGGTGCAGGCAAGACTCTCCACCGAATGGTAGAGCGATTCGCCATCGTTGGGATCGGCCCCGGCATCGAGCAGCACTCTTGTCAGTTCGGCATCCTGATTTTTTCCGGCGGCTCCGTAGAGCGCCGACAAGGGGTGATCGTCGTCCGGTTTGTTCAAGGATCCTGGCGGCCAGCGATTGCCGATCCGCTGATTGGGGTCAGCGCCGGCGGAGAGCAGAAATGTCGCACTGCGATGAAGGCGTTCGCGAAATTCCGGCACCTGCAATAAACTTGAATGCGTGATCGCGACGAGCGGCGGCAAGCGCAGCGGCCCGCCCGGACGGTTGACCCATGCGGGATCGGCCTTTGTCGCCTGCCGCAACGCGCCTTCGTCACCGGTCGCACACGCGAGATAGGGGCTGCATGTCGCGACATCGGGATTTTCGAGCAGTATCCGAACGGCGACGCGGGGATTTGCGCGATCGACTCCGCCCGCGACCTCCCCGGAATACACGAGCTTGAGCCAATGAAGCACGCGAGCCGCCCGATCGTCGCGGGAAGCCGATTGCACTTCGACGTATTTCCGCAGGTCCGTCCAGGATGCAAAACCGTGTTCGCGCGCCAGGCATGATTGCGCGTCGTGCAGACGGAGTGTGAGCGACGTGATCTCGTCGTCGCTCCGGCCGGTGGCTGCCGGCAGCGCGCGACGGAACCGCGCCATCGCTTCGGGATCGCGGGTTCGGTACAGACGGATCAGGTCTTTTGCTTGTTTCTTGAGATGGTCGAGATTCGACCGATCGGGCAATCGGCTCAAGCGGACCTCCCTGCATGATTTCGCCGACGGCCCGCAATACCGGCTGCACAAAGGGTCTAAGTGGTAGTTTAATGCTGCAAGTGGGTTCTACCCTTCCCGCGGGCCCGGGTGCGGCTTGCACCGCACGCTGAAATTTATGGTGGCTAGCCACAGAGGTCAACCCCACATGCTCGATCAAGGATTGATCAATATGTGTTGGCAGTTGCGCCTCTGGCGGAACCGCGAACGTTGCTCGAAGTTCAAAACGCTAACCCGTATTGACGCAAGTCAATGAGTGAAGCTGTGCGAACGTTCAGGCTATTGTCCTGTCGATGGAGGATTTCATGCTCAAGGACATGGTTGTCAATCTTTCGACGACAGCAGCCGATGATACGACCCGGGATTACGCGATAACGCTTGCCCGCGAATTCGGTTCGCATCTTTTCGCCGTTGCGTTTGCTGTCGAGCCGATCGCGCCGACTTTGGTCGTCGAGGGCGGACCGCCGGAATTGTTTGCAGAGTGGCTGCGCGAGGCAGAAGCCGCCGCGGAAGCGGCCGTGAAAAAGTTCAATGACGCGGCGCGCGGATCAGCGCTCTTGACGAATGCGCGCTGGTTGACAACGACCGCCGGGGGAAGCGCAGACTTGTTCGGCCGCATTGCACGGCGGTTCGACCTCTCGATTGTCCGGCAAAGCGAACCGGACGACGATAGCCCCAATTCTCTGATGATCGAGACCGCGTTGTTTGATTCGGGAAGGCCGGTGCTGGTGGTGCCCTATGTGCACAAGGGGGCTGCCAGACTTGAGCGCGGTCTGGTGTGTTGGGATGGAAGCCGCAATGCGGCACGCGCAGTCGGCGATGCCATGCCTTTCCTGCAGCGCGCCAAATCGGTTGAAGTCGCCATCGTGGGAGATCGAATCAAGAGTCGGGAAATTGCGGGGGCCGATATCGCCCAGCATCTTGCCCGACATGGCGTGAAGGTCGAAGTGAAGGAATTGATTGCGCCCGATATGGACGCTGCCAACATCATCCTCTCTCATGCGGCCGATATATCCGCCGATTTCATGGTGATGGGTGGCTATGGTCATTCGCGACTTCGTGAATTCATACTCGGCGGCGTGACACGCAGCGTCTTGGGAACGATGACTATTCCGACGCTGATGTCACATTGACATGAGTTTCGAGGCGCCGCGCTCCTGCCGTATCTTGAACAGGATTTTGAGGGAGTTACCGCCGCGTGCTGGAGACGCGACGTTGAATCCAGTCGACGACCAGGACTGAGACGCCGAACAGAGCGAAGAATACGATTGCGAATAAAATTATCCCGTCCAGCATGGATTCCTCCATTTCATAGTCGAGAACAGGGGCCTTATTGGGCGTCATCGCATTGATCTTGATCAAATGCTCGGGGCAACATGGCGATGTTTCATTGATCTGGATCATGTTCAACCGTGCGTTCAAACGTTATTGAGAACGCGATCTGGCACGCAGCCAAGCATCGCGAACCCAGAGATCATCTCATGTCGCTGGCGATCAGGGCACCGAGCGGTTGCCAGGACGAACTGGGCCTGAAGAGTTCGGGCAATCCTATCTTTTGGAGCTTGCGGGTCGCCGAGCGGACACAAGAAAGGTCCGCCCCTACGCAACTCCACGAGAGAGCACAATTACAAGCACCGCATTTTCTGACTCAGTAGTGGACCTCCAACCACGTTCGTTCGGGCTTCCGTTGGACGAGCCGCGGTGCTTAGCTTTGGTCCTTGGGAATGCGCTGCTGGGGCGTCGCACCATACGAAATTACGGTGTCGCACCAGAGGCATTTGAACATATCGTAATTTGGACTGGTCTCATCCGACCTATGTCCCAGCATGGCAATCCCGCAGACCGGACAGTGCTTTATCGGCTGCCGAGGTTTTTGGGTCATAGGGTCATACCGGTGACGTGAGTTTTCAATCGGTGAAACTTAAGGGCTGTCGGATATTTGTATATGTCAGGTCTCGCAGCCACATCGCAAAGGCAACCAACAGAATCAGTTGAAATCTTAGCGCCTACCAATTTTTACACGGAACGGGTCGCCGCCCGTTCCGTGTTTGATCCGAAGATCTGAATTTTCGTGCCTATCTGCTCACACTGCGTGTTTGTGCCTCGGCCCAGGCCAGCACGGCTCCGAATGCGCAGAACGCAAAGATGATCACAGACAGTGCAACAATGGATTCTGTCGGCATGACGTACTTGCTCCTTCCTTGCTCTTTCCTGGCTATGAAAGGTATCGAATCGGTCGGCGGGCGCTTTGATCGAGATCAAATTTCCGGCGGGCCGCAGCGATCCAGCCGCGGATCCGCTAAATCCGCTTAAACGGAGGCGGGCGCGGTACCGGGCGAACCGCCAGCGCCTCGCGAGCGGCGTCCTTGAAGGCTTGGTCGGGAGGAAGGATGACAGAAGCCGAGCGCACGCGCTGGTGCGCGAGATCGACGCCGGGCGGCGTCACGCTTTTTTCGGCCAGTTCCTTGGCTGCGCGCATCAGCCGGTGGCGCGCCATGATGATGCCGTTGTCACAAGAGACGAGGTTTTCCTTGGTGCGATCGATGATCGGCCCCATGCTTTCCTGGAGTGAAGCATCCTGCATGGCGATGCCTTCGACGCCGCTATAGGTGTCGCCGCGCCTTTGCGCCTCGCGGTCGATCAGGTAGTCATTTTCCTTGTTGGCGACCGGGCGATAAGTGCCGGGTTTGTTGAGGACGTGGATACCCTTGCCGGCCTTCATCGCCTCGCGTTCGGCCTTGGTGATGTCTCGGGTGGGATGGAAATCGTAGCTCCAGGCCCAGCAGTTTTCATCGTCGATCGGGATCCAGAAATGGCCATGCAGGGTGTGTCCACCGCGTGGCGGGATCATCGTGAAGGATGGCATTACCCACTGGGTAATGCGCCAGTAATAACGGCCTTCTTCCGCATTTCTGCGCGCGCCGATGAACAGGCCGCCTGGGCTTTCGACCACTTCGAAAGCCGGCATCATATCGGCCATATTGTACTGATTGCCCTTCGAACCTTGGAACAAGGGATCTTTGTTGATGTTGTCGCGGTGCAGCCAAGAAACGTGACTCGAATCAATCCCGCCTTCCATGGCCTGGAGCCAATTGCTTTCCTGAACGCGCTTGGAGATGATCCGCTGCGCGTCCGGGACCATGATGAACTCCCATTCCGGGAGCGGCGGCTTGTGCTCCGTCGGGCCCATGTAGGTCCACAGGATGCCGCCGCGTTCGACCAGCGGATAGGATTTCAGTTTGATCTTCTTGGCGAAACCGCTTTCGACGGGTTCCGACGGGACTTCGATGCACTGGCCCGTGATATCGAACTTCCAGCCGTGGTAGGGGCGGCGCAGCCCACATCCCTCGTTCCGGCCGAACCAAAGCGATACGCCGCGGTGGGCACAAAACTCGTCGATCAGTCCGTAGCGGCCCTGGCTGTCGCGAAAGGCTACCAGCCGTTCCGAGAGAAGTTTGACCCGCACCGGCGGGCAATCATTCGACGGTAGCTCTTCACTAAGGAGCGCGGGTATCCAGTAGCGGCGGAACAGCGCACCCATGGGAGTTCCGTGGCCGGTTTGCGTAACTAAAGTGTTTTGTCCGGCCCTCAACATCGACATTCTCCCAGGTTTCCAATTGGCGAACCTGATTAATGAACGATGGTGTTCCGCCCGAGCATTGATCTGGCTCAAATTCAGGAAAAACCGCTAAAGTCTCGTCATGTCGATGCAGTTCCACGAAGATTCAGTCCAGCCCTGGCGCAGCGTGCGCCTGGACACGCTGGTACGATTGCGCTGGGTCGCGGTCATAGGGCAGACGACGGCCGTTCTCGTCGTCTATGCGGGCCTGGAATTCGACCTGCCGATCTCGGCCTGTCTTGCCGTGATAACGCTTGCGGCCTGGCTTAATATCGCGCTGCGCGTCCGGTTCCGCATGACGCAGCAGATGGAGTCGGATCGGGCGGCCTGGCTCCTCGCTTTTGACGTCGCCGAGCTTGCCATCCTGCTGTTTCTCACCGGCGGTATGCAGAATCCGTTTTCGTTCTTGCTGATTTCACCGGTGCTGTTGTCGGCAACGGCCTTGCCGCCGCGAATGACTGTGCTGCTCGGCGTCTTTGCCGCGGCCTGTGCCACGGTGCTCATCTTCTATCACTTTCCCTTGCCGTGGGACCCGGACGACCCGCTGGTGTTGCCGGCGTTCTATACGATGGGCATGTGGCTGGCTTTGCTCCTTGCGCTGGGGTTCATTGGCGTCCATGCGTGGCAGCTCACCGAAGAATCGCACAAGCTTGCCGACGCACTGGCGGCAACTGAACTTGTCCTTGCGCACGAGCAACATCTCTCACAACTCGACGGATTGGCTGCGGCGGCTGCGCATGAACTCGGGACGCCGCTTTCCACGATCACCGTGATTGCCACCGAACTCGAACGGGCGATCCAGGCGGATTCCCCCTTGGCCGACGACGTCAAGCTGTTGCGTGAACAGGCGCAGCGTTGCCGTGCCATTCTCGGCAAGCTGACCGAACTATCCTCCAGTATCGAGCCATTCGACCGCATGCCCTTTTCGGCCCTGATCGAAGAGGTGGTTGCCCCCCATCGCAACTTCGGTGTCACCATTGGGGTCACGTTGTCGCCTTATGAAGCCGCGGAACCGATTGGCGGACGCAACCCTGCCATCCTGTATGGGCTCGGTAACCTGGTCGAAAATGCTGTCGATTTTGCCGGCCGGCGGGTCGATGTGGTGGTGGATTGGAGCGAGGACGATGTTGGTGTAACGATCACCGATGACGGGCCCGGTTTTGCACCTGAAATCATGGACCGGCTGGGCGAACCCTACATCCGCAGCGCGCGCGACCGCCGGCTCAATATCGGGGGTACAACCGGTGGCGGCTTAGGCCTGGGATTCTTCATTGCCAAGACCCTGCTGGAGCGATCGGGCGCCGTATTGACCTTTGAAAATCATTTCGCGCCACGGCGGGGCGCGATTGTCGCGGTACGCTGGGCTCGTGCCGATTTCGAGCAGCCGGCCGGTAACTTTTGATTTTGGCATCGCTGGTGGCCGCATTCCTTGACGAGTGCCGACATTTGACGGGATTCGCCCTGTTCGGCACGAACGGGGACCCCGTATACCAAGCCGATGGCAAATGATTGATCCCATGCTATTATTGTGGAATGTAATGCGAGAAATGTGGGGGCAAGACTAGGCAAGACCTTGCAGGACGAAGCACGCATGGAATGCACCGTTGAACGCGATGCGATTGCCGAACTATCGGTTGTTTCATGATTGATAAGCCGAATAGTGCAAGAACCGACACCACTCTGGAAGGCGACGTGAACGCTACCGCTACTTCGCCAGCCGTCCCGAACGAACGAACGCTGTTGATCGTCGAAGACGACAAGTCGTTCCTGCAGCGGCTCGCGCGCGCCATGGAGATGCGCGGGTTCACGGTCGCCACTGCAGAATCGGTGGCCGAAGGGCTGATGCGCTTGGAGAGCGGTCTGCCGGCCTTCGCGGTCGTCGATATGCGGCTTGGTGACGGCAATGGACTTGAAGTCCTCTCTGCGCTCAAGCGGCGGCGCCCGGAGGCCCGGGCGATCGTGCTCACCGGCTATGGTAATATTGCCACCGCGGTGAACGCCGTAAAGCTCGGCGCCGTCGACTATCTGGCAAAACCGGTCGATGCCGACGACGTGGTGCACGCCTTGCTTGCGCTTGAAGACAAGGTCCTGGAGCCGCCGGAAAATCCGATGTCGGCAGATCGCGTGCGCTGGGAACATATCCAGCGCATCTACGAATTGTGCAGCCGCAACGTTTCGGAAACCGCGCGCCGGCTCAACATGCACCGGCGCACCCTGCAGCGAATCCTGGCCAAGCGCGCGCCGAAATAGGCACCTCGCTTGCATAATTGTGGCGCGCTTTACGCAAGTCGCTCGAAACTGTAGGCTTTTCAATAATGCAATCGCTGGAGGGACAGATGCGCTACGGCACGACGGCGGGCTTCACGAGAAGAGGCTTCAAGGTACCGGGTTTGGGACTGGTCACATGCACGATGGCTGCACTGATGGGCGCGGTTCCAGGGTATTCCCAGGAAACCGCCAAGGTCGCATTGCCGGATACGACAAAATGTCCAGATGTGATTGCCGAGGTTGCTACCTGCTACACGGCCAAGCACGCAAGTGGCGCTTTTCTGCTTGCGGCCCTGCCGAAGAATTGGAACGGCAACCTGGTGGTTTTCGCCCATGGCGGGCCGGATGTTGCTCCGCCAACCGCAATCCGCAGTCAAGCCGATCTCACCAAGTATAGCTATGCGGTCAAGCTCGGCTATGCGTGGGTGGCCTCGACCTATCGGCGTGAAGGTTATGGGGTCGGCATGGCGGCGGAGGATTCCGACAACGCACGTCGTATTTTCATCGAGCGCATCGGCAAACCCAAGCGCACGATCCTGCATGGTGCGTCCTATGGCGGACTGGTGGGCGCCAAGACGATCGAGACTTATGCCAAGGGCGCGGACGGAGCTGCGAATTACGATGCCGGATTTTTCAACAGCGGGATCGTTGCTGGCGTACCCCAGGTGCATGATTTCCGCGCCGATTTGCGCGTCGTCTACCAATACTATTGCAAGAACCTGCCGCGTCCGGATGAGGCGCAATATCCGCTCTGGACCGGCATCTCGGCCGACGCCAAGATGACGCTTGCGGAAATGACGAAGCTCATCGACGAGTGCACCGGGATCACCAAACCCGCCAGCGCGCGAACCGACGCCCAGAAGCAGAATCTCGCCAACATACTTGGCGTGATGCGCTTTCCGGAATCCATGCTGGTTCGCCACATGCAGGCGTCGACCTTGTTGTTCCGTGACATTGCGCAGCGCATGACCAATGGCCGCAGCGCGTTTTCGAACATGAATGTTGCGTACAAGGGTTCCAGCAACGACGCCGATCTCAACCGGAACGTCGTTCGTTTTGACGCCGATCCGCAGGCCCTCGCTATCCTCAAGGCCGAGGGCACGCCGACCGGCCAGTTGCCGGTTCCGGTGCTGTCGATTCATTCGATCAACGATCCGCAGGTGGCGGTCGAAGTGCAAACGCCCTATCGTGAAATGGTTCATGCCGCCGGTCGCGGCGACCGTCTGGTACAAGCCTATACGGACGAGAATGCGCACACCGGGCAAAGCTCGGCGGAACTCGCGGCATCGCTCGATAGCCTGATGCAGTGGGTCGAAAAGGGCGTCAAGCCGACGCCGCAGAGCATTGCGGCCGGATGCGAGCGCTGGCGTGCCACCTTCGACGGCCTCTGCAACTCGCATCCGGAGTTTTCGCCCAAGCCTTACGGAACGCGGTTTTATTCGCGTGAGGCGAGTCGCTGAACAATCAAAAAAATGGCCGGGACACTTGGTCCCGGCCATAACTTAGATGCGGGCGACTGCCGCCTGCTTTAGCCGTTCCCGCCGTTGAGCAGCGGCGTGATCCGCCGCACGGTCACCCGGCGGTTTTGCCGGTTGGCTTCCGGCGTCGGTATCTTGAGATAATGGGAGCCGTAGCCCTGGGATGTGAGATTCTCCGGCGGAATCTGGAAAGTCTCGGTCAGAATGCCGGCGACAGTCTCGGCTCGCCGGTCCGACAGCGACAGATTGTCGACGTCCTGTCCGACCG
>Ga0137412_10002383_pt1 | contig 14870 bp, 12 predicted proteins | sample CZODoug2_1_16fun_FD_122160 | JGI IMG/M metagenome (GOLD analysis project Ga0137412, IMG submission 122160) | Vadose zone soil fungal communities from Angelo Coast Range Reserve, California, USA - CZODoug2_1_16fungal (Hybrid Assembly) | ecosystem: Environmental > Terrestrial > Soil > Vadose zone...
CGTTCGTGTTCGATCGGCGCCGGTTGCGTCATCACACACGCTACGGTCGGCGATCACGTTATCATTCACCCCGGTGTCGCGATCGGACAGGATGGCTTCGGCTTTTCGCTGAGCATGGAAGGCCATTTGAAGGTCGCCCAAATCGGAGCCGTCATCGTTCACGATTGGGTCGAGATCGGCGCCAACACGGCCGTTGATCGTGGCTCGACGCGCAACACGGTGATCGGGCAAGGCACCAAGATCGACAATCTGGTTCAAATCGCCCACAACGTCGTCATCGGCGAAAATTGCATCGTCGCGGCGCAAGCCGGGATCGCAGGTTCAACCACGTTGGGAAATTTTGTCGCCATCGGCGGGCAAAGCGGCATCGCCCCGCATCTGACGATCGGGGACGGCGCACAGATCGCCGGCGCGAGCGGGGTGACGCGGAATATTCCTGCCGGGGAGCGCTGGGCGGGCTTCCCTGCTCGACTGACCAAGAAATTCTTCAGGCAGCACAGAATGGTCGAGCTGCTCGCGGAGCGGCGGTTTCACCTCGGCGGCAAGCCGCGTTCCTGATGGCGAAGCGGTGGTTTCGGAGGCTTCTCAAAGACCAGCGCAATAATCGCCTCGCCGGGAACCCACAAGGGGTGACTCGCATCACATAACTTCACGCGCCGATGGGAGAGACTGTCGCCATCATCAAACGGAGGCGACGATGCGCAAGTTTTTCCTGATTACGGCTATTGTCTTGTCGACCACAGCGGCCCATGCCGGGTTGGACACGAACGTGGCCGACGCCAATGTCAAGGCTCCCGAGGCTGCCCAGACGTCGTCGGCGCAGCGTCCCGACGCGGGCGCTGCCGCGGCACAACGCCAGGCCATGATGCAGCAGAAAATGGCCATGAAAAAACAGATGATGATGCAGAAGCAGATGGCCATGCAGAGAGAAATGCAGCGGCATCCGATCCGCACGCGCCTGCACTTCGCGGTGCTCAGGTTCAAGCAGAAGATGCACTCCACGTTTCGCTAGAGCATGGTCCGGAAAAGTGCGTAGCGGTTTTCCGAAAGATCATGCTCAATCAAAAACTAGTTCCCGGCAACGAGTGGCACTCTCGGCACGCAATTGAAATCGTGACGAGAGCACCACGCGATCCGGGCTGGCTCGCGCGGAAATGACGGCCATATTTGCCGCGACTGTCTGGTTCGCACATATGGCTTTGCACCGCGCCTGCAACTCCGGTAGATCGTCAGGGGAACATTGAGACGCTGCAGGGTTCTGCCCTGCCCCCTGGGATTTTCCGATGACCGTACCAATCGTCACTGCTTCGCAAGTCCGCGCCGCGCTGCTGCTGCGCGATGAAATCGCTTTGCTGGATTTGCGGCACGAGGCCGCCTTTGCCACCGGCCATCCCCTGTTCGCCGCCAACATGGCCACAGGCAGGATCGCGCTCGAAGCCGACGCGCGGTTGCCGCGCAAGGATGTGCCGATCGTCGTCTATGATGCCGGCGAAGGCCTCGTTGCCGAGGCGGCCGACCGGCTGGCGGCATCGGGCTACGCAAATATTCGTCAGCTCGACGGCGGGCTCAAGGGCTGGCAACAGGCCGGCTACGAGCTTTTCCAGGACGTCAATTCCTACGCCAAGGCTTTCGGCGAACTGGTGGAGCAGCGGCGGCACACGCCTTCGCTGGCCGCTGACGACGTCGCCGCGCTGATCAAGGCCAAAGCCAATGTCGCCATCCTTGATGTTCGGCGGTTCGACGAATATGCCACCATGAACATCCCCGGCTCGATCAGCGTACCCGGCGCCGAACTGGTGTTCCGCGCAGGCCGGGCCGCGCCCGATCCTGAGACGACCATCATCGTGAATTGCGCCGGCCGCACCCGCTCGATCATCGGCACCCAGTCGCTGATCAATGCCGGCGTCCCGAACAAGGTGGTCGCGCTGCGCAACGGCACGATCGGCTGGACTCTCGCAAACCAGGAACTCGAACATGGTGCCGACCGACGCGGCGCGGCCGGCGCTTTCGAGGGCGCGCAAGCCAATGCCCGCGACGTCGCCTATCGCGCCGGCGTCCGGCATCTCAGCGCCGAAGAGGCGAACGCGCTGAAGGCGCAGACCAACCGCACGCTCTATCGCTTCGACGTACGCTCGGCCGAGGATTACGCCGCCGGTCACATCAAGGGCTTTCGCCATTATCCCGGCGGGCAGCTCGTTCAGGAGATCGACATGGCGGCGCCCGTGCGTGGCGCGCGCATTCTCCTGACCGACCATATGGGACTGCGCGCCGACATGACGGCGTCCTGGCTCGCGCAAATGGGCTGGGAGACCTATGTGCTCGACGGCGGCTATGATGGCACGCTTGAGATCGGACCGCCGGATGTTCTGCCGAAGCCCGATGCCGCGCACCGCTATCGGCGGCCCTATGAAGGCACCGACGTCGACCCCCGCGCGATGCAGGCCTATCTCGACTGGGAGTTTGGTCTCGTCGAACAGCTCCGGCGCGACGCCACGCATGGCTTCTTCGTCATTTGAGGCCCAAGCGGCGGTCCGCGGCATGGCTTGCAGTTGCGGCAGCGGCGGGGACGATCGAAGCGCCCTCGTGAAACGGCAGGTCGAGCCCGAAAGAGGATCTCAGTTGCTCGGCCGGCATGGGTCGGGCCAACAGGAAGCCCTGCAGGAGATCGCAACCCAGTTCGGAAAGCAGTTCGCGATGTTCCAAGGTTTCGACGCCCTCGACCGCCACAAGAAACCCGCATGCTTTCACAAGCGAAATAATGCCGCCAAGGAGTTCGCTCCGCTTGTCATAACGCGCCAGAAAACTCCGGTCGATCTTCACGACGTCGCAGGCGAGATGCTGGAGATATTCCAGGTTGGCATATCCCGCGCCAAAATCGTCCAGCCACAATCCGACGCCCATGGCGCGAAGCGCAGACAGGCCCGCGGTCACCTCCTCCGAGCGGTCGATGATCGAACTTTCGGTGAGTTCGAGCACGAGCCTGGACGGCGCAAGCCCGGTTTCCCCGAGGATACGCGCCACGGTCGGAACCAGCGACGGGTCGCGCAGATTGAGCGGCGAGAGGTTGACGCTGACTTGCAGCGGCTGCTTCCAGCGCGACGCCTCCTTGCAGGCGCTCGACAGCACCCATTCGGTCAGCGCTCCGATGAGCCCGAACTGCTCCGCCGCTCGGACGAATTGCATCGGCGAGACGCTGCCTCGATGCGGCGCGTTCCAACGCGCGAGGGCCTCGAAGACAACCGGGCGTCCGCTCGCGGCGTCGTAGATCGGCTGATAGTGCAAGAACAGACTGTCGTTGCGCAGCGCTTCGGCGAGATCGTTCGCGAGCGCGCGAAGATCATCGCCGCCCCGACCGCCTTCCACGAGCGACAGCCTTGGAATTTGCGCCAAGTCCGTGACCGTGGCGTCGCGAGCTTCGAGCCCTTCGTCGAACAGCGCCGGAACGCCGAGCTTGGCCTTCTTCGAGATATAGAGCGCCCTGTCCGCCACCAGCAGAAGCTGGTCGCCGGAGGCTGCATGATCGGGTGCGCAGGCGATCCCGATGCTGGTGCCGATTTCGGCCGAGCCGAATGTCCCGAGATCGTAGTCGGCGCGGAGCGCTGCGGTGATCTGATGCGCGATGCGAAGCGCATCCGCCGGCGAAACACCTGGCAGGACGATCGCGAATTCGTCGCCCCCCAATCGCGCGCAGGTATCGTCGTTGCGCATGCAGTCGTGCAATCGCCGCGCGACGGTCCTCAACAGCAGATCGCCCGCGGCGTGTCCGAGCCTGTCGTTGACGTTCTTGAATCCGTCGAGGTCGAGACAGAGCAACGCACAGGGGGCATCCGCGCTCGCCTGCGAGATCGCGACCTCGAGCCGCTCCGTGAACAGCACGCGGTTGGGAAGCTCCGTCAGGCCGTCATGATGCGCCAGGAATTCGATGCGGGCTTCGGCCTTTCGCCGCTCGGTAATGTCCTCATAGGTGCAAACCCAGCCGCCATCCGGCAGCGGCTGATGATAGATCGCGATCAGCCGCCCATCGCCGAGCTGCTGCAGAAAGGTGCCCTTCTCGCGCCGATCGATGAACTGCTTTCGCGCCAGGTAGATCTCATTGACATCGCGGCCCGGATAATTTCCGATGGCGCAGCTGTCGGTGAGAACATCGTACAACGTCATTCCCGTGCGCAATCGCGACATCGGCTGATTGTAGATCCGGCAAAACTGTTCGTTGACCAGTTGAAGCCGGTCCTGGGAATCGTACAGGCAGATGCCCTGCGGCATGTTGGCGATGGCCTGCTCGAAACGCTGCCTGAACGCCCCCGGACGCGCGAAGCGCCACGACAGGTCATGACGGATCGCGGCGAACGCCTGCGCAAGTCGGCGGCCCGCGTTCAGCGCAGACTGGCGGTCTCCGGCTCGACGCGACACGTTTCAAATTCCTGCTAAGTTACGGAGATGAATAGCCTTCGGGAAATCCGACCATAAAAGGCTGAGCGTTGCGTTAAAGCGGCTGCATGGCAGCTCGCTCAATTTGTGTGCAGGAACCGCATAAACACCAGCGCATCGCCGGCGCGGCGGTACGCCTTGGCACATCAACCGATGATCAAGCCTTCATCGAAAGAATTGGTTCACCACGATCGTGGCCGATCAGCGCGAGCCGGCCGCCGTCTCGACCCAGACGCTCTTGACCTGGGTATATTCGTAGAGCGCCTCGATACCGCTGGAGCGACCATGGCCGCTCAGGTTGAAACCACCAAACGGAGAAGCCACGTTGATGGTCTTGTAGGAATTGATCCAGAAGGTCCCCGCCTTGACCGCGGCGGCGACGCGATGCGCGCGGCCGACATCCCCAGTCCACACAGCGCCGGCGAGCCCGAACTCGCTGTCATTGGCGATCGCGATGGCGTCGGCTTCCGTATCGAAGGGAATTGCGGCGACCACCGGCCCGAACACCTCCTTGCGCGCGATCCCCATCGTGTTGCTGACGTCCTTGAGCACGGTCGGCCTGACGAAATAGCCGCCGGAGCCCGCCTCACCGGTTTCGCCGGCGACGATCGTAGCGCCTTCCGCCATCCCCTCGCGGATCAGTGCGAGCACGTGATGATATTGCCTGGCGTTGTTGATCGGCCCGATCTCGGTATCCAGCGATGAGGGATCGCCGAGCTTGATCCTTGCCGCACCCTTCGCGACGAGGCCGACGAAGCGATCGTAGATCGGTTTTTGAACCAGCAGCCGCGAGCCCGCGACGCAGCTCTGGCCGGCACCGCCGAAAATCGCTGCCTGCGCGCCAATCGCTGCGCGTTCGAGATCGGCGTCCTCGAATACGATATTGGCGGACTTGCCGCCGAGTTCGAGCACATGCGGCAACAGCCGCTTCGCCGCGGCTTCGGCGATCACGCGTCCGGTCGGCACGGAGCCGACAAACACCACCTTCTTGACGGCAGGCTCCGCCAAGGCCGCCTGCCCCGTGGTGTGACCGAAGCCCGCCAGCACATTGACGACGCCCTTCGGCAGACCGGCGCGCTCGGCCAACAGCGCCACGGCCAATGAGGTCAGCGGCGTCAACTCCGACGGCTTGAGAATGACGGCATTACCCATGCAGATAGCGGGCGCAACCTGCCAGCCGCAGGTGAAGATCGGCGCGTTCCAGGGCGTGATCTGCAGCACGACGCCCATCGGTTCGCGCCGCGTGTAGTTCAAATGACTGGTCGGGACCGGAATGACCTCGCCGTGAAACTTGTCGGCCCAGCCGGCATAATATTCGAACATCTCGGCGACCTTGGCGACCTCGCCGCGCGTATCGCGGATCGGCTTGCCGGCGCTGAGCGATTCCAGCCGCGCCAGCGGCTCGCTGACCGCAAGAATGGCGCGCGCGATCGCCTGCATGACGCGGCCGCGCGAGGCGGCGGTGTGCCGCGCCCATTCCGCCTGGCCTTCGAGCGCGGCGCCGGCCGCCTTCGCGGCCACGACCGCGCCTGCATCCGCATAGGTGAACAGGAGCTCGCCGGTCGCGGGATCGTCGACCGACACCATCTCTCCTTCACCGACTACCGATGCGCCGCCGACATGCGAGCCGACGGTGTCGAGCTCCGGCCAGAACGGCGCCAGCGCTTCACGTAAGCGTGGATCGATGAAATGCATCATGATGGTTCGCTCCTGCCCGTGGGGCCGAGCTGCAGCTCGACGATCCGGTTGAAGTCCTCGTCATCGGCGATCATGGCCGCGCTCTCGGCCCAGATCCGCGCCGCTGCTGCGGCGAGCGGCAATGAGAGCCCGAGCTCGCCGGTGAATCGTTCGGCGAGCCGCACGTCCTTGCGCATCAGCTTCATCGTGAAGCCGGAGTTGAAGGCGCCGTTGAGCACCCAGGACGGAAAATTCACCTGGGTGACGCCGGATCGCCCCGAGCCCGCGTTGAGCCCTTCGAGCAACCGTTCGGCATCGACGCCGGCCTCGCGCGCGATGCGCATTGCCTCCGCGGCCGTGAGCAGATGCGCTGCGCAGAGCAGATTGTTGATGATCTTGGTGACATGGCCGGCGCCGGCGGGGCCGACATGCACCCGCTTGGCGCTCATATGTTCAAGTATCGGCATGACCCGCGCCACGTCTTCGTCCGCGCCGCCGATCACCATGGTCATGGTGCCGGTGATCGCGCCCTTAGGACCGCCGCTGACCGGCGCGTCGACGAACGACATCGCCTTGGCTGCGACGAGGCCGGCCAACCGACGCGTGGTGTCCGGATGCGAGGTCGAGGTGTCGACGATTACAGCACCCGCGCGCGCATGCGCGAGAATGCCGCTGTCTCCGGCGACGACGGTCTCGACAATCTCAGCCGTGGGCAGCGACAGGATGACGATTTCGGCAACCTCCATGATAGCGCCGATAGTAGCTACGGTCTCGATCCCTTCGGCGGTAAGCGCCGCGCACACGGGCTCCATCACGTCGAATCCGAGCACGCGATAGCCAGCGCGCTTCAGCGACAGCGCCATGCCGCGCCCCATCTTGCCAAGCCCGATCACGCCGATCGCTGTCACGGTGTCTCCTTCCGGAACTGTCTCGGAAAACCTAGCCGGCCAAGTTCGCGGCAGACATCAGCGGCGCGGTCGACTAGTGTTGCCCCAGAGTCAACACTCAATGGATGTGACCGCTTTGCTTGATCATCACCGCTTGCACTACCTGCACGAGACAGTCCGCTTCGGCTCGGTGCGCGCCGCGGCGGCCGGGCTCGACATCAATCCGTCGGTGATCAGCCGGCAGATCGCGCAGCTCGAGAAGGAGCTGGGCATCACGCTGATCGAGCGCTTGAGCCGCGGCATCCGGCCGACCGAGGCGGGAGAACTTTTGCTGCAGCGTTTTCGCCAATGGTCCGCCGATCAGGACGACACCATCGCCAAGCTGCGCGACCTGCAGGGACTGAAGCGCGGCCATATCGACATCGTGCTGGGCGAAGGCTTTGTCAGTGATCTGATGTCGGGACCGCTTGGCAAATTCTGGCAAAGGCACCCGCATCTGACCATGTCGTTCGACCTGGCGGGAACCAATGAGGTCGTCAACGCCGTCGCCGAGGACCGGTATCATATCGGCATGGTGTTCAATGCGCCCGCCGATCCGCGCATTCGCGTCGCGACCGCGATCCACCAACCGATCTGCGTCATCGTGCCGCCGGGCCACGCGCTCACGGCGCGCAACCGCCCGGTACGGCTGCGCGAGCTCGCGGACCTTCCGCTTGGCCTGATGCATCCAAGCTACGGCACGCGGCAGATCGTGGCGATGGCGGAAGCCTCCGAACGGATCGGCCTTGCGCCCAAACTCGTCACCAGCTCGATCAGTGTGTTGCGCCATTTCGTCAAGAGCGGCATGGGCCTGACACTATTGCCCGCATTCTCGGTCGCAACCGATCTCGCCGATCGCTCGCTAGCGGCGCTGCCGGTCGACCATCCCCTGTTGGGGTCGACAAAAGCCTGCGTGATCACCCGGCTTGGGCGCGAATTGCCTGATGGCGCCAGCCATCTCCTGCGCTTTGTCAGCTCCCGCATGCGCGCGTTCCGCGCGACGGGCGGGCGGCGAGGTGCTGAATGACAGACAACCGTGACAGCGCGAAAGCGGAGGCGCTCCGGCTTACAGCGGCCGAAGGGTTCGGCGCGGCCTGTCGATTTATCGAAGGCGTCGGCGATCCCATCGCCATCGCCTGGGCCTACAAGGATTTCTCCCAGGCGCTGTATCATCAAAACAAGGACGTGCAACACATGATCGAGGCCGGCTGGCGGGGAATCGAGCTAGCTCTCGATCACGCGGCTCGCGTTGCGAGTGACGATGCGAAGACGGCAGCCATGTTGGTGGAAATCGCAAAAATGATGGCGTTCAATGTCGGCGCTAATACCTGGCCCGGCTGGGGCGATGACGGCATCGATATTTCACCCGATCAGCGCGAGAGAGGCATCGAAGCGGCGATGCTTTCGCTCCGCCTGGTGACCGAGTTGAAACTCGGGCCGCAGAAGATGGGCAACGCGCATTGGCTGGTCGCGGCGCATCACATCGCGGCAAGTCGTCCCGAGGCCGCGCTGGCTGCGCTGGACGAAGCCGCGCGGGCCTTCGCGGCGGCGGCTGACGCGCCATCCGAAATCATGGTGCGCGGCTATCGCGCGCTAGCACGGAAGCTTTGCCCGGAGAGCCGGACCGCCGCGCTGTCAGAGCTGGATCATGCACTACGGTGCCTTGGGCAAGACACGAGCAAGGCGGCCACAGCTTACCGACATCAGATTATTGTCGCCGACCGGATTCTCTGCGTCGATCCCGAATGACGTCAGCGCACGCGGCCTACCCTCCACCCATGCAGGTCTTCATGAAATCGCGGCGCTGCGGGCCGACCACCTTCTGATCAATCGCCTGCTTGACGCAATCGAGATGCGCCTGCGCCATGCAGAGCTGCATCTGATCGTGGCGCTCCTGGCCTTTCGTGCCCTGTGCCGCGGTCTGGCACGCGGACCGCTTGCCGATCGAGGCTGACGGATTGGCCTGGGTGCTGGGCGCCGCGGGCGCGGCATTGTCCCGGGCCGCAGGCGCTGGCGACGCGGTCTGCGCGACCGCAGTTGCTGTCAGACCCAACACGAGGATAGCACTCAACATCAATTTCATCGGTCATCTCCGTTGCAGGATGATGACTCTGGCGCGTGCGGCCTGAATGCGCCGTGAACGAACGTTTTGCAGACGTTACAGAGTACGCGCGGCCATCGAGCGACTTACGGCGCGAGAAAGAATTCCGCGCCGCCGCGCTTGGCGCGGGTTCGTTGCGCGCCGAGGAACCAGCTTTCCTCGCGCGCCAGCGCCGCCACCTCGGCCAGCAACGGATTGCCGGTCGCGCTCAGATAGGCGGCCGAATAGTCCATGTCGACGGCCTTGGGATGCTCGATCAAAACCTTGAGCGTTCCGGCCTCAAGATCGCCGGCAAACAACTCCGGCGGCAGCAGGCTGACGCCGACACCGCCTCGCACCAACAGCGCCACGACGCTGAAACTGTTGCAGCGATGAACCAGCCTCGGGCTGACCCGCGCCGCCTCGAACCAATCGACCATCGCGTGATAGGCATTGGCGTCCTGCGGCAGGCCGATGATCGGCAGATCAGCGAGCGCGGCCGCCGCGAGATCCTGATCGTGGCTGCGAAAATGCGGGTGGCCCAGCCATCGCAAGGCGCAGCTTCCAAGCGGCAGGCACATGGTACCGGCGACATCGACCGGCCCCGGCACGAGCGCGACGTCGACCTGATACCGCGCCAGCTTGCTCACGAGCCGGCTCGACAAATCGACGTCGATTTCAAGCTGGACTCGCGGATAGCGCTGCTCGATGCGGGTCAGGAAACTCTGGAACCAGGTCAGCGCGATGCTTTCCACCAAGCCGACCCGGATGGTGCCGACGGCGGCGTCGCCCCCGGCGGCGACCTTCATCATCTCGACCTCGGAGAGAATACGCTCGGCGCCGACCAGGCAGCTCTGCCCCAGTGCGGTCGGCACCACCGTTCGCCCCTGCCGGCGCAGCACCTTGGCGCCAAGCTCGCGCTCGAGTTCCTGGATGCGCCGCGTCACCGCGGGCTGGGTCAGGTTAAGGTGATGCGCCGCGGCGCTGATGCCGCCGAGCCTGACCACCCAAAGCAGTGTTTCGAGGTGCCGCGAGTCCACGGACCATAAAATATCCGCATGGATCGAATGTCTATAATTCATTTGTCATGCACTGCAGCAAAATCAATAATTTGATTGCCGGGTTACTTGTTGAACGAGGAATTTCAACTCATGCGCAATCTTCATGGATTGGGCCAGCTCGGCGTGCGTCTCGGCATCTGCTTCGCGATCCTGGCCATGGTCCCGTCCACGCCCTCGCGCGCCGCCGAGGCCGGCTGCGAACCGGACAAGATGGCGTCGAAATATCCGTCACTCGCCGGCAAGACCATCAAGATCGGCCAGGACGGCGAGAGCGTGCCGTTCAGCCAGCGCGACCCCAAGGATTTCTCGAAACTGATCGGCCTCGATGCTGATCTGGCCCGCGCCGCCTTCGCCTGCGTCGGCGTGCCGATCGATTTCACCATCGGCACCTGGGCCGGGCTGATCCCCGCGGCGATGGCCGGCCAGATCGACATCATGTGGGACACCCTGCTCTACACACCCGAACGCGCCAAGAAACTCGACTTCGTAGTCTACATGAATGCCGCCACCGGCATGCTGGTCGCCAAGGGCAATCCGAAAAACATCCACGCGCTCGGCGATCTCTGTGGGCTGGGCGCGACCACGACGCTCGGCACCACGCAGGAAGCGATGCTGCGCGACACCAACAACAAATGCGTCGCGGCCGGCAAGCCCGCGATCAACATCATCACCTCGCCGGACATGCCGAGCGGACTTCGGCTGGTGCAGAGCGGCCGCGCCGATCTCGTCTCGGTCAACAAGTTCGTCGGCGACAGCATGGTGGCCTCCAGCGGCGGGACGGTCGAAAGCGCGTTCGACATCGTCACGGGCGCCAAGATCTCGGTCGGCACCGCGAAGGGCAATACGGATCTCATCAACGCGATCAAGGACGGCCTTGTGGCCATTCGCGCCAACGGCACCGAGAAGGCGATCTACGAGCGCTATCACGTCGACTTTGGCCTGACGACCGATCCGAGCATCCTCACCGAGTAGAGTCGCATGACCACCGAATTGACCGCCGAGCAACGGCATGTCGATGCCGCGCGAGTGCTCGAAATCGAGCAGGCGCTGCTGCGGATTCCAAGCTCTGCTTTCGAAGAGCAGGCCATCGCCGATCATCTGGCCGAGCGCATGAATGACATCGGCCTCGACGTCACCATGATGGAAGTGCCGCATCCTTTCGAACCCAGCAAGCGCAGCCGCCAGCCCGTCGGCGTGCTACGCGGCGCGGGCGGCGGACCGAGCCTGATGCTCAACGGCCATATGGACCCTGGCGTCGAGATGCCGGGCTGGTCGGTCGATCCTTATGGCGCGAAGTTCGAGGATGGCTGGGTCTGGGGCATGGGCGCCCATGACGACAAGGGCGGGCTTGCGGCGGCGTTCTGCGGCCTCGAAGCCGTCATTCGCTCGGGGACGATGTTGAAGGGCGACGTGCTGCTCTGCCCGGTCGTCGCCCACAAGCTTGGCGGCGCCGGCACGCGGGCACTGTTGAAAAGCGGCGTGCGCGCCGATCTCTGTATCAACATGGAGCATTCCAACAACACCATCGCCAATGTCTGCGTCGGCGTCGTGATGGTGCGGATCAGGGTCGAGGCACCTGAACTGTTCTTCCGCTACAGTGCCGAGGCCAAGGCGCAGTACTGGAATCCGATCGAACAGCTTTGCGAGGTGGTCCGGCGCATCGGGCCGAGCCTCGATCCGATTCCGGAATCGGGCTGGATGAATTTCGTGCCGCATCCGGAATTGCCGGGCTTTCCGACCCACACCTTCGATACCTTCCACAAGGAGCATTACTATCAGAAGAACCACACCGGGCTGCACAGCAAGCAGGCCGAACTGATGCTGCAATTCCGCACCGTCCCCGGACAGACGCTGCAGAGCGTGACCGCGGACCTCGCCGCGCTGCTCGAAGGCATCAAGCGCGATCATCCGGCTTTCAATTACAGCTTCGAACTGCCGGCCAAGGGCACCGAGACCGGCTGGTGCCAGGAGCCGATGTCATGCGCGAGCGATCATCTACTGGTGACCACGCTGGCGGCGGGCCAGACGCGCGCGGCCGGTGTGCCCGCTGTCGTCGGCGGCTGGGGGCGGCTCGGCAATGTCGGCGACGGCAACGTCATCGCCGCGCAAGGCATTCCGACCGTGCAGTACGGCCCCGGCGACATCCGCATCTATCATGAATGGCCGACGGCAGACGAACGCGTCCGCCTGTCGGATCTAGTGACGGCGGCGCAGGCGGTCGCCTATGCCACGGTCAAGCTCTGCGGCAGCACTTCCTAGAGCATGATCCGGAAAAGTGTGTAGCGGTTTTCCGAAAAGATCATGCTCAAACAAAAAACCTAGAGCGCGATGACGATTCAACCAAATCCCATCGCGCTCTGAGCGCCAATCACGGGGCCAAAACGATGCTGCAAGCGACACGGGCCGACAAGCAAGCCCCGCCGCGACACCTGGTGTTCGCCGGTGCCGCCGCGCTGATACTCTTGGTCGCGCTGGCGCTCGGTTGGCACGCGGCGCTGCTGCCCGAGCCCGTGATGGACATGCTGTCCTACGTATTTTCGTCATTCCTGCTCGACGGCGCCGTCACGGCGCTGAAGATCGCAGCACTTGCGATGATCGGCGGCACCCTGTTCGGCCTGGTGCTCGCCTTGATGCGGCTGTCGACCTTGGCGGTGCTGCGCGATGCCGCCTGGCTTTACATCTGGTTCATCCGCGGCACGCCGCTGATCCTGCAACTGGTGTTTCTCTACGACGCATTGCCCGCGGTCGGCATCAGGCTCGACAGCTTCACCACCGCGGTGGTCGGCTTCACCTTCAACGAGGCGGCGTTCTGCGCCGAGATCATTCGCGGCGGCATCCTGTCGGTCGATCGCAAGCAGAGCATCGCCGCGGCTGCGTTCGGCATGGGTCCGTTCCTGACCCTGCGCCGCATCACCCTGCCCCAGGCGATGCGGGCGATCCTGCCTGCGATGGCCAACCAGACCATCTCGATGATCAAGGGCACCTCGATCGCCTCCGTGATCTTCGTGAACGAATTGACCTTCCGTGCCCAGCAGATCGTCGGCCAGAACTTCAAGTTCTTCACGGTATTCGCCGCCGCCGGCATCATCTATCTGGTGATGACCAGCGCGGTTGCGATTGCCCAGTTCTATCTCGAACGCAACTTCAGCGCCGACGCCGAGAGCAAGCCGGCACCGCCACTTATTCCAGAGCAGCCGCTCTCGCCGACACTCTGGATGGAAACGCTCAAAGCGGGACAAGTCGAACCCAAAAGCGAAAATGCCGATCCCGAAGCGCCGTTCGTGGTGCTGCGCAATGTCCAGAAATCCTATGGCACGCGCGAAATCCTGCGCGGCATCGATCTCACCGTGAAACGCGGCGAGGTCGTCGTGCTGATGGGGCCGAGCGGCTCCGGCAAGAGCACGCTGTTGCGGCTGGTGAACCATCTGGAAGATCTCGACTGGGGCGAAATCACCGTCGACGGCAAGCATGTCGGCTATGCGAGGCAACCCGGCGGCGGCCTCGCGCCGACGCGCCATCTCGCCAAGGCGCGCGCCGATGCCCGCATCGGCATGGTGTTCCAGCATTTCAATCTGTTCGACCACTTCACCGCGCTGGAAAATATCGTGGAAGCGCCGGTGCGGGTCTATGGCGAGCCCGCAGGGCAGATGGCCGCGCTCGGTCAGAGCCTGCTCGCAGCCGTCGGCCTGTCCACGCACAGCCATCATCTGCCGCATCGGCTCTCCGGCGGCCAGCAGCAGCGGGTCGCGATTGCGCGCGCGCTCGCCATCTCGCCGCGCCTGATGCTGTTCGACGAGCCGACCTCCGCGCTCGATCCCGAACTGGTCGGCGAGGTTCTGGCCGTCATCCGCCGCCTCGCGGAAGCCGGCATGACCATGCTCGTGGTCACTCACGAGGTCCGCTTTGCCCGCGATGTCGCCGACCGCGTGGTCTTCATGGATGAAGGCCAGATCGTCGAACAGGGCCCGCCGGAACAGGTGCTGGATCACCCAAGCCAGGAACGCACCCAGCGCTTTCTCAGAATGGTCGAACGCCAAGTTGTCTGAAACGCCAAGTTGTCCGACCCGATCATCCGCCCACCTCTGGAGCATCTCATCTCATGAAAGCATCCGCCAAGGATTACATCCAGGTCGACCGCCTCACAGCGCAAATGGATGCGCTCGGCCTCGACGCCATCGTCGCCCGCGCCGGGATCAATTTCACCTATCTGGCGGGCTTCGCCTATCCGGGCACGCTGGCGCGGCATCTCGATCTCGCGGATTCACCGCGCGGCGTCTATCTGGTGTGGCCCCGCAAGGGCGAGCCGCGCATCGTGGTCAACGCGATCGCCGAGGGACTGGCGCGCCGCGATTCCTTCATCGAAGAATTCGATGTCTATGCCGGTTACTCGGAATCCCCGATTCTGCGGCTCGCCCAGACTCTCACCGCGATGGGCCTGAGCGACGGCAAGGTCGGCTTCGAGACCAATTTCATCAGTGCTGCCGATTGGGAAATGCTGCGCGCCAAGCTACCGCGGCTGCAAACTTCCGACTCCACCGGGCTGATGGACCATGTGCGCGCCGTGAAAACCAAGGCCGAATTGGCGGCGCTCAAGCGTGGCGCCGACATGCTGGATGACGCCTTCCTCGCCTGTTTCCCGACCGCCCGCGCCGGCATGCGCGAGCGCGAATTGCATGCCGCGTTGACGGGCTATTGCCT